>ERZ773187.558-NODE-558-length-35106-cov-9.323529_pt1 | contig 35106 bp, 33 predicted proteins | sample MGYA00511242_ERZ773187 | MGnify/ENA primary metagenome ERZ773187 (study PRJEB29015, sample SAMEA2737744) | human gut metagenome | biome: human gut; feature: human-associated habitat; material: faeces | place: China | collected 2012 ...
CGTCGGTGCTGATCACCACAAACGCATCGTTGATTTTGTTCGCCGCAAACAGCTCTCCGTCCATCAGGACAATCGCGCCCATTGCCTCGCCCCACCAGGTCATGGTGTCTCTTTCGCCGTAGCCGCCGCCCTGCAGTTCGATGTTGTTATTGCGCCAGCCCAGCGTACCCTGCTGATAATCAATGGATTTTGACTGATTTGCCCAGGCCATGTTCCAGCTAAAACCACCGTCAGAAGGCATGGAGTGGTTATAGTTAATCCGCTGCGTGCTGCCCGCATCCGGGGTGTTCTCAACGGTGACGGCAGCGCTGTCGCGTGCGCCCAGCGGCACCTGCAGCGAGAGCGCAACCGTCCAGTCCCCCCGCTGCTGGTCCCGGCTGCCGGCCAGGTAAATACTGCTTGCGCCCCACAGATTTCGGCTCCATGAGAGATTCAGCAGCTCCGTTTTTTGGCCGTCAAAGCTCTCTACGCCGATCCAGGCCGCGCCAATATTGCCGTACTGCCCCATGTTAAACGTCAGGGAATACTGGTCCGTATTGCGGCTAAAGCTGGCGATGGGTTTGTCGTTTTCGTCATACACCGTCGGCTGGTCATAAAGGGCAAGATTGCCAAAACCGCGATCGCGACGCGTGTGCTGGGTGGCGACGCTAAACTCGCTGGTACTGTACTGGTAACCCCAGTTGATTTGCCCGCCCGCATCACCGCGCATGCGGCTTTGCGAGTAAGAGGTATTCACCACGCCAAACTGGCCGAGTTTTATCACCGTCCCCGCGCCGCCCAGCGCCAGCTCCTGCGCCCCTTCCGCGTGGCCCTCGAGGGTTAGCCAATCCGTCATTCCGTAGCGATACGAGCCGCTGCCGGCTGCCGGACCGTAGTCAAAATTCTTGATACCGTAATTACGCCGCAGGCTGCCGAGCGTCACGGCGCCGTCGCTCAGCCCTTGCTTAAGCAGGTCGCTGGTGACGTAAAACGGTAGCGTGGTGCTTACCTGGCGCCCCAGCGCATCCGTTGTGACCAGTACCGCATCCCCGGCCCCGTTGATATAGGGCAGATTGGTCAGGGTGAAAGGCCCCGGCTGAAGCTGGGTTGAACCGGAGCGATAGCCGTTGATAAAGAGATCGACCGAAGTGGGTACCGCAGCTTCCCCCGCGAACTCGGGCAGCGGCCATGTCACCAGGTCAGGACGCAGGGAGAAATCCCGCCCGACGCTTATCCCCCCCATTCGCACGCTGGAGCTCCAGCTCAGGGCATCGCTGATCACGTCCCCGGCGCTCCAGGTGATGGCGTCATCTTCATTGGTCACCAGCAGCGTCGTGTCGTAGCGCACATACCCCTCCTGCTGGCCACCGCCAGAGAAGTTTTGCCGGTAATAACCGGTCGAGGATAATGAACCCCGGTCGTCAAAATAGCGGAATTCATGCCAGAGAGAGGCTTGCCCGCCCGCGTGCTCGGTTTTGCTGGAGTAGAAGTCATAGTTCAGCAGCGCCCCTCTGCCGTAACGCGGTTTGCTCTGGGCAGGCGTGCCGCCGAAAGGGGTAACCCTGGCAGAGATCCAGTCTCGCGGCACGCTCAGCAATAAACGCTGGCCGGCGCTATCATATTCGGTTCTGACGCCGGTTAGCTGCGCCAGATTGACCTCGCCTGGCGGCACTTTTTCCGGCGGTAGTCCGGCGCGCAGCAGATCGGCGCTGGAGATCCAGAACTCACCGTTACGCTGGCTCACAGGCACTACCTGTCCGGTGTCGTAATGGTTAACGATCAACCCCAGTTGAAATACGGCTTCGTCATTTAACGACTGCGGTGCAGGTGGCGGCGGTAAAGCGTCATCGCCGGTTTCTGCCCAGCTTGCGGTCGACAGACAAAGCAGCATCATCATGGTCGGTTTCAGTTGACGGGGGCCGACTGCCATCGCGTATCCCGGGCATTAATTTCCGCACTCATCTGTCCCGGCTGGCCAATCCCGGCAGGCAACGGCCAGCTGCGTTCGCTGCCCGGTAAGACATAGCCGAGCAAACCATCCGCCATAGTTCGTTGCTGCCCGCCCTGCGAAAGGGTGACCTTGCTTAAGCGAACATGCACGTCGCTGCGGTTACGCACCTGTAGCGCCGGTTGTCCATTGTCGCGAACCACTCGCCAGCTCAGGGCATTGGTATCGACCAGAGCGTGATGCTCACCCTCTTTAATGGTCGGGATCCCCTGTCCATAAACAAACAGCGGAATGGAGTAACGCATCTGCAGTTTCAGGCCCATTTGCGGCGTCGCGTTGTCCTGAGGCTGGGGAATTTCATCGACAATAATCCGGTAGGCCTGCTCGACGCCCACCGGCACATCACCTTGTTTAATCAGACGAATCAGCTGTTTACTGCCTTTCGCGATGGTGACGATAGGAGGGCTGGCGACCACATCCTGCTGCGCGGTGTAGCGCTCAAGGCCATTCTCCTGCCGCCAGCGCACAATGCGCACCTGCATGGTGGTGGCGCTGCTTCCCTGATTCTGCACCCACAGCTCGGTCGCTTTGGTATCCGCAGAGAGCCAGGGATCGATTGGCCAGAGTAGAATGGTTGCCGCGCCGTGCGCCGTGCCTGCCGTGATGCCCAGCGCCATGGCTAACGCCAGCGCCCTGCCGGATGCAAATATCCTCATCGTCCTTCTCCCTATTCACCATGACAAGGTCACGGTGAGTTGATCTGAATAGTTTCCTGCCGGGCTAAAGCCGGTCAGAAGCGCCACGCCAAAAAGTGGCAAGGCAATGTTATTGCTATTGGTATAGGCCACCGGAATGGCCTGGTTTACGCCGATTTCACTGTTGGCCCCAAGCGAACTGCTGCTGTAGAGGCGGTACGCCACGCGCTGAGTCCCTCCGCTGCGCTGCATATTCCGTACCGAGGTGTAATACTGGCCACCGTCGATAGTCATGCTCAGCGCCACGCCGGGTGTACAGGCAATGCTGAGCGCGCCGTTAGGGACAAAACTGGTGCTGACCTGGCCGCTCTCCACCCCGGAGCGGGTACCAAAGTTGAGCGTCCCTAACACACTGCCCGTGCCTGCCATCACCGAGCATCCGGGAGTGATGGTGGCGTTAACCCTGAACTGCTGGGTGGTGATCGCCTGAGCGCTCTGTGTTACCAGCAGCGCCAGGCTTAGGCAGAAAAATGTGCGCAGCTTCCCCTTACCCCGTGGCCGGAGCGATGCACTCTCTACGCGCATTGCGGGACAGCTTAATAGGTGACGCTAACGTTGATGGTATCGGTGTAGGTGCCGGGAACAACCGTCACGCTGTTGCCACCACCGGTAATTCGGCCATACAGCGTATAGCTGTTTACGCCCCCAGCGGTGGATGCAATCGGAAGCGGTGCGTTATTGGCAATGATGTTGTTGTACCCGCTGTCGCTAAACAGACTATAAGCCACGCCCTGTGCGGCATTGGCCGTATTCACCAGATAGCGCGTTGGGGTCCCTGGCGTACCCACTACCGTACCAGGGGCCGTGGAGTTGGTGTTGCCGGTAATGGCGACCGTATAACTGTCGGTGGTGCACTGGATGGTAAAGGTATTGCCGCCGCTGGCCCCGGTAAGCTGGGTAGTCAGGGTGGAGAAAGTCGCCGGGTGAGTACCGAAGTCCAGAGTACCGAAGTTAATGCCGTTTTGCGTTGGCGATCCGTTGATCAAGCATCCGTTGGTCAACGTCAGGGTTGCGCCAATCGTCCCGCTGCTGGTTACCGCCTGCGCCGAACCGGCACTTAACGCCAACAATGAACCTGTGAATATCGTGAGAAGTTTCCTGTTCATTTTCCACCCTCCAGAAAATGTTATCAGCCGTTGTCTATTTGGCTAACGCATAATTGGTGCTGACTCATTATTGTTATTTATGAGTCACTAAAATGAATTTAGTTTACGGAACGACAATCAGCCACTTTTATTGCACTCTATCGGAAAAAACGGGTGTTAATTTTTAATAAACATCAAAAACAAAAACTTAAGGTAATTTTACTTTTCCTGGATCGCTGTTTTTTAGCGTTTTAGCGATTTAATTTATGATCATGCTCGCAATTCAGGGCGCTGAAAGCTTTCAGGATAAATAGCCTGAAGGGGTTATATTTAAATTTTTATAATAAACAGTTAAGGATAGCTAAATAATAGGCGGGCTATTTATTCGAAATATATTTTGCAGAAGCGTTTTTTTTACGAGGAAAAAGCAGAAAAGGGGATAAAAAAACGGGAGGGATTCCCCTCCCGTTACACATCAGGCTACGTGCGTCGCGGCAATGTCCAGCAGTGCCATCTCATCGCTGTTCAGTAACTTCTCGATGTTCACCAGAATCAGCATCCGCTCACCCAGCGCACCCAAACCGGTCAGGTACTCGGTTGACAGCGTCACCGCGAATTCTGGTGCCGGGCGAATCTGATCGGCAGTCAGGGAGAGGACATCAGAGACGCCATCCACCACAATGCCCACCACACGCTGACCGAGATTCAGTACGATCACGACGGTGTTATCGTCATAATCCACGTCGCCCTGGCTGAACTTCACGCGCAGATCGACGATCGGCACGATGACGCCACGCAGGTTCGTTACGCCTTTAATGAATTCAGGCGTGTTAGCAATGCGAGTGACCTGATCATAGCCACGGATCTCCTGCACTTTCAGAATATCGATACCGTATTCTTCGTCACCTAAAGTGAATACCAGGAATTCCTGCCCTGACGGCTCGCCGGCCAGCTTGGTTACATTACTCATACCGGTCATGTTATTACCTTCTTAACAGTATCAGGCGGCTGTGTACGCCACACGTTGTTCACGATTTAAACCCTGAAGCGCCGAAACATCGACGATCAGCGCCACGCTGCCATCCCCAAGGATGGTGGCGGCTGAAATTCCAGGCACTTTGCGGTAGTTGCTTTCCAGGTTCTTCACCACGACCTGGTGTTGGCCAATCAGCTGATCGACCAGCAGCGCATAACGACGACCCGCGCTCTGCAGAATGACCACAATCCCCTGCGTCGCCTCGGTTTTGGCCCCTGCCACATCGAACACTTTCCACAGTTCCACCAGCGGCAGGTACTCGCCACGCACTTCCAGTACGCGCTCGCCACCCGCCAGCGGATGCAGATCTTCTTCACGTGGTTGCAGTGATTCCATCACCGCGTTCAACGGCAGAATGAAGACTTCGTCAGCCACTTTGACTGACATACCGTCGAGGATCGCCAGGGTCAGCGGCAGCAGGATACGAATAGTGGTACCGGAGCCCTGCTTAGACTGAATCTCAACGTGGCCGCCCATCTCCTGGATGTTACGTTTCACCACGTCCATGCCCACACCGCGGCCAGAGACGTCGGTCACCTGCTCGGCGGTGGAGAAGCCAGGGGCGAAGATCAGCATGCCCACTTCTTCGTCGGTCATGTTTTCACTGACTGCCATCCCCTGGGAGATCGCCTTCGCCAGAATACGTTCGCGGTTAAGGCCTGCCCCGTCATCGGTCACTTCGATGCAGATGTTTCCGCCCTGGTGTTCCGCAGAGAGAATCAGATTCCCGACCGGTGATTTGCCTGCGTTCACGCGGGTTTCCGGCAGCTCGATCCCGTGGTCGAGGCTGTTACGCACCAGGTGAGTTAACGGATCGATAATGCGCTCGATCAGGCTCTTATCCAGCTCGGTGGAACTGCCCATCAGAGTCAGCTCAATCTGCTTATTCAGCTTGCCCGCAAGGTCACGCACCAGACGCGGGAAGCGGCTGAAGACGTATTCCATCGGCATCATACGGATCGACATAACCGATTCTTGCAGGTCACGGGCGTTGCGTTGCAGCTGGCCCATGCTGGTGATCAGGTCACCGTGGTTGACCGGATCCAGCTCGTTCGAGCGCTGGGCCAACATTGACTGGGTAATCACCAGCTCGCCCACCAGGTTGATCAGCTGATCGACTTTTTCAACCGCCACGCGGATGCTGGTCGATTCGCTGGAGCGCGCCGCCGGTTTTTCCGCGCGGTTTGGCGCGGCCGCTTCGCGAGGCGCGGCTTTTACTGCCGGTGCGGCAGGAACGACGGCCGGTGCAGCCGGGGTTTCGGCAACCGCGACCACCTCAACGGCGGCTGGCTCGACGGCAGCTGGCGTTTCAAAGCTAATCTGCTCCGGTTCAATCACGAAGCAGAGCACCGCCACAACATCATCTTTACCGATGTCGCCATTCAGGGTCGCGGCAAGGGTATCTTTCCCTTTCACCACGTCGCTCAGCGTAGCGAGGTTGCTCAGCTCTTCTTCGAGAAGGTTAACTTCGCTCTCTTTCAGACCAGACAGCACGATACGCAGACGATCGTCCTGGGCTGGTGCCGCGGCAGGGGCGGTCTCTACAACGCTCAGTTTCGCCGGCGCAACGGCAGGTACCGCCGCTTCGCCTTTGGCTTCCAGCGCTAACTGGCGCAGAGCGTTGCAGATATATTCAAAGCTGGCGGCATCCGGCTCTTGCGAGCTTTTATAGGCGTCGAGCTGTTCCTGCATAATATCTTTGGTTTCCAAAAACAGGTTGATAATATCGGTATTGAGCTGCATCTCACCGCGCCGCGCTTCATCCAGCAGGTTCTCCATTAAATGGGTCGTCTCCTGCAGAATGGTGAAGCCAAAGGTTCCGGCGCCTCCTTTTATAGAGTGCGCGGCACGAAAGATGGCGTTGAGCTGCTCAGAGTCCGGTGCTTCGGGCACCAGGTCCAGCAGGTGTTGCTCCATATCAGCCAACAGTTCGTCGGCTTCATCAAAAAACGTCTGGTAAAAATCGCTAATATCCATGCTCACGCTATCACCTCGGATTGGCTGGTGGCGATGTTGGAACGGCAGCCGAAGGCAAGGCGCCAGGCTGTTTCAAATCATCCAGTGACTCACTCTGACTCTCGGCGTTTTCATGCAGGATGGCCTGCTCCGCCTGGTTGTTGAGCACTAAAAGACTAATACGACGGTTAATGGCATCATCCGGGCCGCGATCGCTCATGCGCATGGTTGCGGCCATGCCGACAACTCGCAGCACTTTGCCATCGTCCAGGCCACCTATCACTAATTCGCGGCGGGAGGCGTTAGCGCGATCCGCAGAGAGCTCCCAGTTGCTATACCCTTTTTCACCGTTGGCATACGGGAAGTCATCGGTGTGGCCGGAGAGGCTAATTCGGTTCGGGATCCCGTTCAGCACCGGGGCGATCCCACGCAGAATATCGCGCATGTAGGGCTCCACTTCGGCGCTGCCGGTTTTAAACATCGGGCGATTCTGGCTGTCGATGATTTGAATACGCAGCCCTTCCTGCACCAGATCGATCTTCAAATGCGGACGCAGCGCACGCAGTTTCGGATCCGCCTCGATCAACTGGTCGAGATCGCCGCGCAGTTTTTGCAGGCGACTGCGCTCCATGCGTTTTTTCAGCTCGTCGATGTTCGGTTCGCGTTTCACTTCGCCCTTGGACTGGGTGTAGTCATCGCCCCCGCCAGGAATCGGGCTATCGCTATTGGAGATACGCTGCCCACCGGTCACCGCCGTCGCCAGCGGGGTACGGAAGTATTCGGCAATCTGGATCAGCTCTTTCGGGCTGGAGATTGAAATCAGCCACATCACAAGGAAAAACGCCATCATCGCGGTCATAAAGTCCGCATACGCGATTTTCCACGAGCCATGGGAACCGTGCCCATGGCTTTTGTGTTTGCGTTTTTTAACTATGACGATGGGATGGGACTGGTTTTTCATGCGTCCTCAGTGGTCGTCTGTTGGTTGGGGTTTTTCACCGCACGCACGTGTTCTTCCAGTTCGATAAACGACGGACGCTCGCTGGAGTAGAGGGTCTTACGCCCAAATTCCACTGCAATTGGCGGGGCATAGCCGTTAAGGTTGGAGAGCAGCGTGATCTTGACGCACTGCATCATCTTGGTGGTTTCGGCGCTCTTCTGACGCAGTACGGAAGCCAGCGGCGAGATAAAGCCGTACGCCAGCAGGATCCCGAGGAAGGTACCCACCATGGCGTGGGCAATCAGCGCCCCCAGCTCTGCCGCGGGACGATCCGCCGAAGCCAGGGCGTGTACCACCCCCATTACCGCGGCCACGATCCCGAACGCCGGCAGGGAATCCCCCACCAATGCCAGGCTATTCGCCGGCACTTCGGATTCGCTTTCATGGGTTTCGATCTCTTCGTCCATCAGGGCTTCGATCTCGAAGGTGTTCATGTTGCCGCTGATGATCAGACGCAGGTAGTCAACGATGAAATCGAGCATGACGGTATCCGCGATAATACGTGGATAGCTCGCGAAGATTTCGCTCTCTTTCGGGTTTTCGATATCCCGTTCAAGCGAGAACATCCCCTGCTGACGCGACTTCGCCATCAGGCGATACAGCAGTGCCAGCAAGTCCATGTACATACTTTTGGTGTATTTAGAACGACGGAACAGCAAAGGTAACGCCTTCAGCGTCCCCTTGATCGCTTTACCGTTGTTACCAACGATAAAGGCCCCCACCCCTGCGCCGCCGATAATGATCAGCTCGGCCGGTTGATAGAGTGCCCCAAGGTGCCCGCCGGTCATCATGTAACCGCCGAAAACTGTACCGAGAACAACCAGGTAACCTAATAAGATAAGCACGACATCATCCTTCCGCTAGTGACTTTCGCAGGATGCGCAGCTCGGGAGGTTTAGCCAAACGGCGGGTAAAAAAAAGCAGCGGTAATCGCTTACCGCTGCTGGAATCTTGCCCACAGGTTCGGGTTAAACAGCGTGTTCGATCTGTTCATCCAGCAGTTGTGGAATAATATCGGCAGCATCCCGGGAAAGTTTACGTCTTTTTACGGCTCGGGATGGAGGCTGGCACAAACTACAGGCGAAGCTGCCTGCAGGCTGATGAGCGTGGGTGATAAAGTTGCCGCCGCAGCAGTTGCAGCGAGAGAGTTCCAGCATTCCGCTTTCAACGAAACGCACCAGTGTCCAGGCACGCGTCAGTGCCAGCAAAGGCCCCTCTTCCGGCTGTGGGCACTGTTCAAGATAGAGTTTGTAGGCTTTGATAACGGCATCAACGCCGCTGCATAAGCCAGTCTTCAGTAAATACTGCCAGGCATTGCAGAACATCGAAGCGTGAATGTTCTGCTCCCAGGTCATAAACCAGTCGGTTGAGAACGGCAGCATGCCTTTCGGCGGAGGGCTACCGCGCAGCTCTTTGTACAGTTTGATAAGGCGACCACGGCTCAGCTGAGTCTCGCTTTCCAGCATTTGCAAACGAGCACCAAGCGTAATCAGTTCCATCGCTAACTGAATGTCTCGCGCTTCCTGAACAATGCTTTTTTCGCTCATTATCAGGCCCTTTTTTTCCTTGCCGCATCATCAGGCTGGCTGATTTCGTTGAGCAGGCGTGTCGAGAGTAAAATACCGGTATGGACCTGTTGCAGATCGTCAACACGGGATTCTTGAGTGAGACGCGTAATAGCCTGAGGATTATCGAAGCGGAACTGGCAAACCAGCTGATTCGTCTCGGCTAATTTAACCATCTGTGGCAGTGTTAATCCGCCCAGAGAGGTCGCCATCTCTTCGTTGATACCCAGTCGGAACATAGCGGACGCCTTGTCCTGGCTAATCAAGCGCTGTGCTAGCAATAAATATGACAAGTTGATGTCATAAACGTGTTTTAGCAACTCGGATGTATGCATTTTTCCCATCCCGAATAACCAACTAATATTTTTATGCGGTGTAACCGCACCCCGTGATGTCGCCGGGAAAAACCCCGGTAAAAAAGAAGAAAAGGCTAAAATGCATAGTTGAATTAAGGTTTGTATAGAGTCCGAACGACACGAAAAAATAGATTCCTTTTCTTCGCGTTTATCATTTCTTACAAATAACTAAGATTTTTCCTAATTCGACGCAACTGTACTCGTCCGGTTTGTCACATACAATGCAGCCCTCGCTGAAATTTAAAATAAATGTGATCCACGTCACATAATTTAAGTGAATTTGAGGCAGAAATCCATCAGTATGACTTCTAATTTGCCCTCTTTTTGAACGATTAAGGGAAGAATATATTCTGAACAGACGAATACTCATGCAGAAGTGTTAATAAGTCAGGCACGCATCTTGCTGGCGACTCCCGTCAGCGCCCACCGCGCCACACCAACCATTTCTATGTTAGAAACGTTAATAAAATAACCTTTAAATACAGCCGCATGGGGTATGTCAATAGGTAAACTATTACCTTGCGTTACCATTTTTTTGGTGGTTGATTTTGTTTAAAAGAGGTTGGCCGATGTGGATTGGATTTGTATGATTTCCGTTAAGTGCATGTTTTTTGACTTGCTATGCAGTACACGGATTATTCTTTCTATAAGAATAATTAATGAATAATTATGATTAGCGTCACACAATTGACATGTCTACCCCTTGCGCTGAAAAACATTCCGCGCTAAAGCTGATGAATAGACCGCTCACGCTCTAAAAAGGAGTGTCCAATGCGTTACTCCCATCTGCTTGTTTCTGTTGCTGTTTCTCCTGAAAGCCACTATCTCCTCGCCAAAGCGGTGGCCATCGCCCGCCCTTATCAGGCCAAAATTACGGTGGTTACGCTTAGGGCTGAACCGGAAATGTATAACCAACTCGCCGCGCCAATGCTGGAAGATATTCGTGGGGTTTTACAGGAAGAAACGCAGACATTTTTGAATGAACTTGTCGCGCAGGCAGAATATCCTCTCACCCGCGCAGTGATTGCAACGGGTGAATTGAGCGAATATATTCTCGATATTTGTGAAAAGCAGCAGGTCGATTTAGTGGTATGTGGCAATCATAATCAAAACTTTTTTTCCCGGACTACCTGTTCTGCTAAAAAAATTGTTAGCAGCACTAAAGTCGACGTGCTGTTAATACCGCTCGGCGGTTTATAAAACCACCGGCGGTATGACCTCAGGCCAGTTTAGGAAAAGTTGCGACCTTTTTTTGGAGATTGCTCTCCACGCTGCGGGCGGTTATTTGATTTAAATCGTAAATAAAACGCGCCTGCCAGCGATCAATATCGTTCTCTTTAATAATATTCATCATTTCTGCATGACGCGAAATACGTTCCGTTAACGGCATCGTTAATGCGCGGTTGAGTGCGTTCGCCACATCATCGCGGTCATAAGGATTGACGATCAACGCCGAGGTCAATTCGTTCGCCGCGCCGGCAAACTGTGACAGCACCAGCACACCGGGATCGGCAGGATCCTGCGCGGCGACATACTCTTTCGCCACCAGATTCATCCCGTCTCGCAATGGCGTAACCAGACCGACCTCCGCATAGCGGAACACCTTCATCAGAATTTTGCGATCAAAATGCTGGTTGAGGTAGTAAAGCGGGGTCCAGCCCAGCTGACCATAACGGCCGTTAATACGCCCTGCTTCGGTCTCCAGCTGATGGCGAATGTCCTGATAAGCCTGCACCTCTCCCCGTGACGTAGGGGCAATCTGGGTGTAACGAATTTTGCCATGATGCTGCGGGAACTTGTCCAACAGGGTTTCAAAGGCAAGGAAACGCTCCGGCAACCCTTTGGAATAGTCCAGACGCTCTACGGAGAAGATATTCTTCACGTTTTTCAGTTCGTTTTTCAGCTGCGCCAGTTTTGGCGGCAGAGGTCCGGAAGCGTCGGCGGCAATCTCGTCAGGTTCAATACCAATCGGATACACTTCGGTGCGGAATCGCTTACCCCAGGCGCTGTAAGAACCATCATCGTGGCTGGTCAGGCGCGTTTTACTGGCGACACAATCCAGGAAAGCCATCTGATCGTTATCGGTCTGGAAGCCCAGAAGGTCATAATCACACAGCGCTTCCAGCAGCTCTTCTGCAGGCGGCAGCGCGTTAAAGATCTCAGGGGTCGGGAAAGGAATGTGCAGGAAAAAACCGACCCGGTTGTTTACGCCACGTTTGCGTAGCTCACCGGCGAAAGGCAGCAGATGATAATCATGTATCCACAGCCTGTCGTCCTCTTCCACCAGCGGCAGCAGTTTGTCTGCCAGCATGCTATTTACCCGGGTATACCCTTCCCAGGACTCACGCTGGAACTTAACCAGATCCAGACGATAGTGAAACGCTGGCCACAGTACGGCATTTGAAAACTGACAATAGTACTCTTCGTAATCCTGCTCGCTAAGGTTAAACGATGCCCAGGTGATGTTCCCGCGCGTCTCCTTTTTAAGCGGCTGATCCTCGTTGCCTATGTCTCCGCTCCAGCCAAACCAGAGGCCGCCTGCGGCTTTTAACGCCCCAAGTACCCCGACAGCAAGACCACCCGCACTGGCTTTTTTATCGTCCGGCGGTGCGATTCGGTTAGAGACTACGACTAAGCGACCCATAATGATTTCTCCTGTTAGTTTGCGCTATTTCTTCTTCTTGTTTCTGGTTAGCGACTTGTTTAACCCATTCCCAGACGCTGGAGACGCCCTCCAGGCGCCATTTTGCCGCGGTATGACCCGGGCCAACCTTCACAGATAAACCCTCCGCCTGGTTTACCACATTGAATCCGTACTCATCCGTCAGGTCATCGCCGAAAAAGACCGGCGTTTTACCCAAAAACGGCGGTTCTGCCATAAATGCAGCGATGGCCTCACCTTTGTTGATGCCTTTTGGCTTCAACTCCACCACGCATTTACCCGGCTGAAGTGACAGCTGAGGGGTTTTCTCCACCATGCGGGACGCCAGCGCCATGATTTCCGCCTCATACTGCGGCGCGCGCCGATAGTGCAGCGCAAAGGCCATTCCTTTCGCTTCCAGCTCGGTTCCCGGCAATGCGGCAAGCGCGATGGCCAGCTCGGCATGCAGCGATTGAATCAGGCTGGTCGGGAGGGAAATAATATGAGAGTGATCATGGATGTCGCGGCGCTCTGCCCCGTGTACGCCAGCAAGCGGGAAACGGTATGGTGCGGCCAGCTGATCAAGCTCGGCCATTGAACGCCCTGATATCAATGCCAGTGCCCCCTGATTTTGTAACGCAAGCTGATTAAGCGCCTGCAAAACATCAGGTGGAACAACTACCTCGTCCGGATGTGGTTTTATCGTCGCCAGCGTTCCGTCGAGATCAAAAAAATAAGCAAAATTTCCAGCTAACACAGGCGGTGCAGTTAACGTATCTGCCACACTTGTCCTCCTCACAGTTAATGAGATATCAAGTAACGGATATCTATACAGCCATGTAAGTATAGACAGTGTGACGCTGCTCGCCATTTGAAGACCCCCTTCCCGCTGCGGCTGGAAGGGGGTTTTGTAGGCAACTACACTTAAAAGTTGGGTCGCCAGAGGGGTATTTTTGCTTAAACTGTGCGCTTCGCTTTTTGCTTATAACGGTCGAAGATCACCGCTGCCAGCAGGATTAGGCCGCGAACCACGTACTGCGAGAACGGGGAGATATTCAACAGGTTCATCGCGTTTTCCACCGTGCCGAGGATCAGGATACCGGCCACGACATATGAGATTTTTCCGATGCCGCCTTTCAGTGAAACCCCGCCTAAAACGCAGGCTGAGATGACAATCAGCTCATAACCGATGGAGGTCATCGGCTGGCCGCTGGTCATACGCGATGCCAGGATAATACCCGCCGCTGCCGACACCAGCCCCGAAAGAACGAAGATAATGATTTTGGTGCGTACAACCGGTACCCCGGCCAGACGCGCCGCCTCTTCATTACCGCCAATGGCGAGGGTATTACGGCCAAAAGTGGTTCTGTTGAGCAGGAAACCAAAGATAATCAGGCACCCGACCGTCAGCCAGATAGGCGCCGGCAGCCCTAACCAGTTGGCATAGCCGAGCGTAAAGAAGCGCTCGTCTTCGATACCCACCGCTTTACCATCCGAAATGATATAGGCCAGCCCACGCACAATCTGCATGGTGGCTAAGGTCGTGATCAGGGCATTGATTTTCAGGCGGGCGATGACAAAGCCGTTCACCAGCCCACTCGCCACGCCCAGCAGCAACCCGGCCGCGACGCCAATCCACAGACTTTCGGTCATATTGATGACCACCGCCGTGGTGACCCCGGCGCAGGCGATGACAGAGGCCACCGACAGGTCAAAATCACCGGATGCCAGACAGAACAGCATTCCGCAGGCGACCATCCCGGACATAGAGATAGCCAGCCCCAGCCCCTTCATATTGATAAAGGTGGCAAAGTTGGGCACGAAAATGGCGCAGCCGAGAAACAGTACGGCGAAGACCACCAGCATGCCGTATTGATCCCAGATACGCCCAAAGCTGAAGGCCGATTTTGGCGCTCCGGAAGTTGTGACAGAGGACATCATATTCTCCTTAATCAGGCGACTGCCTGGCTAACTTTAGGCATCGCAAGGCTTAACGCCTGCTGTTCATTCGCCTGTTCATGAAGTAATTCACCGGCGATTTCACCTTCCCGCATCACCACTACGCGGTCGGCAACCCCCAGTACTTCCGGCAGATCGCTGGAGGCGAAGAGCACCGCCACTCCGCGTTTTGCCAGCGCGTAAATCACGTTGTAGATTTCATGTTTCGCCCCAACGTCAATGCCGCGGGTCGGTTCATCCAGCAAGATCACTTTCATCTCTTCCGACAGCCAGCGCCCAAGAATTGCCTTCTGCTGGTTACCGCCAGAGAGGTTCATAATCAGCTGTTCGGCACCCGGCGTTTTGATATTCAGAGAACGAATGTGATGGTCGGCATTACTCACCTCCCAGCTATCGTTAATCAGGCAGCCGGCGCGGATGGTTTTACGGCGCGCGGAAATATTGATGTTATCGCGCACTGAATGCACCGGGATGATCCCCTCGGCTTTACGATCTTCGGGGCAGAGCATCATCCCCGCACGAATGGCGTGAGCAGGCTTCTGAATATCGATCCGCTGTCCGTCGATATAGACTTGCCCTTCGGTGATACGCGTTCCACCAAACAGCCCTTTCATTAATTCACTGCGCCCTGCTCCCACCAGGCCAAACAGACCGACGATTTCGCCGCTGCGCACGGTCAGGCTAATGGGCTTGCGTACGCCCGGGGCTTTAACCTCCTCCAGACGCAGCAATTCACCGCCGTACTGGCGCGGCTCCCAGTGATAGATATCCCCCAGGTCGCGGCCCACCATCGCCTGCACCAGTTGATCATGATTGACCTGCTGCATATCAGAGAAGGTGCGCACATAGCGGCCATCTTTAAAGACGGTGATGGCATCGCTGAGGGCAAAAATCTCTTCCATACGGTGGGAGACATATAAAATGACGCGCCCCTCTTTGCGCAGCTCGCGAATCACGCGGAAGAGGTTGTCGATTTCGCGCGCCGAGAGCGAACTGGTCGGTTCATCAAAGGCGATGACTTTGGCATTTCGCGCCAGCGCCTTGGCGATTTCAACCATCTGCCACTGACCAATTGAGAGATACTTAAGCGGCATCTGCGGGTCAATATCCAGGCCGAGATGCTTAAGCTGCAAACCGGCTTCGTAATTGAGCAGGGAGCGGTTCACAAAACTGCCTTTATGGGGCAACTGGCCGAGATAAATGTTCTCGGCGACCGTCATCTCCGGCACCAGATGCAGTTCCTGATAAATAATCGCCACCCCGGCATTCAGCGCGGCGGTGGTGTCAGCAAACGAGACCTGCTCCCCTTTCAGGGCCAGGCTGCCCGTGGTCGGGGCGTAGTTACCGCTGAGAATTTTCAGCAGTGTGGATTTTCCGGCGCCGTTCTCCCCCATCAGGGCATGAACCTGACCGGCATAGCAATCGAAGCTGATATCGGTAAGGGCATTAACACCGGGGAAGGTTTTGCCGATGCCGCGAAAAGAGAGATAGGGTTCAGACTGTTGCATAACGTCTCCGAAGATCGAGTAGTGAACGTCTGGCCCTCTGCACAGCGCAGAGGGCGCAATCACAGTAACTTATTTACCGCCCAGCCCTTTTTTCTCCAGCTCTGCTTTAAAGTTGTCGCGGGTGATCAGCACCACGTCGGTCACTTCGGTAAACTTCGCCGGTTCTGCGTCTTTGGTCACCCAGTTATAGAGCATTTCGCTGGATTTATAGCCATGCACGTCCGGGCTTGGCAGCAGAGAACCGTAGAAGCCGGTCGCCTTCGCTTTCGACAGTTCACTCACCGCATCCACGCCATTGATACCGATACCGATAACGTCTGCGGCTTTAAAGCCCTGACCTTCTGTTGCACGCACGCCACCCAGCACGGTGTTATCGTTCATCCCTAACACCAGCCAATGCTTCACTTCCGGGTGCTGTACCAGCATGGAGTTCGCGGCATCGAATGCCCCTGGGATATCGTTAGATTTGGTTGGCACTTTGAAGATCTGTTTTTCCGGGAAGCCTGCAGCCTTCAGCGCATCCATGGAGCCGGTGGTACGACGACGCGCCGTATCCAACTCATCTGCGGTAATCGCCATTACGCCGGTCTCTTTCACGTCCCAGCCGCGCTTTTGCATCTCTTTGTATAACTCTTGCCCCTGACGCTCACCGATTTTGGTGGCGGCCATCATCACCAGCGGTACGGTCTCCATCGGTTGACCTTTGGCGTTGACGAACTGGTCATCTACCGCGATCACTTTCATGTCGTAGCCGCGCGCTTTCGCCATGATGGCCGAGCCCAGTTTGGGATCCGGAGTACAGATGACAAACCCTTTCGCGCCGCTGGCCGCCAGGCTATCGATGGCGTTCAATGTTTTCTCACCGTCCGGCACGGCAATTTTGATCACCTCGAAACCTAAATCCTTGCCGGCTTTGTCAGCAAATTTCCATTCCGTCTGGAACCAGGGCTCCTCTGGTTGTTTCACCAGAAAACCGAGCTTCAGATTCTCTGCCATAGCGGATTGTGACATAACCGCGGCCAGACCAATGGCCGCCAGCGCTTTAGTAAATTTGTGCATGGTAAACTCCAGCTTTAATGTTCTTTTCTGTAGGGAAAACGTATTCAAATTTAATTTTATCGGACTTAAAACAAGGCATTAGCGCCAGAAGGGATTAAAGCGCGTTTGCTTGAGATAGTTTTAGCGGGAAATTAATCATCCATAAGAGAGCGCCATCACACGGCAGAATTACAGTAATTGCGTACATAAATTCAGCGAAAAATGACATAAAAAAAGGGGGTTTTGTCAGACAAATCAAGAGGGGGTAAGCAGGATAATCCATAACTTCAGCTATGATATCCTTGTGAAATGGGCGCCATAGCGCCCGTAAGAAAAATTACCAGGCGTAATAGATATGGTCGGCGTGATCGCGTACCGGAGCTTCGTCTTTTAAAAGACGCGCCGCCAGCGTCAGGGCAAAATCGAACGCATGCCCTAATCCTTTGCCGCTAAGAAGGTGGCCATCTTCTACAACCGGGGCATCAATATAGACGCCATCTTTTACGTCCTGCCAAAGATCGCCTGAACAGACATAGCGGCGCCCTTTTAATAAACCATTGCCGCCCAGTACACGTGCCGCCGCTGAGCAGATGGGGCAGATATATTTACCCATCTCATCGTGTGCCGCCACAAAGCGCACCACCTCTTCGCTGGCGGCCAGATTGACACTGCCCTGCGGCCCGCCGGGCAGGACAACGGCGTCGTAGCGGGTCTCGCGCTTTTCGCTCAGGGTGCTGTCTGCCACCATGGGAATATTATGGTAACTCACTACCGCACGCGACTCAGCGCAGGCCAGCGTCTCGACCTCAATGTGCATGCGACGCAGGATATCAATGGTAATAATCGCTTCTGCTTCTTCAAAACCGGGTGCCAGCAGCACCGCCACCTTTGCCATAAACCACTCCCGTACCCAACAAAAGATAAAACAATGTTTCATTTTTACAGAAGTTTTGCCAGCAAACCTCATGATGGATCACAGAACGGGCTAAAGCAGGGGAAAGGCTTTTGAAGATGGCGCTTAGCCGTCGTTGTGCTGAATAAATAATCAGCGCGTGTGAACTGAGACAGGGACACTGGTTTTTATTGTTTGGATCATTTTTCTCAAGCGCATAAAAACAGGGGGGATTGATAAAGACCCATCCGGATCAATAAATGGAAATAAATTTTATATATCAACATGTTATAAGAAACATAACTACCAACTAAATTGTCAATATCTTCCCTGCGTTAAGTTTTATAAATTAAGAGTAATGAACGGTAAGAATATATTTATAAGGATTTTCTTATAAATGCGCCAGGGGTATTATAATTTGTGTTAAGTGCATTTAATGAATATTTCTCATCTTTCATCTTCTGAAGAGCAACTATATTTATAAGCCCTTCGAGGTGAAATTTACCCCGTTCAAGACCCCAAATAAAAGGAAGTTATTATGGTTGTTCAGGTCATGATGAAGAAACTTAACACCCAGATGAATCGGGAGTATTACGCTTCTAATCTTTATCTCCGCCTCAGTGAATGGTGCTCACACAACAGTCTGAATGGTACAGCAATATTTTTGCGTACCCAGGCGCAGAGCAACGTCACGCAGATGATGCGCGTATTTGACTTTATAAAAGCCTCTGGCGCCATGCCGGTTCTTGAAGCCATTGATTTGTGCGACGAAGATTACTCCACGCTGGAAGCACTCTTTCAGCGAACGCTTGAAGATTATGAACAGCGCCATCATAACCTTGCGGAATTAACGCAGGATGCCAGAGCGCTGAAAGATAGCAGCACGCTCAATTTCCTGCAGGAAATTAAACAAGAACAGCAGCAAGATGGCCTGTTATTAAAAGCGGTACTCGACGAAGTGAAGAATGCCCGCCAGGCGGGCTTATGTCAGGAACAGACCGACCGACATCTCCTGAATATTGTCAGCCATCAGCACCATTAATCCTCCTGTTGCTTAAACGCCCGGCTCCGCCGGGCTTTTTTATGTTACGCAAAAGTTACTAACACATTGCTTTTATTAACTTTTAATAAATCCGATCCCGCTCGCAATGAATACCCACACATCATGTAATGATTTGGCAAAATCTGTTTACATTGATGAGGGCGTTCATGATTACGATGGAATTTCTGGTCATTATCCTCTGCCTGCTGGCAGGTACGCGGTTTGGCGGTATGGGGCTTGGCCTGATAAGCGGCATTGGGCTATTTATTCTCTGCTTTATTTTTGGTCTGCAGCCCGGTAAACCCCCGGTCGATGTGATGCTCACCATCCTGGCGGTGATCGGCTGTGCGGCCACGCTGCAAACCGCAGGCGGGTTAAATGTGATGATGCAGTTTGCGGAACGGCTGCTGCGCCGACATCCTCAGCACATTACCCTGCTGGCCCCTTTTACCACCTGGATGCTGACCTTTCTCTGCGGCACGGGGCATGTGGTTTACACCATGTTTCCTATTATCGCCGACATCGCGCTGAAAAAAGGGATCCGCCCCGAGCGCCCGATGGCCGTAGCCTCTATTGCTTCGCAGATGGCGATCACCGCATCGCCAGTCTCTGTGGCGGTGGTGTCATTGATCTCTATCCTTGCCCAGCATCACGGGGGCGGTCAGGCGTGGGGCATTCTGCAGATTCTGGCCGTGTCAGTACCCGCGTCGTTAGCGGGTGTGGCGATAGCGGCGCTCTGGAGCCTGCGCCGGGGCAAAGATCTGGCCGATGATGAAGCGTTTCAGAAGCGAATCAGCGATCCTGAGCAACGAAAGTTTATTTACGGTAGCACTGAGACCCTACTTAACCAGCAATTTCAAAAACACGCCTGGTGGTCAACGTGGATCTTCTTTGCCGGTATTGCGCTGGTGGTTCTGCTGGGGGCGTTACCTGATTTACGGCCGGCATTTGAGGTAAAAGGCAAGCTGACCCCGCTCTCAATGAACCTGGTCATTCAGATGATGATGCTGATAGCCGGTGCGGTAATGCTGGTGGTCTGCAAGGTTAACCCCTCATCCATTTCCAATGGCGCGGTCTTTAAAGCGGGTATGGTGGCCATCTTCTCGGTATTTGGCGTGGCGTGGATGAGCGATACCTTTTTCCAGGCCCATCTGGAAGAGTTAAAAATGGCCCTGGAGGGGGTAGTGAAGAACCATCCCTGGACCTACGCCCTCGTGCTGTTTTTAGTCTCAAAGCTGGTGAACAGCCAGGCGGCAGCCTTAACCGCCGTCGCGCCGATGGGGCTTATGCTGGGCATCGATCCCAAAATGCTGATTGCTTTCTTCCCCGCTTCGTACGGCTATTTTGTACTGCCTACCTACCCCAGCGACCTCGCCTGTATCGGCTTTGACCGTTCCGGCACCACGCGGATTGGCAGATTCATCATCAACCACAGCTTTATCTTACCGGGGCTGATTGGGGTAAGCTGCGCCTGCGCGGTTAGTTACATGCTGGTGCAGTTGTTCTTCTAAAAACCTTTCCGGGCGGCGCGCTGCCGCCCGTTTAAAAACTTCACAAAAACGTTTCTAAATTCAAAACATCGGTTTATTTTAATGGGATTCGCCCTGCGGAGTGAACTTAAGCTCAATCAACGCAATGGCTTTCTGGATAGCGCGCAGGGTGACCGGGTCGGCGGCGGCAGGATGGCTGCTAAAATCGATGTTTTTGAGCTGGGTGGTCATCTTCTCGCGAACTTCGACCGGGGCGATGACGTCAAGCACGTCCAGAATCTGTTTAATGACCAGCTGGCAGGCGACCACGTCAGAGACCAGCTCCTGATCGGCACTCAGGTTTTGAGACATTTGGCTTCTCCTTATTGAAAGGCGGCCATAGTAGCAAAACTCCTGCCCTTGCACCTTCCCGGATGCCGCTTTCGGGCATAAAAAAACCTGCCGCAGCAGGTTTTTTTATCAGAACATCGCGCCAGGCGGGACGTCTTTGAAGGTTTTGCAGTAGGTTTCCCACATGCTCTTCAGGATTGCGCGCAGTTTCATCGGTATGCTCCGGTTGTTTTTATGTGCAGGTGTTTTGGTTGATGCGCTTATAATATGACCTGCATCACAAAAATCAATGGTTTTGTGATGCCCATCACTCATGCAAATGCCAGATAAATGGCGCATTTGACCAAAAATATAAGCAAAAACATGAGATTAAAATTAAACAAATCTCAGTAAAATTTAAAATTTTTTTAGTGGCAGAGGACAAATGGCAGAAAACAATACCGGTAAAGCCTCCGGTGGGCTCTCGCCCGCCGCGCTGTTGGTTGCCGGCGCCTTCTTTATGGAGTTTCTCGATGGCACCGTGATCGCCACGGCGCTTCCTGATATGGCCAAAAGCTTTGGCGTTCAGGCGGTCGATCTTAACATTGGCATTAGCGCTTATCTGATTACCCTGGCCGTGCTCATTCCGGCCAGCGGCTGGATTGCAGACCGCTTTGGCGCACGCAAAGTCTTTGCGCTTGCGTTAGCCATTTTCACCCTTGCCTCGGTATTTTGCGGCCTGGCCAATAGCGTCGATCAATTTGTCGCCATGCGTATTTTGCAGGGGATGGGCGGCGCCTTGATGGTACCGGTCGGACGACTGGCCGTACTGCGCACTACGCCAAAACATCAGCTCATTACCGCTATCGCCACCCTCACCTGGCCTGCGCTGGTGGCCCCCATTATCGGACCTCCGCTCGGAGGCTTTATTACCAGCTATGCCAACTGGCGCTGGATCTTCTTTATCAATGTGCCGCTGGGCTTGATAGCTATCGCCCTGGCCCTGCGCATTATTCCCGATATTCGCGAGGAGGCCCGCCGCCCGTTTGACACGCCAGGCTTTATCGCCACCGCCATTGCGATGGTAAGCCTGGTCTATGCCATGGAGTCGCTGGGCGTCGGGCAGATTGACATGGGGTTGACCCTGGGTTTGCTGGCACTCGGCACCGTCACGCTGGTCTGGGCTCTGCGCCACTTCCTGCGGGCACCATGGCCCATGATCCGCCTCGATGCCATGCAGGTGCCGACGTTTCGCGTCACAATGTACGGTGGCTCATTATTCCGCGCCTCTATCAGCGCGGTGCCGTTTCTGCTGCCGCTGCTGTTTCAGGTGGGGTTTGGAATGGATGCGTTTCACTCAGGACTCTTGGTGCTGGCGGTATTTGTCGGTAACCTGACCATCAAACCGGCAACCACGCCGCTGATTCGCACGCTGGGATTCAAAAAATTGCTGCTCATCAACGGGACGCTGAACGTCCTGGCGCTGTTAGCCTGTGCCTTGTTGACCCCCGAGACGCCCGTCTGGCTTATTATGCTGATTCTCTATCTCGGCGGCGTGTTTCGATCAGTGCAGTTTACCGCGATTAGTACCCTCGCCTTTGCAGATGTTCCTTCACCACAAATGAGCTATGCCAACACCCTCTTCTCGACCGCTACCCAACTGGCCGTGGGGCTGGGCATCACGCTTGGCGCAATCGGGATCCGCATTGGCGAGCTTTTTAGCGAGATGCTGGAGATTAACGCGCTGCCCGGCATTAGCTTCCGGCTGGCGTTTGTGGTGATTGCGCTGATCTGCCTGGCAGGCATGTTCGATACGCTGCGGCTGACGAAAAACGCCGGTAGCGCCGTCTCGGGTAAGCAGGCATAAAAAAAGCCAGCTGCTGCTGGCTTTTTATTACTACCTACAAATTAGCCAACAATACCGCGAACAAAGGCTTCGATCTCTTTGTCCTGGCAGTTTTCAAAGAAGCACTGCTGGAAGCGCTGACCCGTTACTGCGGTTTTCACCAGTTCCGGATCGATGGCGCGCAGCGTGTCGAGATAGTTATCTTTGACCACCGCTGCTTTCACCTGGTTAAGAATGCCGGCATTACGCACCTGCGGCTCTTTACGCTCTGGTGGATAGCCTTCGCCTTTACGCCCCGTGAAGGCTTTTTCAAAGATAAAGCGCACGTTCAGCTCTGCACCCCAGCCGAAGCCTTTCGCAAAAGGCAGTGCCAGCGCGTTACCATTGTTAATCTGTGCAAACAGGAACGCATCTGCTGGATCGATGCAGTAGCCGCAGTTCACCCCCGGATGGATGTTCAGGGACATCAGTGCACCCTGGCCAGTGCCGCAGCCGGCGATAACAAAATCAACTGCTTTGGAGTTGAGCAGGATGCTCGCCATGATACCGAGGTGAATATAGGTCAGATGGTGATCTTGCTCATCGCTCATGCCGACGTTAAACACCGGGAAACCTTTCTCATCGGCAACGGCGTTTAATTCATTGAGGATGATGGCGTTTTTGCTCGCCTGGCTGTTTTCCATCATCAGTGCAATTTTCATTCTTCATCTCCTGAATGCGTGGCGGGCTTTCCCGCGGTGAATAGCTAACCTTTTCAACCTTACTACTTAGCAAACAGACTTTCAAATTAACTGAAAAATAGTTTTAAAAAATAAAGATGGGCTCACAGTTTCGTCCTTTAACCGTTTTGCTGCATGGATTCACAACCTGAAAAAAAGCTTAGTCGCCCTGCTCTTCTTTTGACTAGACTGCAAGAAAAAGACGACAAACCATCAGTTCGAGGTTTAACTGTGAATTTGCGCCGCCTGACGCTTCGTTTCACCGCTTTGCGTGTCGCCATCCTGTTTATGACGACATTATGGACCCCCTGGCTACTTGCCAGCTCAGAGCCTGCCGCTGACGCAGTGCCGGTCTGGATCTACAATGCGGACAGCTTCGAATTCTGGCACACGCCGCAGGGTGAGGCGCGCGGGTTTTATCCCATACTCGTTTCCGCCCTTAATCAACGTTTTAACCTCAATCTGCAACTCCGTCCGATTTCCGGCAGTGAAATTGGCCAGCGTTTTAATACCGATGCTTATGGAGTCTATGTGGGCGTCTTGCGCACAGAACAGCGAGCCCGAACCAAACTCCTCTCCTCCCGGCTATTTGATAATGAAGTAGTAGCCGCCAGCCAGACACAGCAGATTAGTACGCTGGAGCCGTTACGCCATGCTCGCGTCCTGTTTCGCGAAAACGACGCTACCCTCGCAAGCGTGAAACAGCGCTACCCCGATCTCACCTTCCGCTCTCTGCGCGAGGTGGCCAGCAGCGATGAAGCGTTTCGACTGTTGAGTGAGAATAAAGCCGATTTCTATATTAATGACGCCAGCGAGATGGAGAATACGGCCCGCTATTATGTTATCTCCCGCCCCTTCCCCGAACTTCGAATTCCGGTGGTCATGGCCTTCAGCCCCGATCTGCGCCCGTTACGGGAGCAGGTCAACACGTTAATTAGCGAATGGTTTCGTAGCGGAAAGATGCGCCACCTGCTCGAAGAGAGTAAGCGCGATTATCTCCTGAGCCGTATCACGCTGTCTGAGGCCGAGCGCGACTGGTTACAGCAGCATCATTTACAGGTCTGGCTGCCCAAAAATGAGAACTACGCCCCGGTGATCTGGAGAGAGGGTCAGGGTTATCATGGCATCGCCCTCAATATGATCAGCGACATGCGCGAACTGCTGGGGATGAAAGTGGACGTGCAGTTTATCGATGATTACGCAACTGCCCTGCGAAAGCAGCAGTGGCCGGTGCGGCTACTCAATATCACTGAGTCGAAAGGTGATAACCTCACCCAGGGGCAGATTGGGCCCACCATTCCCTGGCACAATGCGTATTACAATCTTATCGGCCACCCCTTTTTGTGGGATGAAGAGAGTATCCGTAACCAGCGTATCGGGGTACTTACGGGCTCCTTTGCTCAAACCTATCTGCAACGTCGCTTCGGCGAGGACGTGACGATCGTTAACCGCGCCTCTGTCGACCAGTTGATCGCTGCCATAGAAGATAAAGAGATAGATTATATTCTCGGGGACCTCAGTACGCTGGAGTCCGCCCTTCGCGGAAATGAACTGTTCCGCGGCGTGCTCAAAGTGGCAGGGGTAACCCGGTCAGAGTTCGAGATCGGTCCCTGGGTTGCCCCCGACCATCCGCTGCATAATCTGCTGAGCCAGGTACAGCGGCTCTCCAGTTTCCGCACGCAGCTCGAACGGCAGGAAAAACCGGATACCTTACCGGAGCTGACGAAAAACAGCTGGAAGATGATCAGCGTAATACTGCTTATCGCCTCGCTATTCAGCCTCGGGATGCTGGTGATGATGTGGCGGCACATGCAGAAAAACCGGCTGGTCAATCGCAATATCGTGCAGGCGCTGGAGAAGGTCAACCGCGCACACGATGACGAAACCGGCAGCCATATTCAGCGGGTGGCGAAATATTGCGGGATGATGGCTCGTGAATTGGGCCTGCCCCGTCGTACTGTTCATGATATCGAACACTTCGCCTCACTCCACGACGTCGGCAAAATTGCTGTGCCCGATCGTATTCTGCGTAAACAGGGCAAACTCACCCCGGAAGAGTTCAGCGAAATGAAACTGCACGTGCTGAAGGGCTGGCGCGTTATTCAGGGGCTGGGACTGGGGCCCGTGGCAGAAAACATGATCCACTTCCATCATGAGAAGTGGGATGGCAGTGGCTATCCGCAGGGGCTACGCGGCGAGGAGATTCCAGTAGAGGCGCGTATTCTGGCGCTGGCGGACGTCTACGACGCCCTTCGTCAGAAGCGGATTTATAAGCCCGCCTTCAGCCATGAAGAGGCCTGCGAGGTGATCCTCGCAGGCAACGGACGCCATTTCGATCCCATGCTGGTTCAGTTATTTCGCCGTCACCATCTGGCGTTTCAGGCCATCTTCGACAGCATGGCCGATTAACTATCAGTAAAGAAAGGGGATAAACCCCGGCTATTCAGGCCATTGCGCGCGCAGGGTCACGGTAGGATAAGCTATTTCACCTCATGCAGAGTGTTCCATGAAGAAAGTATGCCTTAGTGCCCTGCTCTTATTGCTGACGGGATGTAGCGTAACCCGGCAGGCGGAAGTGAGTCGCGTCGATGTGCCGCAGGGCCTCGTCTGGATGAATTACGGTCAGGCCGCACTGCAAAATGCCCGCTACGACGCTTATGTGACAAACGGCACCGCCACCCGCGAATGCCAGGCGATGGGCTACAACACGGCCATGGCCTACGGACAGCCGGTTAAAACCTGTAGCGTGATTAGCGGCTCGCTGTGCCTGAACGAAACGGTGACCATTCAGTATCAGTGTCAGGGCTTTGCCCCAAATCCGGTGACGGCCCCCGCTTATTATTAATCTGATTGCCAGTTTACCCGGCTGGCAATATTTCGATTAAACACGAAACAGAATAATTCTCATTAATATAATTTAATAAGCCTCAATGCGTGTTATTCCCATTCGTATTATGATCATTTAATTATTTATTTTAACTTTTGCAAATACATAAATAACAAATTATAGTGGCGTTCGCGTTGACCAATGAATAATAAAACGGAGCGACACCATGCTTAAACCTGAAATGATCGACAAGCTGAATGAGCAAATGAATCTGGAGCTTTTCTCCTCTCTGCTGTATCAACAGATGAGCGCCTGGTGTAGTTACCATAGCTTTGAAGGCGCTGCGGCTTTCCTGCGCCGCCACGCTCAGGAAGAGATGACGCACATGCAGCGCCTGTTCGATTACCTGACCGATACCGGCAGCCTGCCACGCATCGCACCGGTCGCCTCGCCCGTCGCTGAATATGGATCACTGGACGAATTGTTCCGTGCCACCTATGAACACGAGCAGCTGATCACCCAAAAAATTAATGAGCTGGTTCACTCTGCTATGATCGGCCAGGATTATCCCACCTTTAATTTCCTGCAGTGGTATGTCGCGGAACAACACGAAGAAGAGAAACTGTTTAAATCTGTTCTCGATAAACTATCACTGGCGGGTAAATCGGGCGAAGGTCTGTACTTTATTGATAAAGAGCTGGCTACACTCGACGCACAGAAATAATTATTCCGCGGCGCCTTCAATGGGCGCCGTTATTATTTTCAGTGCTTACATATCTTACTTTCGTCTGTTGTGAACCCCGCCTCCAGCGGAATAAATTTCCCTTTCTCGGCCAGAAAGGCCACCAGCTCTGCCGCGGTCATCTGCGCGGCTGAACAGGTGTGAAAACGTGCCTCATCACCAAAACGCGCAATAATGGCCGCCACCAGGCTCTGCCGGGTGTAGCGCTCGCCGGATGCTATCATCATGGTTAATACTTCGTGACCGTGTACCGATGCCATAAACCCTCCAGATTAAAGCCGCAGCCTACCCGTTTCGCCCTACGCTTGCCTTGCGCTGGCGCAGGTTTACATGCAGCCTGCACAGCTGGTGCAGCGCCAGTCATGGCGATTTACGGCCTGATAAAACTGGCGGTATGAGCGGCTTTCCAGCGGTATGCCCTGGTCGTAAAAGAGGTCGGTTAGCCACTCCACGTTTGCAATGATCCACTCATCTTCTTCCAGACCCTGCGCAAAGGTCTCGTCCTCCGGATCAATGATGGAGTAGATACCCCAGGTACCCATCTCTTTTTCGCGTCGCGATTCGGGCAACGTCAGAGGCTGCCCTTGCCAGAGGATGGTCCAGTGTCCGTGACAGAGCAAATTACCTGAGCGACTCCAGGATGCCTGAAATGGGTTGCTGTCCGTCATCACTACCTCATTTTTTTGATTATTTGCGGGATTTGTTTACGTTACGCCCGATTGTGCCGGGAAAACATTGTCCTTATGAAGTAGATGGATTTACCAAATTTGTTGGGCAAATGTCCGGAAAGCATGTCCGTCGAGAATTTCCGTAAAGAAATGATTACAGAGTATGTAACGCCGGTTTGACGAGGCGGCACTTTTCCCTTACTCTGCGCCGCAGATTGGTTCGCGGTATGGCAATGCTGTAGAGGAAAGAGTGAAAAACAGAACGCTGGGAAGTATTTTTATCGTCGCCGGAACGACGATTGGCGCAGGAATGCTGGCAATGCCGCTGGCGGCTGCAGGAGTGGGGTTTGGCGTTACGCTGGCATTGCTGGGCGGATTATGGGCGCTAATGTGTTACACCGCCTTGTTGCTGCTGGAAGTGTATCAACACGTTCCTGCCGATACCGGCCTGGGTTCGCTGGCGGGTCGCTATCTTGGCCGCTATGGTCAATGGCTTACCGGCTTTAGCATGATGTTCCTGATGTATGCCCTGACGGCGGCCTACGTGAGCGGCGCCGGCGAGCTGATTGCTTCCAGCATTAACGACTGGTTCGGTGCGGATATCGCCCCCTCTACCGGCGTGATCTTCTTTACGCTGATTGGCGGCGCGGTGGTCTGCGTGGGTACCGCCCTGGTGGATCTCTTTAACCGCTTCCTTTTTACCGCCAAAATTATCTTCCTGGTGGTCATGCTTGCCTTACTGGCGCCGCACATTCATCAGGTCAACCTGCTCACGTTACCGCTGGAAAAGGGGTTAGCGCTTTCGGCTATCCCGGTTATTTTTACCTCATTTGGCTTCCATGGTAGCGTACCCAGCATTGTCAGTTACATGGATGGCAACGTACGTAAGCTGCGCTGGATTTTTATCACCGGTAGCGCGATTCCGCTGATTGCCTATATCTTCTGGCAGTTGGTCACGCTGGGCAGTATTAACGCGCCTACCTTTATGGGGCTGATGGCCAACCATTCCGGGCTGAACGGTTTCCTGCAGGCACTGCGGGAAGTGGTTGCCTCACCGCACGTGGAACTGGCCGTGCATCTGTTTGCCGATCTGGCGCTGGCAACCTCGTTCCTGGGGGTGGCGCTGGGGCTGTTTGATTACCTTGCCGATCTGTTCCAGCGCAGCCGGTCCGCTGCCGGGCGGATACAGACCGGGGTCATCACTTTCCTGCCGCCGCTGGCGTTCGCCCTCTTCTATCCGCGCGGATTTGTTATGGCGCTGGGCTATGCCGGCGTCGCGCTGGCGGTGCTCGCCCTACTGCTTCCGTCGATGCTGGCATGGCAGAGCCGCAAACAACACGCTGCTGGAGGGTACCGGGTGCCAGGCGGGAAACCGGCGCTCTGTCTGGTCTTTGCCTGCGGGATTGGCATTATTCTGGTGCAGCTGGCTATTGCTGCCGGGCTGTTACCGGAGCCTGGATAAAATAAAAGGGCTCATTGTGATGAGCCCTCTTTATTAATGTAAGCAGCAGCTTTTAAACTTCTTACCGCTGCCACACGGACAGGGATCGTTACGCCCGACTTTGGTGCCATTAATCACCGGCTGCTGGCTTACTGGCTGCTGCGGATTCGCTGCCCAGTACGCATACAGACGCAGCGCCGCCGGACGAATCTGCGCTACGCTTTCGTGGAACGCCTCTTCGGTCATCTCATCCAGACGCGAGAAGTTCTCTTCTGAGCCGTGCAGAGCAATAAGATCCAGATCGGCTTTCAGCGTTTCTGGCAGGGTTGACCAGTCGGTGAGTGCCACGCCGCGCATATAGCCGAAGCACCACTCTTCCACCACGGTATACTCCTGCCCATCCATCTCGTTAAAACCAAACATCGGCTCAAACTGATCCGGATAGTCGCTCAGCCGTTCGGCAATGTCGTTCATGTGCTTAAAGCTGAGGTTAATGAAACGGTTCATTTCGCGCTCATTTTTCCAGCGTGGAATGTTCTTCTCACCGCCCCATACGGCCACCAGCCAGCGATCCGGTTCAACCACTACCGGGCCGGAGAGCACGGCAGTCAGCATACCGTCGAGCTCTGAGACGTCCATAATCGACTCGTCGTCATGACCATAAGCCATTAACGTCTCTTCCAGCCACTCCATTTCGGATGCATTTAATGGGCCTTCGGACATGATTGCGCTACTCCTGAATAAAAATGTATTCCCTCGATCGTAACACATAACGCCTCACTACGGGCGCACGACCTTGCCTGGCTAACAGGGCCCCAAATCGTGACCGCTGCACAACTTACGGGCATTCATGTTAATGAGATGTGATCCCCGCTGGAATTTCACCTCGCCGCCTCAGGCGGCGTAAAACGGCGCTCTATACTCAGAATTGTCGGAACCCAGACGATGGGTTTACGACCTGGCAACAATTTTGCTTATTTTTTCCTCGCGGCGATCTCGCCTCAGGAAACCTCGCCGTCATAAGCAGAGCCTTGCTGGTCTGTCGTTCAGAGCTTTGTGTTCTCATTAATGTGTTGGTATTGGGTGCGCCATCCGGCGTTCGGCTACACAGGGTTGCGCAAAAACCGCTCAGAAAAGGTACATCATAATGTCGCTGAAACTAATCAGAAGTCCTCTTTCGCTGGTGTTGGCAGGTTGTCTGGTGACGGCATTTTCCGCCCAGGCAGATATCGTTATCGGTGTGGCCGGGCCCTTTACCGGCCCGAACGCAACCTATGGCGACCAATACTGGCACGGCGCAACCCAGGCCGCCGAAGATATCAATGCCGCAGGGGGGATCAACGGCGAGAAGATTAAGCTGGTACAGGGGGATGATGCCTGTGAACCCAAACAGGCCGTTGCCGTGGCTAACCGCCTCGTCGATCAGGATAAAGTGAAGGCCGTGGTCGGCCATTTCTGCTCTTCATCGACCATGCCGGCCTCCGAGGTATATAGCGATGCCGGCATCATCGCCATCACCCCCGGCTCTACCAACCCACTCATAACTGAACGCGGCATGAGCGATATGTTCCGCATGTGCGGGCGCGATGACCAGCAGGGTCAGGTGGCGAGTGACTTTATCATCGATAAGTTGAAAGCCAAACGCGTGGTGATCATTCACGACAAAGATACCTACGGACAGGGGCTGGCGGATGCGACAAAGGCCGCGCTGGCGAAACGCGGCGTGAAGGATGTGATGTACGAAGGGCTGTCGCGCGGTGAGAAAGATTTCAACGCGCTGGTCACTAAAATTGGCGCGCAAAAGCCAGACGTTGTCTTCTTTGGCGGCTGTCATCCTGAGGCCGGGCCGCTGGTGCGCCAGATGCGCGAGCAAGGGGTTCAGGCCAAATTCTTCTCCGGCGACTGTATTGTGAATGAGGAGATGGTTACCGCTGCCGGTGGCGCGCAGTATACCAATGGCATCTATATGACCTTTGGCAAAGATCCGCGTCTTATTCCGGATGGCAAAGCGGTTATCGAGAAGTTCCGTACCGCCAAATTTGAACCTGAGGGATACACCCTCTACGCCTATGCCTCTATTCAGGCCATTGCCGCCGCCTTTAAGGCCAGCGGTGGTCCCGACTCGGCCAAAGCCAGCGCCTGGCTGAAAGCGAACCCGGTGGAAACGGTCATGGGTAAAAAGGCCTGGGACGAGAAAGGCGACCTGAAGGTCTCTGACTACGTGGTCTACCAGTGGGACGATAAAGGCAAATACCAGGAAGTGCCGTAACGGGACGGCGTCACGCTCATCGTCGGCAGGAACCTCTGCCGACGCACGATAACCAGAGGGCCGCACTCCCTGCGGCCTGACACACGAGCGCGCGATGATGAGTACATTCTTTTTGCAACAGCTGGTCAATGGCCTGACGCTGGGTTCGGTCTACGGATTAATCGCCATCGGCTATACCATGGTTTACGGCATTATCGGCATGATCAACTTCGCCCACGGCGAGGTGTATATGATCTCCGCCTATCTGTGCGCTATCGGTCTCGCCCTCCTCGCCTTCTTTGGGCTGGAGTCCTTTCCTTTGTTGATCCTCGGCACGCTGGTTTTCACCATTGTGGTCACGGGGGTATATGGCTGGACCATCGAACGCATTGCCTATAAGCCGCTACGTAACTCTACCCGGCTGGCACCCCTGATCTCTGCCATCGGGATGTCATTGATCCTGCAAAACTATGCCCAGCTTAGCCAGGGGCCGCGCCAGCAAGGGGTCCCTACCATGCTGGACGGGGTCCTGCGTTTCCATATTGGCGAAGGCTTTGTGCAGATAACCTATACCAAAGTGTTTATTTTGATCGCCTCGTTTGCCGGCATGGCGCTGTTAACCTGGATCATCGCCCATACCCGGCTGGGCCGGATGTGCCGGGCGGTGCAACAGGATCGTAAGATGGCCTCGATTTTGGGTATCAATACCGACCGCATCATATCGCTGGTGTTTGTGATTGGCGCAGCGATGGCCGGTCTGGCAGGGGTATTGATTACCATGAACTACGGCACCTTTGATTTCTATGCCGGCTTTGTGATTGGCATAAAAGCCTTCACTGCCGCCGTGCTGGGTGGGATTGGCTCGCTGCCCGGAGCGATGCTCGGCGGACTCATTCTTGGGATTGCCGAAGCGCAGTTTTCTGGGATGGTGAACTCCGACTACAAAGATGTCTTCTCGTTTGGCTTGCTGGTGGTGATCCTGATTTTCCGTCCTCAGGGACTGCTCGGCCGCCCGGTTGTGGCTAAGGTGTGAGGGACGAACAATGGCTGATGATTTCTCACTGAAGCGCTGTCTGCTGGATAGCCTGCTGGCAGGTATGATTGCCCTGATTATTTTTGGCCCCATCGTCGGCGTGGTGCTGGATGGCTACAGCTTTAATTTTGAAGGACGGCGGCTGGCATGGATTGTGGCGACCGTGGTGCTGGGGCGATTTTTACTGAGCGCCTTTCTGATGACCGCCGCCGGCAAGCGCCTGTTAGCGCGCTTCGACACCGACAACGCCGGTGTCTATGTTCGTCCGCCGGGGTATAAAAGCCGCCTGCGCTGGATAATTCCCCTGCTGCTGGCCCTGGCCCTCTGCTTTCCCTTTATCGCAACCAAGTACCTGCTGACGGTGGCGATCCTCGGGTTGATCTACGTCCTGTTGGGGCTGGGGCTGAACATTGTGGTCGGGCTAGCGGGACTACTGGACCTGGGCTACGTGGCATTTTACGCCATCGGCGCTTATGGCCTGGCGCTGGGGTATCAATATCTGGGTCTGGGATTCTGGACGATGCTGCCGCTGGCGGCGCTGATGGCGGCCGCGGCCGGCGCGCTGCTCGGTTTCCCGGTACTTCGGATGCACGGTGACTATCTCGCCATCGTGACGCTCGGCTTCGGGGAGATTATCCGGCTTATCCTCAACAACTGGCTCAGCTTTACCGGCGGACCAAACGGTATATCTGCCCCGCCTCCGACCCTGTTTGGCCTGGAGTTCGGACGGCGTGCAAAGGATGGCGGCGTTCCATTTCACGAGTTTTTCCACCTCACCTATAACCCCAATCTGAAGTTCATCTTTATTTATGCCGTCCTCATACTAGTGGTGATGCTGGTTCTGTACGTCAAGCATCGGCTGACCCGCATGCCGATTGGCCGGGCGTGGGAAGCGCTGCGCGAAGATGAGGTGGCCTGCCGCGCGATGGGGTTGAATCACGTGCTGGTGAAATTGTCTGCCTTTACGCTCGGCGCCTCGACTGCCGGGATCGCAGGGGTGTTTTTCGCCACCTATCAGGGATTCGTCAACCCCACCTCCTTTACCTTCTTTGAGTCGGCCCTGATTCTTGCCATTGTTGTGCTGGGTGGGATGGGATCGACGCTGGGTGTGGTGCTGGCGGCGTTTGTTCTGACCGTCACCCCTGAACTGCTGCGCAGCTTCGCCGAATATCGCGTCTTGCTGTTCGGCATGCTGATGGTGGTGATGATGATCTGGCGGCCACGGGGCCTGATTCGCATCAACCGCAGCGGTTACACCCCGCGCAAGGGAGTAGCACCATGAACGGGACCATACTGAGCGTGGAGCACCTGATGATGCACTTTGGTGGTATCAAGGCGCTTAATGACGTGAATCTCGAGGTGCAGCGCGGATCCATCACGGCGCTTATCGGCCCCAACGGCGCCGGAAAAACCACCGTGTTTAACTGCCTCACCGGTTTTTATAAAGCATCCGGCGGGAACATTCTCTTTCATACCCGGCAGAGATCCACCAATGTGATTCAGGTGCTGGGGCAGAAGTTCCAGCCCGACGACTGGATCAACCCTGCCCAGCTGGGACGACGGCTGTTCTTTAAAATGTTTGGGGGTACCCATCTGGTCAACCGTGCCGGACTGGCGCGTACCTTTCAAAATATTCGCCTGTTTCGGGAAATGTCAGTGGTAGAGAACCTGCTGGTCGCGCAGCATATGCGCGTTAACCGCAATCTTCTGGCGGGGGTGCTCAATACCCCTGCTTACCGCCGGGCAGAGAGCCAGGCGCTGGACCGGGCCTTTTACTGGCTGGAGGTGGTGGATTTGGTGGATTGCGCTAACCGGCTGGCGGGTGAGATGTCTTACGGCCAGCAGCGGCGCCTGGAGATCGCCCGCGCCATGTGCACCGGCCCGGAACTCATCTGTCTGGATGAACCCGCTGCCGGGTTAAACCCGGTGGAAACCCGTGCGCTGAGTAAAATCATTCGCTTTTTACGCGACCATCACCACATTACGGTCCTGTTGATTGAGCATGATATGGGGATGGTGATGGAGATCTCCGATCATATTATTGTTCTGGACCATGGAGATGTGATTGCTCAGGGGAAACCTGACCAGATACAGCATGATGAGAAAGTGATTGCTGCGTATCTGGGCACCGATGAATCCGAGGTGAATCTATGAGTCTGCCGATGCTGGAATTTCGGGAAGTCGACGTTTTCTACGGCGCGATTCAGGCGTTAAGGCAGGTGTCGCTGCAGGTTAATGCGGGGGAGACCGTGGCGCTGATAGGCGCGAACGGCGCCGGAAAGTCGACGCTGTTGATGTCCATCTTTGGCCAGCCGCGCATTCGTCAGGGGCAGATCCTCTTTTGTGGCGAGGATATCAGCCATAAATCTACACACTACGTTGCGTCGGGCGGCATCGCTCAGGCACCGGAAGGACGGCGGATCTTTCCGGATATGACCGTTGAAGAGAACCTGCTGATGGGCACCATTCCGGTCGGGAATCAGTATGCGGCCGAGGATCTGCAAAGCATGTTTGACCTCTTCCCGCGCCTGAAAGAGCGGCGTAAACAGCGGGCGATGACCATGTCCGGCGGCGAACAGCAGATGCTGGCCATCGCCCGGGCGTTAATGAGTCGCCCCAAATTGTTGCTGCTGGACGAGCCCAGCCTCGGCCTCGCCCCTATCGTGGTGAAACAGATATTCCAGACGCTGCGCGAGCTGGCCCGCAACGGGATGACAATCTTCCTGGTTGAACAGAATGCGCACCATGCCCTGAAGTTGTCCGATCGCGGCTATGTAATGGTTAACGGGCAGATTCGCCTGAGCGGCAGCGGTGAGGCGCTGTTAGGGGACCCGGAGGTGAGAAAAGCGTATCTGGGTGGGGTGTAACAAAAACAAAAAAACCACCCGGAGGTGGTTTCACGACACTGCTTATTGCTTTGATTATTCTTTGTATCCCATGGTACCCGGAGCGAGACTTGAACTCGCACAGCGCGAACGCCGAGGGATTTTAAATCCCTTGTGTCTACCGATTCCACCATCCGG
>ERZ773187.563-NODE-563-length-34952-cov-23.068745_pt1 | contig 34952 bp, 27 predicted proteins | sample MGYA00511242_ERZ773187 | MGnify/ENA primary metagenome ERZ773187 (study PRJEB29015, sample SAMEA2737744) | human gut metagenome | biome: human gut; feature: human-associated habitat; material: faeces | place: China | collected 2012 ...
CCTCTGTCAGCGGGACAAAGACCAAATGCAGGTGGGGCGTTTTCTCGTCCATGTGTACCACCGCCGACACGATATTTTCCCGTCCTACCCGGCCAATGAGGAAATCTGCCGCCCTTTGGAAGAACGCCTGTATCTCTTTTGGGGATTTCCCCTTGAAGAACTCCGGGCTGGCGGTTATCAGCGTATCGACAAACCGTGTGCTGTCTTTCCTCGTCCGGCATCCAGCCTGCTCGATACGGCTCTGAATGAAGTGGTAATAGCGTCCCTCCGGCTTGACGATATGGAAGTTGTATTTACTCCGGCTTGTGTCAATGTCGGGGTTGCTGGCGTATTGTTCTTTCTGTCTTTCGTGATGGGCTTCCAGCGGCCTTGCCGGGTTGCCCTTGTGCTTCTCAAACCGCAAAATTGCGTGTTGTGCCATTCTGCTCCTTTCCCCATTCCTTTCCTATCCGGGGTTTTCCACAGGGAAAATCCCGCCGGAATTATCTCTGATACGATAGGAATGGAATGGATATAAATAAATCATTTTAATCTTTGTATTTCTATATACCGTCCGGTTTTCGTACTTCAAGAGGGGCGGTTTCCGTACTTCATGGGTACGGTTTTCAGTCCTCCGGCGTACCAGAACGGGATTTCTTGAAGTCAGTGTTTGGAACCGCTTCATAGGATTTTGGGAAAATGCGGTTGGGTTTTCCACAGCCCTGCTTCTGGATTTCCACCAGTCCGGCGTATTGCAGTTCCCGCAGGGTGTTCACCGCTTTCTGCCGCCCACAGTGGAGCAGGTCAACCACCTCGCAGATGGGGTAATACAGGAAAATCCGTCCGCAGTCATCCGCCCACCCATTCTTGCGGGACAACTCTGTCCGGCGCAGGATAAAGGCGTACAGAACCTTTGCCTCGTTGGACAGGGGCTTGAATGTGGGGGCTTCAAAGAGGAAATTCGGGAGCCGGGTGAAGCTGAACGCCTTTTCCGGCTGATGGATATAGATGGTATTTGTCATAGTGCGTTTTGTGGACGGTTAGAAGCCCGTTTTCCGGGGCGGGCGATACTTTATACCACCTGCCCCGGTTTGGGGCTTGCAAAGCCTGATAAATCAAGGCTTTTTTCGCTCCTAACTGTCCACAGCAGACCTCCTTTTCCGTTCACTTTCTGTTTTCTGCCGCCTGTGAACTCTGGCGGCACAGCCGGGGCAGTATTTTGCCCGGTTGGATTTGGGGACGAACACACCGCCGCAGACCACACAGCGTTTCAAGTCCTTATCCCGGAAAATCTCCGCTTCCAGCGTCCCGTCCAGCGGCAAGACCGCCCAGCGGAACCACTTACAGCAGACCGAGAAAGAAACCGTCTGCGGGCAGGTGCAGGTGTCCCCATCGTCAAGGACAATGCAGTTGCCGTCCTCACAGCAACAGCACTCCCGGCGTATCAGGCTGGCCGCCTGTTTCCTCTGTGCCGGTGTCATGCGGTAAAGGGAACCGTCCGGCCTGCGTTCCAGCGGCGGCAAGTCTTTATAGGGGTTATTTCTCATGCGTTCCCTCCATTTTGCTTTCCGTTGCCGTTTTCCCCGAAAGGATTTCCAGCTTTGGCACGCTCCCCGCAGCTTCGGGACATTTTGTCCCGAAGTCCGGTTCCTTGCGGTGCTTCCCCAGCCGGGGTATTCCTTTTCGGACGGTCATTCTGTTTTCAAGGTGCTGTCCATCGATGAACTATCCTAAGTCTACACGAAAAAAATGCAATCCCCGGAATTTTGCGAGAATTGCATTTTGATGAAGTTTACACTTTGGAAATTGCATTTTTGCAATCATCCTGTATAATGGAAGTATGCGGAGGAGGTGCGTGTCTATGGCTTTACCCGGAACACCCGGACAGCGGATTTCCGATTTATGCAACGGAAACCATATCACACAAAAGGAACTTGCGGAGAAGATAGGCGTTTCCGCTTCCCAGTTGAGCCGCATTGTCAGCGGCGAAACGAGAACGGTCAGCAGTGATATTCTCATAGGTGTGGCAAAGGAATTTAAGGTATCGACAGACTACATACTGGGCTTGTCTACCGTGAGCGTCCGCAAAAGCTACGATATTTCTGAATTAGGCTTGTCCGAGGGAGCCGTGAGGGGGCTTGTGACGGGTGCTGTTGATGTGCAAATACTCAATCGCTTACTGGAACACAGGAATTTTCCCAAGCTGATAGATTTGATACGGATTTATTTTCAGGACACGGCGGCAAAGGGGATAATGGCACGAAACCAGCTTATCGAGATGGCAACGGCTTCCCTGTCCGACCTGATGAAAGAACACCCGGAACACCGGGCGGAAGCAAAGCAGGATTTACAGCTTTTGAACGCTCAGAAGATGGGGGAACATGAAGCGGAGATAGAGAAAATCAAAAATGTGTTCCTTGCTATCCTGCGGGACATTAAGAAAGACATTGACAACGGGGAACAGCCGGGAGAAGCTGTGACCGCCGCTATGTTCCAAGCCATGCGGGACACTATGGCGGAGCAGAAACAAAACCCGCTTTCCATTGACGATGTAACAGCGATGATAGCCGGACAGATCGGACAGCTTGCGCCGATGGACAAAGAAACTGCCGACCTGTTCCAGCAGTTGGCGAAGAAGATGATTGAGCAGGCAGGAAAATAAAACATAAAATTCAAAGGAGATACTTATGGCAACAAAAATATTTGTTCACGGCTCAGGACACAAAGCAACAAGTTGGGAAAAAACAATTTCATACATGACAAACAACGAAGATATTGTATGTCCAAATTTATCCTCCATCCTTGAAGGGAAAGAGGCAAGCTACGAAAATCTATATTCTTCATTTGTAAAATATTGTAACGAATTTGACGGACAAATTCATTTATGCGGTCTTTCATTAGGTGGTATTTTGGCTCTGAATTTTGCTTTGGATTTCCCGCAAAAAGTGAAAACATTAGTTTTAATCGGAACGCCATATAAAGTCCCGAAAGTAGCATTTAGTTTTCAAAATATAATTTTCAGATTTTTACCAAAATCTATTTTTGAAACTATGGCATTTGATAAAAAGAACACATTTGCTTTAGGGGACACTATGAAGAATTTAGATTTCAGTGATAGGGTGAAAAATATTAAGTGCCCCACTTTAATTCTTTGCGGAAAGAAAGACAGTGCAAATATGAAATCAGCGGATTACTTATCACAAAGTATTAGAAGCGCAGAATTGAAAATTATTGAGAATACAGGCCATGTTGTCAATGAAGAAAATCCAAAAGCCTTAGCAGATATATTGAATGAATACTATTTGAAAAATTCTTAAACAATTCTGAAAGAAACTCGAAAACTACAAGCATAAAAGTTTAGAAAATAAATAGCAAAGCCAGCCGAGCCAGTCAATGGTCAAGATGAACGGCGCATTTCATGCGCCGCCGTTGACAGTCCCGCCCGTCTTTGCTAAAGGGTAATCAAGGCGGGAAAGCCCTAAAATGGTTTCACACCTATTTCAATAATTGGAGGAGATAAAAATGAGATCAGAAAAGGAAGTTTATGATATTGTTTTGAATTTTGCAAAAACAGACAAACGCATTCGCATGGTTACTTTGGAAGGATCTAGAACAAATACAAATATTCCGCCTGATGATTTTCAGGATTTTGATATTACTTTTTTTGTTACGGATATGGACAGCTTCACAAGTGATGATAAATGGCTAGATATATTTGGTGAAAGGTTGATTCTGCAAAAGCCGGAAGATATGGAATTATTTCCAGCTGTAGAAAAGGGATTTTCATATTTAATGCTGTTTACTGATGATGTTAAGATAGATTTAACTTTGCTGCCGCTGGAACTGATAGACGAGTATTTTACATGGGATAAACTGGTAAAGTTACTGTTGGATAAAGACAACCGTATCGTAAAGCCGCCAATACCAACGGATATAGACTACCACTTGCAGAAGCCTACTCAAAGAATGTTTGACGATTGCTGTAATGAATTTTGGAATACTACAACATATGTAGTAAAGGGCTTATGCCGCAAAGAAATTCTTTTTGCTATTGACCATATGAATGATATAGTACGAAAAGAATTGCTTCGCATGATTTCCTGGCTGATTGGTATCAAACAGGGATTTCATTTCAGTTTGGGAAAAAACTATAAATTTATGAAGCAATATGTCCCAGAGGAATTGTGGGAACGACTTATGTCCACTTATAATATGGATTCCTATCCCCATATGTGGGAATCCTTTGAACAATGTATGGCATTGTTCCGGGAGGTTTCGTCAGAAGTGGCATGCCAGTTGGATTACCAGTATCCACTATATGATGAAAAAATCAGTAATTATGTGATTCGGCAAAAGAAAAAATATGGCATTGAAGATGATAACAAATAAAATTTTTTCAATCGAAAAAATTTATTTTGATTATTCAATTTTGAAAAACTGAATACCTCAAAATCAGAAAGAGCGCGGACAAGCACTTTGAGGGATTGGCCGCCTTGTCCACCCATTCAGTGGGACGGCGGGTGGCGGTCAAGGCCGGGTGTAAACCCGTTCATTTCAGCCTTGACGGTTACCCGCTGTCCTGTTACTTTTCCGGGAGTGTAGCCACAACTTCGGGACACTTTGTCCACAAGTCGGAGCGTAGGACGAGGGACGGGGGCTTTCATATACGCCCTGTCTGCTGATGAAAACAGACCTGCGCTTGCGGCTCCACGCCACACAAGCACAGCCCTGTTTTCCTGCCGCCCCTCCCCGGCGGCAACGGCATTTTCACGGCAACGCCGACAGAGCGTATAACACACTACACTTTGCTTCGCAAAGTCGTGTGCCAAATGGGGGCGTTGCCCCCTTTGGAAACCCCCCACAAGAAAAGGCGGTACGCTACCCCTCTACGGGGCGCATACCGCCTTTTCTTGTTATCCAGCCCTCCGGCTGTATCGGTTGAGCAAAAGTCAGCGTGGGAATGGTGTGGTATCTTTATCTAAGTGAATCCCCGGTCTCCCATTTAGAGACAGCCTGCCTGCTTACGCCGATAGATTCTGCAACAAACTCCTGCGTCATCTTACACTCTTCACGATACTGCTTCAAAACCTCACCGAGAGATTTCTTGATGCTGGACTTTTCTTTTCTGACATTGCCTGATTTAACATATCTACTCAATGCTCTTATGAGGAAAATTCCCACAGTGATAAATGCCGCTATCACCGCCACCCCGATTAGCAGTACAATACCAAAAACAATAACTCCTAAAAAATCATATTTCACTTAATTACCTCCTTTCGTGACTTCATGATAGCGAAATTTCATGGTTGCTACCACCAACTATCACGATATTTCTTTGGTTGCGAACGGTTGCGGAACTAAAATAACACTTTTTTATGTAAAAGGCATATATGTAAATTAATAAAACGACAGTCGAGTAGACTTACACCTCACAATGTAAGCCCCTCACAGAACCGTACGTGCGGCTTTCCCGCATACGGCTCTTCATAATAATATTTACAGTTTCAAAACAAGCTGACATAAATCTTTGGCATTGCCAATGGATAATATTTCAGCATTTCAATGAATCCTTCTCTTGTATAACTCTTTCTGTCACTTCGTCTATTCAGCACCTTAAACAGAAGTTCTCTCACTTGTTGTTTGTAGTTTGAAATCATTCTGCCATTAAAACTTATGCCATAGTACCTATAATGACCTATTAGTTTCAGATTTAGCATACCCATTAGTTTCTTTAGCGGTTGATCTCTATTCGCATATAACCATACCTTGATGTCTCGAATTTTCTGTCTGAATTTCTTAGAGCTTGTCTTTGGCATTATATATGGCATGCCTTTGCGTGAACGCCCACAATAGAATGTGAATTCCAGAAAATCAAATGTTTGTAATCTGATACACTCACCGCTCTTTTGCTTTGCCCTTGCAATATAAGCACCGCTTTGTAAGAGACGACTTTTACTATCTTCTAATTGCAAACCGAACTTTTCCATTCGTTCTTTAAGAAGCTTGTAGTAATTCTCTGCTTCCCATTTGTATTGAAATCCTGCAACAAAATCATCTGCATATACAATTAGAAAGTTATCTCCCTTGCATTCTTTGGTAATAATAAACTTATACCATAGTGTCAATACATTGTGCATATATATGTTTGCTAGGATTAGACTTATGACATTGCCTTGAGCTGAACCTTCTTCATTCACCATAAGTTCACCATTATCCAGCACTCCCACTTTAAGATACTTCTTGACAAGACCAATTATGTTGGGGTCTTTAATATAAAGTTTGAGAAACTTGATAATCCATTCATGCTTCATATGATCGAAGAATCCTTTGATGTCAGCATCCACAATATAGCAGATTTTCGTGTTGTTTAATCTCTTATACAGTTCTTTTATTGCGTTATGACATCCTCGATTTGGTCTGAATCCGTACATGCAGTTCAGAAATCTCGGTTCATAGATAGCTTCCAATATCTTCTTTAATGCTAATTGGACTATTTTGTCCTCATAGCACGCAATTCCTAATGGTCGAAGTTTTCCATTGCTTTTAAGGATATATACCCTAATTGATGGCTGTGGTTTGTATGATTTTCTTTTCAGTCTTTCTACCAAGTCATCTATGTTTTGCTCCAGATTTTTCTCGTACTCTTTCTTAGTAATCTCATCAACACCGACTGCTTTGTTTCCGTCTAATTCTTTGTGACATTGCAAAAGCATTTCTTTATTGATTAAATGATACAGCGATGTGAACTCTGGTCTCGGCGAATTTGCCGATATTTCTGCTATTCTTTCTAATTTCGTTTCCATCAATACCTCCGTCCCTGAATACGGTTGATGTGTCCTCAGAAAGACCATTATTATGTAGCTCCCTTTCCTCCGTTGGCATTACCCAACTTCTTCAGTACTATGAAGCTATCCGACTGCCTACTGTTCTTTTGACATTCTCCTATTTTGCAGTTGTTTGCCATACTTGCAATGGCAAGAAACAATAGGCTCTCCCCAGTTGACTGAATAATCACAATGTAAAACATAAAGTGCTCTTTGACCCCGCAGAAGCAAACCATTTCTCACCAATTCGAATTGATTTGTATTGCTTTCCGTCGAAATTAGAACGTCAGCCTTCTAAATGTCAAAATTTCGAGGCTCAATCACACTCTCTATTTTCTCGCTGTCTACGCTTAGCAACTACCATTACTGACAGTCACCCAAGACTCGCTACTGGCGGTTGGTTAGACCTTACCAGACAGGCATTCCACCTGCCAGACTACTCGCCCTTATCTGGGCGCACAATCCCAATTTGTTGAACTTTCTATACAATACCATATCTCTTTGGCTAATACAATAATTGCATCGCTCCCGCTTATTCTCATCAACTCTGCAACTAATGTATCGTGATCATATGCATATTGTCAGGCTGTCTGTTCACTTTTCTTTGCATGATACGCTTCACGTCTCATAGCCAGTGTTTTTTCATATCTTACTTTTGCAATAGGATCTCCGCTTAATGCATCGTCACGCATTTTCCGGTAACTCTTTACTGTAGCTCTTACCTGATACTGTTTACGCTCTGCAGGCTGGCTCTGTGCTTCCTGATCTCCGGCTTCTGATTTCTTTTCTGCGTAGATTTCTTAGAAGATTTTCTCTTTCTTTCAGCAATCTCTTCCGCTCTGCGTGCTTCCTCTGACTGCAAGGCTTCCACTTCATCCTCACTGAGTGGAAGAGCAAAATTTCCAATGAAATTGAAATAAATATCCACTTGCTGAGTACGGTCTTTTGTTCTGCCACCCTCTGCTTCATGAATTACAACCTTTTCAATGAAATCATTAAGCATAAGCTCTGTAATATTTGTTTGTTCCTCTGTTTTTGTGTAATCATCTACACTCTGTGTACCGTTGCAATACAGGTTAAATGCCATTCGCACCACCTTCATACTGCCACTGGTCTGCCAGCCTTCATGCAAGCACTCAGTTTTTACACATCCCGTCTTAAAATCATAGATGCTATTGATATTTCTTCTCGTATCAACACTGATGCCAAGGCAATAGCAAAGTGCCTTGTGGTACACATCCTGATAGCGTACCTCTTTTCATTTTTCATAGTAGAATTTTTCATGTGCTTCGCTGATAAAATTGATTGTCTGTTTCTTTTGTTTTCTGCCCCTAACGCGGTGTTGTTCATAGTGAACCTCCTTATAGATATTAGAATAAAAAAAGGGAACAAACCCAAATAAAAGGGCTTATTTCCAAACATCAAACAAGGGAAAGCAATAAATGCTTTCCCTTGCAGAACTTTATATATAGACTTTTACTTCAATATCTTTAAATCTGTTCGCTTTTGTATACTCTGGACGTTCAGCCATAAATGCCTGCACATCTGCTCTCGTTGCCGTTAAGCTGCAGAAATAAATATATTGTTGCCTAATTCCTCTTGTCCGCAATCGCTGCCTGCGCTGCAGCCAGTCTCGCGATTGGTACACGGAACGGAGAACAGGATACATAATCCATTCCAACCTTATGGCAGAATGCAACAGAAGAGGGATCGCCGCCATGCTCACCACAGATACCGATCTTTAAGTTCGGACGCTGGGAACGACCTTTTGTGACTGCCATTTCGATCAGCTGTCCTACGCCGTTTTGGTCAAGCTTTGCAAAGGGATCAGATTCATAGATCTTACTCTTGTAATAATCCACCAGGAATTTTCCTGCGTCGTCACGGGAGAAGCCAAAGGTCATCTGAGTCAGATCATTTGTACCAAAGGAGAAAAATTCGGCTTCTTCTGCAATTTCGTTTGCCAAAAGTGCTGCTCTTGGAATTTCGATCATCGTTCCAATATGATAAACCAAATTCGAATTTTTTTCTGCCTTAACCTTTTCAGCAGTTTCCACTATTACGTCCTTGACAAATTTCAGCTCCTTTTTATCGCCAACCAGCGGGACCATGATCTCCGGAACGATCTCAAAGCCCTTTTCTTTACTTACTTCAATCGCCGCTTCGATCACCGCTCTTGTCTGCATTCTTGCAATTTCCGGATACGTAACGGACAGCCGGCAGCCTCTGTGACCCATCATCGGGTTGAACTCATGCAACTCACTGCAGGTGCTCTTTACTTCCTCAACAGAAAGATTCATATCCTTTGCCAGTGCTTCGATATCCTTTTCGTCTGTCGGAACAAACTCATGCAGCGGCGGATCCAGGAAACGAATCGTAACAGGTTTCCCCTCCATTACTTTATAAAGCGCCTTGAAATCGCCCTTCTGGAAGGGAATCAGCTCCTCCAGCGCCTTTTCCCGCTCTTCCACGGTTTTGGAAAGGATCATTTTACGGATCTTCGGAATCCGATCCGGTTCAAAGAACATGTGCTCTGTTCTGCAAAGTCCAATACCTTCTGCACCAAGACGAACCGCATTTGCCGCATCTGCAGGCGTATCTGCATTCGTGCGAACCCTCAATTTACGGAAGGAATCCGCCCAGCTCATGATCCTGCCGAAGTTGCCGCTGATGGAAGCCTCTTGGGTCTGGATATCGCCGTCGTAAATCTTGCCGGTGGAGCCGTCCAGGGAAATATAATCCCCCTCATAATAGGTCTTGCCGCCTAATGTAAACTGCTTTTTCTTTTCATCGATCACAATATCTCCGCAGCCGGAAATACATGCGGTTCCCATGCCTCTTGCCACAACTGCAGCATGGGATGTCATACCGCCGCGCACAGTCAGGATACCCTCTGCAGCATGCATCCCCTCGATATCCTCCGGAGAAGTTTCCAGACGTACTAAAATGACACGCTCGCCAGTCTCATGGGCTTCCTTTGCTTCCTCTGCAGTAAAATAGATCTTACCGGCAGCTGCGCCGGGAGATGCCGGAAGAGCCTGTCCCATCACAGTTCCTTTTTTCAGTGCATCCGGATCGAAAGCGGGATGCAGCAACTGATCCAGAGATTTTGCTTCAATTCTGCTGACAGCTTCCTGGGGCGTGATCATACCTTCATCCACAAGGTCGCATGCAATCTGCAGAGCCGCCTGCGCCGTGCGCTTGCCATTTCTGGTCTGTAAGAAATACAGCTTTCCGTCCTCGATGGTAAATTCCATATCCTGCATATCACGGTAATGCTCTTCCAGACGGTTTGCAATTTTCAAAAATTCCTCATAGCATTCCGGCAGGTCTTCTTCCAGTCGGGTAATGGGCTGCGGCGTACGGATTCCTGCAACAACGTCCTCACCCTGTGCGTTGATCAGATATTCGCCATAAATGCCCTTTGCTCCGGTGGAGGGGTTTCTCGTAAAGGCAACGCCTGTACCGGAGGTATTGCCCATATTTCCGAATACCATCGACTGTACATTGACTGCAGTTCCCCAGTCCCCCGGAATGTCATTCATTCTTCTGTATACGATGGCTCTTTCATTATCCCACGAACGGAATACCGCCTTTACCGCTTCCATCAGCTGAACCCGCGGCTCCTGCGGAAATTCTTCGCCCATTTTTTCCTTATAGATCTCTTTAAAACGCCGGATCACCTCTTTTAGATCCTCCGCCGTCAGCTCCGTATCAAAATGAACTTTCCGATCTTCTTTTATTTCATCAATGACCCGCTCAAATAACGATTTGGGAACTTCCATGACAACATCTGAGAACATCTGAATAAAGCGTCTGTAAGAATCGTAGGCAAATCTCGGATTGCCTGTCCGTTTGGCAAAGCCTTCGACCGAAATATCGGTCAAGCCCAGATTCAGGATCGTATCCATCATACCTGGCATCGAAGCTCTCGCTCCGCTTCGTACCGACACAAGCAGCGGATTCTCGGTATCTCCGAACTTCTTGCCGAGCTTTTCCTCCAAAAGTGCCAGTGCATCAAAAATCTGTGTCTGAATTTCTTCAGAAATTGACCTGCCATGGTTATAGTAGTCTGTGCAGGCCTCTGTCGTCACGGTAAAGCCGGGCGGAATCGGAAGCCCGAGATTCGTCATCTCTGCAAGGTTCGCACCTTTTCCACCCAGGAGGTTGCGCATATCCGCATTTCCCTCCCTGAATAAATACACCCATTTCGCCATTGTAATGGTCCCCCTTTGGTCTGTATTTACAGTCATTTAGCATTATGCCGGACTGTTTTTCTCATAAAATCATTCTAACACATTAAAATATGCAAAGTCAAACAATATATTCGTTTTTTATTTGTGCAGTTTTTAGCTTTTCTGTCAAATTTTGTCGCAAGGCAAAGAAAAACTTTCACAAACAGCAAAACGTTGCCAAAAGGAGCCGTTCACGCGCAATACAATTCACCCGCGCCATTCGCAAAAAAATCCGCCTTCTCCATGTGGAATCCACAGGGAAAAGACGGATTTTTCTAATTCACAGAATGAAGTGCCCGCAAAACACTCACTCGATGATACGCAGCCAGCTTAAAATTTCTTAGAAATCCAGCTTCTCTGCAAAGTATGCGTCCAGATCAGCGATCGCAACCCGCTCCTGCTCCATAGAATCACGGAAACGAACGGTTACGCAGCCGTCTGTCTCGGATTCGAAATCGTAGGTAACGCAGAACGGCGTACCGATTTCATCCTGACGGCGATATCTCTTACCGATATTGCCTCTGTCGTCAAATTCGCAGTTGTACTTCTTGCACAGCTGGGTATAGATCTTCTCTGCACCCTCGTTGAGCTTCTTGGACAGCGGCAGGATGCCGATTTTAACCGGTGCCAGAGCAGGATGGAAATGAAGGACAGTACGGACATCTCCGCCCTCCAGTTCTTCTTCGTCATAAGCAGCGCACAAAAATGCCAGAACGACACGGTCTGCACCCAGAGACGGCTCAACAACATAAGGGATATATTTTTCATTCTTGGAATCGTCAAAGTAAGACAGATCCTGACCGGAAACCTCTGCATGACGGGAAAGGTCGTAATCGGTACGGTCAGCGATGCCCCACAGCTCGCCCCAGCCAAAGGGGAATAAAAATTCGATATCCGTTGTAGCCTTGGAGTAGAAGGAAAGCTCTTCTTTTTCATGGTCTCTGACACGCATTTCTTCCGGCTTGATGCCCAGAGTCTGCAGCCAGTCGATACAGAACTGTTTCCAGTATGCGAACCATTCGAGGTCAGTGTCAGGCTCACAGAAGAATTCCAGCTCCATCTGCTCAAACTCTCTGGTACGGAACGTAAAGTTGCCGGGTGTGATTTCATTGCGGAAGGACTTACCGATCTGACCGATACCGAACGGGATTTTCTTTCTGGAAGTACGCTGTACGTTCTTGAAGTTTACGAAAATACCTTGCGCGGTTTCGGGACGCAGATATACCGTATTCTTTGCATCCTCCGTAACACCCTGGAAGGTCTTGAACATCAGGTTGAACTGACGGATTTCGGTAAAGTTGTGTTTGCCGCAGGTCGGGCAGGGAACCTGATTATCTTCGATGAATTGCATCATCTGTTCCTGGCTCCAGCCGTCTACAGAGCCTCCCAGATCAATATTGTGCTCCTGCGCATAATCTTCGATGATCTTATCTGCACGGAAACGCTCGTGGCATTCCTTACAGTCCATCAGCGGATCAGAAAAGCCGCCCAGATGTCCGGATGCAACCCAGGTCTGGGGATTCATCAGAATCGCGCAGTCCACACCGACGTTGTAAGGGTTCTCCTGGATAAATTTTTTCCACCATGCGCGCTTTACGTTGTTTTTCAGCTCTACGCCGAGGTTACCGTAATCCCATGTATTTGCAAGTCCGCCGTAAATTTCGGAACCGGGATATACAAACCCTCTCGCTTTTGCCAGCGATACAATTTTGTCCATTGTCTTTTCCATCGTTTTTCTCCTTTGACTGCACAGATTTTAATCAAACAGAATATAGGTCAGCATATCTGCGTCGGTTACGGATACTGTTTTGGCATTCGCTGTCGCCTTGACATCCTCCGAACCGTACCGGACCTTATCCCATACTCTGACATTAACCGCTTCCCGCACAACTGCAATGTGCTTTTCTCCCATTTTGAGGAGGTCTTCCTTGCCGATCTGCTCTCCGTCTCCCTTCAGGGAAGAAAGCGTAACATTCAGATCATAGCCTGCATTAAACGCATCTTTTACGGTTCCAACAAACAATGCCAGTTTGTTGAAAGCAGAATAAGCAGAAGCGTCCGCATACTGCATCACAACCGTTACCGTATGATCGTCATTTTCTTTTGCCGCTTTCAGCACAACCGCTTCTTTTCCAGCCGAAGCATTATAAGTATCGCATGCCTGCTGAATCGTACTTTCCAGCTCATCCAGATTATAATAGCTTTCGGAAAAATCTTCTATAATCGTGTGAACCACCTGACCATTTTTTTTGACTTCAATCGTGGTCTCGGTTACCTCCGGCTCCCTGCCGCATCCCGTCAGCATCGCTGCCAGACACAGGATACACAGTGCGCGCATGATCCATTTTCGCGTCATTTATCTGCTCCCTCTCATCTGCATCCGCTCTTTATCTGCCGATGCTATGATCTTAACTATTATAGCCGACCGCCCTTTCTTTTTCAACCCATAACTTTACAAAGTCATTTTATAACGTTTCCAGGATCTCCAGGGTATGAAATTCACCCGGAAGAAAATCCCTCCGGTATTTTTCTGCAATCTGCACAAGCTCTGCAAGCACTTCTTCTTTTAAGGTAAATGTGTAAAGCTTTTCCACGGGCGTCCCTGCGATAAATTCGACTGCATACAGCGCCGTTTCCGAAAAATTGCCCTGCGGCAGCCCCGGGAATTCCCCGTTTGCCACAATCAGCCGGATTTCGTAAATGCATCGCACAAGCCTGCGCGGGATGCTTTTTACCGTCAGCGCCCGCAGGGACTGATATAAAAGCTTTAACACCTCGCGCTCGTCGTTATTTTCCCGCGTGCAATAATCCGCCAGCTCCAGGAAATACATTCCGTAATAGGCGCCCTCAAAATCCTGCCGCAGCTCTTCAAAATAGCAGTCCGCTGAAATATCACAGACACTGTAGGAATTTCGCCCTGCATACAGCTCGAACGTCCCGAAGGTAAACGGACTGGTAGGAGCCAGAAAAGCACTTGTCGGCTTTCTGGCTCCCCTTGCAAAAGCGGATATTTTTCCTTTTTCCCGAGTCAGGATCACGACTCTCCTGTCATACTCCCCGATCGGTTCTGCCTTCAGAACGATCCCGAGCACTTTGATCCGATCCTGCATGTTGTTCCCCATCCTGTCCCTGCGCTTTTGCACGGAAGGACGAAGTAAACGAGCTGCTCTCGTGTAACTTCGCCCGGTTCCGGAGCGCATTTCTTTCCTGTATCTGATTCCGGTACTGCAGATAATCCTCCACACGCCCGGTTTTTAAAAACTGATCCCAGTAGCTTCTTTCATTCATCCTTACCGCCTCCCATGTATCCAATCTGCCGTCTCCGACAGCTTTTACGTCCCTCATAGGATAAGCGGTTTGAACTTTTTTATTCCCTCAGAAAAAAGAGCGTTCTATCTGTCCGGCCTGGTATCCGCAGGGTTGTAACCGAAGTTTTTTAAGAGGAAATCGCTGTCTCTCCAGTCCTTCTTGACCTTGACCCAGAGCTGCAGATTGACCTGGCATTCCAGCATATCCTCGATATCCCGGCGCGCCTGAGAACCGATCTTTTTGAGCATGCTGCCCTGCTTGCCGATAATAATTCCCTTGTGGGAATCCCGCTCGCAGATGATCGTCGCATCGATATTGACGATATGCTCCTTAAATTCCATCCGTTCGACCGCCACTGCGATGCCGTGGGGAATTTCCTCTTCCAGACAGCGCAGCGCCTTTTCCCGGATCATCTCTGCAACGATCTGACGCTGCGGCTGGTCTGTGATCGTATCTTCATCGTAGAAGGGTTCTCCATAGGGAAGATATTTGAAAATGCAGTCCAACAGCGTATCGGTATTGTTGCTGCGAAGTGCCGATACCGGGACGATTTCTGCAAAATCCATCTCTTTCCGGTAGGTTTCCATCGCATCCAAAACGGCTGTTTTAGGAACGGTGTCGATCTTGTTGATCACGAGGATGACCGGCAGCCTGCTGCGCTTTAACTGCTCCAGGATATGCCGTTCCCCGGCACCGATATAGGTCGTCGGCTCTACCAGCCAGAGAATGACGTCCACATCGGAAAATGTGCTTTCCGCCACCTTTACCATGTAGTTGCCGAGCTTGTTTTTCGCCTTATGGATGCCCGGCGTATCCAGAAACACAATCTGTCCCTTCGGTCCCGTATAGACGGTCTGAATCCGGTTTCTTGTCGTCTGGGGTTTATTGGATGTGATCGCGATTTTCTGTCCGATCAGATGATTCATCAGTGTGGACTTGCCCACGTTCGGGCGTCCTACCAGCGTTGCAAAGCCCGCTTTTTTCTGTTTGTTCTGCGCCATGTATCTGTTCCTTTCCCGGTTTTTGTCTGTATCTGTCCCCGGTTTTGATTTCTGTTTTTGCCGATGTCTTTTTTCCCGCCTGATGCTTTTCACTTATCTTGATAATTATCCGTACAATCAGAATCGCAATTCCGAGTACGATTGCAATCGCAATCAGGATCGGCAGGAGAATAATAAATTCAATTGCGAAATTTTTGAAAAAGCTTCCAACCCTGTAAATATTTGCAGAAAAGCCCTCTGCAATCCGCGCACCCGCGCTCTTTGCCGCTCCTGGCGTGTAGCGCTCCACCTCGTCGATATAGAGGTTGACCGTGCTGTAATCCACCTGATTGTCATAGGTGCGAAGCTGGGATTCCATGCTTTCGATCTGATAGCGTACATCGGTCAGCTGCTCGTTGATCGCAATGATATCCTCGATGGATTCTGCCTGCTCCATCATGGAAAGGAGGCTTTCCTGTTCTGCCAGAAGTGCCTTTTTGTGGCTCTGCAGATCCACATACTGCAGCGTCACATCCTCTGTGGATTCAGATTTTCTCGTCACATTGGACTGCTTGGAAATTCCCGCCAGATAGCCGTCGAGCTTCTCCGAAGGAATTCTTGCCGTCAGACGTGCGCTTCTGGCAGCAGACGTTGAACTGGCATAACTGCTATTGGAAATGCTGCTGCTTTCTATGTAGCCTCCAAGCTCCTCCGCCTGAGACTGTGCAGACGCAAGGAGCGCGTCAAAGCTTTCCGTCTCTACGTCCATATCCACATTTCGGATCAGCTTGCGCCCGGTCGTCTCTCCCTTTTCTACGGTTTCCGCCTGGGACGAGCCGTTTTCTTCCGATACTTCATCGGCATACTCATAGTCGCCGCTGTCATAATATACACCGCCCGCAGCACTGTAGTTTGACGCAGCCGTATCATAGGCGGATTCCATCGCCATTTTGCTCGCCGAGCCGCAGCCAGACAGCATGGATAAGGCTAAAACACCCGTCAGTACCTTCGCTATTTTCTTTTTCAACATGAAAATCCCTCCCTTCTAAGCTTCCCATTGTGTATATGCTCCATCGGCTGCACCGAACTTTTGTCCGGGCAGCCGCGTGCTTCAAAGCAGCTGTTCCAGTGTCCCGAAGCGTTCTTTTTCCTCTTCGATCTTCTTCGTATTTCCGACAACACACAGGCAGTCGTCTTCCAGAAATGCCTTCATGTGACCGGCAAGCGCCCGGATATCCTCCGCCGTCGCATCCAGAACCTGATCCCGCTCCTTCTGCAGCTGCTCTGCGGTCTGTCCGGTCAGATAAATGCTCAGCGCGCGCAGCGCCTTTGCAGCCGGGTTCATCGGCGCATCCATTTCACTGACCGTGCCGATGACCGCTTGAGTCATCGAGCGTTCATCCCCTGCGAAATGCGCTACATACTCCACGATGCCCTCATAGGCTTCGATCGTCTTGCCAAGATTCGGATCGCGGTAAGAAGCGATATAGGCATCTCCGCTCTTTCCGAAGCTGCACATGCAGCCGTAAGCGCCGCCCTTGACGCGGACTGTGTTCCAGAGATAATCCGTATTTAAAATACCGCGCAGCATCCGCAGCACTCCGGTATATTCCAATCCGTTCTTTTTATAATTTCCGGCGCGGCACACATACTGTACCTGAGAAGCTGATAAAAATCCCTCATTTTTCTTCGAAACCGCGGCATGCACCGGCTCTCTGTCCACCGGGCAGGTAAACAAATCTTTTTTCAGCGCTTTGGCTTCTGCTTCAAACAGCTTTTCCTGGTCTTCCTCTTCTGCGGTAAAATCAAACATCAGGTTTTCCGGACGGAACATGCACTCGCTCAGCCGTTTCAAAATCTCCGGAAGCTTCTCTTTTTCTTCGTCCCAGTTTGTACAGAGCCCATCCACCAGCCGATAAAAGTCCATGCCGCTTAAAATTTCCTGAATTGCTACCGTCTCGGACGTATAGGACATTGCCCTGCCCGCCGCAATCGTATGTCCTGCGGAAATCATGGAGGACTGCAGTCTCGATTTCAACTCTGTCAGAATCTCGTACAGGCGCTTCGTATCCGTATAATTGGAACGTACCAGCATCTCTGCCGTCAGCTCCATCGCGTCCTTTAAATGCGCATGGAATGCTTTTCCTTTGATTTCAAACGTAATTTTGCGTTCGGACGGGTTTGTGATATTCGGATAAATGTTCGTAACCGGCACAATTCCTCCGGTCAAAAGGTCAGTCTGTGTAAACAGCTCCTGATAGGAATAATTCTGCGTATCCACCAGGCCGATCGCCGCCTTCAAAATGCCGACATAGGCAAACAGCTCTGCCGGAACCTCGCTGATATCGAACAGCAGGCGAAAATAACTGACGCCGTTGGTTTCGATTTTATGGTAAATCAGTTTTGTGTCTTCGATTTTACGTTCTTCCAGAATGATCGGCTCGATCTTCCGACGAATATCGCTTCTTTCCAGCAGCGGAATCTTCGCCAGATCCTCCGGGCGGTCGGGTTCTTCCTGAAACGCTTTCAGCGCAGCTGTCTTTTCCACAATTTTTTCGATTTCTTCTGCAGTCAGCGTCTCCTTGTAAGCCTGCAGGCGATCTGCCAGCTCCTGATCCTTTTTATCGGTCAGCCCTCTTTCGGGTACGAGCAGCAGCACGCTTCTGTGCGGATTGTGCAGCAGATGCTTTTCAATCAGCTGTTCAAAATATCCGGTCTCCACCTTTTCTCTCAGGCTGCGGTAAGTATCGCCCGCTTCGATATGAATAAACGGTCTGGTTTCGTCGTAAAGCCAGCTGTCCATTACCTGCAGACCATACATCAATCCTGCAGGGAAAATACCATAATCCGCTTCCCGATACTTAAATTCGTAATAATTCAGGCCGGCCTGCAAACGCTTTTGATCCAGTCCCTCTGCAACAAGCTTTTCCAGTGTCTCGTCGATGATCCTTAAAAATTCTTCTTTCCGGGAAGCATCCGCATTCTTAGCGACGATGGAGAAATACGGCTGTCTCGTCCCGTTGTCATAATCACTGTAGATGTCTTCACCGATGCCTGCATCCAAAAGTGCCTGCTTTAAAGGCGCGCCCTGGGAGGAACAAAGCGCGTAGTCCAGAATCTGAAAGGCAATGTATTCTTCCCGGTTTAAAACATCCCCGGCAGTCATACTGCAGGTCAGGTAGGTATTGTGCTCCAGCGGCTCGCTCTCGGTGATCGAGTAGGGCTTTACAGCTTCCCTGGGTGCAGCAAAAGGTTCCTGCAGACTGATGTTTGCCTCCACGTCGATTTTTTCAAAATGGGACAGATAATGCTCATCCATCCAGTTGAGACGCTCGACCATATCCATGTTGCCATACAGATAGATATAGCTGTTGACCGGATGATAATATTTACGATGGAAATCCAGGAACTGTTCATAGGTCAGGTTCGGAATCACATCCGGGTCGCCGCCGGATTCGTTCGCATAAACCGTATCAGGGAACAGATTCCGCACGATCTCCCGATCCAGAACGTCGTCCGGGGAAGAGAACGCACCCTTCATCTCATTATATACGACACCGTTTAATTTCAGTTCATCGGAGGCGTTTTCCATCTCATAATGCCAGCCCTCCTGATAAAAGATGTTGGGCTGCTTATAAATATCCGGATAAAATACTGCATCCATATAAACATGCATCAGGTTTGCAAAATCCTTGTCGTTGCAGCTTGCAACCGGATACATCGTCTTGTCCGGATAGGTCATGGCATTTAAAAACGTATTCATAGATCCCTTTACAAGCTCAATAAAAGGGTCTTTGACCGGAAATTCCTTCGAGCCTTCCAGAACGGAATGCTCCAGAATATGCGCAACACCTGTGCTGTCCGCCGGAGGCGTCTTAAATCCGATATAAAATACTTTGTTTTCATCCTCATTGGATAGCAGTGCGATCCGCGCACCGCTCTTTTTGTGGCGCAGCAGATATCCTTCCGATCTTAAATCATGGATCTTCTGTCGGCTGATGATCTCATAAGCTGCCAGATCTTCTATTCTCATTTTCTCCGCTCATTTCTGCGCACGTTTTTTGCGCATGTCGAGTTTGCGTCAAGTGCGCGCAGACACAAATCTCGCGATTGAAAAATTTTATTTTTCAATCTTCTCCCTCTCCTGTATCAGATATTTGTCTCATACGGAAAACATCATCAGCGCAAGCTTGGTCAGATGAAGCTCTTCCACGATAATCGTGTCCATCTTTCTGTGAAGCTCTTCACTCTGTACGATTTCGGAAATTTTGTATTCCCGGCTTTCGTAATGCCCATGCTTATGCCTTTTCCCGTCCGCCTCTATCCATACGCTCATCTTAAACGATGCCTTCAGCTCCTGAAATGTCTCATAAGCAAAATCATCCTCTTTCATAAAAAAGATATGATTCTCCATGGTCGTCTCCGGCGAGGTCTCCTTCAACAGATAATGCCGGATGATCGCTTTCCATTTATAAGGAATCTCTTCCCTTTTTAACATTTCCTCATAGGAATAACGGGCACCGATATAAATATTTCCAAAATCCTGCAGGACATACTTAAAATCCTGATTCTGCGGCATGTCCATGCATCAACCCTCCGATTCCAGAAATTCAATATGATCTGCGGTGATCCTGGCTGCGTCCCGGATTTTTTCTTCCGAAATTCCGGTTTCTTCAGACAGCTCTTCCACCGTCACCTTGCGGCCGAGCTCCTTTGACAGTTCCTCCGCTTTTTCCAGAATATCATTGGCATTTTCTGCAAGCTTTTCGCCCGTCTTTTTTTCGGAAGCATTTTCAGAAATATAATTTTCCATCGCCTCCATGATCATGCTGGCGATGGTGCCCTCAGCTTCTTTGGCATTCTGTGCACAGTCCAGCATCTCTGCCGCCATCGTCAGCGCCACATTGCCTTCTCCAATCAGGTCTTCCAGAAAAACGCCCTGTCCGGCGTAGAGCTTTGCAATCTCCGCCACCTGCGGCAGAAAGATTTCGATCAGCCGATGCTTTGCGTCCGCATCGCCTGCCATCGCAGATAAAAGAACCGCTTCTTTCACGCCATCCGTCACGTCCGCGCCAGCCTGCACTGCCTTTAAATATTCTTCCAGATAGTCGATTTCTTCCCGCGTCATATAATCAAAGGGATCCGCAGGCTGCCCGATGCCGATCTTTTTATTTTTGAGATAGGCAAAAATCATCTCCAGCTGCGGCTCTCCCAGATTCAGCTTTGCCTTGTCAAAGGCCTCTGTAACCTGTTCCTCCGAAAGCATATTTCCCTGCTCCTTTGCAAGCGCTGAAAGCTCTTCCAGCGTTTTTGCAAAAATTTGTTCTTCCCTCATAATTTTCCTCACAAATTTATAATTTCTCATGCCTGCCCGGACAGCGCCAGCGGATACCGCCGTTTCGCTGCACAGCCTGCACGCCTTACTTTACATGCTCGTGCGTAAACAGATGATACTGACAATATTCGTAGTTGCCGTTACACTTGGAGCAGAAACGGAACTCCAGATCGTCTCCGTCCAGCTCCGTTCTGCCGCAAACCGCGCATTTGTGCCGCGTGATCCCTTTCGTCTGCCCTGCCGATCGCATCTTCTGATGAAATTCCTGCTGCCGTCTGATCTGCCCCACTGACAGATGCATCTTTCCTTTCGAACGCAGGAAAAATACCAGGAAATTCAACAGTGAGAAAATCACCACGATCCAGGTGGCAATACCACCCTGAATGCAGTTTACCAGCAAAATAATGCCGTAAACGATACCGAGCCATTTGACCTTGATCGGGAAAAGAAACATCAGCAGCACCTGCACATCCGGGATGCTGGCCGCACATGCCAGGAAAATGGACATGTTGATATAATAGGTAGAAAACTGTCCAAAATATACTGCACTGCCGTTGTTTAACAGATACAATCCTGTATACATCGTCGGCTGTGCGCCCATCAGCACGCTGTAACCGCACAGGACGAACGCGCCGAGGATCGTAAACAGCAGACCGGAGAACAGATATACATTATATTTGTAGGTTCCCCAGATACGCTCCAACAGACCGCCCAGCGAATAATACAGATACAGTGTGATCAGCACAAAGAAAATATTCGAGCTATCCGGCGGAATCAGGATCCAGGTGACCAGTCTCCAGACCTGCCCTTTTAATACGAGGAACGGATCAAGCATCAGGTACTGATACCCGGCCGGCACCAGAAACTGCATCAGATAACCGATTCCGTAACAGATAATCAGATAAAGTGTAAGATTCGGAATGGCGTATTTTTCCAGCTTCCGTCTCAGTCGATTCTGTTGATTCATAGGATTAAATTCCTTTCCTTCTATTATAGCAGACGTATTTTTGCACGCCGCCGTTTCGGGTTTTCCATAAAAATTTATGAAAGACTGTGTTTATGATATCATTCCAACAAAAAAAAGGCAACGATGTGCCTTTTTATTTTATCGTTTTTATAATTCTTTAAGAAATGGAAAGTTTCCCATTTCATACAAATTTTAGCAAATTTTTAGCAAATCACCGATTGAAACCTGAAAAATCCTGTCGTATAATGATTCAGACTCAAAAAGAAGAACTATCACATTTAATAGGAAGAAAGTGACAATCGCTTATGAATCAAATGCAATACACCCTCGGAATCGACATCGGTTCCACCACAGTTAAAATCGCCATTCTGGACGAAAATCACCAGATTCTGTTCTCCGATTATAAACGGCATTTTGCCAACATTCAGGAGACTCTTTCTGACCTTCTGAAAGATGCCTATACAAAACTCGGCAATATCACCCTGCATCCGATGATCACCGGCTCCGGCGGTCTGACCCTTGCAAACTATCTGCAGGTTCCTTTTGTGCAGGAGGTTATCGCTGTATCGACATCCCTGCAGGAGCTGGCACCCAAAACAGATGTTGCCATCGAACTTGGCGGAGAGGATGCCAAGATTATTTATTTCGAAAATGGGAATGTTGAGCAGCGTATGAACGGCATCTGCGCCGGCGGTACCGGTTCCTTCATCGACCAGATGGCTTCCCTGCTGCAAACAGACGCTGCCGGACTGAACGAATATGCAAAAGGCTACCGCTCCCTTTATACCATTGCGGCGCGCTGCGGCGTATTTGCAAAATCTGATATCCAGCCGTTAATCAATGACGGCGCGACCAAAGAAGACCTTTCTGCTTCCATTTTCCAGGCAGTTGTCAATCAGACCATCAGCGGCCTTGCCTGCGGTAAGCCCATCCGCGGACATGTCGCATTTCTCGGCGGTCCGCTGCACTTTTTATCCGAACTGAAAAAAGCCTTCATCCGCACGCTGAACCTGGATGACGAACACATCATCGACACAGCCAATTCCCACCTTTTCGCCGCCATCGGTTCCGCCTTAAATGCAAAGGAGGATGTCTTTTACACGATGGAGGAAATGGTCAACAAGCTTTCCTCCGGCATCAAGATGGAATTTGAAGTAGAACGTATGGAGCCGTTGTTTGCCTCCCAGGAAGAATATGATGCCTTCTGCAAACGTCATGACAGCCACTGCGTCAAAACCGCACCGCTCGAAACCTATACCGGTAACTGCTACCTGGGTATCGATGCAGGTTCCACAACGACAAAAGCGGCCCTCGTCGGAGAGGACGGCTCTTTGCTGTACTCTTTTTATTCCAACAACAACGGCAGTCCGTTAAAAACCGCCATCGGTGCGATCCAGGATATCTATAAAAAGCTGCCCGCCGGTGCCAAAATCGTCCGTTCCTGTTCTACCGGCTACGGTGAAGCCCTGATGAAAGCCGCATTCTTGCTGGATGACGGTGAGGTTGAGACGGTTGCGCATTATTACGCTGCTGCTTTCTTTGATCCGAAGGTAGACTGTATCCTCGATATCGGCGGTCAGGATATGAAATGTATCAAGATCAAAAATCAGACCGTAGACAGCGTACAGTTAAACGAGGCCTGTTCCTCCGGCTGCGGTTCCTTTATCGAGACGTTTGCAAAATCCTTAAACTACAGCGTTCAGGACTTCGCCAAGGCTGCGCTGTTTGCAGAACACCCCATCGATCTGGGCACGCGCTGTACCGTATTTATGAACTCCAAGGTAAAACAGGCGCAGAAGGAAGGCGCTTCCGTTTCCGATATTTCCGCCGGACTGGCTTATTCCGTTATCAAAAACGCGTTATTTAAAGTCATCAAGGTGTCCGATGCTTCCGAGCTGGGCAGCCAGATCGTCGTTCAGGGCGGTACCTTCTATAACGATGCCGTACTGCGCAGCTTCGAAAAGATCGCAGGCTGCGAGGCGATCCGTCCCGACATCGCCGGCATCATGGGCGCGTTCGGCGCAGCTTTAATAGCGCGCGAGCATTACACGGATGGCTATCAGACCTCCATGCTTTCGATTGACGCGATCAATTCTCTGGAATTCGATACCAGCATGGCAAAATGTAAAGGCTGCACCAACAACTGTCGTCTGACAATCAACCGTTTCTCCGGCGGCCGTCAGTATATCTCCGGCAACCGCTGCGAGCGCGGCCTTGGCAAGCAGAAAAACCCGAACCAGGTACCGAACTTATTCGACTACAAATTAAAACGGCTGTTTTCCTACGAACCTCTGACCGCTGACCAGGCGCCCAGAGGACCCGTCGGCATCCCGCGCGTTTTAAATATGTATGAAAACTATCCGTTCTGGTTTACATTTTTTACAAAACTGGGCTATCAGGTCATCCTGTCCCCTGCTTCCAACCACAACATTTATTCACTGGGCATCGAATCCATTCCCAGCGAATCCGAATGTTATCCGGCAAAGCTTGCCCACGGTCATGTGACCTGGCTGATCAAACAGGGCGTTCCGTTCATCTTCTACCCTGCGCTGTTCTATGAAAGAAATGAGACCCCGGATGCCAATAACCACTACAACTGCCCGATCGTTACATCCTATTCGGAAAATATCAAGAACAATGTGGAGGAAATTGGCCGCGGGGAAGTGAAATTTAGCAATCCCTTCATGGCGTTTTCTTCCCTTGAAGTCGCTACCGAGGCGCTGATCAAGGAGTTTTCCGACATTCCTGCAGAAGAAGTCACTGCCGCAGCCCGCGCAGGCTGGGATGAAATGGCAGCTGCCCGGGACGATATGCGCAAAAAAGGCGAAGAGGTCCTGGCGTGGATGGAGGCAAACCACAAACGCGGCATCGTGCTGGCAGGCCGTCCTTACCATGTCGATCCTGAAATCAACCACGGTATCCCGGAACTGATTACTTCCTACGGGCTGGCTGTCCTGACGGAGGATTCCGTTTCTCACCTCGGTCACCCGGACCGTCCGCTGATCGTTTCCGACCAGTGGATGTATCACTCCCGCCTGTATGCGGCGGCAGCCTATGTCCGGACAAGGGACGATCTGGATCTGATCCAGTTAAACTCCTTTGGCTGCGGTCTGGACGCTGTTACCACCGATCAGGTCAACGACATTCTCTCCGGCTCCGGCAAGATTTATACCTGTTTAAAGATCGACGAAGTCAACAACCTCGGTGCGGCAAGAATCCGTGTCCGCTCCCTGCTTTCTGCAATCCGTGTCCGCGAAAAGAAGCATCAGGAACGCAAGATCATGCCGACCAACTTAAACCGCGTCATCTTTACAGAAGAAATGCGCAAAGACTACACGATCCTCTGTCCGCAGATGTCCCCGATCCATTTCGATCTGCTGGAACCCGCTTTCCGGTCCTGCGGCTATAATTTCGAAGTATTAGATAATGATAATCGTCATTCCGTTGACATTGGCTTAAAATACGTCAACAACGACGCCTGCTATCCGTCCCTGTGTGTTGTCGGCCAGATCATGGATGCCCTGCTTTCCGGTAAATATGACCTGCACAAGGTTGCGGTTGTTATCACCCAAACCGGCGGCGGCTGCCGTGCAACCAACTACATCGGTTTCATCCGCCGTGCATTGGAAAAAGCCGGTATGGAATACATTCCGGTCGTTTCCATCAACATGGGCGGCATTGAGACAAACCCCGGATTTAAACTGGATGCAAACCTTCTGACCCGTGCGGCCTTCGGTGCAATCTTCGGCGATATTTTCATGCGCTGTGTTTATCATATGCGCCCCTACGAAAAAGAGCCCGGCTCCGTCAACGCGGTTCATCAGAAGTGGATAAAAAAGTGCCAGAATTTCCTGTCCACGAAAAAGCTTCCGAACTACTTTACCTTCCGCAAAATGTGCCGTGAAATAGTGGAAGACTTTGACCGTATCCCGATCACAGACGAGAAAAAGCCCCGTGTCGGCATTGTCGGCGAGATCCTGGTTAAATTTGCCCCGGCAGCAAACAACCATCTGGTAGAACTGCTGGAATCGGAAGGCGCTGAAGCCGTTGTACCTGATCTGCTCGATTTCATGCTGTACTGCTTCTACAACCAGATTTACAAGGCAGAGCATCTCGGCACGAAAAAATCAACCGCCAAAATCGCTAAGATGGGGATCTGGGCAGTCGAAAAAATCCGCGGTGCGGCAACCGATGCGCTCAAAAAGAGTAAAAACTTCACACCGCCATCTTCTATTTATGATCTGGTGTCCTACGCAGAGCCCATCGTATCCATCGGCAACCAGACCGGTGAAGGATGGTTTTTAACCGGCGAAATGGTCGAGCTGATCCACGAGGGTGTCAATAATATCGTTTGCACCCAGCCCTTTGGCTGTCTGCCCAACCACGTTGTCGGCAAGGGTGTCATCAAAGAGCTTCGCCGCCGCTACCCGCAGTCCAACGTCGTTGCCATCGACTATGACCCCGGTGCCAGTGAAGTAAACCAGTTGAACCGGATCAAACTGATGCTCTCTACCGCGCAGAAAAACCTTAAAAAAGAACAGAACCTACGATAATAAAATACCGGGCTTCTAATGTTTTGAACGCATTGGAAGCCCGGTATTTTTATCCTTTCCGCATCTGCCTCCGATAAGTGCTGGGCGTCAGATTCATATGACGTTTGAAAAATTTACAGAAATAAAACTGATCGGAAAAATGCAGGATCTCAGCTATCTCTGCGATGCTGTAATCCTCGGACAGGAGCATTCTGCAGGCCTGCCCTGCGACAAGCCGTTCCAGATATTCACCCGGAGAAATCCCGGTTTCTGCACGGAACCGGCGTGTGAGTGTGCTTTCCGAAACATGGAGCTGTTGTGCCAGCGTCCGCACATGTGTCGCCGCACTGACCGGATTCTGTGCCAGCTCAAACATCTGTCCGATTAAGGGGGAGTGTTCTTTTAACTCCTCCCCATCCAACTTTGCCTGCTCCAAAAATCCCGCAAGGGTTTCCCAAAGCATTCCCTGCAGCCGGATTGCATCCGTCATGGTTTCACTCTGATACAGTCCCTTGACCCTCGCAATTTCCCCTGTCTGTTCTTTTCGCTCATACAGCTGCCGGACCCCATACAATAAATCTGTTCCATCGCTGCAAAGTACATTCAGATGAAAAAAAAGCTGTTCCATTGAGGACTCACAGAAATATCCAAAGGTCATGCCTGCCGGAACCAGCCAGACGCTCCCTTTTTTCAGGACAATTCTCTGACCGTTTACGGTCAGGATGCCCTCTCCGTCAACGATGTAATAAATGCGGGAAAATGGAGAACATACCTTCGGTTCCTTCCAGTCCTGCCCGACAATGGCATGTCCTGCATATATCATATTCAGCTCCAGATTTTTCCATATCCGGATCGCATTTTGATTCTGTGTGATCTGCAAGTTTTTCAGTCCTTTTCTATCTTTTTATCTTCTGTCCGAGCTGCGTGAATATTCCATATTTTTACATCCTTTTGCCATGTTCCTATTGCCCGGTATTTCTTACAATAATGCCATAAGGATTCATACTTTACAACACTTTTTGAAACGGAGGATTCTGCCATGAGCAGCTACAAAACACTTCCCACCCCCGGCGATACCGCATGGTTTACCCATGATCGCTTCGGCATGTTCATTCATTTCGGCTTATACGCCATGCCTGCGCGCCACGAATGGGTCAAAAATTACGAAGAAATCCCGGAAGATCACTACGATCTCTATTTTAAACACTTTAATCCGGATCTGTACGACCCGAAAGAATGGGCAAGACAGGCAAAAGCGGCAGGCATGAAATATGTCGTCATGACAACAAAACATCATGAGGGCTTCTGCCTTTTTGACACCAAATATACCGATTACAAGTCCACCAACACCCCTTGCGGCAAAGACCTGATCCGCGAATATGTGGATGCGTTCCGTGCAGAAGGTCTCCATATCGGTTTTTATTACTCCCTGATCGACTGGCATCATCCGGAATTCCCGATTGATCCCTTACATCCCCGCAGAGATGATCCGGACGCTTACGAGCAGAGCAAAGGCCGCGACATAAAAAAATATGCGCAGTACATGCGGGATCAGGTGACCGAGCTTTTAACCAACTACGGTAAGATTGACATCCTTTGGTTTGACTTCTCTTATTCCCAGAACAACGGAACCGGCGATAAAGCATGGCAGAAAGGCAAAGGTAAGGACGACTGGGAGGCAGAAAAGCTGATCGCAACTGCACGCGCCCTGCAGCCCCATATCATCATTGACAACCGCACAGAAATTGATCAGGATCTCTGGACACCCGAACAGTACGAGCCCGACCAGTGGGTACGCGACAAAAAAACCGGCGAGCTCGTTACCTGGGAAGCTTGCCACACCTTTTCCGGCTCCTGGGGATATTTCAGAGACGAACAGACCTGGAAATCTCCCGAAATGCTCATTCGCCTGCTCGTCAACACCGTTTCCCGCGGCGGCAACCTGCTGATGAACGTCGGCCCCACCTCCAGAGGCTATCTGGATTACCGCGCGGAAGAAGCCCTGAAGGTATTCGCTGACTGGATGAAATACAACAGCCGCTCGATTTATGGCTGCACGATGGCAGAACCAGAATTTAAAGAACCCAGAGATTGCCGCCTGACCCAGAGTGAAGACGGCAAACGGCTCTATCTGCATCTGTTCGCTTATCCCTTCGGCTATCTGCGCGTTCCCGGTCTTGGCGGCAAGGTGGAATACGCACAGTTTTTGCATGACGGCAGCGAAGTCCGCTTCACCGACGGCACGGACTGCTTCTTCTTAACAGACGACCCGGAGGCTGCAAAGGATCTGGTCTTCTATGTTCCCAACGTAAAGCCCCATACCCTCGTCCCGGTCATTGAGATTTTCTTAAAAGACTGAGTTGGTTTTTTTTCGAATCTGTAGTACAATAAATAGGCTGATAGGGCTTTCTCTGTCAGCCTATTTTCAATTCCTGACAACAGTTTTTTTATCCGCTGACGCTTTTTCAAGCCGTCTGCAGAACGGAGTGTATCATGAAAAACTTCAAAGCCCGTCTGGCGGGAATCCTGGCATGTCTGCTTCTTTTTATCGTTCCACTGCAGGCAGATGCCGGATGGAACGCTTCCCCGCTTCCTGCCGCCTCTATCAACACAGTGTTCGGGGATTCCACCTACTTGAATCCGGAATGGATGACGAAAAAGGTGACCATCACCTGGAACGGAAACACCTGGATGACCGGAATGGGTGCATTCAAGGATATGCCTGTCCGCCTGACCAACAATAACGGCGCGATCGACTGCACCTTTTTAAACACAGCGGTTTTCCAGTCCTTCTTTTCCGCAATCAACGCGTCTATCGCCTCCATGACGACGACAGCGGCAGTTCCGGTATTCGATAACGGCGCCGGAAGCTATATCCGCATAAGTGGCACTCAGCACATGGAAGCAGTCTCCTCGATGCCCGACTGGCTCGCCCAGATGCTCCATAACCTGATTCTGACCGGACAGTGCACCGATATCACGCTGGAATTAAACGATTCCCTGATGACAAAGGTACTGGACAGTGGAACGGTTTCCACCAGCCCCGACTTTGTTCTGACGGGCACCTGTACCACCAGCTTTCAAACGAGCGGGGCAAACCGCAGCAATAACATCGTTGTTGGTGCGTCCCGGTTAAATAATCTGATTGTCATGCCCGGCCAGACAGTTTCTGTCAGCGACACGATTCTGCCCAGGACCCGCGCAAACGGCTACAAAGAAGCCGGTGTCTATGTAAATGGTGCCCATACAACCGGTCTTGGCGGCGGTGTCTGCCAGATCTCCTCTACCGTTTACAATGCGGTAAAAAATGCCGGCCTTACCGTCGTACAGCGCAATCCCCACAGCATGCCGGTAAACTATCTTCCCAAGGGTCTTGACGCAGCAATCGCTGCAGGCTCTAAGGATCTCAAATTCCGCAATGATTACACAACACCGGTTGTCCTGTATACCGACACCTCCAACAAGCACCTGACCGTCAACGTCCTTGTCTGGAACCAGGAGCTTGCCGGACGCAGCTTTAAGCTGTGGGCAAAACAGACCGGTGCGCTGAGCGCCGACACTTACTTTACGACCTATCAGAATGGCAAAGAAGTCAGCACGCAGTTTGTCGGCACCTCCCGCTATAATCCCTACCGCGAAGCAGTAAACGACGACTGAGCGGCTGACGCAAACAGCCGGGCGTTACTAAAAAACGTCCGGCTGTTTATATCGCAGCGACCGTACAGACGCCAGCACCCTTAGATGATGATACACACCATGCCGCCCGTCGAATCGTTGACGATCTTTTGCATCGTATCCTGCAGTTTTTCCTGGCTTTCTTCCCCGATCATAGAAATCTTTGTACGAATCCCATCGTTGACCAGCTGCTCCACAGTTTTTCCGAAAATATTCGTTTCCCAGATGCCGTCCTGTTTTCCCGTCTCATCGATATAACCGATCAGGTCTTTCGCCTGCTGCTCTGTCCCGACGATCGGGGCGATTTCCGTCACAACCGTTGCGCGGATAAAGTGTAAAGACGGACTTTCTGCACGGATTTTCACTCCGAACTTGTTTCCATGCCGGATGACCTCCGGCTGCTCCAGATGGATTTCCTCCCGGCACGGCAGCACCACTCCATATCCCTTTGTATGCACCGCCTCCATCGCAGACGCAACGCGGTCGTATTCCTGTTTTCTGCCGGAAAGCACGCGCAGTGTGTGCAGAAGCTCCTGCGCATTCTCAATTTTTTCCCCCGCATATTCACTGAGCATTTCATAATAATAGCGTTCTTCGATGTCTAAAAGCACCCGCACGCAGCCGTCCGCGAGATCAATCCGTTCCGTCATACATCTGCGGACATACTCCGAGGAAAGGACGATCGGATGCTCCGCCACGTCGCGGATCGTGCGAATTTTCCCGGTCAGCTCCCGGATTTTTTCGATCAGCCCGGTCTTTAACGGATGGGAAAACGGAAGCATTTCGACCCATTTCGGCATGTAAAATTCCACGCGGCTGACCGGAAATTCATAGAGAATCTGCTCCATGATCTGCCGGATATCCTCTTCCGAAAGCTGCGCACAGTTGACCGGCATCGCAGCGACGCTATGCTGTTTTTCAATCCGCTCTGCTGCCTCCCGTGCGGTACGGCTTGACGGATGCGAGGAATTGACGAGCACCAGAAACGGCTTATGCAGCTTTTTTAATTCCGAAATCGCCTGATTTTCCGCATCCAGATAGGTTTCCTGCGGCAGATCAGAAAAGCTTCCGTCCGTCGTCACAACGACGCCGATCGTCGAATGGTCGGTGATAACTTTTCTTGTGCCCAGCTCTGCAGCCTGCGTAAAGGGAATCTCGTGATCGTACCACGGCGTTTTAACCAGCCGCTCTGCACCATCCTCCAGATGCCCTGCAGCGCCCTCGACCATAAAGCCTACGCAGTCCACCAGACGAACGCGGATCGTAACCTCTCCCGCAAGCTTTAACTCTACCGCCTCCTGCGGGATAAATTTCGGCTCCGTCGTCGTGATCGTCCGTCCGCCTGCGCTCTGGGGCAGCTCATCCTGTGCCCGCGTTTTCTGTGCTGCATCTTCCATATAAGGAAGCACTGCAACATCCATAAAGCGTTTAATAAAAGTCGATTTCCCGGTACGCACCGGCCCTACCACTCCTATGTAAATCTCCCCGCCTGTCCGCTTTTGCATATCGCGGTATAGATTTTGTGTATCCAAATGATCCGACTGCAGATTTTCCATATAAAAAATCCCCTTCCGTCTGTGCTGTTACATGATATGCACCGGAAGGGGATTTCATTCATTTCTTTTTTAATTATCGGAACGCCAAAACAGTCGGTTTTACGCCATTACGATCTTCTTAAAGCTCTTTTTGCCACGCTTTAAGGTGATGCCTTCGCCCTGCAGATCTTCTCCCGCGTACTGGGTCTTTACGTCTGTTACCTTTTCGCCGTTTACAGATACGCCGCCCTGTTCTACGCTGCGGCGTGCTTCGGAACGGGATGCGGACAGACCGGATTTTACCAGCAGTCCTAAAATATCGATGCTGCCGTCCTGTAAATCTGCCTCCGTCAGTGTTGTGGTCGGGATCTCTGCATCTGCGCCGCCTGCAAACAGTGCCTTTGCACCGGCTTCTGCCTTGTCAGCCTCTTCCTTACCGTGTACCAGCTCGGTCAGCTCGTGGGCCAGGATTTCCTTTGCAGTGTTTAACTGGCTGCCTTCCCAATGCTCCATCTCCAGGATCTGCTCGATCGGCAGGAAGGTCAGCATCTTTAAGCACTTCATAACATCTGCATCGGAAACGTTTCTCCAGTACTGGTAGAACTCGAACGGGGAGGTTTTATTGGGATCCAGCCATACTGCACCCTTCTGGGTCTTGCCCATCTTCTTGCCCTCGGAGTTTAACAGCAGGGTAATGGTCATCGCATATGCGTCTTTTCCCAGCTTTCTGCGGATCAGCTCCGTGCCGCCCAGCATATTCGACCACTGGTCGTCGCCGCCGAACTGCATGTTACAGCCATATTTCTGGTACAGCATGTAGAAGTCGTAGCTCTGCATGATCATGTAGTTGAATTCCAGGAAGCTCAGTCCCTTTGCCATACGCTGTTTATAGCACTCTGCACGCAGCATGTTGTTAACGGAAAAGCATGCGCCGACCTCTCTGAGCAGCTCTACATAATTCAGCTTCAGAAGCCAATCCGCATTATTGACCATCAGTGCTTTTCCATCGGAAAAATCGATAAAACGGCTCATCTGCTGCTTGAAGCAATCACAGTTATGCTGGATCGTTTCCGGGGTCAGCATCTGGCGCAGATCACTTCTGCCGGACGGATCACCGACCATGCCGGTACCGCCGCCGATTAAGGCGATCGGCTTGTTGCCTGCCATCTGCATCCGCTTCATCAGGCACAGCGCCATGAAATGACCGACATGCAGGCTGTCTGCAGTAGGGTCAAAGCCGATATAAAAGGTCGCCTTACCGTTGTTGATTAACTCCTTGATTTCTTCTTCGTCTGTCAGCTGCGCCAGAAGTCCTCTGGCTTTGAGTTCGTCAAATACTGTCATTTTCGTGTTCCTCCTGCTTTGTAATACGATTGAAACAAGAATCCTGCTTCGCAGGATTCTTAAGCCTGCGGCGGGTCGCGCAAGCGACATAATTCCACTCCGCCAAAGTGCGATCCTCGCGGAGCGTTTTTATTTCATAGGACGCATTTTCCTATGAAATAAAAAAGGCCCTCATCCTGTAAAAGGACGAGGGCCAACGCTTCGTGTTACCACCTTTTTTCACAGACAGCTCACACTGCCTGCCTCATGAAGTACGGCTCCGAATATGCTTCTGATACAGATTCAAAGCGATACCCCTGCCTGATAACGGCTGCATGCGCCGCTGCAGCCTACTCCGTAACAACCGTTTTGGTGCAGAACTCCGGGATGTATTCGGACTGTCATTCCCTGCGCCTCTCATCAGCCGGCTGCTTTCTGTAGGTTCCGTCTCAGTCTTACTCTTTCCCATCTCAGTCTTTTTTGTTATAACAACAGAGGATTTTTCTGTCGTTTGCTTCATTGGTTCGGATTGTAGCACAGTTTCTTTCCGGCTGTCAAGCCCCTGTTCCGAAATTTCTGGAATCACCCCTCCGACGTTCCATCCACCAGCGTATCAAAGACGAAGCTGTGTCCGTAATCCTCTGAGCGGTACCGCGCCAGATGTAGGCTGTCGCCGCCGTCATAATCTCCGTCCGCGCCCTGTCCGCACAGCACATAGATCACGCCGTCTTTTTCATAAGGCATCTTGGGATAATCATAGGGTGCGACGATATTTCCAATGCTGTCTGTATAGGTTTTGTGGGCAAATTCTACCTGTTCGTAATGCTTTCCGCCGTCTTCCGTCACATATAACACCGCGGCATCCCCACCGTTGTGGGAAAGCGTCGCAAAGCCAAACATTTCATCGAGAAATGTAAATTCTACGCTGCCGCCCATCTGTCCGCCGAAGGGATCGCTGCTGACTACCTGCCAATGCGCCCCGCCGTCCGTGCTTTTAATCAGACCATAAAACCGACTGCCCAGCGCCGCATCCTCGACGATCATCTGATATCGGATCTTCGTGCCCTCTACGGAAGCCTCTGCCTCGCTCTCGCTGTGCAGCCAACCGGCATCCGCACCTTCGTCCCAGCTCTCTTCGTCGTTACTCTGGCTGCCTGTGCCGGCATCCGTATCCTCTGCATCCACACCAAATGCCGCATCAAAGGAGCTGTCCGGATTTTCTGCCCAGGTCGCCTGTCCAATATCCTCTACTCCTCCGGCGTCAGACCAGTCTCTGTCGCCGTCTACATCTTCCTGTCTGGAAAGAATAATCGGTTCTTCATCCAAATCAGCCTTGCAAATCGTCATACTTCCGCTGCCGATCAATCCGCTGTCTCCCCAGACGCAGTCTTTATTCAGCACGACAAAGTAATCCGCCTGCGTTCCGTCTTTCAGAATCATTCCGATCGTACCATAGCGTTCGCATTCCGGCTCTCCGTACCAGGAGGTCACCGTTTTCCCGGAAAGTCTGACCCAGGCGTCCTTTACCGCATCCTGACCGCCGACGCTGAGGGTCCATGTCTGTCCATCTGCGTCCGTTCCTTCCCAAATACCGTGCATCGTGCTGAGGGGATCCACATAGGCGATATCGTCCATGCTGCGGCTACCATAGGTCGCAAGATACGCCGCCGGGTTGCCGTCCGTATCGGTTCCGTACAGTGCACAGGCATCCTCTTGCAGCCAGCGGCTGTTTACCTTGCTGTCTGCTGTAAAAGGCAGAAGCTCTTTTTGATACCGGAAAAGCCCTTTATATGGGCGGTTTAACATCAACTGTCCGGTTTCTTCGTCTTTTTCCAGGATCACCTGATAATTTCCGGCAGGGGAGCGCAGCACCTGAAGCTGTCCGGCCTCAGACAGTCCGCTGCAGACAACGACTCCGATGCCTGCAACGATAACGCACCCTATCGCCGTTATTTTCTTTTTGCCCGACGCCGGAAGCTGACAGAGCACCGCAAGCACCGTAAAAACCACTGCCCCGGTCAATACTGCCGTCTGCATCCAAGGATACATCCACTGATAGCCTCTCGGCAGGATGATTTTTTCATATCCATATTCTACGATGAGGCAGGCAATGGCTGCCAGAGCAGCACACACGGTTCCTGCCAGCCAAAGCCTGCGGTTTTTATTCTGTTTCATAAATAAAATCCTTTCGTTTGCCATAGGTGGAAACCCACTACCTTTAGGTGGTGGGAGGAGCCTTGTAAATCTTTAATCGTTAA
>ERZ773187.588-NODE-588-length-34282-cov-11.164023_pt1 | contig 34282 bp, 29 predicted proteins | sample MGYA00511242_ERZ773187 | MGnify/ENA primary metagenome ERZ773187 (study PRJEB29015, sample SAMEA2737744) | human gut metagenome | biome: human gut; feature: human-associated habitat; material: faeces | place: China | collected 2012 ...
TATTTGCCCAATTAAGCTGGTACTTTCGTCGGGAGTGGCAACGCTACCTCGGCGCAGTTGCCCTGCTTATTATCATTGCCATTCTGCAACTTATTCCGCCTAAGGTGGTGGGGTACGTGGTGGATGGCGTTACGGAACAGCATTACACCACCGCACGGGTGTTGATGTGGATCGGCACGCTGGTGCTGACGGCGGTGGTGGTCTATCTGCTGCGCTATGTCTGGCGTGTCCTGTTATTCGGCGCGTCCTACCAATTAGCAGTGGAACTGCGTGAAGATTTTTATCGTCAGCTTAGCCGTCAGCATCCAGAATTCTATCTGCGTCACCGCACCGGGGATCTGATTGCCCGGGCCACTAACGATGTAGACCGCGTGGTCTTTGCCGCCGGAGAAGGGGTCTTAACCCTGGTTGACTCGCTGGTGATGGGGTGCGCGGTGTTGATAGTGATGTCGACCCAGATCAGCTGGCAGTTAACGCTGCTGGCTCTGTTGCCGATGCCCGTCATGGCGCTGGCGATCAAACGCTACGGCGATCAACTACATGAGCGCTTTAAGCTGGCGCAGGCCGCCTTCTCCTCGCTGAACGATCGCACCCAGGAGAGCCTGACCAGTATTCGAATGATTAAAGCCTTTGGCCTGGAAGACCGGCAATCGTCGCTCTTCGCTGCCGATGCCGCCGATACGGGCGCAAAAAATATGCGGGTAGCCCGCATCGATGCCCGGTTTGATCCCACTATCTATATCGCTATCGGCATGGCGAACATGCTGGCGATTGGTGGCGGAAGCTGGATGGTGGTTCAGGGCTCGTTAACGCTCGGTCAGCTCACCAGCTTTGCCATGTATCTTGGCCTGATGATCTGGCCGATGCTGGCGCTGGCATGGATGTTCAACATTGTTGAGCGCGGTAGCGCGGCCTATAGCCGTATTCGCGACATGCTCGCCGAGGCCCCGGTGGTAAATGACGGGAGCGAGCCGGTGCCGGAAGGGCGTGGCGAGCTGAAGGTCGCCATCCGTTCGTTCAGCTATCCGCACGCCGAACGGGTCTCCCTTGAGAATGTTCATTTCGCCCTGCGTCCTGGACAGATGCTGGGGATTTGCGGCCCGACCGGCGCAGGCAAAAGTACCCTGCTATCGTTGATTCAGCGCCATTTTGATATCGACCAGGGGGATATTCGTTTTCACGACATTCCCCTGACCCGCCTGCAGCTGGATAGCTGGCGCAGCCGGCTGGCCGTGGTGAGCCAGACGCCGTTCCTCTTCTCCGATACGGTTGCCAGCAATATCGCGCTTGGCTGCCCTGAGGCCACCCAGCAGGAGATTGAACATGTCGCCCGTCTGGCGAGCGTGCATGAGGATATTTTACGTCTGCCGCAGGGCTATGAAACCGAGGTGGGCGAGCGGGGCGTGATGCTCTCTGGCGGCCAAAAACAGCGCATTTCGATTGCCCGTGCCCTGTTGTTAAATGCTGAAATCCTGATTCTGGATGATGCGCTATCGGCCGTAGATGGGCGTACCGAGCATCAGATCCTGCACAACCTGCGTCAGTGGGGCGAAGGCCGCACGGTGATCATCAGCGCCCATCGCCTGTCAGCCCTGACTGAAGCGAGTGAGATCCTGGTGATGCAGCATGGGCATATTGCCCAGCGCGGGCAGCACGAGCTGTTGTCAGAACAACCTGGATGGTATCGCGATATGTATCGCTATCAACAGCTAGAAGCCGCGCTGGATGATGCGCCGGAAGTGAATGAGGAGGCCAGCGATGCGTAGTTTTGGACAGTTGTGGCCTATCCTGAAGCGGCTACTGGCCTACGGCTCGCCGTGGCGAAAACCGCTGTCGCTGGCGGTGGTGATGCTGTGGATCGCCGCGATCGCTGAAGTGAGCGGGCCACTGCTTATCAGCTATTTTATCGACAACATGGTGGCAAAAAGTTACCTGCCGCTGGGCCTGGTAGCCGGGCTGGGGGTGGCTTACGTCGGCCTGCAGCTGTTGGCTGCCGGCCTGCACTATGCCCAATCGCTGCTCTTTAACCAGGCCGCCGTGGGCGTGGTCCAGCAACTGCGTACCGACGTCATGGATGCTGCGCTGCGCCAGCCGTTGAGCGAGTTTGATACCCAGCCGGTGGGGCAGATTATCTCTCGCGTAACCAATGATACGGAAGTGATCCGCGATCTCTACGTCACCGTGGTCTCCACGGTGCTGCGCAGCGCGGCGCTGATTGGGGCAATGCTGGTGGCGATGTTCAGCCTTGAATGGCGCATGGCGCTGGTGGCGATCGCGATCTTCCCTGCCGTCTTTATTGTCATGATGATCTACCAGCGTTACAGCACGCCTATCGTCCGTCGTGTGCGTGCCTACCTGGCAGACATTAACGACGGCTTTAACGAAGTCATTAATGGTATGAGTGTGATCCAGCAGTTCCGCCAGCAGGCTCGCTTTGGTGAGCGGATGGGGGAAGCGAGCCGTTCACATTATATGGCGCGCATGCAGACCCTGCGGCTGGATGGCTTCCTGCTGCGCCCGTTGCTGAGCCTCTTTTCGGCCCTGATCCTCTGTGGCTTGCTCCTGCAATTTGGTCTGGGGGCCAACGGCACTATTCAGGTGGGGGTTCTCTACGCCTTCATTAGTTATCTTGGGCGTTTAAACGAACCGCTAATCGAACTCACCACGCAGCAATCAATGCTGCAACAGGCGGTTGTCGCGGGCGAGCGGGTGTTTGAACTGATGGACAGGCCGCGTCAGATGTACGGCCAGGACACCCGAGAGCTGCAAAGCGGCGATATCGCCATTGATAATCTCTCTTTTGCGTATCGCGACGATCGTCTGGTATTGCAGGACATCACTCTTCACGTTCCGTCCCGCAGCTTTGTGGCGCTGGTGGGCCATACCGGGAGCGGTAAAAGTACCTTAGCCAGCCTGCTGATGGGCTACTATCCGCTGACGCAGGGGGAGATCCGTCTTGATGGTCGTCCGCTGGCGACTCTGAGCCACAGCACGCTGCGCAAAGGGGTGGCGATGGTGCAACAAGATCCGGTGGTGCTGGCAGACACCTTCTTCGCCAACGTTACGCTGGGGCGTGATTACAGCGAAGAGCAGGTGTGGGCCGTGCTGGAGCAGGTGCAGCTGGCTGAACTGGCGCGGGGCTTACATGACGGCATCCATACGCGGCTGGGAGAGCAGGGCAATAATTTGTCGGTGGGCCAAAAACAGCTGTTGGCGCTGGCGCGGGTGTTGATTGAGACGCCGCAGGTGCTGATCCTCGATGAAGCCACCGCAAGTATCGACTCCGGCACCGAGCAGGCCATCCAGCAGGCCCTGGCGGCGGTTCGTGAACAAACCACGCTGGTGGTGATCGCTCACCGACTCTCCACCATCGTTGAAGCCGATACCATTCTGGTGCTGCACCGCGGACATGCCGTAGAGCGGGGTACTCACCGGCAACTGCTTGAGGCGAAAGGCCGTTACTGGCAGATGTATCAGCTGCAGCTGGCGGGCGAGGAGCTGGAAGCCAGCACTCGCGAGGAGTCGCTCAGCGCCTGATGCACCAAAAACAGGCAATGCACTAACAGGTAAAACTGCTGGTGCAAAAATGAAACGCACCCTGCACTGTCATGGTGCGTTTTTTTTCGCGCCACTCACTCTCCCGCCTCGTTACGCCTTACCCTTAGCCAATCACTCCTGATTACGCGGCGTCGGCCAGCAAATTTTCCTCTTTTAAGAATTCTGGCACAGCGCTTGCAGTATCTCTTACGTGTTAGCTAAAGCCACTACCGAATTCTGACTGGAGGGGATTTATGAAGCTGGTTACCGTGGTAATCAAACCGTTCAAACTCGAAGACGTTCGCGAAGCGCTGTCTTCCATTGGTATTCAGGGGCTGACTGTCACCGAAGTGAAAGGCTTTGGTCGTCAGAAAGGCCATGCAGAGCTCTACCGCGGGGCGGAATACAGCGTCAACTTCCTGCCAAAGGTAAAAATTGATGTGGCGATTGCCGACGATCAGCTGGAAGAGGTGATAGATATCATCAGCAAAGCGGCCTACACCGGCAAAATTGGCGACGGCAAAATTTTCGTTGCCGAACTGCAACGCGTCATTCGTATTCGTACGGGCGAAGCCGACGAAGCAGCGCTGTAAAACACCGGGCACACAGTGATAGGGATCAAGATAATGAAGAAAACAACTCTTAACGCGGCTCTGGGATCGTTGGCGTTGTTGCCAGGCCTGGCAATGGCTGCGCCGGCGGTCGCCGACAAAGCGGATAACGCTTTTATGATGATTTGCACCGCACTGGTGCTGTTCATGACTATTCCCGGGATTGCGCTGTTCTACGGCGGCCTGATTCGCGGTAAAAACGTCCTCTCTATGCTCACTCAGGTTGCGGTAACTTTTGCGCTGGTCTGCGTGTTATGGGTGGTATACGGCTACTCGCTGGCGTTCGGCGAGGGTAACGCCTTCTTTGGCAGCTTCAACTGGGCAATGCTGAAAAATATCGAACTGACCGCGGTAATGGGCAGCTTCTATCAGTATATCCACGTAGCATTCCAGGGCTCTTTCGCCTGCATCACCGTCGGGTTGATTGTGGGGGCGCTGGCAGAACGTATTCGCTTCTCTGCGGTGCTCATTTTTGTGGTGGTCTGGCTGACGCTCTCTTATGTGCCCGTGGCGCATATGGTTTGGGGCGGCGGTCTGCTGGCTTCTCACGGCGCGCTGGACTTTGCCGGCGGGACTGTGGTGCATATCAACGCCGCCGTTGCGGGTCTGGTTGGGGCGTACCTGATTGGAAAACGCGTTGGTTTTGGCAAAGAAGCCTTTAAACCGCACAACCTGCCGATGGTCTTCACTGGCACCGCGATCCTCTACTTCGGCTGGTTTGGCTTCAACGCCGGTTCAGCAAGCTCAGCAAACGAAATCGCGGCGCTGGCTTTCGTCAACACCGTGGTCGCGACCGCCGGTGCGATTCTCTCCTGGGTATTTGGTGAGTGGGCCGTACGAGGCAAACCCTCTCTGCTGGGCGCCTGTTCCGGTGCCATTGCGGGCCTGGTCGGTATTACCCCCGCCTGTGGTTTCGTTGGCGTCGGCGGCGCGCTGATCATCGGTATCGTCGCGGGTCTGGCGGGTCTGTGGGGCGTAACGGCACTGAAACGTATTCTGCGTGTGGATGACCCTTGCGATGTGTTCGGCGTGCACGGCGTTTGCGGTATCGTCGGCTGCATCATGACCGGTATCTTCGCAGCCACCTCGCTCGGCGGCGTCGGTTACGCAGAAGGTGTAACCATGACTCATCAGGTGCTGGTGCAGCTCGAGAGCATCGCGATTACGGTAGTGTGGTCTGGCGTGGTGGCCTTTATCGGTTACAAGCTGGCTGACATGACCGTGGGTCTGCGCGTACCGGAAGAGCAGGAGCGCGAAGGGCTGGACGTCAACAGCCACGGCGAGAATGCTTACAACGCATAGTCAATAACGAAACGGCAACCCTGGGTTGCCGTTTTGCTTTTATGAGCATCCCCCTGTCTGGGTTAGCCGCGGTTGCGCATGACGCCTTCCTGTACCGTCGATGCCACCAGCACGCCATCCTGCGTATAAAACTCACCCCGCACAAACCCACGCGCGCTGGATGCCGAGGTGCTCTCCACGCTATACAGCAGCCACTCGTTCATATTAAACGGACGGTGGAACCACATAGAGTGATCGATGGTGGCTACCTGCATTCCTTTTTCCAGGAAGCCTACTCCGTGCGGTTGCAGCGCAACAGGCAGGAAGTTGAAATCAGAGGCGTAGCCCAGCAGGTATTGATGCACGCGAAAATCTTCCGGCACCGTACCGTTGGCACGGATCCACACCTGGCGCGCAGGCTCTGCGGTGTGACCTTTCATCGGGTTATGAAATTCCACCGGGCGGATCTCCAGCGGCTTATCGCAAAGAAACTTCTCTTTGACCTGCGGTGGCAACAGATGTGAAAGGTCGCGGGCGATTTCGGTTTCAGAACGGAGATCATCCGGTGCCGGGGCAGGGGGCATGGTTTTCTGGTGCTCGTAGCCCGGCTCTGGTGCCTGGAAAGAGGCGGTCATATAAAAGATGGGTTTACCATTTTGCACCGCGGCAACGCGACGGGCACTAAAGCTGTTGCCGTCGCGCAGCACCTCGACGTCATAAACGATAGGTTTTTGACTGTCGCCCGGGCGTAAAAAGTAGCTGTGGAAGGAGTGGACCAGGCGTTCTGCGGGTACGGTCTCTTTAGCCGCATAGAGAGCCTGCCCCACAACCTGACCGCCAAAGACCTGGCGTAAACCCAGATCTTCGCTTTGTCCCCGAAAGAGTCCTTCCTCTATTTTTTCCAGGTTAAGTAATGTCAGCAGATTGTTTAGTGCCTGACTCATAATCGTCCTCAATAAATACGCCGTGGCGAAAGATAGCCAGAGTATAACGCAGAAATGCAAGTGGTCCGATGGGTGCAATAGTCTGAATAACGAGGCGAATCCAGGCATAAATAAGTGATGTGTGCCACACTTACTCACGTTAACTTTGTTTAACCACTCTTCTGGCGGTATCGATCCCGCTGGTGCATTGAAGATAAGGAGAACTCAATGAAACTCGTGCACGCGTTAAGTGGTTTAGCGGTAGCGGTTGCTCTGACCGCCTGTGCAGACAAAAGTGCAGACATTCAGACGCCAGCGCCTAATCCAAATACCTCCGGCGTAGCGACACAGCCAACCATTCAGCAGCCATCAGTAACCGGTTCAGTCTGGATCCGTCAGAAAGTGGCGTTACCGCCTGACGCGGTGTTGACCGTCACCCTGTCTGATGCCTCGCTGGCCGACTCCCCGTCAAAAGTTTTGGCACAGAAAGCGGTGCGTACCGAGGGCAAACAGGCGCCATTTAGCTTCGTCCTGCCTTTCAATCCGTCTGATGTGCAGCCCAACGCCCGGATTCTGTTAAGTGCAGCAATCACGGTCGACGATAAGCTGGTGTTTGTCACCGATACGGTGAAACCAGTAATCAACCAGGGCGGTACCAAAGCCGATCTGGTGCTGGTGCCTGTACAGCAAATGGCAGTACCGCTCCAGCAGAGCGGTGGCGCGACGACGACGGTGCCATCAACCTCGCCGACGCAGGTTACACCATCTTCCGCAGTGCCTGCACCAACGCAGTACTAAGACCCTATCCCCTCCCGCCCGGGAGGGGAATTAGTAAATCCACCGGTAGTGCTGCAAATCAATTTCACCCTTTCCCGACACCTGTATCCCTTCTGCCAGCAGTGCCTGACGCTGGCGTTGTAAATCCGGGCCTGTGAGGGAAATTTTCCCGTGGCGGTTGACCACCCGATGCCAGGGCAGGGTGCTGCCTTCCGGGAGCCGTTTAAGCACGCCGCCGACCTGTCGTGCGGCACGTGGCGAACCCGCCAGACGTGCTACATCGCCATAGGTGGTAACCGTTCCCTCGGGGATGGAGGCGACAATTTGCCATACCCGCTGCGGGAATCCGTCGTGCTGTTCCATAAATACTCCTGCTGACTGAGCGAAATAACGGAGAATAATAGCGCAATCACGGGCCATGCTGAGCAATAAACCATCATCCGATCGCGGTTAACTTGCAATTGCGATCCTGTGCAGGGATAATGCGCCAGCGCGTTGGTTATCAACGCTCTCAATGGGGGCTCTGTTGGTTCTCCCGCAACGCTACTCTGTTCACCAGGTCAGGTCCGGAAGGAAGCAGCCAGGGCAGACGACGTGTGTGCCGGGATGTAGCTGGCAGGGCCCCCACCCAATTCCCCCGCCGTAAATTCTTATTTTCCCATTCAGGCTACAATAACCCTCTGGCAGATAGCTTGAGTATGGTTATTTATACAGTTAATATTGACGATAAAAGTTCCTGGTGAGATGGCGCATGAAAATTGACATCAACGCAAAATATTACGGAGATAACAGCACTAAAATCGTCCATGGCGATGCGCTGACAGAGCTTAAAAAGCTGCCAGATGCCAGTGTCGATCTGGTTTTTGCCGATCCTCCCTACAATATTGGCAAGGATTTCGATGGCCTGCGTGAACTGTGGGACGAAAAGGAATTTCACGCCTGGCTGTTTGAGTGCATTGATGAGTGCTACCGCGTCCTGAAAGAGACGGGCACCATGTACATCATGAACAGCACTGAAAACATGCCCTATATCGACATCAAATGCCGCGAGCTGTTTGAGATTAAAAGCCGCATCGTCTGGGCTTACGACAGCTCTGGCGTGCAGGCAAAGCGTTTCTTCGGCTCAATGTATGAACCGATCCTGATGATGGTTAAAAACGCGAAGAAGTACACCTTTAATAGCGATGCTATCCTGGTCGAAGCGCCTACCGGTGCGAAACGCGCCCTCATCGATTACCGAAAAAATCCGCCGCAGCCCTATAACACCCAGAAAGTTCCGGGTAACGTCTGGGAGTTTCCGCGCGTGCGTTTTTTGATGGATGAATATGAAAACCATCCGACGCAAAAGCCGACGGCGCTGCTGAAAAGAATTATTCTGGCGTCCTCTAATCCGGGCGATGTGGTGCTCGATCCCTTTGCGGGCAGCTTTACCACTGGTGCGGTCGCCATTGAGTGTGGGCGTCAGTTTGTGGGAATTGAGATCAACGAAGAGTATGTGAAGATGGGGATCCGTCGCCTGGCGGTGGCCTCGCACTTCACAGAGCAAGAGCTCGAAAAAGTGAAAAAGCGCAAAACCAAAAACCTCTCTAAAAACGTAAGGGGCACCAATACCCCTCACGACGGGCCAACTAATCCAGAAGACCATATTCCAGTTTGAAGTTTTCGCAGATCACCGCTTTTAGCTGCTGGATCTGCGCCTCCGACTTCGCCACCGTGCCAAGGATAGCTTGCAGCGTCGGCACGGTGATAATCTCTTCAAACAGCGACATATAACCGTCTGCCACCGCCTGTTCCATCGATTTTAGCGCCTTGTTGCGAATGGCGTTAAAGGCCTCGTCGGGCGTCTTCAGCGTCTTGATAACAAAGCTGATCGGGAATTTGTTGGTCTTATCAAAGTCGAGAAAGTACTTCTTAAAATCCAGCACCTCAGTGACCTGGAAGAAGCGGCCTTCAGGACGTAACACGAAATCAATTCCGCCATCGTTGGCGTTGGTGCGCCCGGTCTTGAAAAGCTCGTAGGGCTTAACCACGTCATTAATTTTGACCGTCATCCTGGCGTAGTGCAGCTTAAGCACTGAATAGGAAACCACTTCAAACAGTCGGGCATCGGCTTTCGGGTGCCATGATTTTTCAACAAAGCTCAGTATCTCCTGTGCGCTGGCGGCGCCTTCGATCTCTTTGAGAAAGGCGTTCTGATTTTCCGTAATTTCGGCGACATAGAGATCGATAGCACGGGTGATAAATAGCGCCGCCGAGTCGGCGTTCATACCATGCTGGGTCAGAAATTCTGCGGAGATTTTGCGCTTCTTTTCTGGCACGGCGCTAACCGGAAGTAACGCATCACTGGCGCCAAAACCGCGGCGAATTTTATCGTTCAGGCGGTTGTCCAGCGCATGGTTTTGTAATTTGGAGCCAAACGGCAGGCGACGCATCTCCTCCATTAGCGCGGTGAAGGTGGTGCCTTCACGCTGATTGTTATTCCAGGCATTACAGAGCACGTAAAGCGCATAAAGCGTGCCGAGTGAGCGTCGGGCTTTACTACCGCGATCGGACGCCAGGGTGTTATTGATGATGAACTGATACGCAATGGTGTGGCGGGGGATGTTAAGTTCGTCTGCCAGCTGATCAATCTTGTCGCTAAAGGTGCTCATGCACCACTCCTTGTGGCCTTCCCGGATGGAAACTGATTATCTTATTGATGAACATAATTTTTTAGCTGATGTGACCCCCGTCAGGCAAATTTTTTTACGATAGCGCGAAGGCTTAATTAATTTATGGGTAATAAAAGTTTCACCTGACTATACTTAAGCTGTCATTCAACTGAAATGTAATTGTCATTATTTTGTCATAAAGGACAGGCAGGTTAATTATGATTTATCAGTAGGTATATAAGCTATGAATATATATCTGGATAATAATGATAACTTCGTGTATTAAATTAAGAAATTATGACAAAGGACGCCGCACCATGACAACAGCTGTACTGAATGTGAAAATTGACGGAACCTTAAAAGAGAGACTCCGTGAGTATGCAGAAGCTAATAACGAGAATCTCAGTGTTACGACAGAAAAACTGCTGCTGCTGGCGTTCGAAGCAGTAGAAGAGGCGGGAGTAACGGAAGAGGATATCGACAATCAGCATACGGAAGAAGAGAACGTTACGCCATTTACTCCTAAAGAAATCAAGGCATTGCGTAAAATTCTGAAGAAGAAAAAATGAAACATTCACAACATTCTACTGCCAGTGACTATCAGGAAGCCTGTTCACTCCTGCGATCTGGCTATGTCAAACATGTCCGCCTGGGCTGGAATGTAGGTAGTGATGAATTCTTTCGAATTGCGTCAGACTGGTGCGATACCGGCGCAAAAATAAAGAAAGAGGGCGATGATTTTGTTATTTCGCTAAAAGGTTTCCCCATTCCTCCGCAGCACTGAACAGGCGTCGCCAGAAAGCGTCTGACTGTATCAGTTACAGTCAGACGCTTTTTACATTAGACCTGAAAAATCATAATTGTGCACGGCATCACTTTTCTGCCGAATAAAGCAAGCGCGTGCCGTTTGCTTTTTTTTATATTCAGGCTACACAATATTTCGTTTTATTGCCGACCCACCATTATTAAGGGGCTGCCACAGCGGTTTTATTCGTAAAAGTGCGCTCTCCAGCTCGGCCGGTTCCAGCGAAAAAGGCATACGCAGATAGCGATCGAAGGCACCCGACAGGCCGAACCTTGTGCCGGTGCCCAGATGAATACCGACCGTTTCGGCGCGCGCAGCCAGTTGCGTTGCCAGCAGATCTGGCAGCTCCACCCAGAACGATAAGCCTCCCTGCGGCTGCTGGAAACGCCAGTCGGGGAAGTGCGCCTGCATCAGCTCGCTACAGCGTCGCCGCCGTGCGTTAAGCATCTCTCGCCGGGCAGGCAGAAATTCGTTGCTCCGTTCAATCAGCCATAGCGTCGCCAGTTGCTCCAGCAGCGGTGAACCCAGGTCAAGCGTATCTCGCGTTTGAGTCAGGGAGGCGATGGTACGGGAAGAGGCGCGGATCCACCCCAGCCGCAGGCCGCCCCAGAAACTTTTTCCTGCGGACCCAAGCGTAATGACGTTGGCCTGCTTATCGAACGCGGCGAGGGGCGGCGGGGGCGGGGCGTCGTACCAGAGGTCAACCATGGTCTCATCCACCACCAGCGTCGTGCGGGTGCGGGCGGCGATGGCGGCGATGGCTTCTCGCGTATTGCTGTCCATGCAGCGTCCGGTCGGGTTATGAAAATCTGGCATCAGGTACGCAAGCCGCGGCGCGGTCTGGGCCAGCGTGGCGGCAAAACCGTCGATGTCCCAGCCTGTCTGGGGAAGCGAAACCCCGACCGGGCGACAAGCCGCTCCCTGAATGGCCGCAATGGCTAACGGGTAGGTAGGGTGATCCACCACCACCCGATCGCCTGGGCCAGTTAGCATCCGCAATACCAGGGCCAGGCCGCTGACGGCACCGTTCACCACCATGATCTCTTCTGGCCGGGTCGGTAACCCCCGGGCGGTGTAACGTGAGGCGATGGCTGCCCGCAGCGGCTGGAGGCCAGCCTGGTCATAACCGGTATGGGTCAGGTGCTGGCTAAGCGCCGTAAGCGCATGCGTGTAGGCCTGAAAGATCTCCGGCCCGGCGCCGAGGGCGGCGGTGGAGAGATCCAGCGCTTCGCTGGCAACTGCGCGGGTGGGAATGGCGCGACTATCGGGAAGGATTATGCGGGAACCGCTACCGAGTCGGCTTTCAAGATAACCCGTGTCGCGCAGATGGGCGAGGGCACTGCTGATCGTGGTGCGACTCACCCCCAGCGAGGTTGCCAGTTCACGCTCCCCCGGCAGGCGCGTATCGAGCGCCAGCCGTCCATCCAGGATCAGCAGACGTAGCGCGTCGGCAAGCTGGCGCCAGATCGGGGTGCGTGCGTGCTCTTGCTGCCAGTGCCCCAGCAGCAGCATTAATGACTGAGTTCCAAAGCGACGAGATGACATATGCAGTCCACTTTTTCAAAACTGGATATTAATCATAATGCCATTTCAGGTAATGATGAAAGCCGGGATATTCGGAGAGAAATCATGTTACGTCGTTTACTTCAGCTGTATGTGGGATTGAGTTTATACGGGCTCTCTACCGCTATGTTTGTGCGCGCCAGCCTCGGCGCAGATCCCTGGAACGTCTTTCACCTGGGGGTGACAAAGTTACTGGCGATGGACATTGGCACCGTCATGATCCTGACCGGTGCGGCCGTGCTGCTGTTCTGGATCCCGCTGCGTCAGCGCCCTGGGTTAGGGACTATCAGTAACGTGATTGTGATTGGCCTTGCAGCGGATGCGTCTCTGGCGTTGATCCCCCCTATCGACTCGCTGGTAGTCCGCAGTGCCTTACTGGCGAGTGCGGTGATCGTCAATGCGCTGGCAACGGGTATGTATATTGGCGCGGGCTTCGGCGCCGGACCGCGCGATGGGCTGATGACCGGCATCCATGCCCGCACCGGCTGGTCGGTGCGCAGCGTGCGTACGGCGATTGAAGTCTCCGTTCTGCTTATCGGCTGGGCGCTGGGGGGCAACCTTGGCGTAGGAACCGTACTTTACGCACTCTGCATCGGCCCGCTGATTCAGCTCTGTCTGCCCTGGTTTCGTCATACGCCGGCGCGTATTGTTACCGGCCAGGCTGAGCGCTCTGTCTAATTTTGCGAAGCGCTCACAAGTTTTGTCTGGTGCATTGTGACAGAATGGACGCCTCTCTCCTCACCACGCAATACGCATGAAATCGATCACGTTATATGACGTCGCTCGCCTCGCGGGCGTCTCTTATCAAACCGTCTCCCGCGTCATTAACGACGCGGAACACGTTTCCACCCGTACGCGGGAAAAGGTGCAGCAGGCGATGGCCGAGCTGCACTATGTCCCGAACCGTGGCGCACAGCAGCTGGCGGGAAAACGCACCCATACGCTCGGGCTGATTACCACCGATCTGGCACTACATGCGCCTTCCCAGATCGCCTCGGCGGTGAAATCCCGCGCCGGGGAGCGGGGCGCCAGTGTCTTGATTTCGATGGTGGAGCAACCGCAGCAGTGTCTGGCCGCGCTTCAGGATCTTCTTGCCCAGCGGGTTGAAGGGCTGCTGGTTAACGTTCCGCTGGAAAACGCGCAGGCGGAGCAGTTGCAGGCCCAGGCCGCGCCGGTCCCGGTGCTTTTCCTGGATGTTTCGCCCGATGCGCCAGTGCAGAGTCTGGTCTTCGATGCGGAACAAGGGGCACGACTGGGCGTCGAACATCTTCTCGCGCTGGGACACCGGCAGATCGCTCTGCTGAGCGGGCCGGATAGTTCGGTCTCCTCCCGCGCAAGACTGAGCGGCTGGCGAGAGGCGCTGGCGCAGGCTGGAATCGAACCCTGTGCGGTGGCCTGGGGAGACTGGAGCGCCGCATCGGGCTATGAAAAGGCGCATCAACTGTTGGCTGGACCCGCCCTGCCGCAGGCGATTCTGGTCGCCAACGATCAGATGGCGCTGGGGGTGCTGCGTGCCTGCGCTGAAAAAGGCGTGGCGGTGCCCGGACAGATCTCGGTGGTGGGCTTTGACGATACTGCAGACAGCGCCTGGTTTACCCCGCCGCTGACCACGATACGTCAGGCCTTCCGCGAGGCCGGGCAGCGTAGCGTCGAGTGGCTCCTGTCGCCACCAACAGAAAAAGAGGCCGGGCAAACGCAACTGCCCGTAAGCCTGGTCGAGCGCCATTCAACGGCGCGGCAGGGCGCGCAACAGCAAGGTAACGAGGAACTTGCTCAACAGTTGAAATCGCTGGCGATCCTGGCTGGCCAACTGGCACGTCGATAAGACTTTTGTGATCTGCCTCGCTTCACGAGGCGATCCTGCTTTACCCCATCCTTTCGCCAGGGCATGTTAGCTAAAATTGTGAGCGCTTCGCAAAGAGGTAATTATGTCCTGTCCTGCTCCGCTGACTCTCAGCGCTATCCTTGCCCGCCGTGACTGGGAAAATCCCGGCGTCACTCAATGGAATCGACTTCCTGCCCATGCCCCCCTCAGCGGCTGGCCAGAGGAGAACAGCGCGCGTGACGAGCAGCCCTCGTCGGCATTGCGTTCTTTGAACGGTGAGTGGCAATTCAGCTTTTTCAGTGCACCAGAACAGGTTCCGGAGAGCTGGATACACAGTGATTGCCCGGATGCTGCCGGTATGCCGGTGCCTTCAAACTGGCAAATGCAGGGTTTCGATACCCCCATCTATACTAACGTTACCTATCCCATTGCGGTTAATCCCCCTTTCGTACCTGCAGAAAATCCTACCGGCTGTTACTCGCTCACATTTGAGATGGATAGCGCGTCTCTGCAAAGCGGTCAGACGCGCATCGTCTTTGATGGAGTGAACTCGGCCTTTTACCTCTGGTGTAATGGCCAATGGGTGGGGTATTCCCAGGATAGCCGTCTACCCGCTGAGTTTGATCTGACGAATGTACTGCGCGTGGGGAGTAATCGCCTGGCGGTGATGGTGCTGCGCTGGTGTGACGGGAGCTATCTGGAAGATCAGGACATGTGGCGCATGAGTGGCATCTTCCGTGATGTCACGCTGTTGCATAAACCGGACACACGCATTGCTGACTACCAGGTGGTCACCGCCCTGAACGCGGAATTTGACCGGGCGACGTTACAGCTGGAGGTGAAGCTGGAAGGGCCAGATTATGCGGATTGCGAAGTACTGTTCACGCTTTGGCGTGATGATGCGCGGGTGGGCAACGTCAGCGGCAGAGCGGGTACCGCGGTCATAGATGAGCGGGGTAACTGGCAAGAGCGAGTGGTGGCGACCCTGCCCGTGGCGGAACCGGCCCTCTGGAGTGCGGAGTTACCCGAGCTTTACCGTCTGACCATTGCGCTCCACGATGCGCAAGGCAAGGTTCTGGAGACGGAAGCCTGTGACGTTGGCTTCCGCCACGTGGAAATCAGCAACGGATTGTTGAAAGTCAACGGCAAACCGCTGCTGATTCGCGGGGTGAACCGTCATGAGCATCACCCTGAGCGCGGCCAGGTTATGGATGAAGCGACCATGCGTCGCGACATTGAGCTGATGAAACAGCACAACTTTAACGCTGTACGCTGCTCACACTACCCTAATCATCCTCTCTGGTACCGTCTGTGCGATCGCTACGGGCTGTACGTGGTCAATGAGGCCAATATCGAAACCCATGGCATGGTACCGATGAGCCGACTGGCCGACGATCCACGCTGGCTGCCCGCGATGAGCGAACGTGTCACCCGGATGGTGCAGCGCGATCGTAACCATCCGTCGATTATTATCTGGTCCCTGGGCAATGAGTCCGGACATGGCGCTAATCACGACGCCCTCTACCGCTGGATAAAAACCACCGATCCCACCCGTCCGGTACAGTATGAGGGCGGTGGAGCAAACACGGCAGCAACCGATATTGTCTGCCCTATGTACGCCCGTGTCGATCAGGACCAGCCTTTCCCGGCAGTGCCAAAATGGTCAATCAAAAAGTGGATAGGGATGCCGGATGAAACGCGTCCGCTCATCCTCTGTGAATATGCCCATGCGATGGGCAACAGCTTCGGCGGGTTCGCCAAATACTGGGAGGCGTTTCGCAGCTATCCACGCCTGCAAGGGGGATTCGTCTGGGACTGGGTTGACCAGGCGCTAACCCAGCATGACGATGAGGGCAGGGCTTACTGGGCGTATGGCGGCGATTTTGGCGATAAGCCTAACGACCGTCAGTTCTGCCTGAATGGGCTGGTATTCCCGGACCGCACGCCGCATCCCGCGCTTTACGAAGCCCAGCGCGCGCAGCAGTTCTTCACCTTTACCCGCATCAGTAGCTCCCCGCTGGAGATTGAGGTGCAGAGCGATTATCTGTTCCGCACGACAGATAACGAGCTGCTGCGCTGGTCAGTGGCGCGCGACGGTGAAGTGCTGGCCTCTGGCGAGGTGACGTTGAATATTGCTCCGCAAGGAACGCAGCGCGTCGTGCTGGAACTGCCAGAGCTGAAAGCAGCACCGGGTGAGGTCTGGTTGAACGTGGAGGTTATTCAGCCTGTGGCGACCGCCTGGTCGCCAGAAAATCACCTTTGCGCATGGGATCAGTGGCAGCTTCCTGCTCCGCTGTTTATCGCCCCGGACGTGGCGGCAGGGGAAAAACCCTGCTTAACCGTTGAAGATGATGCGCTGGTGGTCACCCACGGCGAGCAGCGCTGGCAATTCAGTCGGCAGAGTGGGGATCTGACCCAGTGGTGGAAGGCGGGTGACGCCACGCTGCTGGCTCCCCTTTGCGATAGCTTTACCCGTGCGCCGCTCGATAATGATATCGGCGTCAGCGAAGTGACCCGCATCGATCCCAACGCCTGGGTTGAGCGCTGGAAAGCGGCAGGTATGTATAATCTGACCCCGCGCCTGCTGCAGTGCGAAGGTGAACAGCATACCCGTGACGTGACGATCACCACGGTGCACGCCTGGGAGAGTGAAAGCAAATTGCTGTTTATCAGCCGCAAGAACTGGCGTATCACTGATCAGGGCGTGCTGATGGGGGATGTCGAGGTGCAGGTGGCGAATGATATTCCTGAGCCGGCACGTATCGGGCTGAGCTGCCAACTGGCCTCTGTACCGCATACCGTGAGCTGGAGTGGGCTTGGGCCATATGAAAACTATCCGGACCGCAAACTGGCCGCGCGCCAGGGCCGCTGGACCTTGCCGCTGGCAGAAATGCATACGCCCTATATTTTCCCTACGGATAACGGCCTGCGCTGTGATACCCGCGAACTCCTGTTAGGCGCTCATCACCTACGTGGGGCCTTCCATTTTGCCGTGAGCCGCTACAGCCAGGCGCAGCTGCGCGAAACGTCGCATCATCATCTCCTGAAGGAAGAGGCGGGCTGCTGGCTGCATCTTGATGGATTCCATATGGGCGTCGGCGGCGATGACTCCTGGAGTCCGAGCGTATCCCCGGAGTTTATCCTGCAACAGAAACGGGTGCGCTACGCGTTTAGCTGGCAGCAGAACTAAACTTGATCGGCAGATACGGCTACACCACGTAGCCGTACAGTCACTTCGGAGGTTTTACTGATGAAGTATGTCGATGGTTTTGTCCTCGCCGTTCCTGCAGGCAGTAAAGAGGCGTATCGCGAGCTGGCGGCGAAGGCTGCGCCACTCTTTAAAGAATTTGGCGCGCTTCGCATTGTCGAATGTTGGGCTGATGACGTGCCGGATGGCAAACTGACCGATTTTCGCATGGCGGTGAAAGCGGAAGAGGGGGAAGAAGTTGTCTTTAGCTGGATCGAATATCCCTCGAAGGAGGTGCGTGATGCGGCGAACCAGAAGATGATGAACGATCCCCGCATGAAAGAGATGGGTGATTCCATGCCTTTTGACGGCAAACGGATGATCTACGGAGGTTTTTCTCCCCTGCTTGACGAATAATCCTGTGGCCCGGCACCCGCCGGGCTTTCTGTCAGGTTCGAATTACTCGGGATCCAGGTTGTGCTCGGCCCAGGTGATAAAGGCCTCCTTCGGTAGTGCCTTGCTGTACAGCCAACCCTGACCATATTGCACACCGTGGCGACGCAACCACTCCAGCTGGCCTTCGGTTTCTACCCCTTCTGCCACCATGGCCAGTTTCAATGACTTCGCCATTTCGATGATATGGGGCGTCACGTTTTTATACTCCAGCGCATCAACGAAAGATTTATCGATCTTGAGCGTGTCTACGTCCAAATCCTGCAAATAGCTGAGGCTGGAGTAACCTGTTCCGAAATCATCAATATAGATCGCGTGGCCGGCACGCCGAAAACCCGCAATGGCGGGGGCGCTGACGGCAGGGTCGGCAAATCCCCGCTCGGTGAGCTCCAGCGCTATTTGCGCAGGCGGGATCTGCCACTGGTTCAGTAAGCGGCTTAATAGTGCAGGCAGCGATCGGCAAAGCAGATCGGCGGGAGCCAGATTGATAGAGACATGCAGGTGCGGATGCTGGTGTAGCCACTCACCCAGATCCTCAAAGACCTGCTCAATGATCAACGCCGTCAGATTTGTGATAAGACCGGTCTGTTCCGCCAGCGGGACAAAAATGTCCGGCGAAAGATAGCTCTTATCTTGCTGCGGCCAGCGGGCAAGTGCTTCTGCACCGATGATGCGACCGCTACTGAGTTCAACGATGGGCTGATAGTGCACAACGATCTCGCGGGCGTTAATGGCATCCAGCAGGCGATGCCGGGGAGATTGCAGACGCTTTAAAATTCTCAACACGAACCCGGTCGTTAACACGCTAAGCAAGATACCAAAAGGGAGCCAAAAATAGAGCTGATTGAGCCAGTTTTCTTGTAGCGGGCGCAGGGAGGACCATGTCACGATTGCGATACCGAGGTCGGGCACGTTATGAATGTTATAGAGGGTACCGTCGTACTGCAGATGATTATCTTCGGCTTGCTGAAGCCGATTCAGAAGAGGTATCTCGAGATGGCTACTGCTCGCGAAGACGATATTGCGGCGTAATCCAACCAGCGCAACCTCAATGGGCCAGGAGCCGAAGGGGAGAACATCGATGAGCGATGCCGGATCCATCATCACGATATAATTGTGCGTGCCAAGCGCCGCCATATAACGGTCAACGCCGATATCGTTTTGTGCGGTAAGCCAGGCGCGATAGCCGTCCGGGGTTATCCGCATTGCCCGGGGAAAAGGCTGCCCGTGGCTGGTACGTTCTAGCGATGAGCAGAGCGGTTTCAGGTTATCGACGTAAATCACTTCCTGCAGATAGCGATGAGAGAAAGAGACCCGACGCATTTCCAGCGCATGCTCTGGGCCACAGATCGGCCCCTTAAACTGCTGCATGTGCATCAGAGCGGATTTTCCCTGTTCCAGTACCCGATTAGTACGAAGCAGTATGCGGGACGCGTAATTATCCAGGTCTGTATAAAACTTCTCTTCGGCATGGCGGTGAGCGAGCCATACGCTCAGGCCCAGCGGTGCAAGCACGGCAAGAATCAGTACGCAGGTCACCAGCTTGACCAGGTGTCGGGTTGTCATGCTCCAGTTTCCTTTTTGCCACGCCAGTACCTGTGGCGCGCAAGCGAATGACGGAATAGAGAGAGTGGCTTAATAATAGTGTTATAGCACGCGGCTGACGTTGATTTCATTCAACTCAATCACGCTGCGATAAGAGCGCGAGGGTTTAAGGCGGTTGTTTTTATCATCAGCCTCAGATAAGCTAATTGTTATGTTATAACAAAACATGACGAGATGAAGATGAAACAGAATATTCACCCCCACTACCGTACTGTCGTGTTTCACGACACCAGCGCCAATGCGTTCTTCAAAGTCGGCTCAACCATCAAAACCGATCGTGAAATCGAGCTCGACGGGCAGACATGGCCCTATGTGACCATCGACGTGTCGTCGCAATCACATCCATTTTATACCGGCAAACAGAAATCGTTCTCCAGCGAGGGCAGCACAGCGCGTTTCCGTCAGCGCTTTGGCCGTTTTATCGATGTTAAAAGAGGTTAAACATGCAGGTTCTGAACTCATTACGTAGCGCAAAACAGCGCCACCCTGATTGTCAGATCGTAAAGCGTAAAGGGCGACTTTATGTTATCTGCAAATCAAACCCGCGCTTTAAGGCGGTGCAGGGGCGTAAAAAGAGACGTTAAGCGTAGCGTCTGTTTATCGGATAAGGGCTGCTTGCTGCCGACGGGATGTCGGCGGCAAGTCAGGCGCAACATCAGGCAGGCGTGCGGGAGAGGGTAAACACGTCGTAGAAAGAGAGCTCGCCTTTGGTGGCGATCATTTTTTGCAGCTTAGCTTTTTGTTCTTCTTCGACCTGCGGTGAGTGCAGGATATCGTCGATCAGCTGGCCCGGCACATAGCGGGTGTTGTACCACTCCCCGTTGTAGCACACGCGGAAATCAAGCACATCGATATCTTCATAGCGGTAGCGGGGATTCACATCGAAGAAAAAGAATGCGTTAAAGACGATAAACAGAATCACCAACAACCACACGGATCCCACCAGAGTCTCCGACTGTAACATCACCACCAATGTCGCCAGCCAGGCGGCGTACATGGCAACGAATAACCCAGGGTGTTTACGAATAAAGCTGATGCTAAAACGCGGCTTGTTGTCGCGCTTTTCACGCGCGTTGAGATCGTCGATGGTTTCGGTGAGCAGGCGCTGTATTTCGGTCATCTTCTGCCTTTAAAAGTCGGTACACACAGGGGAACCTGTACATTTTAAGTGACCCTATTGTTCGAAAAAAGTAACAGTTTCACCGCGAAAAAACATAACAGTTGCAGTGGCGTGGACGGTGGTCAACATTAAAGGGCGGCTTAAGGCGAAGCAGGGTATCCCGGGGCGATGAGTTTCGCCCGCACGTGCCGGAAGCGGCGAACCGCCATAGTGACATAAAATCGAGAAGTTAACGACAAACGGGGTTTCGCTGTCTCATTAAATCAGGCAAATGATTAACGTACAAATTTCCACACAGATGTAGGGATTTTATCGTACAGCTTATTCATCGTCAGTTCTGCAAGGCGATGATCGGCTGCTGAATAAAATACCGCCAGCTCATTATCCGAAAGCTCATATTTATTTTTTTCAATAACGCGCTCCAGCGTATCAATTGACTGACAACGTCGCAGACGCATCAAATAATCTGTTTTAGTTAATGGTTTTTCAGACATAAATCCACCTAATTGTTTGTAATAGTTTTAACATACGAGCCTAAAGGATTTGCTCTGCTTGCATTCACAAAACAGCGAAAGAGGCGATTGCCAGATTTACGCCATTTCTGCAAATCTTGTGAGTTAATGCCATAGCTACTGAACAGCATAAATGTATCGTCCAGGTACTCGTCAATTTGCTCGATCAACTTATTATCTTCGTTGTACTTAATTTTATAATTAAGAGCGAAGGTCGCTATATGTTCAATGAGCTCGTTTAACTGCAAATTGATGGCAGAGGTTGGGTCATTAACCCAGCCATGGTTGCTGTCATCAAGGTTGGCGAGGCAATCATGGTACAAGGATTCACAGAGAAATTTCAACTGCGCAATATCATGCCTTTTTGGAGAGTATTCGTCCATAGCGCATCCCCTTCTGAGTGATTTTTTACTCACCGAACATCGATTTCGGGATGGATACAACTTACTAAAAACCTTTCAAACGGCGCTTTTTCCTCTTCTCTTTAACTATAAGACACTCTGATTCGGATTTCACCGCGCTATTACGAAAAATTACAATTACGCAGCGCGAACGCAGGATGTCGCCATCTAATCGGATGAGTTAAAGGGAAAATTATCTTACATCTATAGCAATCATGATGTTACTGGCGAATCCAGTATGGAAACAGACATAACTTAAGAACATTAAGGGTAGTCGCCAGGAATAATCTTATTATAGTGGGGCCTTTCCATAAATTTGAGAATTTATGTAAAAGATTTCGTTTAAATATGATATGCCCTCAGAGAATGGCATTAAATAAATAATTCGCAATAAGCGTATTTTATGATTTTCATTAGAGATAAAAAAGGCCGCAAATGCGGCCTTTTTATCGAGTGAAACCGGTATCGGTCACTTAAACCGGGTGGTTATGCTCAATATCGTCGTTCTTACGGCTGAAGCGGCGACGTACCACCACGAAGAACACCGGAACGAAGAAGATAGCCAGAATGGTTGCAGTAACCATCCCACCCATTACGCCCGTACCTACGGCGTTCTGCGCACCGGAGCCTGCGCCAGAACTGATAACCAGCGGCATAACCCCGAGGATAAATGCCAGGGAGGTCATCAGGATTGGACGCAGACGCATACGTACCGCTTCCAGAGTCGCTTCAATCAGCCCTTTGCCCTCTTTATCCATCAGATCTTTGGCGAATTCGACGATAAGTATCGCGTTCTTCGCCGACAAGCCAATGGTTGTCAGCAGGCCCACCTGGAAGTATACGTCGTTGTTCAAACTGCGGAAGGTTGCGGCAAGTAGCGCACCGATAACCCCCAGTGGGACAACGAGCATGACCGAGAACGGAATGGACCAGCTCTCGTACAGTGCAGCCAGACAGAGGAAGACCACAATCAGCGAGATGGCATACAGGGCAGGGGCCTGGTTACCGGAGAGGCGTTCCTGATAGGACATCCCCGTCCAGTCGTAACCGATACCCGCAGGCAGTTTACTTGCCAGCTCTTCCATCATGTCCATGGCTTCACCGGTACTTCTGCCTGGTGCTGCCTGACCGAGGATTTCCATCGACGGCAGACCGTTATAACGCTCCAGACGTGGCGAACCATATTCCCAGTGGGAAGTGGAGAAGGCAGAGAACGGTACCATCTGGCCATTGCTACCACGCACGTACCAGTTGTTGATGTCGTTCGGCAACATACGGTATTCCGCTTCGGACATCACGTACACTTTCTTCACACGACCACGGTCGATGAAGTCGTTAACGTAGCTACCGCCCCAGGCTGCGCCCAGAGTTGTATTGATGTCGCTGATAGACACGCCCAGGGCTTGTGCTTTTTCCTGGTCAATATCGATCTTGTACTGCGGAGTATCTTCCAGGCCGTTAGGACGCACGCCTACCAGAAGGTCAGGATGTTTCGCAACTTCGCCGAACAGCTGGTTACGCGCCTGAGTCAGTTTGTCATGGCCCAGGTTACCCTGGTCAATCAGCTGGAAGTCGAAGCCGGTTGCCGTACCCAGATCCACAATCGCTGGCAGGTTGAAGGCGAAGACCATCGCATCTTTAATCTGCGAGAAGGTGCCCATCGCACGGCCAGTAATGGCTTCGACCTTGTTCTCATCGCCCGGACGGTCAGCCCAGTCTTTCAGAGAGACGAAGGCGATACCGGTGTTCTGACCACGACCCGCAAAGCCGAAGCCGTTTACCGCAAACACGGATTCAACGTTGGCTTTCTCTTTGGTGAGGTAGTAATCCGTAACCTCATCCAGCACTTTCTGGGTACGTTCTTGCGTGGCACCCGCAGGCAACTGCGCCATGGTCAGGAACACGCCCTGGTCTTCTTCTGGCAGGAACGAACTTGGCAGACGAACGAACAGGTAGGCCATACCGACCACAATAATGATATAGAGCAGCAGATAACGACCGGTGCTGCGCAGAATGTTACCTACGCTGTCGGTGTAGTGGTGCGTGCTCTTATCGAACATGCGGTTAAACCAACCGAAGAAACCTTTATGCTCGCCGTGTCCACCTTTCTGAATCGGTTTCAGCATGGTGGCACAAAGCGCTGGCGTCAGGATTAACGCCACCAGCACCGACAGCGCCATCGCTGACACGATAGTGATAGAGAACTGACGGTAAATGGCACCGGTCGAACCGCCAAAGAAGGCCATCGGGATAAATACAGCGGACAGTACCATCGCGATACCGACCAGTGCGCCCTGGATCTGGCCCATTGATTTACGCGTGGCTTCTTTCGGCGGAAGGCCCTCTTCGGACATCACGCGCTCAACGTTCTCAACCACCACGATGGCGTCATCCACCAACAGGCCGATGGCAAGTACCATCCCGAACATCGTTAACGTGTTTATCGAGAAGCCGAAGGCTGACAGTATCGCAAAGGTACCCAGCAGTACGACCGGAACGGCGATGGTTGGAATCAGCGTCGCACGGAAGTTCTGCAGGAACAGATACATTACCAGGAACACCAGGATGATCGCCTCGACCAGGGTTTTCACAACTTCGTGAATCGAGATCTTAACGAACGGGGTGGTGTCGTATGGATAAACAATTTTCAGGCCAGACGGGAAGAACGGTTCCATTTTCTTCAGTTCTTCACGGATGGCAGTCGCAGTATCAAGGGCGTTCGCACCGGTCGCCAGTTTAATACCCAGACCGGAAGCCGGCTGGCCGTTAAACTTAGCAATGACGTCGTAGTTCTCGCCGCCCAGCTCAACCTTCGCCACATCGCGCAGGCGAACCTGAGAACCGTCCTGGTTCACTTTCAGCAGAATTTTGCTGAACTCATCGGCAGAGGTCAGACGCGTTTGCGCGATGATTGAGGCGTTCAGTTGCTGGCCTTTCACCGGCGGTGTACCGCCTAACTGACCGGCTGCAACCTGGGCGTTCTGCGCTTTAATCGCGTTGATCACGTCAACCGGCGTCAACTGGAAGTTGTTCAGTTTGTTCGGATCCATCCAGATGCGCATCGCGTACTGGGAACCGAACAGCTGTACGTCACCCACACCCGAAGTACGGCTGATGGCGTCCTTCATGTTGGCGCCCACGTAGTCGGAGATATCCTCCTGGGTCATGGTGCCGTTGGTGTTGATTACGCCGACAACCATCAGGAAGCTACTGGACGATTTCTCGACGCTCACGCCCTGCTGTTGTACTTCCTGCGGCAGCAGTGGCATCGCCAGCTGCAGTTTGTTCTGCACCTGTACCTGCGCGATATCCGCATCGGTACCGGATTCGAAGGTCAGGGTGATCTGAACCGTACCGGTGGAGTCAGAGTTGGAGGACATGTACATCAGGTTATCGATACCGTTCATGTTCTGTTCGATAACCTGCGTAACGGTATCCTGCACCGTTTTGGCATCAGCGCCCGGATAGGTTGCGGAGATCGTCACTGCCGGCGGCGCAATCGTTGGATATTGCGCGACAGGCAGCTTCAGGATCGCAAGTCCCCCAGCTAGCATGATAATTATGGCGATCACCCATGCGAATATGGGGCGATCGATAAAGAAATTAGGCATGTCTTAACGGCTCCTGTTTAAGTTAAGACTTGGACTGATCTGACTGGCCAGCGGCCGAAGCTTGTTGTTTATCGTCAGAGGCAACTTCCTGCGCTTTAACTTGTGCGCCTGGACGTACTTTCTGCAAGCCGGTCACAATGACGCGATCGCCATCTTTCAGACCTTTCGTTACCAGCCATTTATCACCAATTGCCTGAGTGGCAGTGATGTTGCGGGTTTCGACTTTATCTTCTGCGCCAACAACCAGTACGCTCGCATCACCGCGCGGTGTACGAGTGACACCCTGCTGAGGTACCAGCAGCGCTGTTGGGTTTGTCCCTTCTTCCAGGTTCGCACGCACGAACATACCTGGCAGCAGCGTATGGTTCGGGTTCGGGAAGATGGCACGCAGGGTAATAGAGCCGGTGGTCTGGTCAACGGTGACGTCCGAGAATTCCAGCGTTCCTGCTTCAGGGAATTTAATGCCGTCACTGGTCACCAGTTCCACTTTCGCTTTGCCGTTCTCTTGTTTCAGCGTGCCGTTTTCCAGCTCTTGCTTCAGGCGCAGGAAATCGTTGCTGGATTGGGTGACGTCCACATAAATCGGGTCGAGCTGTTGCACGGTGGCCAGCGCGGTGGTTTGACCGTTCTGCACCAACGCCCCTTCGGTGACGGACGATTTACCGATACGGCCGCTAATAGGTGAGGTGACCTTAGTATAGGCCAGGTTAATACGTGCAGTCTCAACGGCGGCTTTTGCCGCGACAACCGCTGCACTCGCCTGCTGGGCATCTGCCAGAGCGCTATCATATTCTTGTTGGCTAATGTACTGGGTACCCAACAGTTTCTGATAACGGTTAACCGTCAGCTGTGCGATCTTCGCCGCGGCCTGTGCTTTGGCCAGATCGCCTTTCGCGCTTTCGTAAGAGGCCTGATAGGTTGCTGGATCAATCTGATACAGAGAGTCACCCGCTTTAACATCGCCACCTTCGGTGAAATTACGTTTCAGGATAATGCCATTCACCTGAGGACGAACTTCCGCAATACGGTAAGCGCTGGTACGACCGGGCAATTCAGTGGTTATCTGAAGAGGTTCAGTTTTGAGCGTCACAACGCCAACTTCTGGCATCTGTTGCGCTCCTTGTTGAGCCTGTTTGTCGTCACATCCTGTAAGCGCTAAGCTGCCTGAGAGCATCAGAACGACCGCCAGAGGCGTTAACCCTCTGTTTTTGTTCATATGTAAACCTCGAGTGTCCGATTTCAAATTGATCAATGGATCAAACGTCCACAAACCCATTGCTGCGTTTATATTATCGTCGTGCTATGGTACATACATTCATAAATGTATGTAAATCTGACTCCTGTTAATTCACCAAGGTATGGCACGAAAAACCAAACAACAAGCACTTGAGACGCGACAACACATTCTTGATGTTGCTATGCGCTTGTTCTCGCAACAGGGTGTCTCTTCCACCTCGCTGGCGCAGATTGCGCAAGCGGCGGGCGTGACACGGGGCGCGATTTACTGGCATTTCAAAAATAAGTCAGATTTATTCGGTGAAATTTGGGAGCTTTCAGAATCCAGTATTGGCGATCTAGAGACTGAGTATCGGGCAAAATTCCCTGACGATCCACTGTCCGTTCTCAGAGAAATTCTGGTCTATGTTCTTGAGGCGACAGTTAATGAAGAGCGTCGCCGATTAATGATGGAAATTATCTTTCATAAATGTGAATTTGTTGGCGAAATGGCCGTTGTGCAACAAGCGCAGCGACGCCTTTGCCTTGAGAGCTACGATCGTATAGAACAGTCACTTGTGCACTGTATTAATGCGAAAATGCTCCCCGCCAATTTACTTACCCGCCGTGCCGCAATTCTGATGCGCAGTTATATCTCCGGCATAATGGAGAACTGGCTCTTTGCCCCCCAGTCGTTCGATTTAAAACGCGAAGCGAGGGACTATGTAGAGATTCTGCTGGAGATGTACCAGCTCTGCCCCACGCTGCGATCCAGCCCCGACCTCTTATCCGCCTGAGTAGCCAGGAATTTTCCTGGTCGAAAGCGTTGGCGCTATTCCGCTTCCGGTTGCCGTGATATTCTTCACGCCTAACCAATTTGACCATCCATTGCACAGCATACCAACCACTATGTCGCACTTCACTCGCAGGCAAAATCCGTTTTTTGCTTTGGTTTTGTTCATACTGTTCTTCTTTATAACTTCACACACGGCGTTTGCCCGAGCCGCTAATGGCACCGACACGCCAACCCGGGCAGATCTGCAAAGCCAACTGGATGCGTTAAGTAAGCAGAAAGACCTATCGCCGCAAGATAAACTTGTTCAGCAAGACCTGACCGAGACGCTGGAAACGCTCGATAAAATCGAGCGTATTAAAGCCGAAACCACCCAGTTGCGTCAGAAAGTGCTTCAGGCACCTGAAAACATGCGTAAGGCGACCGAAGGGTTAAACGCCCTGAGTGATGTAGATAACGACGCTGAAACACGCAAAACTCTGGCGACGCTCTCTCTGCGCCAGCTTGAATCACGCGTGGCCCAACTGCTGGATGATCTGCAAACCGCCCAGAGCGATCTCTCGACGTACAATAGCCAACTGGTTTCACTGCAGACACAGCCAGAGCGCGTGCAAAACGCCATGTATACCGCCTCCCAGCAGCTGCAGGAGATCCGCAATCGTCTGAACGGCACGGCGGTGGGCGAAACCGCGTTACGACCGACCCAGCAGACTTTGCTGCTGGCACAGCAAACGCTATTGAACGCGCAAATCGACCAGCAACGTAAGAGCCTGGAAGGGAATACCATCCTGCAGGATACGTTGCAAAAACAACGTGATTACGTCAATGCCAACATCAACCGTCTGGAACACCAACTGCAACTGCTGCAGGAGGCGGTTAACAGTAAACGCCTGACCCTGACCGAGAAGACAGCACAAGAAGCCGTCACACCGGACGAGACCGCCCGTATACAGGAAAACCCGTTGGTCAAGCAGGAGCTGGAGGTGAACCACCAGCTCAGCCAGCGTTTGATCAACGCTACCGAAAACGGCAACGCCCTGGTTCAGCAGAACATCAAAGTTAAAAACTGGCTGGATCGCGCCCTGCAGTCGGAACGCAATATTAAAGAGCAGATTGCGGTTCTGAAGGGCAGTCTGCTGCTCTCCCGTATTCTCTACCAGCAACAGCAAACATTGCCTTCAGCCGATGAACTGGAGGATATGACCAACCGCATCGCCGACCTGCGTCTTGAACAGTTTGAGGTGAATCAGCAGCGCGATGCGCTCTTCCAGAGCGACAGTTTTGTCGCCAAAGTGGAAGAGGGGCATACCAGCGAAGTGAACGATGAAGTGCACGATGCGCTGCTGCAGGTAGTGGATATGCGCCGCGAGTTGCTTGACCAGCTGAACAAACAGCTGGGGAATCAACTGATGATGGCGATCAACCTGCAGATCAATCAGCAACAGCTGGTGAGCGTATCGAAGAGCCTGCAGGAGATCCTGACCCAGCAAATCTTCTGGGTGAATAGCAATAAACCCATGGACTGGGAGTGGATCAAATCCTTCCCCGCCACCCTGAAAGACCAGATCAAGGCGATGAAAATCACCGTGAACTGGGAAAAAGCATGGCCTGCCGCCGCGATTGCTTTCCTGGCCGGACTGCCGCTGTTGCTGATTGCGGGCCTGATTCGCTGGCGTCTGAACTGGCTGAAAAATTACCAGTCGAAGCTGGCGCATGAAGTCGGGCAGTTGCGTAACGATAGCCAGATGCACACGCCGAAAGCGATTCTGATTGATTTGCTACGTGCCTTGCCCATCTGCCTGGTGATTCTGGCGGTAGGGCTGATTCTGCTCACTATGCAGTTGAATATTAGCGATCTGCTGTGGGCCTTTAGCAAGAAACTGGCGCTGTTCTGGCTGGTCTTTGGCCTGTGCTGGAAGGTACTGGAAAAAGACGGCGTGGCGGTGTGCCACTTCAATATGCCGGAGAAACTGACCAGCCACTGGCGTCGTCAGATTGTTCGCATCAGCCTGGCGCTGCTGCCGCTGCACTTCTGGTCAGTAGTGGCGGAGCTTTCGCCATTACACCTGATGGATGATGTCTTAGGCCAGTTTGTGATTCTGTTCAACCTGCTGTTGATCGCCGTACTCATGTGGCCGATGTGCCGCGACAGTTGGCGCGATAAAGAGTCGCACACGATTCGCCTGGTCACGGTGACCATACTGTCGATCATCCCGCTGGCGTTAATGGTGCTGACCGCGACGGGCTATTTCTATACCACGCTGCGCCTTTCCGGGCGCTGGATTGAAACCGTCTATCTGGTCATCCTCTGGAATCTGCTCTACCAGACCGTGCTCCGCGGCCTGAGCGTTGCTGCGCGTCGTATTGCGTATCGCCGCGCACTGGCGCGCCGCCAGAACATGGTGAAAGAGGGGGCGGAAGGGGCCGAGCCGCAGGAAGAGCCGACCATCGCGCTGGAGCAGGTTAACCAGCAGACATTGCGTATTACTATGCTGGTGATGATCGCCTTGTTTGCCGTCCTGTTCTGGGCAATCTGGTCTGACTTAATCACCGTATTTGCTTACCTCGATAGCATAACCCTGTGGCACTACAACGGTACCGAAGCGGGCGCGGCGGTGGTGAAAAATGTCACCCTGGGCAGCCTGCTCTTTGCGCTGGTCTCGTCGATGGTGGCCTGGGCATTGATTCGCAACCTTCCGGGCCTGCTCGAGGTGCTGGTGCTCTCGCGCCTGAATATGCGCCAGGGGGCGTCGTACGCTATCACCACCATTCTTAATTACGTGATTCTGGTGGCGGGGGCGATGACCGTCTTCGGCTCGCTGGGGGTCTCCTGGGATAAACTCCAGTGGCTGGCGGCGGCCTTGTCGGTAGGTCTGGGTTTTGGTCTGCAGGAGATCTTCGGTAACTTCGTCTCCGGCCTGATTATTCTGTTCGAACGCCCGGTGCGCATTGGCGATACCGTGACCATCGGCACCTTCTCAGGCACCGTCAGTAAGATCCGTATTCGTGCTACGACCATTACCGATTTCGATCGCAAAGAGGTGATCATCCCGAATAAGGCCTTCGTGACTGAGCGTCTGATCAACTGGTCGCTCTCTGACACCATTACGCGCGTTGTGATTCGCCTCGGTGTCGCTTACGGTTCGGATCTCGATAAGGTGAAAAAAGTGCTGCTGAAAGCGGCGATGGATCATCCGAAAGTGATGCACGATCCCGAGCCATCGGTCTTCTTCACCACCTTCGGGCCAAGTACGCTCGATCATGAGCTGCGTTTATATGTCCGTGAGCTGCGTGACCGAAGCTACACCGTGGATGAGCTGAACCGCACGATCGATCGTCTGTGCCGTGAAAACGACATCAATATCGCCTTCAACCAGCTTGAAGTTCACCTGCGAAATGAGAAGGGTGAGGAGCATACGGAAGTTAAGCGCGACGTTAAGGGAGACGATCCTACCCCCGCGTAAGCATAAAACTTAACCCTCTCCCGCCCCGGGGGAGGGTAATTTCCCCTCAAAATCCCGTCTGACAATATCCAGCGCTTTCAATACTGTCTCGGCCGGGATGGCGTGGTTTTCCAGCAGCATAATTAAATCCACAGCCAGTTTGACTTCATCCGGTGCACTGTCGAGCGACATAGATCTCTCCTGTTATCGGGTTAATTGCGCGATGACGCGCTCAATTTCGTCCAGCGCCTGGCGACAGCGCAGCAGGCGTCCATCCAGTGCGGTGATTTCGCGCAGCAAACGCTGCTGCTCTTCCAGAGTTTGCGCCGCGTTCAGGCGCGCTTCGCGATCGCGTTTCATGTCATGCAGTCGGCGTTCAAACTCCTGATGTTCCAGCCGCTTACGCTGCCATTTCTCGCGGCCGTGGCCGGGGCTATCCCATGCTCTGAGCGGCCAGGCAGCAATTTCACGATGCAGGGCGGCTATCTGTTCTGCCAGGTGTTCAGCCAGCCAGGCCACCTGGGCGGTCTGTTCTTTTTCTACCGCATGACGGAGTTCATCCAGATTGTGCTGCGCCTCGGCCAGATAATCCTTCATCAGCGTGCTGCGGCTACGAAACAGTTGCCTGTCAAAACGCGGCTTGAGTGTGGCGTGCTGCATCAGCGGCCTGGCCTGCTCGTGCAGGGCCGTCAGCTGCTTTTGCAGCGTCTGTAAAAGCAAGGCTGTTTTCAATCCGCTCTCCAGTGGTACAGTAGCCATTCAGTTTGATAACGATTCGCATTATGCAGCGTACTATTCTAATCATCATTGGCTGGCTTGCGGTAGTGCTCGGCACCCTGGGTGTCGTATTACCTTTATTGCCGACGACCCCCTTTATCCTGCTGGCGGCCTGGTGTTTCGCCCGCTCGTCGCCGCGTTTTCACCACTGGCTGCTCTGGCGCTCGTGGTTTGGTGGCTATTTGCGCCACTGGCAGCAATACCATGCTATGCCGCCGGGCGCCAAACCCCGGGCCATCGCCGTGATACTTATTACGTTCGCCATTTCATTGTGGTTGGTGAAAATGATGTGGGTGCGGATCCTGTTGCTGGTGATATTGAGCTGCCTGCTGATATTTATGTGGCGGATCCCGGTGATTGACGAAAAGCAACAAAAGCAATAATGGTCTGCGATGGCAGTTGCAATTCTCGCGCGCAGCCAGTAAATTCGACCGTTTTCGAGCACAGGCACGCCTGGTTAAAGGATAAACAAACTCTCCTTTAGCCGTTTCGACGCGCGCCGTGAGTAACACCGTTTTTTATCAGGCATAAACTTATGACCGCAACTGCGCAGCAGCTTGAATTTCTCAAAAACAGTATCAAAAGTATCCAGGACTATCCAAAGCCTGGCATTCTTTTCCGCGACGTCACCAGCATGCTGGAAGACCCGAAAGCTTACGCCCTCAGCATTGAACTGCTGGTAGAGCGTTTTAAAGACGCCGGGATCACGAAAGTGGTTGGCACCGAAGCACGCGGTTTCCTGTTTGGCGCTCCGGTTGCGCTGGCGCTGGGCGTCGGTTTTGTGCCGGTACGTAAACCGCGCAAACTGCCGCGCGAAACCATTGCCGAAAGCTACGAGCTGGAATATGGCACCGATCAGCTGGAAATCCACGTGGATGCCATTAAACCGGGTGACAAAGTCCTGGTTGTGGACGATCTGCTGGCAACCGGCGGTACCATTGAAGCGACCGTGAAGCTGATTCGTCGCCTGGGTGGCGAAGTGACCGATGCTGCGTTCATCATCAACCTGTTCGATTTGGGTGGTGAGCAGCGCCTCGAAAAACAGGGCATCACCAGCTACAGCCTGGTGCCATTCCCGGGTCACTAATCCCTCTCCCACAACCTCGCCCATTGGGTGAGGTTGTGTTAGCATTACCTCCCTGTTTATCCACCTTCCAGCGTTGCAGAGCCTGCCCATGAGTTATCAGGTGTTAGCCCGAAAATGGCGACCCCAAACCTTTGCTGACGTTGTCGGCCAGGAACATGTGCTCACCGCCCTTGCGAATGGTTTATCGCTAGGACGCATTCATCACGCCTGGCTCTTCTCCGGCACGCGCGGCGTGGGGAAAACGTCCATCGCCCGCTTGCTGGCGAAAGGTCTCAACTGCGAAACCGGCATCACCGCCACGCCGTGCGGTGTATGTGACAACTGCCGCGAGATCGAGCAGGGGCGGTTTGTCGATCTGATCGAGATCGATGCCGCTTCGCGCACCAAAGTCGAAGATACCCGCGATCTGCTGGATAACGTTCAGTACGCCCCGGCCCGTGGTCGCTTCAAGGTCTATCTGATCGATGAAGTGCACATGCTTTCGCGCCACAGCTTCAATGCGCTGTTAAAGACGCTGGAAGAGCCGCCTGCGCACGTGAAATTCCTGCTGGCGACTACCGATCCGCAAAAGCTGCCGGTAACGATCCTCTCCCGCTGCCTGCAGTTCCACCTGAAGGCGCTGGATGTTACGCAAATCCGCGATCAGCTGGAGCGCATTCTTACTGCCGAACAGGTTGAGCATGAGCCACGTGCCCTGCAACTGCTGGCTCGCGCCGCCGACGGCAGCCTTCGCGATGCGCTGAGCCTGACCGATCAGGCCATTGCCAGCGGTGATGGCAAACTCTCCACCGAGGCGGTCACCTCCATGCTGGGCGCTCTCGACGACGATCAAGCGCTGTCGCTGATCGAAGCGGTGGTTGCGGCGGATGGCGAACGCGTGATGTCGCTGGTGAATGCCTCTGCGGCCCGCGGCGTCGAATGGGAAGCCTTGTTGGTTGAGATGCTGGCGCTGTTGCACCGTATTGCGATGGTTCAGCTTTCACCCGCCGCGCTCGGCAGCGATATGGCTGCTATTGAGCAGCGCATGCGCGAACTGGCCCGTACCGTCCCGCCAGCGGATGTGCAGCTCTACTATCAGACGCTGCTGATCGGCCGCAAAGAGCTGCCGTTCGCGCCGGATCGTCGGATGGGCATTGAAATGACGTTACTGCGTGCGCTGGCATTCCACCCGCGCATGCCGCTGCCTGAACCCGAAGTGCCCCAGCAGTCGTTCGCCCCGGTCGCGCCCACGGCGGTACTAACGCCGACGCAGACCGCACCGCAACCCTCGGCTCCGCCTGCGCCACGCCAGGAGGTGCCGCTGTCGGATGCCACCAGTTCGGTGCTGGCTGCCCGTAGCCAGTTGCAACGTGCTCAGGGAGCATCTAAACCAAAAAAGAGTGAACCGGCAGCGCCAGGCAGAGCGCGGCCGGTGAATAACGCCACGCTGGAACGCCTGGCATCGGTTACCGAGCGCGTGCAAAAGCAGCCTTCTACGGCCAACGCTGAGCAAAAAGCGCCGGCGAAGCCAGAGGCTTACCGCTGGAAGGCGACGACCATAACCGAAGAGGTGAAGGTTCAGGTCGCGACCCCGAAGGCGCTGAAAAAAGCGCTGGAGCATGAAAAGACACCGGAGCTTTCGGCGAAGCTGGCCGAGGAGTCGCTGGCACGCGATGAATGGGCCGCAGAGGTCAACAAACTGAAGCTGCCCAAGCTGGTGGAGCAGGTGGCGCTCAACGCCTGGCGTGAACAGGAAGAGAATCGCATCTGTCTGCATCTGCGCCCGGGTCAGCGACACCTCAATTCTGCCAGCGCGCAGCAGGTATTGACTGAGGCGCTCAGCACATTACGGGGTGCGCCGGTTGAATTGACCATCGTTGAAGATGATAATCCGGCGGTGCGCACGCCGCTGGAGTGGCGTCAGGCGATTTATGAAGAGAAACTCGCGCAGGCGCGTGAGTCAATTATCGCGGATAATAACATTCAGACTCTGCAGCGCTTCTTTGATGCTGAGCTGGATGAAGAGAGTATTCGCCCCATTTGATCGTGAGTTTGGCTTACGGTTGTCCTGTTTAACGTGAAAGAAGAGAGAAGCCTATGTTTGGTGGTAAAGGCGGTCTGGGTGG
>ERZ773187.595-NODE-595-length-33998-cov-12.666912_pt1 | contig 33998 bp, 36 predicted proteins | sample MGYA00511242_ERZ773187 | MGnify/ENA primary metagenome ERZ773187 (study PRJEB29015, sample SAMEA2737744) | human gut metagenome | biome: human gut; feature: human-associated habitat; material: faeces | place: China | collected 2012 ...
GGGCACCACGCTTCCCTTCTCCTTGAGCAGGGCGGCCAGCTTGGTGCGGGCGTCGGCCTTGTACTCGATGAGATCGTAGACAAACACCAGGCAGACGTAGTCGGGCAGCTCCCGCAGCACCGCCGCGAGCTCCTTCACCGAGCGCACGTCCGCGGCGCCGCTCTCGGCCTCCTCCGCCAGCCGCGCCGCGCACACCGACAGCCGCCGCACCGCCTGACGCAGCTTTGTTTTCTCCCGCTTCATTCCGTCTCCTCCCCCATCGTGATCTCATAGCCCGCCAGCCACATCCGCGCAAACGCCGGGAAGCACCCCGGACAGACCGTCTCGCCACCGATGCGCCACACCGTCTGCCCCGCGTAAATCTCCTCGCCGCAGAGGGTACACCGCCCGGCGGCGCGGCTGCCGTCCTCCTCGCACAATCTGGGTATCCGCATATTGCTCACGCTCCTTTCCGCATGGATTCCCCATATCCGCGTCGAAGCAAAAAGAAAGTTTCCCGCCGCGATGCACGAACCCGTACAACGCAGCGGTGTTCCGCGCTCCTTCGACGCTTTTCGCGTGGGAGAGCAGATAATATATGTGGGCTTGTCCTGCCTCCGGCGGGGTACTTTCCCCCCGCCAATCTCCCCCTCGCAAAAACCTCCCATCCTCCCAGCTAATGCCTGCAATCAGAACAAATGAACGGTCAAGAGGGGAAAAGGGAGAAATTGCATCGGCGCCAAACAATCGGGCATTTTGTCGTTATGTAAATTAAATTTGTGGTGATAGTACTGGTGTAAATCCGCGTTTGCGGGTGTGCCAAATTTTGTCATTCTCGCAGCAAGTCTTTGTCCACCAGTGTGTAAACCGGTGTGGAAAACTCTGTGGATAATGTGCATAACTCTTTGTAAAGTCTTATTGACGTAAAAATTATGTAAAACAGTCGCCCGATACGGGACGCTGTCGCTCCTCCCCGAAATGTGCCGGACATGCAGGAAAAGGCGGGCAAGCCGTCATTTTTCCGCATGTGTCAATTTGACGAAACCCGTCGCAGAAACCGGAGAAGACCGGAAGCCGGGCGATGGTGAATACAAGCCGTATTGCCCGGCGGCGGGAAAAGCGGAAATTTTCCTTGACAGGCGCGGCAGGCGTGTTAAAATTGATCGGGATTTTAATCGTTTTGCGCCGCAGGTGCGGCAGGAAGGGAGAGATAAACGGTGGCAGAGTCGTTTCTGCTGGTGGCCCAGCAGGTACTCATGCTCTATTTGATTATGGCGGTGGGCTTTGTGCTGGGCAAAGCCCGTCTCATCGACGACCGCGGTTCGGTCGCCATGAGCAACCTCGTGATGTACGCGGTTTCGCCGAGCATTCTGGTCGTCGCGTTCCAGCGTGAGCTGGATATGGCGTCTCTGCGGAATTTCGGGCTGGTGCTGCTCGTGGCGCTGGCGGTGCACATTCTCGCGGCGATGTCGGTTCTGCTCGTGCGCGACAAGGACCCGCAGCGGCAGAGCTGTCTGCGCTTTGCGGTGGTGTTCGCCAACTGCGGCTTCATGGGCTATCCGCTCATGAGCGCCATGCTCGGCAGCGAGGGCGTGTTCTACGGCTCGGCCTATGTCGTCGTGTTCACGGTGCTGAGCTGGACGCTCGGCGTCTATATCATGACGCGCGACCGGCACTGCCTCGCCATCAAGCCGATTTTCTGCAACCCCGGCACGATCAGCGTGATCGTCGCGATGGCGCTGTATCTGCTGCAGATCCAGCTGCCGGAGATCCTGCTTGTACCGATCACGCACCTTTCCAACCTCAACACGCCGCTGCCGATGGTCGTGCTGGGCTATCAGCTCTCACACGCGAACTTCCGCGTGGCGCTGCAGGGGCGCGGCGCGTGGGTCAGTATGATTCTGCGGCTCGTCGTGCTGCCGCTGGCGGCGCTGGGGCTCTGCCTGCTGCTGAACCTGCCGTCCGGGCTGACGGTGGTGCTCGTCATCGCCGCAAGCACGCCCCCGGCGGCGCTGCTCGGCATGTTCGCCGCCCGGTTCGGAAACGACACGGCGCTCGCCTCGTCCCTCGTCTCCGTGCAGACGGCCTTCTCGGCCGTCACAATGCCGCTGATCGTGGGGCTGGCGGCGGCGCTTGCTTAATCACTTGAGGGGGCAGGGTAAAACCTGCCCCCTCAAGTGAATTTTCGCTGCGCGACGCGCCTTGGCCAGCTGAGCCGGCCTGCGCCACGCCGCCGCAAAAAACGGATTGCACCTTATTCGCGGCCTGCGGGCCGCGAATAAGGTGAGACTTTTGCCGGGAGGGACTTTGTCTCTCCCGGCTTTTTTGTTGATTTCTTCAGCCGTTTTGTCTAAAAAGGGGTTTTATTTTTTTGCGCGCTATTATATAATAAATTGATTTGCATAAGAATCGCAGGAGGTACCTCTGTATGAACGAAAACCGCAGAGAGATCATGGAAAATGTTTATCTGACCTATCTGCCCGCCACAAAATTCAAGACAGGCTGCCTCAGCGCGCAGCTGGTGACGCCGCTGCGGCGCGAGACGGCCGCGTGGAACGCGCTGCTGCCGCCGGTGCTCAGCCGCGGCACGGTGCGCTATCCCGACATGGAGAGTCTGTCCGCCGCCATGGACCGGCTCTACGGCATGAACCTCAGCACGACGATCCGCAAGCGCGGCGAGCGCCAGTGCGTCGGCTTCGTCACGACGGTCATCGACGACCGCTACGCCCCCGGCGGCGAGCCGCTGCTTGAACCCGCGGCGCAGCTGCTCGGCGAGCTGTTTCTCGATCCCGTGACGCGCGGCGGGCGGTTCCTGCCGGAGTATGTGGAGAGCGAAAAGACGAACCTGATCGACTCCATCCGCTCCATCCGCAACGACAAGCGCGACTGGGCCGACCGCCGTCTGCTCGAGGAGATGTGCGCGGCGGAGCCCTACGGTGTGAGCCGCTGGGGCGACGAACCAAGCGCCGCGAAGATCAACAACCAGAAGCTCTATCAGTACAGCCAGCGCCTGCTCGCTGAGAGCCGTCTGGAGCTGTTCTACTGCGGCAGCGCCGAGCGCCGCCGCGTGGAGGATGCACTGCTCGAGGCGTTCGCGGCCCTGCCGCGCGGCGTCCCGGCGGAGCTGAGCGCACCAGAGCGCCCGGCGGCCCCGTCCGAGCCGCGCTTCGTGACCGAGACGATGGACGTGACGCAGGGCAAGCTCGCCATGGGCTTTCGCTGCGCGACGGACGACGTCCCGGCGATGATCCTCGCAAACCTCCTCTTCGGCGGGACCAGCAACTCGAAGCTCTTCATGAACGTGCGCGAAAAGCTCTCGCTTTGCTACTACGCATCGAGCCTGTACGCCCGCTCGAAGGGGATCCTGACCGTCTCGAGCGGCATCGAGACGAAGGACTATGACCGCGCGCTCGCCGAGATCCTGCACCAGCTCGAGGCCGTGCAGCGCGGCGAGTGGGAGGACTGGGAGCTGGCCGCGGCACGCAGCGCCATGCGCGCGTCGCTGCAGTCGCTCGGCGACTCGCAGGGCGCGATGGAGAACTATTACCTCGGTCAGGCCGCGACGGGACAGGACGAGTCGTCCGAGGAGCTGCTCGTGCTTTTGAGCGAGGTGACGCCCGAGCGCATCCGCGCCGCGGCGCAGAGCGTCAAGCTCGACACCGTCTACTTCCTGAAGGGGAGGGAGAACTGACATGAAACAGATAATTTACCCCCGCATCGGGGAGACGGTCTACCGCGAAACGCTGCCGAACGGCCTGCCCGTGTGCGTGGTGACCAAACCCGGCTACCGCCGCGCCTACGCGCTCTTTGCCACGCGCTACGGCGGCATGGACATGCGCTTTGCGCTCAATGGCGAGTGGCTCGATACCCCCGCCGGGATCGCGCACTATCTCGAGCACAAGATGTTCGACACCGAGGAGGGAAACGCCCTTCAGATCCTCGCCCAGAACGGGGCCGAACCGAACGCCTTCACCTCGAACGCCGTCACGGCGTACTATTTCGACTCGACCGAGCACTTCTTCGAGAACCTGCGCGTGCTTCTCTCGTTCGTCTCCGTGCCGTATTTCACGGACGAGAGCGTCCAGAAGGAGCGCGGCATCATCTCACAGGAGATCGGCATGATCGAGGACAACCCCGAGTGGCAGGTCTATAAGAACCTCATCGGCCTGCTCTACCGCAGCAGCCCCGCACGCGTGCCGGTCGCGGGGTCGGTGGAGTCGATCGCCGGCATCACCACCCAGACGCTCTACGACTGCCACAAGGCGTTCTACACGCCGGGCAACATGTGCCTGACCGTCGTGGGCGACGTCGACCCGCAGGAGGTGCTGCGCCTTGCGCGCGAGGTGCTCCCCGCCGGGAGCGGCCCCGCCATCCCGCGCGATTACGGCGAGGAGGAGGATCTCACCCCGCACGAGAAGGAGAAAACCGTGCGCATGGAGGTCTCCATGCCGACGTTCCTGCTTGGCTTCAAGTGCGCGCCGGTCGGCGACGGGCCGGAGCAGATGCGGCAAAACCTCATCGGTGAGCTGGCCTGCGACGTGCTGATGGGCGAGTCGAGCCCGCTCTATGCCCGGCTCTACAGCGAAGGACTCATCAACGGCAGCTTCGGCTACAGCTTCGATATTCTGCCCGGCGCGGCCTATGTTTACGCCGGGGGCGACAGCAACGACCCCCACGCCGTGAAGGCGGCGATTCTCGCCGAGACGGAGCGCCTTCTCAAAGACGGGATCGATGCGGACTACTGGATGCAGCTGCAGCGCGCGAACTTCGGCAGCACGCTCAAGAGCCTGAACTCGTTCGAGTCCGTCGCCATGTCGGCGGTGGAGGGCTGCTTCCACGGCTACGACCCTTTCCAGTTCCCGGAGTTCTATGAGTCGATTTCCCGGCAGGATCTGCTGGACTTCATCCGCGAAAACATCTGTGAGGACCGCGCGGCCCTCTCTGCGATCTACCCGAAGGAGGAACCATCACCTTGCGCATTATGACAGACAGCCCCATCAGCTTCCCGGGGCTTTTCGGCGACTGGCAGTTCACGGCCAGCTCCGTGGCGCTGCACATCGGCAGCCGCAGCATCTACTGGTACGGCATTCTCATCACGCTCGGCCTTGTGCTGGCGCTGGCACTTTGCATGCGCCAGAAGGAGAAATACGGCATCAGCGAGGATAACCTCCTCGACGGCGTGCTCTGGGGCATCCCCTGCGGCATCCTCGGCGCACGGATTTACTATGTGCTGTTCTATCTCGACAACTTCAAAAACAGCGACGGCTCGTTCAGCTGGAGCAAGGCCATCGCCATCTGGGACGGCGGTCTCGCCATCTACGGGACGGTCATCACCGTCGTCATCATCGCGCTGTGCCTGAGCCGGCGCAAGGGCGAGAAGGGATTTAAGTTCTTCGCCATGACCGACCTCGTTGTCATCGGCCTGTTTGTCGGCCAGTTCGTCGGCCGCTGGGGCAACTTCATGAACCGCGAGGCCTTCGGCTCGGAGACGACGCTGCCGTGGCGCATGCGCCTGACGACCGTCGCGGGTGCGTACATCGAGGTGCACCCGACGTTCCTCTATGAGAGCCTGTGGAACCTCGTGGGTCTGCTGCTCCTGCTGTTCGTGGTGAGCCGGGCGCGCCGCTTCGACGGCGAGAACACCTGGTTTTACTTCCTGTGGTACGGCGTGGGCCGCTCGTGGATCGAAGGTCTGCGCACGGACAGCCTCTACCTCTTTGACTGGACGCTCTTCGGCGCGCCCATCCGCGTGTCGCAGGTGCTCAGCATCGCGATGGTGTTCGTGTCGCTGTTCATGCTGGTCTACAATATTAAAATCAAGCCCCACAAGCCTGAGGAGCTCTGGGTCAATCAGGTCGCCGCGCGCAAGGCGGCGCAGGACGCGCTCGCGGACACCGCCGCGCAGCCCGCCGCTGAACCGGAAGTTCCCGAAACGCCCGAATCACCGGAGGAGGACAAATGAGCGCACAGCTGATGGACGGAAAGGCGCTGGCCGCGCAGAAAAAGGCCACCATCCGCGCCGAGGTGGAGCGCCTTGCGCGCACGCCCGGCCTTGCCGTCGTGCTCGTGGGCGAGAATCCCGCCTCGCAGATCTATGTGCGCGGCAAGGCGCGCGACTGTGAGGAGTGCGGCATCCGCTGCATGGACTTCCGCCTGCCCGCGCAGACGACGGAGAGCGAGCTGCTCACGCTGATCGCTGAGCTGAACGGCCGCGCGGACGTCGACGGCATCCTCGTGCAGCTGCCGCTGCCGGAGGGGATCCGCGAACGCCGCGTGCTCGAGGCCATCGCCCCGGAGAAGGACGTGGACGCATTCCACCCGGAGAACGTTGGCCGCCTTGTGCAGGGGCAGGCGCGGTATCTGCCGTGCACCCCGGCGGGCGTGATGGAGCTGCTGCGCGCGGCGGGCGTCGACCCCGCGGGCAGGCGCGCCGTTATCGTCGGCCGCAGCAACATCGTCGGAAAACCAATGGCGCTCCTGCTGCTGCAGGCGGACGCCACGGTCACGGTCTGCCACAGCCGCACGCCCGACCTCGCGGACGAGTGCCGCCGGGCGGACATCCTGATTTCCGCCGTCGGCCGCCGCGGCCTGATCACCGCCGACATGATCAAGCCCGGCGCTGCGGTCGTGGACGTCGCGATGAACCGCGATGAAGACGGCAAGCTCTGCGGCGACGTGGACTTCGCCGCCGCGTGCGCCGTCGCCGCGCACATCACCCCCGTCCCCGGCGGCGTCGGCCCCATGACCCGCGCCATGCTCATGGAAAACACCCTCCGCGCCGCCCGCCTGCGGGGCTGACACAGAAACAACGGAAGGAGACACTTCGTGAAAAAGCCGTCTCCTTCCATTTTTTTCGTACAAGGTGAGACTTTTCCCGCGATTGTGCGACTAATAGCCGACATGCTGTGCAGCAGCCCTCGGCTCCCCCTCCGGGAGAGCTGTCACCGCAGGTGACTGGGAGGGGTCCGCAGCCTTTTGAACGATACAATCCATTTGAAAGCGTGCAGCGTTTCCCCTCTCCGTCCCCGCTGCGCTCGGCCACCTCTCCCGAAGGGAGAGGCAAGGGATGCTCCCGCCGTGCCTGTTCGCTTTCTCAAGCAGTCCGCTCGTTTGCGGGCTGATATTTTTCCGCGCCAAACCGTTGACTTTTCGCGCCGCTCTGCCTATACTGTCAGGTTAGGCGGCACACGCCGCCCGCTTATCAAACGATTCACAGGAGCACTGTTTCATATGGATTACTACCTTCTGACCGATCTGGCGGCGACCATGGGCTATCACCTGGCCATGTCCGGCGCGGAGACCTTCCGCGTGGAGGACACCGTCCACCGCATTCTCGGCGCCTATGGCATCGAGTGCGAGGTGTTCGCCATCCCCAACAGCATCTCCGTCAGCCTGGAGGCCGCCAACGGCAAGCCCCTGATGGTGCTGCGGCGCATCGGCTTCCACGGCAACGACCTCGAAAAGCTCGAAAAGCTCAACGCCCTGAGCCGCCGCATCTGTGCGGAAAAGCCCGCGCCCGACGAGGCCTTCCGCTGGCTGCGTGAGACGCTGGACGACTGCCGCACCTACCGCACGGGCGTCTACTACCTCGGCAACATTCTGGCCGGTATGGGCTTTTGCATCGTGTTCGGCGGAGCGCTGCGCGACTGCCTGTGGGCGGGGCTGATCGGTCTGATTATCGGCCTTGTCTCCCGCTTTATGGACAGCCGCGAGGCAAACCCCTTCTTCAGCACCATGCTCGCCTCGTGTCTGATGGCGCTGCCCGCCTATGCCGCGGCAGGGTTGGGGCTTCTCGAGCGGCCCAATGCCGCCATCATCGGCGCGCTGATGATTCTGGTGCCGGGACTGCTCATCACAAACTCCATGCGCGACATCATCTACGGCGACACGAACTCCGGCATGTTCCGCATCGTGCAGGTCGTTCTCATGGCGATGGCGATCGCGCTCGGGACGGCTGCGGCGTGGCGGCTCACCGCCGGAATCTACGGCCAGACCGTCTCCTCCACCGTGAGCTGGCCGGCGCTGGCGCAGGCCGCCGCCGTGTTCATCGGCTGCAGCGGCTTCTGCATTCTCTTCAACGTCCACGGATGCGGCATACTGCTCGCCGATATCGGCGGCATGCTCTCGTGGATGGTGTACCTGCTCTGCACGGCGCTCGGCTGCGACGTGTATGCCGCGAACCTGTTTGCCGCGGTCTTCGCCGCGCTCTATTCCGAGACGATGGCGCGTGTACGCAAGTGCCCGGCCGTGAACTACCTCGTCATCTCGACGCTCCCCATGCTCCCCGGCGCGGGCGTCTACTATACGATGAGCCTCGGGCTTGAGGGGCGCATGATGGACAGCGTCGCCAAGGGTCTTGAGACGGTCGGCGTCGCCGGCTCGCTCGCCGTCGGCATCCTGCTGGTGTCGACCGTGTTCCGGCTCTTCAGCCACCGCGGAAAGAAATAACCAAAGAGGGCAAAAGCCCTCTTTGGCCATTTTCCACTGGAATTGCGCGGCGTTTTTGGCGATGTGGACGAAATTCTCTTTGGGGGATGCAATCTCCGCGTTTTTTGATTATGATAGAGACAGACAAGCTCCGTGAAAGGGGATATAACCATGAAATTCTGGAAAATGAACGGCGCGGGCAACGACTTTTTGATTATCAACAATCTCAGCGGTAAAATCCGCCCCGAGCAGTGGCCGCAGATCGCGCAGACGGTCTGTGAGCGGCACCGCTCCGTCGGTGCCGACGGCCTGATGGCGGTGGAAAAATCCGACAGTGCCGACTATAAGATGCTGTTTTTCAACTCCGACGGCTCCATGGGCGAGATGTGCGGCAACGGCGCGCGCTGCATATGCCGCTACGGCTACGAGACCGGCCTTGCCGGCGAGGTGCAGCACGTTGAGACGACGGCGGGCCTTGTGACCGGCTGGCGCATGGACGCGCGGATGTACCGCGTCCGGCTCAACGATCCGACCCATATCGAGCTCGACGGCCGCGCGGACATCGACGGCAAAACGTACCGCTATGCCTACGTTGAGCTGGGCGACCCCTGCATCCCGCACGCAGTGGTCGAGATCCCCGGCCTGCGCACCTGCAACGAGGACGCGCTGCGCGAGCTCGGGCGCAGGCTCCGCCACTACAAGGCCTTCCCCAAGGGCGCGAACGTCAACTTCTATGAGCGCATCGGCGACGACCACCTCTATGAGCGCACGTTCGAGCGCGGCGTCGAGGACTTCACCTACGCCTGCGGCACCGGCACCGGCTCGCTCGTGACGGCGCTGACGCTGTGCGGCGAGGTCAGCGGGCGCGGCGTGCGCGTCGACATGACGGGCGGCCGTCTCATCATCGATGTGGAATACGACGAGGGCCGCGTGGAAAATCTCTACCTCACCGGTCCGACGAACATCGTCTGCAAGGGCGAGCTGACGGACGAGGAGCTGGTGCTCTGAGCGGCGGAAAGGAATCGTATGATCTGTGACAACATCACCGTAAAGGACGGCGTGCTGCACTTCGCCGGACAGAGTACGGTGCAGCTCGCCCAGCAGTACGGCACACCGCTGTACCTGCTTGACGAGGACTATATCCGCCGCCAGTGCCGCGTCTACAAGGCGGCCTTCGCGCGGCACTTCGGCCCGACGAGCCGCCCGCTCTTCGCGAGCAAGGCCTGCTGCTTCACGCGGATCTACAAGATCATGCGCGAGGAGGGCATGGGCATCGACGTCGTGTCCCCGGGCGAGATCTACACGGCGCGGCGGGCGGGCTTTGACCTGCGCGGCGCGTATTTCCACGGCAACAACAAGACCGACGCCGACATTGCCTTCGCGATGGAGTGCGGCGTGGGCTGTTTCGTGGCCGACGGACGCGAGGAGCTTGACGCCATCGAGCGCGAAGCCGCCCGCCGCGGCCTGCGGCAGAAAGTGCTGCTGCGCCTGACGCCGGGAATCGACCCGCACACTTACGAGGCCGTCGCAACCGGCAAGGTCGACAGCAAGTTCGGCGCGGCCATCGAGACGGGACAGGCCGAGCAGCTGGCGCTGCACGCGCTGGAGCTGCCGCATGTGGAGCTTATGGGCTTTCACTGCCACGTCGGATCGCAGGTATTCGGCGAGGACATCTTCGAGCGCGCGGCATCCATTATGCTCGCCTTTATCGCGCACATGGAGCGCACGCACGGCTACCGCGCCGCACAGCTCGACCTCGGCGGCGGCTACGGTGTCCGCTATGTGGACACTGACCCGCATCTCGACGTGGAGACGAAGGTCGCGCAGGTGGCGCAGGCCGTCCGCGCGGGCTGCGATGCCCTCGGCATCGCCATGCCGGAGATCCACATGGAGCCGGGGCGCAGCATCGTCGGTGCGGCGGGTATGACGCTCTACACCGTCGGCTCCGTCAAGCGGATCCCCGGGTATAAGAACTATGTCTCCGTCGACGGCGGCATGGCGGATAACCCGCGCTTCGCGCTCTACCGCTCGCAGTATACCTGCCTGCCCGCGGACCGGATGGAGGAAACGCGCGAGCTGGAGATGTCGCTCGTCGGACGCTGCTGCGAAAGCGGCGACATCATTCAGGAGCACGTCCCCTTCCCCGCAACCGTCCGGCGCGGCGACCTCGTCGCGGTGTGCACCACGGGCGCGTATAACTATTCCATGGCGTCAAATTACAACCGCCTGCCCCGCCCGCCGATCGTCATGCTGCGCGGCGGTGAGAGCTATATCGCCGTGCGCCGCGAGTCCTACGCGGATCTCTGCGGCAATGATCTGTAAATAGCACTCACTCCCTACGCGTTTGCGCAGGGAGTGAGTTTTTTCGGGTGGATTGGTTATGGAATCGGCGTGTTCTTCCTCCGGTGGGGTACTTTCTTTCGCCGAAGAAAGAAAGTACCCCGCCGGAGGTATAGAAGTCCTATGCAGCTGCCCCCAAAGCAAAAAACGCCGCGCCGGGATATACCCCGGCGCGGCGGCCTGTTTCAACGCACAATCAAAGCGTAACATCCATCTCCGGATGCTCCGCGTCCACAAAGCCCACGATCGCCTCGCAGCCGAAAATCTCCTTCACATGCTGCAGCAGCTCCTCGCGCGCGGCGAGCACCTGCTCCTTGTTGAAGTCGGTGAAGCCGTCGATGGGGAAGAAAATGTAGGACGAATCTGCCTCGATCTTGCCGTGCTCGCTCTGGCGCCACGTCCAGCGGCGGGTACGCACCTGACTGCCGACGGCGTAGACGACCTCGCCTGCATCCGGGGACTCCTCGTCCGTGCTGCCGAAGGGCAGGAACGTGTCGCCCTCACGCGCAAGGCGCACGCAGATGTCGTCGCTGCCCGCGCTCAGGTCATGCGCGCCCATCGGCAGCGTATACTTCAGCGAGACCGCGTTGCCGAGGTCGACGATGGGGTTGATGTGCGGCATGCCCTTGCCCTTGGCGATGCGGGTGAACAGCGCCTCGATGGAACACATGAACTTGTTGGGGTTGATGCCGAGGGCGCGGAACGCCTCTCGGTACGGCAGGATCTCCGGCTCCTCCTTGACCTTCTTGCCCTCGAAATGGGCGGCGGCCGCGGCGATACTCTCGTCGAGCAGCGCGTCGACGGTGGGATAGCTCTTGCCGTTGTCAATGCCCTTTGCCACGACGACACCGAAGCAGGCCGTCGGCAGTTTCTCGAAAATTTCCTTCTCTACGACGAATTTCATAGTCGGTTTCCTCCGTTCGTTTATCCTCCGGATATATCCGGAACGCACCGCAGCTGCGGTGCTCTTTTACACTTTGCTGTAGTATTATAAACTCTATAATAGATGTAAAGTCAAGTCTTTTCGCGAAAAAAACTTTTGCCGTTCAAAGGATAAAAGAATTCCGGTATGGGGAAGCAGCCCTCCCCACACCGGAATTTTTTGATTTCCGTATATATAGTCTCTTAGTGACGGTTTGTCACGTCCCAATCCTCGCTGTCCTCGTGGATCATGGAGATGTCCTCGATATACTCCGTGTCGAGCGGATTCTCGATCGACACCGCGGACTTGTATTTCTCGAGCGAGCGGCGGGACTTTTCGAGCGGCTGGATCGTACCGGCACCCGCGATGCACCCGCCGGGGCATGCCATGCCCTCGAGCAGATAACCGTCGTACTTGCCCGTGCGGGCGATGCGCAGCATCTGGCGGCACTCGCGCAGGCCGTCGGCCGTGATGGTCTTGACCTCCACCTCCGGGTGCAGGCGGTGAATGACGTCCTCAACCGCCTTCGCCACGCCGCCGCCGGCGGCAAAACCCACGCCGGGCGCGGACGCCTCATGGTGCGAGGGACTGTCCTCCACCTTTTCAAGGTCAATATCCTTCGCCTCAAACATCCCGCGCAGCTCTTCAAACGTCAGAACGAAGTCCACCTCGCTGCGGACGCTGCGGCGGCTGGCCTCGAGCTTCTTCGCGGCGCACGGGCCGATGAATGCGATGCGGCAGCCGGGGTTGCGGCGCTTGACGAGACGCGCCGTCAGCACCATCGGGGTCATCGTCATAGAGATGTAGGGCGCGAAGCCGGGGAACTCCGTCTTGGCCATCACGGACCACGCCGGGCAGCAGGATGTACCCATAAACGGCTGCTTTTCCGGAACGGACTCCAGGAATTCCTCCGCCTCCTCGATGGCACAGAGATCGGCGCCGATGGCGACCTCCTCGATGCCGCAGAAGCCGAGCATCTCCATCGCGGTCTTGAGCTGACCGGCGGTCACCTTGTCGCCGAACTGACCCCAGAAGGCCGGGGCGATGATGGGGATGACCTTGTCGCCGCGCTTGATGGCGTGGATCACCTGGAACATCTGGCCCTTGTCGACGATGGCGCCGAACGGGCAGTTGACAAGGCACATGCCGCAGCTGACGCACTTGTCGTAGTTGATCTCCGCGCGGCCGTGCTCGTCGCGGCCGATGGCATCCATGCCGCAGGCCTCCTCGCAGGGGCGGGTAAAGCGGATGATCGCACCATAGGAGCAGGCGTTCTTGCACTTGCCGCACTTGATGCACTTCGTCTGGTCGATCTCGGCCTTCCCGTGGTTGAACGTGATGGCGCCGCGGGGGCAGTTATAGGAACAGTGCTTGGACAGACAGCCCTGACAGGCGTTCGTCACCTCAAAATGAGTCGGCGTACAGCCGTTGCAGGCATACTTGATGATGTTGATCAGCGGCGGATCGTAGTATTTCTCCGCGATCGCACTCTCCTCCACTCCGTCGGAGAGCAGGTTGTGCTCCGTAACGTCGCGCAGGGGCAGGCCCATAGCCAGACGGATCCGTTCGCCAATGATGGCGCGCTCCAAGAAGATCGACTCCCGGAGCTTCCCAACCTCTCCGGGCATGATCTCATAGGGCAGCTTCTCCATCCGGCTGTAGTAATCCCCATCCTCATAGGCAAGTCTTGCCACCTCGGCAAAGACCCGCTTGCGAATGTCGGCTACGCCGCACTTGATGTTGCGCATGATTTTTTTCCTCCTGATTGTCAAAAGATTTACTCCAAAATATACACCGTTAATATACTAACAAATAAGTACGCAGAAAGCAACCATTCTTTACGCAAAAACTATCACTTTTATGAAAAATTATCACTCTGTGACGGGCTTTTTTCTTCCCCGCCGGAATCTCCCGAAAGTGCCCGCCTTCTCTCCCCTTCCGCAGGAAAATTTTCGCGTAAAACAAGAAAAACAGTTGCACCCGCCGGAGAAACATGCTATACTATTAAGGCTAAATCTGCGGATCAGTAAGCCAAATACGCAGCGGTATCGAAGTGGTCATAACGGGAACGACTCGAAATTTCGGCGGGATCTGGGAATTTCGTCCCCCTGAAAACCCCTGCTAATTCCGGGTTTTCAAAATTTCAAATCGAATACTTTTATGTTTTCTCTCCTGCTTTTCTCTCCAAAAGCTTTTGCGAGTTAAAAACAGGCGAAAATATACGGAGATGTACCCAAGCGGTTGAAGGGTCCGCACTCGAAATCCTCCGCGGCTTAGGCTTTCTCGTCCACCCGTTTCCCTTTGTTTTCAAGGGTTTTCGCGGGTTCTAAAAACTAAATATTTCGTTGTTCTAACACGCCGTTCTAACATTTTGGTTTTTCCTCTTTTTTGAGGTTCAAGGTGTTCTGACCGTGTTTGACATACACGGAGAGGTATCGAAGTGGTCATAACGGGGCTGACTCGAAATCGTGGTCGCTACTCGGCAGCTCCCTGACCGGAATCCCTTGATTTTATGGGGTTTTTCGGGTATTCTTAACTTAATATTTTTGCTTGTTCTCCCCATCAGTTCTCCCCGTTTTCCGAGGTGCTGATGTTGAGATAAATACGGAGCGGTATCGAAGTGGTCATAACGGGACTGACTCGAAATCAGTTGAACCGCAAGGTTCCGTGGGTTCGAATCCCACCCGCTCCGCCAGAAACCTCGCCAGTAGTCGGTTTTTCCGGCTGCTGGCTTTTCTTTTTCAATTTTGCGCAAAGCCCAAGCCATTGAGCATTGCATCCGCAGAGGTTAGCTTCGAGCTGTAATCCAGATGTGCGTAGATGTTTGCCGTAGTTGAAAAGTCGCTGTGACCAAGCCACTCCTGAATCTGCTTCATGGGAACACCATTTGCCAGAAGCAGCGATGCGCAGCTATGCCCTTACGGTATAATTACGACAAACCGGAAAAGCCCCGTATATCAAGGGTTTTCGGTTATCTGGCAAGGTTTTTCATCCTTTTCCAAACCGAAAAATCGAGCCGCGAAGTAGTTATATCGTAGGGGGTGTTATAGTAACGACAAAAACTAAATACTGTTTGGGCGGGCTGTCAGCCCGTCCAAGAAATCAGGACATTTTCTCTGAAAAGAAGAAATGTCCTTTTTTTGTACCCAAAATCAGATGCCGACAGGAGGAACACAATGCCTGAAAAAACCGTGCAGAAGGAACCGGGCAAAAAGCCCGCGCCATCCAAAAAGCCGAAACCACAGCAGGAAGTGGTCGTTCAGATTCCACTCTCCGAGCTGCATCCGTTCCCGGATCATCCCTTTCAGGTGCGAGAGGATGCGTCCATGCAGGAAACCGCCGAAAGCGTCAAGGAATACGGCGTCCTCGTCCCCGCGCTGGCGCGGCCACGGGAGGACGGCGGCTATGAGCTGATCGCAGGCCATCGCCGCAAACACGCCTGCGAGCTGGCAGGACTGGCCACCATGCCGGTTATTGTCCGTGACATTGACCGGGACGCTGCCACCATCATCATGGTGGACAGCAACCTCCAGCGCGAGAATATTCTTCCATCCGAACGAGCCAAAGCCTACAAGATGAAGATGGAGGCCATCAAGCGGCAGGGCGCACGAACGGATCTGACTTCGCCGAAAATTTCGGCGAAGTTCCGCAGCGATGATGAAGTTGGTCAGGATGCCGGGGTGAGCGGAGATACCATCCGCAACTACATCGCCTTGACGCAGTTAGTCCCGGAGCTTCAGCAGATGGTGGACGAGAAGAAAATCGCCCTCAGTCCCGCCTATCAGCTTGCGGCGCTGACACCCAAGGAGCAAGGCTTGCTTCTGGAAACCATCGACAGTGAACAGACCACCCCCTCGCTCTCGCAGGCGCAGCGGATGAAAAAGCTCAGTCAGAGCGGCGAGCTGAACGAGGACACCATGCTCTCCATTATGATGGAGCAGAAGAAACCGGAGAAGAACGACATCACCCTTTCCGGTGAAAAGCTCCGCAAATATTTCCCACGTTCCTATACCCCATTTCAGATTGAGAACACCATCTTCAAATTATTGGACGCATGGCAGAAAAAGCGCCAGCGCGATCAGAGCCGATGAGCGGACAAGCAGTTTGTTTGTCCGCTATTTTCATGCCAAAAGGAGGACGCCATGTATATCAACACATTCAAATATACCCCCAAAGATGTGAGCTGCCAGCTCTGTACCGAGTATGTGAAAAAGCTGGGCTGTACCGCCCTGCGCTGCCCGTGGCTGGCCGAGCGCATCGAGGCCGGTGTGGTCGGCTACCGCGAGGCAGTCTTAGAGACATTTCCCCATGAACGCCGCCTGTTCCAGCGCCTGAACCTGCTGATCAAGCACTATCCCGGAAGCCTTTGGAGCAACGAGCAGCATGAGCGCCGAATGCAGTATCAATGTGCCGTGCAGGGCTACCGCCGCCGCAGGGATACCAACGCCTATTATGCGGCCATGTACCTGCTGACCTCCAACGACGACATTTACCGCCGCACGGCAAATTGCTTCTGCAAGGACGGGATTGAGTTCGGCTATGCGGTGCTGAAAAGCACCTCGCCGCACAACTACGCGCTGTTCATGGCGGCGCGTGACCTCTGCGACAAGACAGAGGCTGTCACGATGGCGGACTTGGCGGAACCGGAGGTCATTGACCCGGAGGCGCTGCGCCTGATCGTCAACGCCACTCTGATCGCCCGTTACGGGCTTGCCGCCTTTCAGATCAGAGCGCGAGGTGCCGAATATGAACGCTGATGATTTTGTCGGCGGTCACAGCATCCTTGCGCTGGAGCGCTTTATGGACGAAACCCGCCACATGATTATTTTCGATGTCCTGTCGTGGAAATCCCCTGTGGGTGAAAAGGGCGAACGGCTGCGGCTGTTCCTCTCCGACGTGGGATATGCCAAGGCGCAGGCATCTGAGAGGCGCGGAGAAATCAAAATCCGCAAACACGCCGCCGTCATTGAGGGGCATATCCTCCCTGACCGGAAAAAGCGGCGTCACTAAAATGACTGGAGGAATTACCATGAGCAGAGTAACAGAGCTGGAAAAAGCGCTGACCACGCTGTTCCGCAAGGGTACGGAGGTCGGCTACACGGAAACGGAGATCGACGAGTTTCTGGAAAACATCGACTATCACGCCCTGCTGCAAGCCGTTTGGAACAAGGCTGAGACGGTCTATGCCTACCGCGCAGACGGCAAAAATGCGCTGAGTCTGGACTATCGCAGCTCGGAGCTGTTCAAGCAGCGAGCGACGCTTCTCTATGAGGACGTGGGCGACAGCTATATCGGCGCGGTGTTTGCCGCCCGGTCGATGGAGCTGTGGCTGCTGGAGGATATGGGCTTTGCCGTCGTTGCCAAATTCAGCGTGAACGCCGGAGAAGGCGAATACGTCACCGAGTACCGCGTCTACAAGGGCAGCGATTGGGCGGACAGCGAGATTTCTCTGGATTTGGAGGACTTGGTGGCTGAGCTTGCCGCCCTGTGCGATCCATACTACGAACACGAGCAGCCCATCTATGAGCTGTGATGTGGGAAAGGAGTGAAAACGGAGCGGCTTCCCCATGCGGGAAACCATTCAGAACGCAAACGGCAAGCAGTTTCACGCCGTCAGCCTGTCCGGGGGTAAGGACAGTACCGCCATGCTGCTTTTGATGATCGAACAGGATATGCCCATCGACATGGTGCTGTCGGCAGATACCGGCATGGAGTTCCCGGAAATGTACGAACACCTTGCCAAACTGGACGAGCATCTTTTCCGGGAGCGCGGCATCCATATTACCACGCTGCGGCATTCCAAGGGCTTTGAATACCTGATGTTCGATGAACCCAAGCAGAAGCCCCGCAGTCTGGAAAACCGCGCAAAGCTGGGCATCCCGCCCTACGGCAACGGCTGGCCGGGAATCCGTGTCCGCTGGTGTACCGGGCAGCTCAAAACGCACCTTATCACCAAGGAGGTCAACCGGCTCAAAGGCGAGCTGGGCGCGATTCACTATGTCGGCATCGCCGCCGATGAAGCGTGGCGCTGCAAGGATGAGCGGTATCCCCTCGTGGAATGGGGCATCACGGAGGCGCAGGCGCTCCAAGCCTGTTACGACCGTGGCTTTGACTTCGGCGGGCTGTATGAGATTTACCACCGTGCGTCCTGCTGGTGCTGCCCGTTCCAGCGTATCGACGAGCTGCGGAAGCTGCGAAAGCATCACCCGGAGCTGTGGGAAAAGCTGCTGGAGCTGGATCGCCGTGCGCTGGCGCAGTTCGGCACCGGCCCGCTGGGACAGTTCAAGCAGAACTGGAGCGTAAAGCGGCTGGATACGCGGTTTGCCGAGGAGGACGGCCAAACAGGTTGACTGCCCTGCGGAAAGGATTGAAGCAATATGGCTGTATTTCGCGTTGAACGGACACGGGATTACACGGTGATGTGCAACCATCACCTGAAAGACAGCAATCTTTCCCTGAAAGCCAAGGGGCTTCTCTCCATGATGCTCTCCCTCCCCGACGAGTGGAATTACACCACGCGGGGGCTGGCTGCGATCTGCAAGGAGGGCGTGGACGCCATCGGGAAAACGCTCAAGGAGCTGGAGCTGGCGGGCTACATCATCCGCCGTCAGCTTCGCGGCAAGGACGGGCGCATTTCCGACACGGAGTACACCATCTTCGAGAAGCCCCGAAAGCCCTCTCCACCGGATACGACTTTACCAGATACGGAAAACCCGTATCTGGATAACCCGGATACGGAGGCACCGGATACGGATAATCCCGCGCAATTAAATACTAAGAAATCTAATACTCAAAAATCAAATACTGATCTATCAAGCACTCATTCATTCTTTCTGCCTGCGGCGGACGGAATGACGGACGGATTTGAGAAAAAAGCGGAGATCAGAGAGCAAATCGAATACGACATTCTCTGTCAGCAGTATGACCGGATGCAGCTTGATGAGCTGGTGGAGATTATGCTGGAGGTCGCTATGAACCGCAGCCCCACAGTCAAGATTGGGCGGGATGCGGAGTATCCCACCGGCTTCGTGCAACAGCGCTTTGAAAAGATTACCTCCATGCACATCGAAAAGGTCATGGACGGTATCCGCGAGAACACCACCCGCGTTTGGAACACGAAAGCCTATCTCATGGCGGCGCTGTTCAATTCCGTTTCCACCATCGACAACCACTATGCCATGCTGGTCAATCACGATTTTCACGGCGGCCCCTAAAGGCCGTCATTTTTCATGCCCGATTCCGGGAGAAAGGATTTGATACCGATGAAACGCCCCCTTGCCTACATCACCGCTCCGTGGAGCGAGAATGAGTTTGAGAACACCGAAAATGCCGCCAAGTATTGCAGGGCGGTCTATGACGCGGGCTTTTCGCCCGTCTGCCCCGCGCTGTTTTTGCCGCTGTTCCTGCGCGATGAGATTCCGCAGGAGCACAAGGACTGCATCGACATGGCGCGGGAGTATCTGCGCCGCGCTCGTGTGCTGGTGGTCTGCGGCAGCACCGTAGATGAAAGCGTGAAAAATGACATCGCCGTGGCCGAGCGCCTGCGGATCACCGCCACCACGCTGGACGGCATCCTGACCGTCAAGGGACAGGGGCGCAGAAATGAATGAGCATCTTCTGCACCGGCTGGTGGTACCGCCTTAGTGTCCCGGCATTCTCCCTGCAAATCCAAGGAAAGGAGCGTGATAAGTCATGCAGGAAGAAGTTGAACAGAGAATCGTATCCCTGATGATCTCCTGCGGAAAGCTGGGTGAACAGGAATTTCGTAAGGCCGTTGCCAAGCTGCTGGAGCAGCTAAAAAGCGACCATCAGAAGCATCAGTACAGCAAGGCCAATCCCCACGGGAAAATGACCGTCAAGCAGCTCGCCGCCAAGGATAAGGGATTGCAGAGCATTGAAGTCACCGATCAGAATATCGGCTCATTCAACCGGATCGCCCGGAAGTATGGCATTGACTTCGCTCCATTCAAGGTCAAGGGCGAAAAGCGGTACATGGTGTTCTTCAAAGCGCCGGACGCCGACGCCATGACCGCCGCGTTCAAGGAATACACTGCCAAACAGGTCAGGAAGGCGGAACGCCCCTCGGTGCTGGAAAAGCTGCAACACTTCAAGTCGCTCATTCAGGCGGCTGTGGTGGACAGGACAAAGCGGAAGGAGCTGGAACGATGAAGCAAGTCAACGTCAAAAAGCTCATTCTTCCCAATATTCCGTATGTGTTCATCGCACTGCTGGCCACCAAGGTCAGCGAGGCGGTGCGGCTGGCTCCCGGTTCGGACGCTTCCGCGAAGCTGCTGAACATTATGACCGGTCTGAACACGGCGTTTCACTCCCTTGTCCCCAGCTTTCATCCCATTGACCTGTGCGTGGGCGTTGCCGCCGCCATCGCTATTCGGCTGGCGGTCTATATCAAGGGCAAAAATGCCAAGAAATTCCGCAAAAATCTGGAGTACGGCAGCGCCCGCTGTCGTAGGGAACCACAGCGGAGAAATTGTTGTTCTGATTCTGCCTTCTCTGCCAGCCGGTGATGTTCGTTTCCACGCCCAGCAAGAGGCGCTCCACCTCACGGACGGCTTCATCGGTAGGAATGGGAATCACATCAATGGACAGCATGAGATTGCGGTTTAGCTCGGTCAGCTCCGAGAACATGCTGTCCTTGATATAGCTGGCGTAGTCCTTGAGGAAAAGCACTCTGGCATATTTCTCGCCCAGCTTGATATGATCCGCAGTACGCTCTACGCTGTCCGGGCAGATATAGTCACGGAAATCATGCCCCAGACGCGCCTTCCGGTTCATGTCAAACGAGAATGCCGCCTCATCACCGGGGCGATAAAAGTCGTGGAGAATGCGCAGCCGCTCAACGGCGTTCAGGGGCACACACTTGGAGCCCAGGTTTGCGAAATGGGCGGTCAAATCCGCTCCGATTCTCGCAAAATATGCCCGTGCTTCCTCGATGTCCTTCTTGGCCACGGTGATGGTAATATACTTTTCCTGTGTGATGCCGTTTGCTCCTGTTGCCTTGTCCAAGAGCATATTGTTATACTCCTTACGGTACTCATCCAGCCCGTCCTGCTTCATGGGCATCAGGATGGACTCCTCAAAATCCGACCTGTTCAGCCTGTGATTGTTGATGGTGATCTTCGTGGTAGCTCCGCTGTCCAAGCTGTTCAGAAGCTCCGAGTATGTCAGAAACATGCTCTCTTTATCCTCACGGCTTGCCACCAGATAGTTGATGTCCGAGAATCGGAAGGATTTGGAGAACTTATTCCCAACCTTAAAAATGCCATCCGGCCAGATGTTCTTGGTCGGAATAAGATCCTGCACCTTTCTCGGAACCTTAAACTTCTCCTTGTCCTGTGCGAGGATCGCTTTGATACTCTTAATCATTGTGCTTGGAAACCTCCTTTTCATGCTCATCGATCGCGTCCTTCAATGCCTCGTAGTAGATATTCACCGGCTCGAATTTGATCTGCTTGGGCTCCAGCATTTCGCTGCGGAGCCAAGCCCACACAAATTGCTCTGCGGTCATGCCGTTGTAGTTCACAAAGCCCATTGCCGCAAAGGGAGCGGCACCGAGGATGCACATCCACGAAACCGTCTCGGTTCCCACATAGGGCTTCAAAACAAAGTACAAAAGCACTGCAACGCCAACAGCCAGTAAAGAAAAAACGAACTGTCTGAGGGACAGTCCGAAAAACATAGACTCGGTATAGTTCCGAATCTCTCTATTGATTTTGACCTCCAAGAGGATACCTCCTTCTGTTTCAGATAAGAAAAACGCCCTCCTTCCGGAAAGCGTCAAAGTCTTGTGTAGGGAACTTTGCTGTGGAAACAGACAGCCAAAAGTTCCCTACATGTTTATTAGGCAGAAAAAGTGCCATCGGATTTCTCCTATGGCACTTTGATAAATGATTATTGCAGGCTGGTTAAAAAGTCGATTGCTTCATAGACAGTGGAAAAAGTCAGGCATTTCTGACAAAGCCAGCGGTTTCGCTCGTCTGTGTCCTCCAAGCCGGGTAACCCATGCTGACGCAAATTAGAAACCGTCTGCCGCGCATTGATAACTGCCGTAGGATAATTCTGCGCAATCTTCGCTGTTACCGCAGCATCACCCTTCCGGTAATTCGGTTCTTTGGCCAGCAAGCGATCCATCACCCGCTGCTTTTCGGCAACGGTTTGAATTGATGGCGCATACATGTCGTAATGTAGCATCAGCCAATACTCAATGCAGCCTGTCGTCATCAGAAGGCGGACCTTGATCCCAGGCCTTTTTCGCAGTGAGCGAAGCCGCTTGATGATCTTCATGCGGGCATCCCATGAGCCAATATCCTTTGTTTCCACATCAAAAAAGAACCAAATCTCATCTGTGACTTCGGCGTAGCCTTGATAGGCTTTGTCCTTTTGAAATTTGCTGTCCGCTTCTTCAAAAAGCCCGGTGGAGCTTGGCCGCTTGATGGACGCAACATCCTTGAATTCTTTTCTCAGAAAGTCCGTGTAGACCTGTTCACTTTCCCCCTCGCAGAACACCACGATATATGGTTTGCTCTTTTTTGTAGGACGTGGCATTTACTCCACCTCCTCGATTTCAACATCTGGGGTTGCACCGTATTTGCCAACAAGATACCCTTTACGGATATTCTCTGTCGTGCGGGTGGAAAACTCGCTGATCGTATACAACTCAGAAGCGCCGTCTTTATCACGCTTATCAACAAAATACAGCTGATCCTTTCGCAGCAGCTCCAGATTCATCAACTCCGTATTGTGTGTTGTAAAAACGATCTGTGCGCCATTCGGATTTGTGGTCTTGCTTTGGAACTTTGCGATGATATAGTTCACCAGCATGGGGTGAAGCTCACGCTCCAGCTCATCCACCAGTAAGATGCCGCCAGTACGCAGCGCAGACTCGATTGCAGGGGCCAGTGCCATCAGCTTTCTGGTACCGTCCGACTCATCAGAAAGCTCCAGCGAATAGGTCGCCTTCTGGCCATCACGGTTTTCACCCTGGTGGCTGGCCTTTGCGGAAACCTCACCCATTTTCAAGTGTACTTCTCCATTGTTGGAGGTTTCGGCGAGAGTATGCATAAACTGCACCAGTGCAGCCTTGATCCCCTCCGGGATGTTATCCGGCAGGCTTTCGTCATTTTGAATCTCATTGCTGTTGAACTCAAACTGCATATCCAAGATGCCCAAGTCTGCTGCCTTTGCATAATCTGAAATTGCCCTCAGCATATTCTTATCTTCCGAATACTCGATCAACTGCCGGGGAATATCAGAATAATCCCGTGAAAAGAACGCCTGATCCCGGAACCACCGCATAGCAGCAACACAAGCCGCATCGTTCATGGTGCATGCCACTGAGAAGAACAGCTGGTTTTCAGCGACCATTTCGCCGATCAGCGCTCGCTTTGATTTATCCTCTGTGAAATCGAAGTGCTGCTCTGTACGCTTAAACACCAAAGCTTTCTGCCCCTTCGGCGCATGGTAGAGATACTCTGCGTAAATCTTCTCGCGCGTAGCGGCGAAGCCATACCAATACTTCACGCCGCCCGAAGTGTACTCAAATGCAAACTCTGTGGGTTCATCCTTGGAATAGTCATTCAGTGCAAATGGATTGACAGGAATCGCAGCACGCTCGTGCTGCGTTCTCTGCGCATTTCGGATAAACTGAACGGCCAGCCAAAAGGCACGAATCACATTACTCTTACCACCGCCGTTTTTGCCGTAAATTGCAATGGCAGGAAGCAGCTTTACTGTAGACGACAGCGGAATCAAGCAACTTTTGAAGGAACTCAGTCCGGTCGCTTCCATGGAAAGCACCGCCTCATCCCGAAAAGAACGATAGTTTTTGAAGCGAAATTCAATCAGCATTAAAATCACCTCCGTATATTTCATCTATAGTATACCACCGATTTTTCGGAAATACAACCTGTAAAATCAAAATTTCTGATTTTTACTTCTCAATTTTGAATTAAATACCCATCATCTCCTTCACAAGCCTGTCTGCCATTTTCACCGCGCCGACCAGAATGAGCATGTTGAAAATCAGCTCACCGATGTAGCTCCACACCATAGAAGCTGCCGCTGCGTCCGGATCGACAACCGGAGGGCTGGAGGCAAACACCGAGAAGATGATGCAGGCTAGAACGATGATTGCTCCCTCCAGGCACACCGACGCATAGCTTTTCAGGAAGCTCTTTCCGATGTTCTGCGTAGGTTCTCCGGCAAAGGCGGAAAGCGGAACCGGTGCAAGCGCGGTGTACATGTACATTTTGAAAAAGCGACCATATACACTCAGAATCATCACGAAGGACAGCACCCAAATGAACAGGCCGCCGATCAGCGTCACCGCCCACAAGGGGATAGACTCAAAGAATCCACAATCCTCCACCGCTGTGATGATCTCCTGCGGCAACACCGTTGCCTGCGGGCTTCCAAAGCCGGCAGAATTCATGATCGTACTGACCACGCCCTGGATAATCTCCAAAATTGCCATCATCAGCTCCATGCCGTAGGTAATCAGGCCTTTAGCAATCGCAAAACGGACGAACAACTTCACCGCGTGCTCCGGCTTTTTCAGCTCTGCAAAGGAGCCGCAGGTTTTCACAACTCCCACTACGAAAAACAGCACCAACAGCGCATAGCCGATGGCCTGCAGCGCTCCGTGGATGCTGCAAATAATCGACCAAATCGAGCCGCCTTTGAATGTCTGCGGTGACTGCGTGATCAGCTGCCAGATTTCCGACAGCTTATCGTTCCAGACTTCCAGTGCATTTTCCAGATTCTGTACAATCCAGTTATCCGACATTCGTTACACCTCCCTTCGGGGCGGCCTTTACGACCGCCCCTTTTGCGGAAACCGGATCAGCCAACAATGAGATTGAGGATTTCCTTTGCAAAGGTAATGATGACGCCGCCGGCCAGGGTCAGGAAGCCGTTGGAACGCTGGCTGGGATCGTGGGACTGGAAGCTGAGGCCGACCTGCACAATGCCCCAGCCAAGCAGAATCAGGCCGACCGCACGGATGAGGCCGAAGATAAAGTCGCTGAGGTTGTTGACGACGGTAATGGGGTCGCCTGCGGCAAAGGCGGTCACGCCCATGCTCATGGTAAGCGTAAGGGCAAGGACAGCCATCACATAAATGCGGTAGCCCTTCTTGACCTTGCCGGGAATCTCCGGCTTGTTGGTGTTCTTCTTTGCATTAAGTTTCTTCATTGTCTTTTTTCTCCTTTTCGTCAAGTAGTTCTTCCAGCTCCTCTTCCGAGTAGAGCAAGAATTCGTGTTTTTCTGCCTCCAGCTTTTCGGCGTTTTTGACAGCCTTCTTGTCGAAGCTGAACGCCATGGAAGCGATACTTCGGGTATCTTCGCCGTGAGTATAGGCCGGTGCGGAACCGTCCGTCGTAAGCGCCACATTGGGATGATGAAGGATGTCATACTTGAGATCCCGGATGGGGCGCTCTCCGCGTATAAAAAGAAGTGCGTACTGGTTGTCCAGCATACGCACTTCGTCAGGTGTCATCAGCTCTCGTCCGGCAAGCTGATAGTTGGTAGAATAGCTTCCGTTTCTGCCGCGAGACCGTCCGTAGGTATTCGTATCGATGGTCTCCTTGCCCAGCAGCTTGGAAACATACTCGTGGGTACTCTGCTCGTTACCGCCCAGGTACAGAAACTCGTCGCAGTTGCCCACAATACTTTCCCATTGCTTTTCAAACAGAGCCTTCAACTGCGCAAGATTCTGAATGATGATGGAAACGGAAATCTCACGGCTTCGCATGGTGGACAGGAGCTTATCAAACTCATCCGGCAGAGCGACATTGGCAAACTCGTCCATGACAAAATGCACATGCACGGGCAATCTGCCGCCGTGAACGGAGTCGGCCTGATAGTAGAGCTGCTGAAACAGCTGGGTATAAAGCATACCCACGATGAAATTGAAGGAACTGTCGTTATCGGGAATTACGGCGAATACCGCCGTTTTCTTTTCGCCGATTTGCCCCAAATCCATTTCATCGCATTGGGTAATGCCGGCCAGCGAATCCAGATTGAACTTTTCCAAACGGGAGACAAGGGAAATCTGGATGGATTTCAGCGTCTTAGCGCTGCCGGAGTGATATGCCCGGTAATACTTGAGGGCGATATGCTCCGGGTTTCTTTCCTCCAATCTCTCAAAAAGCTCATCGAGAACGGACTGGTATTCCTCGTTGTCTTCCTTTACATCGCCGGCTCGGATCATCTCCATGACCATGGAGAAGTTCTGCTCATCGGGCGGAGCCTCATAATGGAGATAGCAGACAAGGGCCTTGAGCAGCATCGCTGCCGTCTGATCCCAGAACGGGTCCTGTGTCTGCGAACCTTTGGGCGTTGTGTTCTTAAAGAGGTTTGTGGTAAGCCGCTGAATATCATCATCGCTGCTGATATACACGAACGGGTTATAGCAATGGCTTTTCTCCATATCAATAAGATCAAGGACTTTTATTTCATAGCCCATCTCCTCCAGCAGATGGCCGGTATCCCGGAGCAGTTCACCCTTGGGGTCAAGCACAACGAAAGAAGTATTCGCATTCATAATGTTGGGCTTGGCGTAGAAGCGTGTTTTACCTGCACCGGAACCGCCGCATACCAGCACATTCAGATTTCTGCGGTGCTTTCTTCCGTCCAGGCCGATGGCGACATTTTGCGTCAGCAGCTTGTTTTCCGTCTTATCCTTGTTGGCATATTTCTTGTTGACCGAACCAGCCGTGCCCCACTTGGCCGATCCGTGCTCTTCTCGCCGTCTGTAATTGTGCTCCGTGGAAAGATAGACGCCGATGGCGATTCCGTACACCAAAAGCAAAGTGAGGACAGTTTTTACACTGTCCTCACAAAGCTGTATCTGGAATGGGTTTTGCATCACCGATCCGAACTGCTGAACCAGTCCGGGCAATCCATCCTTTAAGCAGGGAGCAATCAACAGGCCGAGCCACACAATCGGAATTATGCCGCAAAGATAAAGGATCACATTCTGCTTGGAGAGCTTATCTTGCCTCACGGTCGGCTCTCCGTTTCTCTTTCTTTGTTGGGGCATCAATGACCTTCAGGATCAAATCGTTAATGTCTTCTGTGGGCTTTTCGTCCCGGAGAAGATCGTTCCGAAAACCCATCAGGCCGCTGACCATCAGACGCTGCTCAAAATCGTCCAGCGTGACGACTTTCTTTTCCTCAGCCATATTGGGGGCACCTCCTTATCTCGCTTCATCCCTGCGTTCCTTGGGCTTCATGCTCTTGTCCAGCACCTTCGCCATGTCGGACGAGATCTCATTGGCCACATCTCTGATCTTGGACAGCTCGTTTCTCACACTGCGGGCATCCATCGTAGAGAATCCTTCGGGAAGTCTGTCAAAGCGGAACATATCCTTTGGCACATTGTACCGGCTGCAGAGCACATATGACACGCAGTAGGCGGTAAAGGCATGATCACTGCGCTTATATGCGCCGTCGTCCAGATGCGCGTGAGCAAGCTCCTGAGAAATGCCGCGGAAAATGTCTCCGGCCTCCAGTCCAGGCCTAACATAGATTTTCTTGTCGTCGGGACGATATACCGCGTTGATGTTCTCCGGCAGCTTTTGGCTGATCTCGATGGGGCAAGGTGCATTGTGGATGATGGCTTTCAGAAGCAGCCGCTCGTCCCGCTTCATTGCGGGGCGGTCCTTGGCCTTTGCGGTCGTCTGGGAAATGTCGAACACCTTCTTGGAGTTGTAGCTGACACCCACGGTGCCGTCCTCCTTGGTGTATTCCTCGCCGGGCTCCAGCAATACGATTCCGCTTTCGCCCTTTTTGATGAACACGCCGTTATTCTTCCAGCCCTTAAAATCCGAAAGCTGGGTGGCGTCGGCTTTCTGGGCGGTGATCAGAACCGCATTGCCCACAGAGTAGCGGTCAAAACGCGCCTGCACATCCAGATAGGATTGGAAGAGGCTGCCGTCATTTGCCATGTGCTGTGCAGTCTCATCAATCATGGCAAAAGCGCTCTCGCGCTCCTGCTTCTTCTGTGCAGCCCACTCCTCCTTGTTGAAGGAAACGAAGCTCTTATCCTCCGTACCCTTCTGCGCGGAGGCATTGAAAATATCATCATAGTTTGCCATGGTCATCTCTCCTTGTCTTTTTTCTTTTTCGGCACAGGCCTGTGCTCAGAGGCTCTGTTGGGTTCGTCCTTGCTTTTCTGCGCGGAGCTCGTCCTCTGTCTCTGCTCCTCCCGGATCTCCTTCATTTCCTGCCGGACAGATGGGCGGGAGCGTTCCGTAGGATCAGAGATACCCCTGACGGTTTTCTCGCGCTGATTTGATATAGGCTCGGACGGACGGGATTTCGCAGCCGGGCCTTGCGTGGGGTTTTGCGTTTGCGCCTCCTCCTTATTGGGCGCAGGGGTAAGCAGCGCATCCAGGAAGGCTTCCTCCTTGTCCTTTTCCGTGGTGCTGCGGTCGGGAACAGGAATGTCCGCGTTCTTCTGTTCCTCCTTTGCCTTGACGATTTCGGTACGCGCCGAGCCGATGTCTGCGGTGGCAATGCCGAAGCGGTCAAAAATGCGGTTGATCTTGCTGGCGTCCTCTGCGCGGACAAACACATCGGTGTGGCCGTCGTTCGCCGTTTTGTCCTTCAAAACGCAATACAGAATGCCGTATTTCTTCGCTTCACGGCAGAACTTTTCCAGGTCTCTGTCGCCAATGGCAAAGACCTTGAGTTCCTTTCCGCTGCGGAGCATACTGTTGAGCCTTGTTTTTCCGCGTGTCTTTTTCTGATCCTTCAGCACCGCATAAAGCAGCACTGCCAAACGCTCAGCGGCTTTCCCACTGATTTTTGCAGCCACCTCAACGCCGTTGAGCGTCATCCTCACGACCTGCTCGGCTGCTTCTCCTGACGAGTAACTCATTTTCCGTTCTCTCCTTTCGTTCGATTTTCTGCTGCTCGATTTGCTCAAGATTCTTACGAACCTGTTCCGACCTGTCAGCGATGTCGCTGCACAGCGTAATTTCCTTTCGGCAGGTTTTCAGCTCTGTGGTCAGTTCCGCGATCCGGGCTCTTGTTGCTTCAGCACTTTGGAAATCTTCTTTTCTTATGTGCCGCTTCAGTTCATTTTTCAGTTCCGTGCGCTGCTGCGTCAAAGCTTCCGCCTGCTTTTCCTTTTCGGCTTTATAGCCAGAAAGGGCCTCCACAGTTTCAAGTCCTGTTTTGGCAAGGAAATCCGCCTGAGCAATGTATCTGTCGAGCTTTGTCACATCCTCACGCAAAAAAGCCGACACCTTTTTTACAGATGCCGGCTTATGTACGATGATGTGAAGCTCATAACAGTAATATAGGTACAGGGCGTAAAGGCCGGAGACCTTCTTTGCTTTCTCCTTGTATTGGTAATAGGGCGCTTTCGTGTCCTCCGCCACCTCGGGGAAGGGCGTCTTGCGGCGGTAGTTGTTCTGAATCCGCTGCTTGATGGAATCCAGCTCGTAGTATTCACCCAGCTTGTCCAAGCGGAAGTTCTTCCCGCCGTCCACGATCCTTACAATGGGGTGGACCCTCGGCGAGCCTTTCGGCGTTTTTGTAATCACCTCGTAGCCCATTTCCTTCATGACACGCTGGAACTCACGCTCCGTAGTCGAGGCGAGGATCGCCCTGTCAATATCCTCTCGTATTCTGCTGCGCATGGTCGGCTTGCCGTTCTTTTCGGCCATCCATTCTCCGTAATTGGTTCTGCGGTTGGCAGGGTACTCTATCACGGAAATCTTGGCTTCCCGGCACAGCCGGTCGGAGACCTCCCGCATCCGTCTGTAATCCGCCGGCGAGTTGTAGAACTTCTTTCCGTCCACATCGGAAACGGAGTTTATGACAAAGTGATTGTGATAATGCCCGGTGTTGCAGTGGGTAGCGATCACGACCTGAAAGCGGTCGCCCCATAGCTCCTGAGCCAAGGCAACCCCGATGCTATGGGCCGTGGATGCGTCAACCTCGTCCGCCTTAAAGGACTGATAACCGTGATAGCAGGATCTTCCGCCCTCATTATGCATCAGCCGCTTTGTCTCCATGAACTCCTGCGCCGCCGTTTCCTCGCTGTGGAGATTGAGGCAGGTGACATAGGCTCTTTTCTCGGTTTTCATCTCGTCGGCAGCATATTCCACCACACCTTCGATTTCATGAAGCTCCGAGAGTCTTTCCTTGTCATGCGTTTTCTCTGGATTGCGGGCGTAATTGATGACCTTGTCCACCCGTCCTTTAATGGGCCAGATCGATGTAACCGCCATTACTGATAATCGGAGGTGTACGCATCAGACACCATTTTCGTGGCGGCTCTGATTCCCTCCAAGTCCTTTCTGAACTGGGGCATATCCGGCACATTGGTGGTGTTGAATCTCTTCAAGGTCTGATCCAGATTGTACCCTGCCTGACGCATGGCCCGAAGCAGCAGGGGAATATCCGCAGGCGGCGCTTCCTTAATTTCCTTATCTGCTACGCTGCGTCGAACAAATCCGCCGATGGACAGCCCTGCTTTCTTTGCTTTTTTGGAAAGCACGGTCAGCTCGTCCTTGGTGAAGCAAACCTCCACTCTGCAATTTCTTTTTCTCAAAAACACTCATCCTTTCTGTTGGGGTTTCAGGGGCATTGCCCCAGACAAGCGGAATCTGTACGGACAGATTCGTTGCTTGTTAAGACAATGCCACCAACCCCACGATTCAAATTACTTCGACACTTCTGAGGTACGAAACGCCCTTTGCAGAGAATTGGAACGAAACACTTACACGGGTATTAAGAGGAATATCAGCCAAACCCAAATAGTTCTTTTCGCTCCACGCTGATGTCATGATCTTTCTTCCGTCATCGAAATCAAGATATACCAACAGGTTTTTGTTCCTATCCCAGCGTTTACAGGCGATCGTTGCTGCAAAAGTACCCTTGAAATCGGGGAACTGATATTCACGACCGTCAAAGCCGGACTCCACGAACTCCCGCCAGGACAATGCGCGCTTTTCCTTTTCCATATCGTTTTCACCTCCATTCCAAAGTGGCTCCATTTTGGAGCCACCGATCGTTTGGGCAAGAAAAAACGGCTCCAAATTGGCGCCATTAAAAGGTTTCAAGAAAATCCAGTATCTCGTTTTCAGATTCTTCTGTGTCGGAACTACGGGCAGCTGGTTCAGAGGGAATAAACATGGCTTTCTTCAATTCTTCAGAAACGACTTTTCTGATCATCTTTTCCAAGCCGGAAAGCTCGCTTGAAGTATTGATTGCGCTGATAACCTCTTTGCCGACAAGTCCATTTCCTTTTTCGTGGATGATCTCCCAAGCTTTTCGCTCGGCATCTACATCCATGTTGAAACGCACACTGATTCTCTTGTAACTCATCGTGAAATGCCTTTGCGGGCATTCAGCTCTGCGAGATATTCATACCCCTTCGCCGTGGCGCAGATGTCATCGTTGATGGTCACACGGGAAGCATCGTACACACCGAAGTTGCGGATCAGGCAGCTGCCGCCGCCGAGAACATACAGCCTCATCAGCTCCGGGTTGTACTCGTGCTCACGAAGTCTCTGAAAAATGCCCTCCACATAATCGGTGGCCGTGTCGGTAATGGTTTTCAGATAATCCTCCTTGATATCTGCCGTACCGAAACGGAACACCCTGTTGATAATCGCCTCGTCCACGGTGGTGTGATGCGCACGCATGACATTCTCCCGCACGGCCAGCAAGCACTGGTGTGTACCGTATTTCTCCGTAAACATATTCCCGGAAACCGGCTTTTTATCATTGATGAACATGATGTTCATCGTACCGTTTCCGATATCGCAGATCATGTTTACGCCCCGAAAGTCAGAAAGCCGGTCGGCCACCGCCGCAAAGCCCTGTGGGAACACATCCACGCCTACGATCTCCACATGGTAGGAGACATTTCGGAACGAGAAGTCTACGGCTTTGTTCTGCAAGAGATAGTCCCTGAACTCGTCCCGCTGACCACTGACCCAAGTAAGAGGAAGACCTGCCACAATTCTGATTTTGCCGCAGGTCATTTTTCGGATATTCAATTCCCGCGCGATGGCCGCAAGCGCCAGCACATAGTAGTCCAAATCCCGCGTCTTATCCGCAAGGAACTCCTTGTGCCCTTCACCGATCAGGTAGAACTTGCTTTCATAGACAAGCAGATTCTCCTTGAACACCGGCTCCTTGTCATAGGCGGAAACGCTTGCCGGGAAGCAGCAGTTTGCGGTTTTGATATTGCCGTAGCCGCTGTCGATTCCGATTATGATTACATCGTCGATCATCTTCATAGTATTACCTCCATCAGCGCTCGTGGTCCTTTTCGGGCTTATAGGGGACGGCCTTGATTTCCCCGCCGACCCGAAAGAAGCGCTCCGGATTCTGGAACTGCTTCGTGTAGCGTTCCAGCTGCTCCTTGTTGAGGGAGCCGAAGTACGGCGTGCTGCAATCGCAGATGAAAAAGGGGCCGAAGATAATGTCCATCATCTCCCTGTCTTCTCCGTAGATGGCTCGACAGGGCCGCATGCCGTTGTACTTGCCCTCATCGTTGCAGACGATGCAGACCTGCTCTTCAAAGGGATAATAGGGCTCAATCAGCCCGCCGACCACCCTCTGCAAATCGGAAAGCTCCGTCCCGATCTCTGCAACTCTGGCAACCTTGCCCGGTTCACAGAGCACCACTTTGATTTTCTTCTCTTTCAGGGGCTCGGTCATATCCGGGTCAAAATCCACTTCCCGAAAGCCGATACTGTCGCAAAAATGGAAGGTGGATTTTTCCTCACCTACGACCTCAACCACATCCGAAACGGAAAGGGACCTACCCCGGTATCCGTCCGGATGGTCAAGGTTGAACATCTGGTACACTTCTTCCAGGGTGCCGCATTCCACCTCGCCCTCGAACACCTTGTCGTAGATCTCGCTGCGAAGCGCGGCAGAGCCCTGAAAGCGCTCCAGATTTTCATAGTTCAAGAAGGCCACATTGTTCTCGTCTCGGTCCGGGTTGATCTGATAAATTGCAATCTTCATGTGCGTTCCCGCTCCTTTCTTTCTCTCATAAGTCCTACACGGATTTTCAGCTCGTCATTTACATCTTTTCCATGGGCGGGCGGCTCGTCATAGACCTGATACCTGCCTTGCAGCCCGGAAATAATTCCCTTCACAGCGCCGCGCCCGATGGCGTCGTTATCTAAGTGAAGATGGATTTTGCGGACGGATAGGTGCTCGGCAAGAAATCTGCTCAAGGCCACCGGCACAACATCCTCTCGTTTGGTCTGGAACACACCGGCTAAAGACAAATAGGTTTCGCTTTTCCAGTCGCGCCCGGCAAGCAGCGCCAAGGTTGCGAAGCTCAGCAGGTCAATGGCGGATTCAAATACATGAATGTGTTCCGCATTCGGCTTTCCCTCCAAGAAAAAAGAGAAGTGCTTGTCGCTGCCGGTCAGTTCGCCTTTGTAGCTGCTGACGGTGCTGCGCAGAGCGCCATATCTCGCTTTGCCGTCCTTGTCGTACCCTACGAACATCGCATTGTGGTAATCTGCTGACTCAAAGAGCAGCCTGTTATCCAGGCAATAACGGATAATAACCGGGTGAATTCCTCGGCCTTGCAGGTATTTCTCCACGCAGTCCGTTGTTTCGGACAGCTCCGGCATCAGCAAATTCGTATGCTTTCGTTCCTTCTGGCGATAGAAAACGGGAGGCTTTTCTGCCTCCCGTCCGAGAATGATTTCTACGGCCTGCGTGAAAGGAATGCCCTTCACCTTGATGAGATAGTCCAGCGCTGATCTGCCGCCAATGCCCTGTGAGAACCAGCACCACTTGCCATTGCTGATTCGCAGGGAGTCGTGCTCTCTGGTGCAATAGGTGTTTCCGGACACATGGACAAGCTCCTGCGGTTCATAATTACGGAGGTAAGTCAAAAGATCCATTTCCTTGGCCTTGGCAACATCCTCCGCAGCAATATAGCTCATAGGGCATCACCTCGCTTCACGCCGGTCTCTCAGGAAATCGGCCCGGATGACCGCATTGGCTCGGCACTCGATGGTGTCACGGATGTTGTCCATGTGGTCGGTCTCCCGCTTTTCAAAGTCCTTGAACACATCTGCAAGGGGACTGGGCGACTTCAGGAGTGCCTTGCACTGCTTATCGGACAAGTCGTATTCCTCCAGTGCCAGCACGATGTCCTCCCGCACCGTGTACTCGTAGCAGTGGTTCAGGATTTCGTTGGGCGGCTGGGAAAGCAGCCACTCCCGATACTTCTCCTGTTCTGCGAACACCTTCTTATATAAAGCGGTGTTCAGTTCTTCGTTTGTCATTTTGCTTCCTCCTTCATTTATGTTTTTGG
>ERZ773187.596-NODE-596-length-33981-cov-30.058038_pt1 | contig 33981 bp, 27 predicted proteins | sample MGYA00511242_ERZ773187 | MGnify/ENA primary metagenome ERZ773187 (study PRJEB29015, sample SAMEA2737744) | human gut metagenome | biome: human gut; feature: human-associated habitat; material: faeces | place: China | collected 2012 ...
GATGCAATACCTCTTGGTTCATGGCAGCCTCAAAGTTTCTCGCCGCCACATCCATCGGAGTATCTACTCCTGGTTTGAAGTAGGGACGAGGTGGTGCAGGGGCTGCACCATGATGATGGTCAACTATCACTACAGGTGCGCCATGTGGACGATGTAGCTCACTACCGACTTCCGCAGCAACGCCCAATCCTGCCAACAATGCAGCTCCTATCTTGGTTCCCAGACCGGTACGGTCTTTCATGTCGACCTCACCAAAAATCTTGGAAAAGAGCTTCATGCGGTGATAATCATCCACTGCCATGAACTTGTCATACTGCTTCTGCGTTATCTCGTGACTAACTCGTTCTCCGTTGATGATGGCGGTCATGCGGAACTTTCCTTCCTGCTCTGCAGGTTCCACTCGTATCTCACCAACACTTACCTCTCTTCCGTGCTTCCCTTCACGAAACCATCCCTTGCTCTCGTCCAAGTCCTGACCATCCACAACACCTACTTTGTTGTTCACTGGCTCTTGCTGTACTTGCAGAGGTTCAACAGTTGACTGCATCTGCATCCTGCTATCCAACTCCTGCTGCACTTCTGGACGCAAACCGATATGGATGCGCTCTTTGCTGTTGAGCATATCCATGGTTATCTTGTCTGCGAAATCATCCTTGATGACATTATTCAATATCTCCAGTCGCTTGGCTACAGATACTTGCTTGACGGAATTATTGGTCAAAGCCTTCAATTCTTCGTCGGTCAAGTCATACACCATATCACTGTTGGTTCCTTCTGATTGGATGGTAAGTGTCTTGGCCTTCTCATCGATGATGATACCGTGCGAAGACAGGCATTCCTGCCATTTCTCGTTGGAAAAATATACTGGCGAACTGATCAGCTCCTTATAGGGTTTTGCTGGCTCTTTGCTTCTTGGACGTGTCTCTACAGGTGTCACCACGGCTTGCAGGTTTTGTAATACGTCTGTTTGTGGTGCTACTTGTTGCTGTCCCTTATAGTAAAAGCCATAGCCTCCAGAGGTTAGCTCACCTGGTTTCAGCCTTCTGTCTGGTCTTTCCGCTACCATCGGTGCTCCTGCATAGAACATCTGACCTCCGACTCTACGTAGATGGTAGCCGTCCTGCATTCTCGGTGTCCAACCCAAGAACTCTGGACTCCATCCCAATCTGCCGTACTCTCCTGCACCAATCCTATATCCATGCAGTCCCATAGCCACTCTTCCATTGGCATTTCTTGCATGGACAAAGTTTCTCGGCATATAGAAGTCTTTGCCTATAATACTGGTAAAGACATTGTATGCCTTCTTGTTGGCAGAGTTGGTTCCCCAATCGGTCAATGCCAACATCTGTTTCTCGGTGAGGTTATAGGTCAGCAGTGGGGAGTCGTGTCCCTGTACCGCCAGTTGATAACCGTCGCCACTGGCTATGATATGGGCTTGCATACCATTACGCATCAAGATGTCACGCATCTCTGGCTGCAGGTCCATCTGCCGTGGATTCAAGTTCTTTCTTATCGCCATAATATGATTGTATTAAGCGTTCTCTTTTTCCATTCCTTGCTCCAACTGTTCGTCCTTGTATTTCACAAACTGCTCTGCACTCTCGTTGCCGATACACATGGCGTGTTTCTTGCAGTATTCCTCATACTCGTTCTGCCAGTCCTCACTGAAATGGTTCACGTAGTCGAGCCATCCGTATTCACCATTCTGTATCTTCTCCACGAGAATGTCTTCTGTATAATATGGTCCTTTTCTCATTTCTTCCCTAAGTTTGATGTTTTACTTTCTTGCGACAGCAGACGCATGTCTTCCAGCAGCCTTCTTCTGCTCATTCCACAGTTCTTCGGTATATTCCTCCTCAGGAACATAGTCAAAATTCCCGTCATCATCCATTACCCAACAGCCATAGATGCCGAAGGTATATTTATCCCACTCTCTTTTGCCTTCCTTGCGCCACTGCTCACCATCGCCATTGGCATATCGGATGCCTGTATCGCTTTTTAGGTCGATACCCATGGTTACCGGTTCTTCATCTATCACAAAGGTCAGTGTCTCGCCATTCTGGATGGTTTTCAATTCGGCACCTCCTAAGCTCAGTTCATCAGACAATACCTGTAGGTTTCTGCCTATCACTGGTGTAGGCACAGCCATCACCTGATTGGTCTCTCTGTCTATCTGCACGAATGCCTTGATATGTGCACCATCAGACATATCCACATCCGCCACTACTGCCTTGCCTTGTTTCAGCAGTTCTTGCTGTTCCTTGGCAAAATTGTCCAGTGGGGCATATTTCAACACCGGATAGAACATCACATCCACATTTCCGTCTGCCATTCTTACCAAGGCAAATCTGGTTCTACTCTTGATACTATATCCTTCGTTTACCTCCATGCTCACAGGCAACACAGGTGATGGACGACCATTGCTGATGTCCTCCAGGGCATGCATCGGCAGGTCTTCTATCATCTCATGGGTCAATCCATACTTTGCAAGTGTCTGATACGGCACTTCGCTTTCTTCAAATGAGTTTCTTTTCATATTCTGATTCATATTTTGAATAATACTTTGTATAAGACCATGCAAAGTTAAGCCTTCGGGCACGAATGTAAGAATGACAGTACTCTACTGCCCAATCTTTTCCGTTTTATTATGATTGCAATGTCGTTTCATACTCTAAATCATACTTTAATCTTATTTTATGTTATACTTTTACTATCTCTTATATTATTCTGGATTTCTTTCCCTAACTTTGCATCATGTTTGGAAAAATAATGGCATTATGGGTGGTTTGTTGTCTGTCGGTATCAAGCGCAAAGGCGCAGTTCAATACCGTCAGCAACAACACATGCCGTTACAAAATCAGAAAAGTGGAGGAGAAGTCTTCATTTTCTGCTAATTCATCAGTAGATTCTATAATGCAGAATCAATCTCAGCAGAAAACAGACTCAGTGGATAACAAACAAAAACAGTGGATAAGCAGCTATCCAAGCATCACTTATCCACTGAAATCTATCAAGGTCACCAGTCCTTTTGGCTATCGCCGTGACCCATTTACAGGCAAATTGTCATGGCACAATGGTTTGGATCTTCGTGCAAAGAACGAACCTGCCTATGCCATGATGGAAGGTATTGTTGCAAAGGTAGGATATGACAATCGTTCTGGCAACTATGTTACATTGAGGCATGGCAATTTTTATATCAGCTATTGTCATTTGTCCTCAATCATAGTTCGCAAAGGTGAAAGTGTATTTCCCGGTATCATTGTTGGTGTCACTGGCAATACCGGTCGTAGTACTGGCTGTCATCTCCACCTTACATGCAAAAAGGATGGCAAGAGTATCAATCCTGCCATCCTTTTCACTGCTAATAGTTCTCCGTTATAACGTAAAACAGACCGACATGAACTCTTGTTTACATCGGTCTGTTTCTTGGTCAAACTCATTTGCTAAAACTTAAAAAGTTTATCGTTTTGGCTTAGTTTCACTACTATATATCTATCGTCTTTCAACTCTTTGGGGAGTTTGTCGGACAAAATAGAGGCGACGAACTGCAAGTTATGATTTTCCTCAACGAATTTTGCTGTACCCAAGAGCTGGTTGCCATGTACCAATTCTTTTTTGTCATACAATCCAAAATGCAAACATGGTATATGTTCCTTGTCTGCGAATAAGATATATGCCATATCAAAACAAACAATTTCTCCTTGCTTCTTTCCTGAGCTGAAGTTTATGGTGTCGGCATCAAATCTTTCTATATTGAATTTATAGATTTCATTTTTATTCTTTGTTTCTGTTTCGTATACCATACCATATTGTTCCGCATAAAGCAGCTGTGATATTTTGGCAAGATAGTTGTTCAGCTTATCCAATTGAGCTTGTACCTTTTGCTTGAACCCATCACTAAACAGAGAATTGTCTATATTTTCAATCTGTTTGTTTAGAGAATCTATCCTCTCTTCTACTTTATCGATTTGATCAATCTGCTGCTTTAATGCACCCAATCGCTCATGCTTTTGAGTAAGATCTGCTATCAGACTTTCATAGTCTGTATAGTACGATGATTGCAACAATTTGTCACTAAGTGTTTTTTCCGATGCATGCAAAGTTCTAATCTCTGAGTCCAATGCTTCTATCTTCTTCTTTAACTCAGGCAACTCACTTGCTATAAAATCTGCTTTTTTCACAAGCATACTATTATGGTGCTTAAGCAAATCTTCGAAAGTGTGATGCAGGGTTGGAACAAATTTCTTTGCCTGATTATATACTATTTTTAATGTGTCTGCATCGATATTCGACTTGTTGCTAAGAATCTCCTCTTTGGCTTCTTCCATTATATCATGGCGCAACTTCAATGAGCTAAGTTGAGAAGAAAGCACTGTTATTTTATATTTCAAGTCAGATAACTCAGCCATATCGTTGTCAAAGTCAGGGTTTAAGTGCATCTGTTTCTTGATATGCTCCAATTCTTCTATTTCTGATTTGACAATACCTAATTCTGAAGCTAAAGTATTACGGCTTTTTTCTTTTACGAGTTTCTTTCTGAAACTTTCTTCTGTTTTCTGCTTCTGAAGTAATTGTTGACGTTCTTCCGCATCAGTATAGTTCAACCCCAACATATATAGGTGCAGAGTTTCATAAACAGCATCAGAAGTTGTACCTTCAAGCCAATGCAAGGTATGATTGACTGCAGCATTTGTATATCTTACATTATGTGCAACCAATTGTCTAAATGTTGGCTTGTTGGTCTCCACGCCCATGATAGCATACTGAAGAGCTTTCTTAAATTCATTTTCGTTTGAATAATTCTCTCCATTTATTTCTTGAATAGAGTTCTTGCGTAAGAGAAAGTTTCTTCTTATGCGAACTTCTTTGGCTGTGGTAGTCCAGTCACTAACCAAAATTAAAGTTATCACCACTTCCTTCTCAGTCAAGAATGTCTTTACTTCTTCATTGACGACACGCCTATCTTCAGGACTTATATATATCGTTCGAGCTTCCTTACCCAAACAGATGTCAATAAGTCTGAGTATGGTTGTTTTGCCAACGTTATTTCCAGTCTCAGTATTAGTGTCTGGGGTTTCGTCGACTATCAAATTAAGACCTTGATGAAAGTCTAACCTTCTGATAAGACCTTCTTTTGATTCTATGATAAGTGATTTTATGAACATAGCTCAACCTCCCCATTTTTAACAATGACACAATCTATTAAGTAAAGCCAATCTATACAGAGTTGCAAGATAGCAAAACTCATTCTATTCTGTTCTCGAAGACGACAATACAAGTCCACGACAGAAATTTTCTTTTCTGTCTGCAGCACCTTTAGTACAATAGCACCATTGTAATAGATGCAATCTTCTGGTCTCATATTATCTGGTAGAAGCATAACTATATCGGCTTTTCAAATATTTTACATTCCATAAATGCGTGCACCATCAACATTTCAACACACATTTCCAATAGTTCTTGTGATAAATTATTATTTTTATTACCTATTTGATTGATGATTTCATTTTTTATTGCAATGAACAAAGCGTCGCCACTTGCCTGTGATTTCAACCCAACATATATCCTATGCAATTTCTGCAGCACAGCCATACTTTTGTTTTTTCCTTGCCTAGCATATTCGCTGTAGATTTCCTGCACATTGATATAATAAATTTTATATTCGTCTATGGCATCTTTTGCATATATAGACAAGTTGTTAAAACTTATTTTTGCCTCTATTTCAAATTCAGTCATATCAAAATCACATTCGTTTAAATCATCTTCTGCTAACTGACTAATGATGTAGTTCAGCCCAGAAGTTAACTGTGTAGTATCGGGAACATCATTTTGAATATTGTTTTTTATGAACATTGCTATTGTATCGATGTCCGCAATATTCGGCATACCCTTTATTTTGTTCGCAATGAAATGAATATCCAAAATATCTGTTTTCGGATTAAACACAACCCCATGAGGTGGGTTGTATTTATACTTTCGCTGCTCCTTTGCGTCGATAACTATTGGTACAAAATAAAAATGATAACCAGTATATTTCTCTGGAATTTCTTTTAAAGAATGATCGATTTTTCCTTTGGTACTTGTACCTGTCACTTGTGCCAATATACGATTGGAATCATCAACCAAATCAATTCCTGGTGCATTTTGCTGCAAACTATTTGCATTGCGAAGTTTCCAGCCATATATAAGATTCAAAAGATCTACATAGAAGTCTTCTGATATGACATGCAAATCCAACAGGTTTAGCAAACCGTGTAATTTTACACTGCTTGCTAAGCCTGACAGTCTGTTCAAAATATCATTTATATATGTTTGTCTTTGTAACATCGCCATAATTTATACTTAAATAATCTGCAAATATAAAGTTTTTCTTTGACAAACAAGTCTTGCCGCCTTTCTTTTTAAGGTTATTTGTGTTAATATGTCAAATAAATATGTAAAACAAAGAACATAAACAAAAAACAGACCGACATGAACTCTTGTTCACATCGGTCTGTTTTTGTCACAGCCACCTACTTCTTTTACGTGTTCTTATCACAAGTGGTGTATAAGGAAATCCTTCTTGGGTCATTTTCAAGCCTTCGCCATCAAATTGAGTAATTTGAATTTCCGTATCATCCTTGATGTATTCACTTTCATAAAAGCATGCCAAAACAGAAAAGTAAGTGAAGTCATCTGTTCTTCTGCATATCTTATACCATTGATCAGGCTCACTTTTCTCTATCAGATACTTATTATTGATGACACAGATGTTGTCATCTGCCACAATTTCCCATTGTCTTAATGGTCTGTCTCTGAGTCCAGGGATGTTTCTCACATAGCACCAGTCGCCTTCCCTTAAGATGTTCAGATAGCCACGTTTGAACAGGACAGGTCTTGTATAATGTTTCCTGTGTGTGATTGGGTCAACCCAATAGCTTTCATTAACCTGTGCATCCTCCACATGCCAAATGCCGTCTTTCTCTATTGTTATCTTATCTTTTGCTGTTCCAAGATATTTCTTGATAGGATAGAGATTATCAACAGGATAATATTCATAATGTTTATATGAATTCTTAAGCTTTTCTAAGCTTTCCTTCCTTTCTTCTTTGTCTCTTTGGGCAAACTCTGCCAACTCCTCACGAGAATCCACTTTCTCCAATTGACAGCCTATGTTCTTCTGCACATAATATTGTTCATCCTCATCAACATACAGTCGTGAGTTGCCTTCTCCTTCTTTATACAGATACACCTTATTCGGCTCGTCCCAAGGAATAAACCTATGCTTCCAACTCAGGCCTGTTCCTACTTGCAGTTCCAAGGTTTTCACCGTCAGATAGGTCTTTTCATCAATATACTTCGATAGGATGCGTGGGTACAGCTTTTTGCCGTCCTCTGTACAGAAGTCGATGCCCATCAGTTTCACACTTTGTGGCTTATTGGCAAACCATAATCTGTTCTGCAAGTCTATCCATTCTTTCCGACCTACTTTCTTTCTTATATAGCAATAGGCAAAACCATCATTGGTCACTTCTATCTTCTTATATTGGCATTCCAATATCATCTTGCCATCCTTATCCTTGATGCCCTTCAGTCCTTTTTCGTCTTCTACAATCTCATAGCCATAGGTGTCCATAATCATCTGCTGCTGATGTTCATGGTTGATGATTTTCATCATCTCCTCATCACCATCCATCATCAAGTCCATCCTGCAGTTGTGATTATAGACTTGCATGCACGCCTCTTGCAGAATGTCTTCCAGAGAAGTACGTCCTTCAAACATGCTCTGCCAATCTCTATCCACAGATGGCAATCCAAACCGCTTATACAGTCCCACATTGTCCAGTATCACGCAGTATTCCTTCCCCTCTGCCACTCGCAGTCCACGTCCTACCATCTGCATATACTTAGCCAATGACAGCGTAGGTCTTGCCAACTGTATGAACTCTACATCAGGACAGTCGAAGCCCTCCGAGAACAGATCCACACTCACCAACACTTCTATATCATCAGAAGTGGAATTTAGGGAAGAGGAGAGTGAGGAAGATTTGAATCTTCTAATAAGCTCTTGTCGCTCTGCAAGCGGTGTCTTGCTCGAAATCGCCACAGCCTTGATGCCATTCTCCCGATAGAACTCCGCAATATGCTCAGCATGTTGAATACTGATAGCATATACGATACCTTTCTTTCCAGGCACATACTCCTTGATAGTAAGGCATAGTCTTTCGAGTGACGGCTTCACATCCATCACCTCGTTCAGTTCCTTTTGTTGATAGTCACCATCAGCTCCTCGTTTCTGCAATGAGTCTATCAGCAGCTGGGCAGCACTGTCAGGCTTGATGGAGTAGTAGTCATAAAAACTCAATCGTCCTTCGGCAATAAACTTCTCCATGCTCCATGAGCACAGCAAGGTGTCAAACAAGTCCGTGAATCCCTTTCCGTTCAAGCGGTATGGTGTTGCCGTCAGTCCCAACTTCTTCGCCTTCGGATAGGCATTCATCACCTCAGCATATGTCTCCGCCAAAGCATGATGTGCCTCGTCTATCACAATAAGTCCCGGCTTCTCTTCCATCTCTCCATAGTGTCTCGACAACCATTGTATCGATGTCACTTTGATGGAGGTGGATTTTAGGGAAGAGAAGAATCTTTCCAAGGAGTCCTTGATTTGTGAAACGAGTTCACGACGATGGGCTACCACCCACACTTCCTCTTTCAAGAACAAACCGACAAGGGCGGCAAGCAGATACGTCTTTCCCGTTCCTGTCGGCATTTGTACCATCACTGAGTCATGGTGTCTAAATGCTTCTTGCACTCTCTTCACCATGTCCTCCTGATAATCAAAAAGCTGAATATCTTTCGTCATTTCAGATTGATTGTCTGTGTTTTTCCCGTGATGCCTGTTACCACGGCGATTCCATTGTCACGAATCTCCACCTTCTCATATTTGGCATCAACAATCACTTTTCCTTTTAATGTCATAACACCCCAATGTCTGGGAACCTGTTCAAAGGCGCAATAGGCACCGACAGGTTGCGCTATGCTGTGGTAGAGGGGTGGCACAATAACTCTACCATCCACCTTCACGCCCCATTTCTTTCCTGCTTGATACAGTTCCACATGTCCTGCTTCTGACTTCTCATGCAAAAGAAGCATCTCGCTTGCTTCCATTTTCTTCTTTTGCAACATCGCCTCATGATAGTATTTCTTGCCAAGTCGAGGCATCACAAAATTCAAATCTTCATTTTCATTCTTTGGGTTATTGCATCCTATATAGGTCTTCTTCAAATTTGAATCTACCAGGTAGTAGTCCTGCTTGCTGTCCATGACAACGATATGTTCACCATACAGGACAGCACATAACCAATACACATGTTCGTAATCATTACGCAGGAAACACACATTCCTGCTATCTTCATAGCTCAGGCGCATCTTCCCTTCGCCACCCTCATAATGGTACCATACTTGACAACCGATAGCAGAAGGTCTGAATCTGAATATCATATAATACCCATAATTCAGAAAATCATATTGTGAAGGACGATAGGGCAGAGAAAAATCTTCTTGGGTTCGAGACATGAAGATGTCGTTATATTCTATAAATTCCCATCCTTTTATGTTGACAACATGGGGAGCTTCTGCTACGTTAGTGCCATCGTCGATGACAGCTTTTGCCAACAGGTCATAATAGCACACCTCCTTTCTGCGAGGTCGGTAGAACAGGATGTTGCCATCCAACAACTTCATGTCATAGTAATCGCCTGGCTCCAATACTTGTTCTCCTTGTCGGTTCACTACCGTCATCTTTCCATCAGGCAGCTTGATGATGGCAAATTCCCCTTTGCTATCTACAAACTCACGATACTGTTTCGTTTGGAGCAATTCCTCATGGCTCATCACCATCATCATTTCCGAGTCTGGATGAATCTGAATATCGTCTTGCTCCTCGTTCATCAGGAAAAACTCTCTTTCCTTTGGAGTCTCCTTTTTCTTGCCAACTTTCAACTTTCCCTCGAACATAGCATTCCAGTTCCATACTTGCGAAGGCAATCCGAACACTCGATATAGTCCCACGTTATCTATAATCACGCAATTCTTCTTTCCCTTGGCAACTCGCAATCCTCGTCCCACCATCTGCAGATACTTGGCAAGCGACAATGTAGGTCTAGCCAACTGCACAAACTCTACATCCGGACAGTCAAATCCTTCCGAGAAGATGTCCACATTCACCAGTACTTGGATGTCACCTTTCTTGAAGGCTTCAATGTCTTGTTGTCTTTCTGCGGCAGGAGTCTTCGAGTCTATGGCTATGGCTTTCACGCCATGTTCTTGATACAGTTTTGTGATTTTCTGAGCATGAGAAATATTGATAGCATACACGATGCCCTTTCTGTCTTTACCATATTCTTCCAAGCTCCGGTAGAGTCTTTCGATGCTCGGTTTCTTATTCAGCAACATATCCATTTCCTTGTTCTGGTAGTCACCGTCTGCTCCTCGCTTCTGCAAGGAGTTGATGAGCCGTTGTGTCACACCATCCGATTTGATGCTCACGAAATCGTATGTTGCCAATCTTCCCTTGCTGATAAACTCAGGAACAGCCCATGACTGCACCAACACATCAAACAGGTCTGTGAATCCCTTACCATTCAATCGGCAAGGTGTCGCCGTCAGCCCCAGGAACTTAGCTTTCGGGAATCTCTTCCACATCTCTTTATAGGTCTTGGCAAGCGCATGGTGCGCCTCGTCAATCACTATCATTCCTGGCTCTTCCTCTATCTCGTCATAGTGTCTCATCAGCCACTGAATGGACATCGCCTTGACGGATGACAATAGGGAAGAGGTGTTTGATGCGGAATAAGAATGGAACTTTCTTACGGTTTCGTCTATCTGCGAAACAAGCTCTCTTCTATGGGCTACAATCCATACATTCTCCTTTGGATTGTTGCTCACGAAAGAGTCTATGACTGCAGTTAACAGGTATGTCTTGCCTGTTCCGGTTGGCATTTGTGCCATCACGGACCGATGAAGGCGCAACGCCTTCTCAATCCGTTCCTTCATATCTTCTTGGTAATCAAATAGCTTGATTTCCTTCATTAACAATGTCAAAGAACCAATAATAATGTTATACCAATTTCATAAATCCTATATACATCAAGGCATCGGCGATGCTCTGCTGTACTGGATTTTCCTTGTCCGAAGCCCATGAATATTTCGTTTGAATTTTGCGAAGTTCCTCACGCTTTTCTATATATTGCTTCTCCAGTTGGTTCAGAATCATTTTCGAGGCTTGCGACATAGGTATTTTGCCTGCCTCTTTGTCCATAACTTCCTGCAACTTGATGTTACATTCCGTCAAACTTTCCAATACTTTGCGATATTCCATCATGCCGGGAATCTCACCTATCTGACTTTCCGTAGTATCTCTTAGTATTGTCCTTACGCAATCAGGCATAAATAACTTCCAAGTATTGCCATCCTCATATGTCACCACCAAATGAACTTTCTGCATCATCAGATGCTTCTCGCCATTTCTTGGCACTTCAACACACTCATCAAATTTCAGATTGATGAGTTGAGCAATTAATTTCTGTTCATCCATGGGAAGTTGGTTGACCGTATAGAAAGGATCATGCTGAAACAATGTAGCAAGTCCTTCTGCCATTTCTCCTTTACGATAGGATGATGGCAAACTTACATTTATCAACCTTGCATGTTCTTGAATCACTCTCTTTGTGTCGTATTCAATCATCATCGCCAAGTTGAGCTTATCTCTAAATGGTAAATTCTTCAGTATAACCATAGTATATGTTCTAAATCAAAATAATCAGTTTCTCAGCAATCGCATCAAAGCAGGACGATTGCCGTAGTTGTATTCTACCTCCTCCACAAAATCCAAGATGAGTTTCTTGGAAACTTCACAACAAGTGTACATACCCTTGATGTCATCCACGATATAGCCATAGCTCTTCGATTTTGCATAACTCAAATGCTTACGCAAATCATCAATAACATGCTTGGTATAAATAGTTTGGTCTTCCTCGCTCATATAATGCGCATACTTTTTGAAGAGTGCCACTCGGCTGAACGACATTCTGTTGTCCATCAGAATCTTCAGGAGGCACTGATACTTCTTTTCCTCTACAATCATGTCGCAAACTTCGATGCAATCATCATCCGTGATATGTGGAATATCCCCGAAGAGTTTCACAACAAATTCATCCCATTCCTCCTTGGCTACCAACTCTTTCAACTTCTCGAAGTAAGGTCGTTTATCCACCAAGAACTGACGGAACAATCTGCGATATTCTTCAATAACGCTGACCTTGTCATTACGCTTTTCCAAAATTTCAATCTTTTGCAGATGCCAAGGTTCAGTGGTATTGTATCCATCATCACCATACACAGCAATCGCTTTGTCTATCTCTTTCAAAGCATCATTCTTCAATCCCTTTTCAAGAAGTTCATTGATTTTGAAGGAACAGACATCCGGCACATACTTATACTCCTCCATAATGCCATCCACTTCATTCTCTCTACCATGAGTCCGCAGATACTCAATCTTCTTGATGAGCAACTTACCCAACTCCTCAAATCGGAATAGCGAACTCAACTGGTCAAAGTTCTCGTCATTCACCAATCTCTTGTATTCATATGTATGATGCTTTATCTGTTTGTCAAGGTCTGCAAGGTATGTATCCGCATCCGCCAATCGGAAGTTGATGGCCTCACGGACATGGTCAAAGAAGCACAGGCAATAATCATCGTATGCCTCCATCTTCTCAATCTCAGCCATCTCTTTCTGTGCCGTAGCAACAGATTCTATCGGAGTGGCTTCATCTCTCAGCACCTGTGCCAGTTCTTTCTCCACTTGATAAGTGAAGAAATCGTCACCATCACATTCTTGGTTGTTATACACTTCCAAGCGGCTGTATTCTTTTGCCACGAAGCGCAGAAAGTCCAAGCCACTTCTCACAGCTTTCCCATTCTCCTTGGCAACAACTAAGGAGTGAAATTGTTTATATTTTGTGTAGGATTGTATCATCGTCTATTTTTGCCCTAATTATGTTTTTCTGTTTTTTTCTTACTCCAAGATATTCCGAACAATTCATTCCCTCCAGGAGATAAAGTGAGGACTTTATATTCTTCAGCTATCTTTTGTGTTGTAGGACTATAATCTGCCAATTCATCAAAAGAAATAAATATTTGTTTTTTCTTTTCTTGCGAATATAATTTCATGATAGCATCCATTCTCTTTTTCTCAATATTTTTAAGAAGTAATGTGTCGTGCATGACAAGTGGAAGCCTAGTCAAAGCCAATATAGCCAAATCAAATAAAACTAAATTTTTAAAGTTTGTTCCAGTTCCGCTATCATCAGGACATAAATATGTATAGCTCTTTGATGACAACGAACACAAAGGAACTTGCTTTTCTTTTCCTTCAACCTTTTCATTCAAGATTGAAATCTCATTGTTCAACTTGTTCTGAATGTCAGCAAGAATCAGATTTTGAGTTTTCTCAAACATATCCTTTGCATCTTTTTTCTCTGCTTTCAAGTCTTCACGTTTCTTATAATCAGCGATTGCCTTTTCTTTATTATCAACACTTTTTCTCAACTCAATAAGTTTATCCAAAACAACTTTGTTTGCTTGGTTCAGTGAAATAACGGAATCTATCTTATTTCTTATTACCTCTTCTTCTTTCTCTATTGATTCTAATATTTCTTTTTCTTTTGTGATTTGTTTGAGAATAGTCTTGTTAAGTTCATAAACTAAGCCTTCATGAAATTCATTGATTTTTTCAATCTCTTTTATATTGATTGAAGGAAAATAAATTTGAAGTCTTTCTATATCAATGGCAACTTTTTTCTTTAGCTTTCCTATATTGACCTGTAATTTTCCTAATTTACTTCTATGAGAAAATTTCAAAGCCAAAACTCTTGCCATTTCATCCTTCAAATCAGAAATTGTCTGAAGTTGAACAGGAGTTAACACAGAAGTATCTGTTAACAGTTGATGTTCTAGTGCTAAACAATCATTTTTTTCAAGCAACAATGTTTTTTCGGCTTTATCAACATCTTTTTTAGTTGAATACACTTTTATGAAATCCATTTTAACAGCAGCACAAAAAGTTTTATACCGTTCTTCACAATTTTTTTTTGCTTCTTTTCGATTTTGTATCTCAGGGTATTTACCAAAGATTTTAATAAGGCACGATATTGAATCATCGAAAGACTGTTTAGAATTTGCACTCAACACAAATTTTTCATTGCAATTATCCTTGCCATAAATGCGAGAATATAGGCCTACAATATTGCGGAAGGATACGTTTTCATCATGTATGTTATAAAACTGGAGTAATATTTTTCTATAATCATCTAAAGATAATTCCTTTTCATTCTCATAATGCGCATCTGTCACAAATACCGTTTTGCTTTGTGCAGTTTTTCTCTTATAATAGGAATTAACTTCCCCAAATTCAAAACAAAAACAAATTTCATGTTGACCAATATGGTCTATTACATCACTCTTTGCATAGGTATCACCTCCAAACACATAGTCTATTATAAGAAGCATCGTGCTTTTACCTATGGAATTGGAACCATTGTCATCGCCTAATATAACATTTAGTCCCTTATGAAACACTATTTTAGGCTGTTTAAATTTTGAACAAAATATTTCTTTCAACATGATTTTTCGATAAAATAAAATGAATTGTATTTTATTGCTTGTATGGCATAAAGACAAGTGAGAGCATCTATAAAATCATTAGTGTCAACATTTGACATCAACTCTTTTAAATCATTCAATAATATTCCTTTATCAGGAATCATCTCTATAATTTGAAGCATGATTCCGACCACACTTTCTGGCACAGAATACAATTTATCTGGATATTTTTCCATACACATCACAATTTTGTATAAAATATGAAACAAGGATTCGTGCAACAGTTCTTGAACAACGTGTTTTTGATTTCACCCAATCAGTAAGTGACTCAAAAATCTCTTCTTGATCCAACTTTTCTTTTAGGGCTTGGCAATACGAATGTTTGAAAGATGCAGCAATTGTTTCAAAACTAACCTCATCCAAATTTTTGAATAAATCTTTCAAATATAAAAAATAGCTTGAAACCAGTCCTTCAACATCAGTTCGAAGAAGATTGTTGGAAGGAATTTTGGCCTTTACACTCATCACAGTATAGGACAATGGTTCCATTTCGGAAATAGAATCTGGATTTGTTGATAAAGAAGATATTTGTTGAACTACATCCAACAACTCTTTCTCTATCACATTATGCGACAATGCAGTTTGAGCCTTGTTGTTTTGTAAAAGTTTCTTCTTTAAATTAAGCATTGCATTATATTTTTCTATTGTCTTATGCTCATCATATTCTTTATGGCAATCTCTACACAATGCTATTTTATTCTCAAAACTTTCAGAATTTTCACCCAACACTTCCACGTCTGCCAATACAGACTTTTCCTTTTCAGTCGGGCTATTGGGAAATATATGAGCGATCTCATAAAGTTTATGTTTATCAGCGGAAAAATCAGTTATAATCTTTCCACACATGGGACACTCATTACCCACCTCCAAGATATATCTCAGATTTTCCTTGTCGGTTGGTCTTTTCCTATCTTTACAGTATGTTTCAATATCAACTACAGTACCATTGCGTATCATAAGCAGCATTCTTATAAATTATTAGCCCTAAGAATATCTTGACATAACTTTCCTTGAAGTTGCTCTCCACCGCCAGAATAGAATTTACTCGTAAAGTCTTTATTGTTCACTTGCATATATTCTTTGAATGAAGTAAATATTTTTTCAAAGAAAGATTGTGATAAGTCATTCTCTACAATACCGTATTTATAAATTTTAGGAAAAGCTTTTATTACGCCACCAAATCCTGTAGTCTTCCATAATATGTTCCGATCAGGATTTTTCCATTCATCGGGAAATATGACTTTTAAAGCTGAGAAGTAATTAAGAATTATTTTTAGAATAACATCATCCTTTCCTTCCAAAAAGTATTGACGCAAAGGCAAATGTTCATCTTTTGGTAATGGCTTATTTCTTTTCAGAGCACTTCTCTCGCCATTTGGATCTTTCGTCATCAATGAAAGTAATTGGGTTACAAAAGTTCCTTGCGATAAGGTTGCATAATATTGATTGTCATCTTTTTTGCCTAACATCTTCAACCTATTAAAAAATGGCGAGTTGTTCATTTTATTCAAAGAACGAGCAATTTCATGAGCGGTCTTTTGAAAACTTCGTGTTTTTGATAAATCAAACAAATCATAAATCAAACTCATACTTACCTTAGTCTGAGTACTATTGATAATAGAAAACACGTATGCTTTTTCTTCCATTGTCAAATTAAACATCAAGACCACAGGTAGATTAAAATCCACGGCTCTTTTAGATTTCATAATTCCCAACAAACGATGCTGACCATCTATAACATCTCCTATTGTGTCATATTCATTTATATCAAAAATGAACTCATGCCCATTGTCTGTATATTCTTTATCTCGATATATACTAATAATAATAGGCGTAGGAAAGGTTGCATCAGGGTCTTGGCAATATTTGCTAATACTTTCAACTCGCTCCTTGGATTGTTCTCTTTGAACACCTTCCTCATCTTTTGGAAGGCTATTATTTCCAAACAAATAGTATTTGTTTTTTTCGTTTCGACGTTGAATAGAGACGATTTGTGCAAGAACTTCTGCATTGATGGTACTCATATAAAAAGTACCAATAGGTTGTTCTATTTCAATATAAGGAAATACTATTTTCATAATTTCAAACCATTACCATCGTTAGTTATACTTGAAACCTTCTCACTTATTTCTTGTATTTTCTTCTCTTCTTGTCTTTCATATCGGTCGCTTATAGAAGCAAAGGCAGAATCATTCGCATCCATGAGGACTAAACAAAAAGAATAAGTGCTAAAAACTATTGAGAGAAGAAAAAGTATCAATTGTAAAACATCGCCAGACACATCATTGTTGATTTGTGGCGTTTGTGCACATATATATACAGAATATGCTAAACTACACAGCAATGACAACAAAAATGTCAGAGCGAGCCAAACTACTTTTAGGGACTTAAAATCAGTATTTCTCTTTGAAAGAAAATCAATTAGTACGTTTCCAACAGAAGAAGCCAACAAGACGATGGAGAATATGTAAAAACTTCCACTATGGTAATCCAATACTATAGAATCAATAAGAGATAAATTATTGATGTATTTTCTTATCAGCACATTGGAAGCAAGTCCCAGATTTCCACCCAAAATAGTAGACAAAAACCATATTGTAAAATTAGCTTTGTTCTGCCTTATTACATAAAACGGTTTATACAAATATTGAAATATCATGATTATATCAATTGCTTCATTATATCTTGTTTCATCATCGTCATAGGACGCTTGAACACATCCTCGGTCTGTCATCCCCTAAAACAAACTTATTATAGGGTAGAAGAGCTGTTTCACAAAATTCATCACTCTTTCAGTCCCTCTCGATACCAGTCGAAGAGTATCTTGGCATTGCCGCATCCCCTCCAATCACCCCATAACATACCATCGGTATGAGAAAGGCAATCGCAATACTCCCCATAGTATCCGCTATATACCCCTTGATTACCGGAGCAACCGCACCACCCACTATCGTCATGATAAGCAAGGAAGAAACAAGCTTGGTCATTGTATCCGCATCCCTCAATGCCAGCGAGAAGATAGTCGGAATCATGATGCTCTCTCCCTGGTCAATGCGAAAAAAGCAATGAGAGATAAGATGTCAGAGAAAAGATTTGTGTTGGGTTCCATCATATTTATTTTAGTGATTTTGGCAATCCTTCGCCTAATTCTTTTAGCACCAACATGAATTTATCTTTTATATCCTTATCTTTAAAATACTCATCTGAAACAAAATTCAGAAGAGCTATAGGATGTTTTGAATTGCTAAATACATCAATGACAGCTTGAACAAACTCCTTATCTATAGGAATTTTGTAAAAATGAGAAGAATAAAAGGACATAGAATAGTTAATCTCCTGATACACTTCATATTTTTGTGTTTTATTTGAATCCAAGCATTCATTAATAAACATCTTGAAATACCCATATTTGTGCAAAGAATCAATTTGGCTTTCCGATATATGGTAGAGACCTTTGTTATGTCTTTTCATATAAATCATCAGATTTCGTTGCAGTTCATCCAAGTCTTTATCTTTTATCATTCCTCCAGCCAACATGTTTGCCCATACCGCTCCCCAATTGTTTATCATTAGCAAGTTTTTCTTTGCGAAAGAGTAAGCCTCTTTTTGCGATACAAGCTCTACGACAGTTTCAGGGCATTCATCTATGAATCCTTGTATTCGTTCTTCGTCTTGTTGTAGATACTCAACAACACTCTCCTTAATATTTCCATCCGTTCTGCCATACAGTTTATTTAGAATCGCATAAAAATCGAAACGATATGCCTTTCCCATCACCTTTCTTAACTCGGTAATAAACGAAAGCATTTCCTTTGGCTGCACCATTGAGGTGATTTTGTCAAGAAGAGGTTCTATAGGATCATTGGGTGATGTTTTTAGCGGTTCAAAATACACTTCAAATTCTTTTATTAAAGTATTCATTCCACCTTCTACACTGATATTTAAGAGATATTGTACTATGAAAGCATAAAGAGTAAGCGTGTGAGCCTTTACAAAACAGTATTCCTTGTAATGAGCACATACATTTCGTAAGTTTCTCCAATGCTCAAACTCTTTTCTTACATTATCAGGTATAACCAGTATTAATGGTAGTTTTTGTCTAACTACAGCTGTATAATTTGTATTATCCCAATCATTTGGATCATTCAAATTCTTCAGCAAGTCTTTCCATTCTTGCAACGGAAAACCTTCCGGCATCTTGCTATGTCTAATAGTTTCCTTTATCTGTACCATCATTCCTTGATAAGCCAACAAATACGATGGCCTGTCAATATCGTTCTTGTAGCACTTCAATGAATCCTTGAATAATCCTATTGCGTCAGAATATAACAATGATTCATTCTGTTTCAGCCATATTTCAAATGCTTGTATCATAATACTTGTATTCTATCATTTAATCATTTACAGATTTTCGTCTTGTTGAGAAAGACAGTTTCAATTCCCATATCTGCTTAAACCGAAGAACTTTTTGCGTAATATTTTGCTTTTGTGACTTTTTGAAGGCTGAAATGCAATATTCTTTCTTTTCAGTCTCTTCATCAAATCCATCTCTTTCACTTCCGTCTTCACTATTAACTTTATCAGAGTATATCGTAGTGTATGGTTCTATTTCTGGGAAGTATTCTTCTCGGATATTGTTGAATAGATGAAATTCTTCAACTAAATGCTTGAATTTGTTCTCATCCATTTCAAGGCAATTGAAGAACAATATCAAAAGTTCAAAGCAAGATAATTGAGCTCGAAAGATGGAAGCATATCCTTCTCTTTCATCATCGTCAATTAGCTTGCTAGTCTTTACGTACTTCACAATTCTATAAGCATACCGAAAACAATGATCCAAAGTTCCGTCAAAGAAATTTTTTCGAATATCTTCCATTGATATGTCAGAACTAACCTCTACCAACCTTTTTAAGCCTTGAACTACTTGACCATTGTCATCATTTACTGGCTTATAAAGGTATAAGTATCTGAAAATTTCTCTACCATGGATTTCTTTCTCATTTTGGGGTGTGGTAACTACGGATTCGGTTTCATTTGATGGATATAGAGAACTTTGTAAAGGAATAGAATTTGCACTTCTCTCCTGTACTTTATACACAAGGTGTGCAACAATCTCTTCAAATGTAGAAGTCATATTGAAGAATACATTCTCAAATTGGCTTTTTCTTGCAAGCTGTTCATTTTTATTGTCTTTTCTGTTTTGTATAACGAATGTCACAACTACTGCAGCAAAAGCTAATAATGAGAAGCAGGCATTCATGAGTCCTGCACTATCTCCAAATGTTCCCATGTTTGTATCAAAAGCACAATGTACTCCTAATAGTGAACGATGGTTATATAATAATGGTGTAACATATAGAATCAATGCCAAGGCTGCTAATCCTGTAATTATGACACCAAGTAAGATTGAAATCAAATATTTCATTATGCGTTATTAATGAGGTTGAAAATATTTTTTGTACTCTTCTTTTTGTGGCACGTTCAAAAGAAGGTCTTTTAATTTACCTGCATCTTTGCCGCCAAATTCTATGTTTTTACAAAAATCCATCCAATAGTCAGTAGGATTGCTATATATATAAGACAGTTCTTCTATCGTGAATGTTGGATGTTCTTTTTTAACAATAGCTATATCATTATCTTCAAGTTCCTTTTCTATTTTTCCCTGATTATCATTAGGATTTTGCCGCAGATTTCTTTCTAATGCAGCCTGTGAAACTTCTTTGCTTTCCAAAATTTGCTGAGCTCTGAGTGCTAAGATGTCATTGTGTGGTCTTAAAGTTTCTCCTTGGTGAAATTGATTAAATATCCTTTTCGATATGGCGTTGTCATGCTTAAAAACAAATCCTACTGTGAATTGGTGATCTTTGAAATCGACATCCTTTGGTAAATTGATTGCAAATTCTTTTTGCAATCCTGGTCTTACAAATGGTTGCAGCCCAACAGTCGATAACCCTGGTATAAGTCCAAATGGAGCCATTAAGTTAAATACGTAGAGTATTCCTGTCTTTGTGTTATCAGAATTGTCTATCGGTTTATATTTTTGTGCTGTTTCATCATATTCTGTCACTGCAAAGAATGAGGCAATTTTTATGTCGGATGTCAGTGATAACAATTGTGTAGGAAAGCCATATGACATAGCAATTCCATACGGATTATACATTCTTAATCTGAACCTGTCCGTTAGTTGAATGCCGTCTCTAAATAACTTGTATATTGGATGCGAATTCATCAACAATTCAAATTCATTTCTCTTGACGTTCTCAACAGTGCATCTGTCTTTCCAGTTCCTTAAAAATACAGACTTGCATGTTGAATGTACACATGATTCTCCTCTAAATAATGCTTTGCTAAATCCTATATTTGGCTTCAACGAATACCTTCCACTCATCAATCTGGTGACAACAAAACAATCTCGCCTTTGCACCAAGCGCTCCAAAGGGTTCAAATGCAAAACAGGCTGCTGTGCCAAAGCATAATTCAAATTATCTACCAACTCGTCAAGAGTTGGTAGATTGTTGTATTCTGCATTATAAATCATACCTTTAATAGTCTTGCAAGTTTCTTAAACTTTGGACTTCAAACTCGTCTCTAAAAGCTATTATTTGGGCAGTTGCAGATGACAATAATTCCTTCTTAAAAGCAGAACCGCCTAAGTCTAACTTTTTTATTGCCTCCTTTATGTCAGCAAAGTTCCATAGAATATAACTATTGTACGGTTCTGCTTCTTCAAAACTATTCTTCATGTTTATTATTAAGCGGCTGAAGTCCTTTTTGAATTTATCCTTTTCCTCTTCTGATGCTACTAACACTTGGTAAACAAGAGTATAATACTCTATCAAGAGCTTATCAAAATACTTCTCTTGTTTTTCTCCTTTCAATACCTTAAAAGCATCCTCTCTATATGTCATTATCTTTTCCTTAGCATAGTTCTGCATGTTTTTATAGTCTTTCATAAGTTGCAAGTCCAACAATTCCATTTTTGTTATTTTGCAATAGATTGGACTTAATTCCTTGTTCATTGGAAGTGTTTTATCGGATTTGTTCTCCAACATTCCACTTTCTATGTCACATATTAACTCATCACATTTGCAGATGGCTTTTTCATATTGCTTAGTTTCATAAAGCATATCGAAAATACCATTGTATGCTCTTGTACACTTTCTTATATAATAATCACGGTCTTGTTTAAGAGCAATCTTTTCGTGGCATTTGTTGCTGAACATTTTTCTAATCAACTTGATGACCTGCGAATATTCTATTATCGCATTTTCTTCGTATGTGATAGTTTTGTTTGCTCTCTTGATGTGCTTATAACAAACAGCCAAAGAAAAATGCATCTCTATTAGTTCTTCCATGGTTGCCTTTTTTCTACATTCGCTCTCATAAAGTTTAAAGAACTCCAATGCTGCCTCATAGTTTCCATTAATCATGTCATCGAAACCTCGTGAATAAGCACTAATTTCCAACTTTCTATATGGAATAGTTTTACGATTAGCATGGGCAAATCCAATGCTATCATTAAAAATTGTATCTTCGGAAACATTAAAGAATGCTTCCATCGCAAGCAGAATGTATTCTTTCTTATCAGCGTCTATTCGTATTATTTCTATTCCGTGATCTTTTACAATGAATTTCTCCATTCCAAAAACAAAGACACTATCTTGTCTTATGATTCGGTTGTTGCGTGAAGAAGGTTCCCAAATACAGAATCTGGTATCAACATCTGAACAGATATTCGTTTCTCTATAAGTCTGCGCCAACAAACTTTCTACAGGTTGTGACTCGTCTTTTATATAGGATAAACAGTCATTTACAATTATATCATGCATCACGTCATAACAATAGACAAATCCATCAGCATCTGTATCAGCATTGCATGCAAACCATAAAGCTGTAAGGACATTCTTGCTAAAATCAACTAGACAAGTTGCACCGCCATTATGCTGTATATCTGCTAAGATGTCAAGATCACTCATATTCTCTTGATATTTATCAGGAAAATGTCTTTTTGCAGTCTTTATCATGTCGCGCAGGATGTTGACATAATTTGCTCTTATATAAGGCTTTATCTCTGGTTTGTTATTATCGTAACTGTCCAATCGGACAGACAAACCAGACCGTATAGTATCATTTTCTACTTGCTTGTTTTCTGGAAAATTTATTCCTGTTTTTGATTGGTAAGGATAGAATTTACTAATACCCCTAAAAATGAATTGAGGGTATTTGTAATATTTCAACTGTTTGGATGTCACAGTTTTTACTTCATGCAAGAAACTAATAACGTACTCAACTCCTTTAAGTAAATTCTCATGATTCATGACAAATTTACCATTTTCTTTTGTCATCTCCATATAAATTCAATTTAAAACTTCTATAAAAAACGGGCTACTAAGCTCCATCACCGAAAAGTAGCTCAAAAAATGGGAGAGGGAGCCGTTCGCCCGTAGATCTATTATTTTTTGTTCTTCATCCTCCAGAAGAAATGCCATGTTCTGAAAATTGGTTCACTTAAAGCCTCGGCAGGATAATATCGCACGAAGTGCATATTTCTCCATATCTTCAAGAAGTATTTCTTTGCCATGCCTTGTTGGGTGAAATGCCCATACTTGGTGAAGTGCTGTCCGAAGTTGCCACCATTCAGTATCTCTGCTAACAACAACTTTCCTCGTTTTTCATCCATCGGAGCTATCATTTTCTCCTCTGATAATCCCAATGCCTCATGCAACACATACATCACCGCCCTTGCAAACTTCCACAATCCAAGATGCTTCAATTCCTTCTGCAATGTATCCTTAATCGCCAATAACTCATCATTATTCACTACATAGTAGTAATCAATGATTTGTCTCATTCCAATCCCTTCATCAAAGAAATGGTGATAAAGATGCGTCAGCTGATAAATCACATTGAATGCCGTCGTTGGTATAGCTATTTCTCCAATACCGTCTGGCAGGCTAACAACATTTGAGCATTGCAAATCTGCATTCCGCTTGAACCATTTCTGCAAACGTGCATTATAGATAGGATTGTTCATTATACCTGGGAAGAAATGCAGTTCCACAGGAACATCATCTAAAGAAGTCTCCAAATGGTGGTATCTTATATCCTCACCAATTTTAAAATGTTTCTTGGCATATTCCGTTATCTGTTCACGGCTTGCATTCACCCATACATCAATATCTCCCGGATTGCGGGAATACGCATTCGGATACATCAAGGCATTCCCTTGTCCTTTCAATATGCAGCATCGCAATCCGTCTTCTCTAAGCATAGAATAGAGCTTGCTTGCAACCATATTCACTTTCATGTTCTGCCTGCGAATCTGTTGTGCCTTACCCATCCAAGTCATCAGCAAGTTTCTTTCTATCGGATTCTTTTTTAACTCTTCCGAATATTCATCCCCCAGTCTCTCGATGCCATCAAAACAAAAGCCTAGAAGAGCTTGCCTAGAAGCAAAGGTGTATAGTTGTCGCCAATTTATATCGACAACAACATTATTCATATCCACCTTGTTTCCAAGGCAATATTTTAGAAATGAGAAAATCATCAAAAATTCTATTTCCCAAATTTATCGCAAGCCTCCTTATACGTATCGAGACTTCCAATGTCAAATCTACCTGCCGTCATTTTCCAGGCATGCATCTCCACCTGTTCCACCATATAATGCGCAAGATTACCTGGGGCATCCTTGCCACAACCATTCTCCACGGAATGTCTTACCTTATCCAAATCCTTCTTCAGATAGATATAGAATGGTGGCACAGCCCAATGACTTTTTGGCTCCTTTGGCTTCTCCTCCATATTCAATACCTTGTCGTTATCATCCAGCACGATGACACCTGTACGCTGCAGCTTCTCGATACTTGGCTGCGCATGACACATGATACATGAAGTACCCTTTGCCTTGGCAAAATCCACAAACTCCTGGAAAGAGAAGAAGAGGATGTTGTCAGCTGCTACCACCAACATATCGTCATCAATCTTCAACTTGTCTATCGCAAACAGTAAATCACACACGGCACCCAGTCTTGTGTCATTCGTCTCCGTACCGTCATCTACTATCGTAACAGGCTTCGTATAACTCTGTTTTGATGCCCACTCCTCAAAGATACCGGCAAACTTATGGTTCGTGATGATGATGTGCTCATCAATCTCCGGAATCTTATCAATATCATCGAGCATTCTTCCCAATATCGTATTCTCACCAATCTTCAACAATGGCTTAGGGAAGTTCTTGGTCAACTCACCCAATCTTGTGGCATATCCTGCCGCTATCACAATATTCTTCATAATATACACAAAACAAATTAATTCTTCACTCTTCGTTCTTCACTTAAACGAATCTCGCTCCGTCATCCGGCTTCACCCAGAATACCTTGAAGGTCTTCTCATACTCAGGGAACTTCTCCAGATATTGACGGGTCAACTCCTTCTCTACGTTCTCCTTACAAGCTGGATCCACCAAACCAATGCAAGCACCCTTGAATCCTGCGCCAGAGAACCTGCCACCATATACGCCCTCCAAACTGCGCATAATCTCATAGATGGCTATCAATTCTGGCGAGCCACACTCATAGTTATGAATGGAAGACTCACAAGAATCAAAGCACAACTTTCCAAAGAGTTCCATATTACCAGTCTCCCATGCCGTCACACCCTGTCTTACCCTGCGGTACTCCGAGTAGAAATGCTCGGCTCTGTGGGCAAAGCGGGCTGGCATTCTGTCTTTACATGTCTCATACGACTCCTTTGGAATATCTCTCAGGAAAGTCTTGTTAAACTCCTTCAATGGCTGATTTTGATAGGCCAGCACATTCCATGCAGCCGTCTTGCACTCATATACACGAAGATTGTAATCACTGTTCACCAGACTTCTCGTCAAGCCCGAGAAGAAGATACCGATTTCAAATTCCTTCATCTCCGGATTTCGCTTGATGATGCGGTAATCATCACTGTCACAGTCCAGGAACAGCAAACCGTCCTGCTTTCCCAGGGCGATACATGCCTGGTCGAGCAGACCATTGTTCAGTCCGATATACTCTCGCTCCGCCTCCGAAGCAATCTTTACCACCTCGAAAGGCTTTAGTGTGATATCATTAGCCTTGGCGAAAGCCATTACGTAGGCGATGAGTACGGCAGCACTGGATGACAATCCGCCCACAGGCAACGATCCCTGTACCACGCCATTGATACCCTTCTTCAAATCAAAGCGCTTCTTCAGTGCGTATTTGGCACCTCTGGCATAGTCGCCCCAGTGCATCTCTCGTACCAACGTTCCTTTAGTAATGTCAAAATCAACAACACCGTCAAAGGTGCGCGACTCTAAGTGTACCTTGCCATCCTCATTGGGTGTAAACCACAAATCCACGCCCTTGTCAATGGCGAAACCTGTCACGATACCATGCTGATGATCGACATGAGCGCCCAACGGACAAACCCGATAAGGCGAAAAAATATGATATTGAAATTCCATAGATGTTTATTTAATAGATTAGCATTAAGTAGCCTGTCAACTATAAACTATTAACAATAGTATTCCTTGTACCACTCTGCGAAGGCTCTCAGTCCCTCTCTCAACGGAGTAGCTGGCTTATAACCGAAGTCCTCCTCCAGCGGAGTAGTATCTGCATAAGTCACAGGCACATCACCCGGCTGCATCGCTACGAGTTCCTTGTGCGCCTCAAAGTCATAGTCCTCAGGCAGCACTCCGGCACGAATCAATTCCTCCTGCAGGATGCTTACAAACTCCAGCAGATTCTCTGGATGTGAATTGCCGATATTGTAAACCTTATATGGAGGGATAGGCAAACCGTCCTCACCGTTCTGCTTCTCAGGCGCATGCTGCATCACTCTCATGATACCCTCCACGATGTCATCCACGTAAGTGAAGTCACGCTTGCAGTTACCATAGTTGAAAATCTTGATGGTATCACCCTTCACCAGTTTATTGGTAAATCCGAAGTACGCCATGTCGGGACGACCAGCAGGACCATACACCGTGAAGAATCTCAGACCAGTACTTGGAATATTATAAAGCTTCGAATAAGCATGCGCCATCAGCTCATTGCTCTTCTTCGTAGCAGCATAAAGACTCACTGGGTTATCCACCTTATCATCGGTAGAATAAGGAACCTTCTTGTTTGAACCATAAACAGAAGATGAAGAAGCGTAAACCAGATGCTCCACCTCATGATGACGGCAAGCCTCCAGGATATTGTAGAAACCTATCAGGTTACTCTGTACATAAGCATCCGGATTCGTGATAGAATATCTCACGCCAGCCTGTGCAGCCAGATTCACCACCACCTTTGGCTGATGCTCCTCAAAGAGTTTATCCATCACCGCCTTGTCAGCGATACTGCCATATACCATGGTAAAACCCTCAAACTTCTGAAGTCGGCGAAGTCTCTCCTCCTTGATATGCACATCATAGTAGTCGTTCATATTATCGATACCCACTATCTTGACGTTCTTCACTTCCTTCAACAGTCTAAAAGCCAAGTTGCTGCCGATAAAGCCAGCAGCACCTGTCACGAGGATTGTCTTCCCCGTTAAATCAACATTATATTGTACCATTTTATTATTGATTATTTTGTAGTGATTAGTGATTAATTAACTAGCAAAATGCAATCTGTAATCATTAATCACTAATTTCTAGTCTCTTCTAAAAATATCACGTGTATAAACCTTCTCCTTGGCATCATCCAGGCAGGCATCATAGCGGTTGGCAATAATCGCCTGGCTCTGCGCCTTAAACTGATCCAAGTCATTCACCACCTTACTGCCGAAGAAGGTACTGCCATCTTCCAAGGTTGGCTCATAGATTATCACCTCAGCACCCTTTGCCTTGATGCGCTTCATGATGCCCTGGATTGCACTCTGGCGGAAGTTATCGCTGTTGCTCTTCATCGTCAGACGATACACACCAATCACGCACTCATGCTCCTTGCCGGCATCATAGCTGCTGTTCTCGTTGTAATACCCCGCCTTTCTCAACACCGCATCAGCGATATAGTCCTTGCGGGTACGGTTACTCTCCACAATCGCCTCAATCAGGTTCTCAGGCACATCAGCATAGTTCGCCAACAACTGCTTGGTATCCTTAGGCAGACAGTAACCACCATAACCGAAGCTAGGATTGTTGTAATGTGTACCGATGCGAGGATCCAAACCCACACCATCGATAATCGCCTCAGAATCCAAGCCCTTCATCTCTGCGTAAGTATCCAGCTCGTTGAAGTAGCTCACTCTCAGAGCAAGATAAGTATTGGCGAAGAGTTTGACAGCTTCAGCCTCCTTCATACCCATAAACAGTGTATCGATGTTCTCCTTGATGGCGCCCTCCTGCAGCAAAGCCGCAAAAGTCTTGGCAGCCTCCTTCAGCATCTCCACATTCGTTACACTTCTGATAGCCTCATTCTCCTCAGCAAATTCAGGGCGGTCGATAATCTTAGGATAGCCCACAATGATGCGGCTAGGATAGAGATTATCATAAAGCGCCTTGCTCTCACGGAGGAACTCTGGCGAGAAGAGCAGGTTGAATTTCTTCACTCCCTTCTTGGCATACTTCAGATAGAGACTACGGGTATAGCCCACAGGGATGGTACTCTTGATCACCATCACAGCATCCGGATTCACCTCCAATACCAGGTCGATGACCTCCTCCACATGCGAAGTATCGAAGTAATTCTTCACCGGGTCGTAGTTGGTAGGAGCAGCAATCACCACGAAGTCCGCATCCCTGTAAGCCGCCTTGCCATCCAAGGTAGCGACCAGGTTCAGTGGCTTCTCTGCCAGATATTTCTCAATATAATCATCCTGTATTGGAGAAATCCTCTTATTCAGTTTCTCCACCTTCTCAGGGACCACATCCACTGCACTCACATGATGGTGCTGAGATAGCAAGGTCGCTATGCTCAAACCTACGTAGCCTGTACCGGCTACAGCGATTCTTAAATTCTTAAAATCTTTCATTTTCCAAATAATGAATGTTAATGATATTATACTGAACTCCACGAGTTATTATAGAGTTCAATAACATGATAATAAAATAGTTAGAGTTCTGATCTGATTAAATTCCTATGATATTTTTAGCGTGTCTGTCGTGTTATTCAAACCTATTTCAGCCACTTCCTGTCATTATCCTCGAACCAGTCAGCAAGGGATTCCTCAAAATTCCACTTAAACTGATAACCACAGTTCTTCAACTTCTCACCACAGATATTAGTAGAAATCTGGAGTTTCTTTACTCTCGCAGGACAGATACCCATTGGCGAGCCAAGGAGCATGGCAGCTCTTGCCATAGGCATGATAACCCAGTTAGGAATATCAGGAACAAACTGAGTCAAACCAGTAACCTTCTTCATTGCCTCCACGATATGCTGAATAGTATAAGCAGGCTCAAAGCAACAGTTATACAACTCAACACCATGCTCATGATGCTCCAGACGATAAAGCATGAAGCGCACCAACTCCTTTACATAGATACAAGCCTTGATGGTATCCTTTCTGCCAGGGTAAGCAAACTTATGACCACGGATAGCCCAATACAATCTAGTGAAGTTACCATTCTCTCCCTTACCGAATACCACACCAGGGCGGACGATGGTAAGCTGGCGATGAACAGCATCACCATTCTGCCACTTCTCATGAATCTTTTCTGCCACCAACTTAGAGATACCGTATGCAGTATTAGGAGTTGGCAAAGTTGTCTCCTTCTTCAACTCCTCAGCAGCTCCGTATGGTGCGATACTTGAAGTAAACACAATCTTCTTGATATTCCACTTCTCCGCAAACGCCACCACATTCTCAGCACCACGGATATTGGTCTCGAAATACTCATGATTTTCATGACCAGGAGTACGATGCACGGCAGCAAAGTTGAAGATGACATCATCCTCAGTAGGAGTAAATGGCAAGTTCTCGATAGGCTTGCGGATGTCATACTCGATGAAAGTTGACTGCAACTTCTGACCATCACGCAAAGCTGACTTGTAATCCTTTACTACCGGATTAGGAGTGCCAGGCTTAACGATGTCGAGGTTATATACTTGGGCGTTAGGATAACGCTCCTTAATCAAATTTGTAAGATGGGTACCGATAAAACCGGTACCCCCAGTGATAATATAGTTCATAAAACTATGTTTTATAGATTATTGGCTGCACTTGGCAAAATCAAGCAAGTTTGTTTTGCTCTCGTTTGCACAATAATTCATTAGTCAATATTTATTCCGTTCTTCTTAAATTCCTCGTATTTCTCTTCAACAAACTCTTTGATTTCTCTTTTGAATCTCTCTTCTGAGAATCCTTCAGCCCATTGACGGCAATCAGCAGGAGCGAATGGTTGTGCTCCCATAGCTTCAAACTTATTGACGGCTTCAACAATTGCTTCTGGAGTCTGTTCGTTAAAGAACAAGCCGGTCTTACCACCATTTACAGTCTCTAGCGAACCACCATGTCCATACGCAATAACAGGTGTACCACAACTTTGAGCCTCAATAGGAATCATACCAAAATCCTCATCAGCAGCAAAGACAAAAGCTTTAGCGTGCTGCATCTTTTCTTTCAGCACATCAAAAGGCTGATACCCCATTACCGTCACATTCTCCTTAGCAAGTTTCTGATAAGCCTCCAGATTAGGACCGCCACCGATGACAACAAGTTTCTTGTTAGGCATCTTATTGAATGCTTCGATAATAGTATCTATTTTCTTATATGCAACTAATCTACTACTTGCTAAATAATACTCCTGCTTATCATTGCATAATTCAAAATTAGAGATATCAATATTAGGATGAATGGTAGTGGCTTTTCTTCTATATGTTTTTCTGATGCGCTGTCCTACATAGTCAGAATTACTGATATAATAATCAACACGGTTTCCAGCTATGGCATCAAATTGACGGATAGGATGAAGCATCAAGCGGACCAACCAACTCTTGAAGCCCTTATCCAAATGCGACTCCTCCAAATATTCATTATACATGTCCCAGCAATATCTGATAGGACTATGACAATAACAAATATGGAGTTGGTCAGCCTTAGTCAGTATACCTTTCGCCACACAATGAGATGAAGAAATAACGACATCATATCCTCTCAAATCAAACTGCTCGATGGCAAAAGGAAACAATGGTAAGTATGCACGATGCTTCTTTGTACCTAAAGGCATTTTCTGGATAAAGGAAGTATGAACCTTTTCCCAAGGAATGCCAAGTTCATCACACACATCTTTTTTTGCTACCAATGTATATATGTCGGCTTTAGGAAATACATCCAAGATTGCCTTTACAACCTTGTCAGAGCCACCGACTGTGACAAGCCATTCTTGTATGATTGCTACTTTCATATTAAAAATGTTACTTCCACCATTCCATTGCCCTTTCTACTGTTGGAGCCATGTCATAGTACTTATATTCCGCCAATCTACCACCAAAGATAACATTTTCTTCTTTATCAGCCAAAGCCTTATACTTGGCATATAAAGAAGAGTTCACTTCATCATTCACAGGATAATATGGTTCCATACCATCCTTCCATTCTGTAGAAAACTCTTTCGAAATAACCGTCTTTGGAGTCTCATAAACTTCTTGACCAAACATCTCAAAATGCTTATGCTCAATAATACGAGTGTAAGGAATCTCACGCTCTGTATAGTTCACTACCGCATTGCCTTGATAGTTAGGCTTGTCGATAATCTCTGTCTCGAATCGAACTGTACGATAGTTGAGTTTGCCAAACTGATAATTATAGAATTCATCTATCTTTCCTGTGAAAACAATCTTGTCGGCAATACCTTCCCAATAAGGGCGATTCTCAAAGAAATCTACTTTAGTTTTAGTCTCAATCCCTTCAAGCAAACCATCAATCAACTTGTTGTATCCGCCAATCGGGATTCCTTGATACTTATCATTGAAGTAGTTATTGTCAAAGATAAGACGAACAGGAAGACGCTTGATGATGAAAGCAGGTAGTTCTGTACATTTTCTTCCCCACTGCTTCTCTGTATAGCCCTTGATAAGACGCTCATAGATATCCTTACCAATCAACACCTGAGCTTGTTCCTCCAAATTACGAGGTTCAGTTACACCATCTGCCTTCATACGAGCCACAGCCTCTGCTTTCTGCTCATCAATCTTAGCCTGTGCCTTCTCTGGAGTTGTTACGCCCCACATCTGGTAGAAGGTATTCATGTTGAAAGGCAAATTATAGAACTTTCCCTTGTAGTTGGCCACCGGAGAGTTGGTATAGCGGTTGAACTCTACGATGGAGTTCACGAAGTCCCATACCTTTTTGTTTGAGGTATGGAAGATATGAGCACCATACTTATGCACATTAATACCATCAATATTCTCACAATAAATGTTGCCACCCAAATGAGAACGTTTATCTATAACCAAGCATTTCTTGCCCTGCTTTTTGGCAAGATAAGCAAATGTTGCTCCGAATAGTCCAGAGCCAACAATCAGATAATCATATTGTACCATATTACAAATTAATTTAATTTCTTATATATTTTTTTCGATTAACGATGTATATTCCTTCTTTTTTATTTGTCATTATGCCATTCAAATTATAGATCTTTCCATTATTCTTTTCTTTGTTCTTTATGACAGGTCGTATTCCTGTACTGTTTTTTTCTTGCTTCAAATAATCCCAAATAGCCTTTTCTATGAAAGCATATCCTGTATCGTTTGGATGCAAGCAATCAACTGTAATTTCATATTTGTTGTCTTGATTGATTGGGAAAAGAGTAAACATATCTATCACATCAATATTCATACGATTACAGATATCTTTTTCTGCATTGACAAAATCTTCTAAATTTATGCCATAGTCGTTGATGAAAGGATCATGGGAATAACAACCTTTTGTTGTATAGGTCTTCATCGGAGTAAGGCACACTATTTTAGATTTTGGATATAACTCTTTCAATTGAAACATAAGATATTCATAAGCCTCGTAAAATGTACCATCGTCTCTCAGTGAACCGAAATCGTCTACCCATGTTCCTATTTCTGCATTTCTAATGAAATTTTTGCTGCCATAAGTTTCATTAGTCAAGAAATCATTGATTCCCCCTGCTACAAAGATGAAGTCAGGCTGCTGTCCTTTTTCTGAATAAAGGGAATGTATTCTTGATTCAGCTGTAAAACTATTATGATCCTTCAACAAGTCATAGATAACCGTTGCTCCTCCTTTTGTAGCCCTTCCAAATAAAGACATTCCCATAGCGGTTTGCATTCTCTGTATATAATGCCTATTTACTCTTGTCACAAAGTTGTCTGTTCCAATACTATTGGCCATGATAGAAAACGATTTACCTATTTTATTTTCTTCAGGAAAGTAATAATACAAAGAATAAGCAAAGCCCAATTTCTCATTTATTGATGACCATTTTCCGTCATCTTGCAAAAACTCCGCTCCTGGTACATTGTTCTTGTCGATATCTGTACCATAAAACAGATTTCCATCAATTGCCAAAAATTCATTAATGCCGATCTCTATCGTACCAAGTGCATGATATTGCATTTTTTCAGGTATTATGTCATCTGCCTTTATGGTGAATACCTTTTCCTTTGATTTTGAAAGTCCATTGACAAGATAGATATTTGTATCTTCTTTTCTTCTTAATTGAATATCGATTCCTGTTACTACAGAATTAAAACATTCAAAGAACCTGTTATATGCCAAATGGTCATAAACTTTTGATGTAAGAATTACATTTTGTGTTTTTGCAATTTCTATTCCATAAGAAATCGTACACAGGAATAACAGCAAAACTGTTACCCCCCCAGCCCGTCCGAGAACGGCCGTTTGGGGGTGTATCATAGAGGGCAGAACCGCTATCACGACTCCACCTAAGCCCCTCTAAGGGCATATCTTTTTTCATCTTAAAATTTTAGTTTATGTTAAACAATTCGTCATAAGGGCTTTAAATGGCCGATATGAACACTAATAGAGCGTGTTTTTCGATGGTATTGATCCCTACAGGTCATTATCCAAGAGAAGCAATCAAAGCAGGTACACCTTTGAGAGATATGGCACGACGAAGGTTATAAGATAGGCAAAAGAGACCCATCTCAGCAGTTACTTTCAGTTTGCCTTTCAGTAAAAAGTAGTATTGCCCAAGTGCTCGCTTCATGGTTCCAAAAGGATGCTCGGAGAGGCATTTGCGATTGTCCATCTTGTTCTGATCTAGATGTAAAACGTAACGGACAACCTTCTTCACGATCTTCATTCTTGGAGGTTTTGGCTTGTCCTTATTCTCTTCTTTGA
>ERZ773187.597-NODE-597-length-33956-cov-26.492021_pt1 | contig 33956 bp, 30 predicted proteins | sample MGYA00511242_ERZ773187 | MGnify/ENA primary metagenome ERZ773187 (study PRJEB29015, sample SAMEA2737744) | human gut metagenome | biome: human gut; feature: human-associated habitat; material: faeces | place: China | collected 2012 ...
TAGATAGATATTTATATCATCAAAAGCATACTCGTTGAAGTAGGAATGAAACATAAAAGTTTATAACTTTTTATAAGTTTTCAGTAACGGGCGAATGGACGACACACAAAAAATGGAATATGCGAGGGCGTTTCTGCAAAAGGAGGTAGAGTCGGAATTTCCTTACCCGTTTCAGATTCTGACGGAGGAGGACAGTTTTTTATTCTGCTTTAAAAATGGATGCAGGGACTGCTGTGCTCGTTTAAAGGCGACAAAAGGGATGCTCGATAGGCTCTGCAGCGGGGATAAAAAGGTGCAGAAGCAGGAAAAAGAGCGGGTGCTTCGGGTTCTTGAGGCAGCAGTGGAAGCGCAGGAAAATACGGCTCTTTCAGAAAAAAGTGAGTACGGAAAAATGAAAAATATGCTGATTCTTCGTCCGCTCAATCTGGATTTTTACCGAAGCGAGCTTGTAAACGTGCCGTATATCCGCATCGGGGATGTAGCGCTGGTGCTGTACTGCGTTTTATCTCATCTGGGAGAAGATTATTTTACAACGAAGGTGTACCGGGATCAGGTTCAGAAATGGATGGTCCCCGAAGCGGAGGTAATGCGGGCAGCGCTGGTCAATACGAGCTTTTTGTATTCGCCGCGGCTGTATTCGATCCAGTGCCTGATGGGCTGGGACGGAAAGCGGTACGAGAACGGCATTTTTATGGGGGAGGACGACGAACAGAAAATCCCGCCGGGCATGCGCAGCTATCTGTTGACAAATACGCTGGAAATCAACGGAGCGATTGCCGTTTTTTATCCGGGTGTTGCGGAGAAAATCGCGCAGGATCTGGGCGGTGACTTTTATATTGCGTTCACGAGTATTCATGAGGCACAAATTCATGGCGTCGGAATGATTTCTCCGGAAATAGTGGAGTACAGTTTGCAGGAAACGAACCGGGAATGTACCAGACCGGAGGAGGTTCTGTCCAATCATGTATATCTTTACAATCAGGAGAAAAAGACATTTTCAATGCTTATGGACGGCGATTTTCTGGAGGTAGAACATGAAGAATAGACGGGGAGAGTATCTGTATTTTTGCAGTGCAGAGCAGGACAGTCTGTATGCGTTGACGCTTTTTCGGGAAAAAGAAAAACAGGGAACGTTAAATGTGCAGGAGACAGGATTGCTTCTCTGCATGGAACAACGCGCCGAAGACAGCTGGATTTATTTGATGCCTGCGGCGGTCTATGCGGCTGCCAACCAGAAAGGTGCGAGAAGCTGGATGAACCGGCAGAAGCAGGAGAAAATAGATCTCTGGAATGAGAAGGGAATTGCATGGATGCGCCGATATCCGGTATTTTTGGAGCAATTTGGATGGAAACAACGACGCTACGCGATTCTGGCAGCGGGAATTTTTGAGCAGCTGGAAGAGGAATCCATGGACGAGTTTGAAAAAGGAAAAAATCAGGTTTGCCATTTTTTACAGGGAAGCTGGGGATTTCTCTGGAAGCGTATGCAGCAGTGCGACAGGCTGAGTGTGCAGGAATGGAAAGAAATGAAAGCGCCGTGGAAGGATTCTGTGCGGATGGACTGCGCGATGTCCGGCATCCTTTTATTGATGGCACAGCTTCTGAAAAAAGAACTGGAAGAGCGCGACCGGCTCTGCGTGGGATTTATGAAGCTGCAGCAGTTCACACAGGAGAGCCTGCGAACAAATGGTATCGCTGCGAAGCAATCTGCAAAGGTATCGGGAGCTGAACCAGTGGATGCACGCGGTACAGAAATCCGTTCTGTGGGCGTTGGTACGAATCCCACCGCGCTTGTCGAATCTGAAAAGATGGGATGGCTGTTCCAGAAATTTCGCAATCCGGAGCGCCCTGCTTATATCCATGAAAAAGGGCGGATTTCCAGCGAATGGATGGAACAGCTGCATCAGATTATGGAGCTGGCGGGACTTCCGGCAGGAACATTTGAAGCGGTCAGCCTTTCTGCGCAGGAGGTAAACGGCCTTGTAAATCTGATGGGAGAAAAGCTGACTGCGCGCCAGTATATGACGTTTCTGATGTTGTATTCGGTGTCGCGGGAGCTTGCACAGGCAGGGCGCACGGCAGCAGCGCTGCAGTTTATCCAGACATCCCGCCTGAGGGGAGCATCGCCAGCTGCGATGGGGACAGGGATGACAGCGGCGGCATTGATGTCAGGCGGGGCTGGTGCAATGGTGGCGGAGCGAAGCAGGTACGGGGTACGAAGAATGTCAGATGCAGATGGAAATCTGGTGTCTGCAGAGCAGCTGGCTTTGTATACACAGTCCGTGCCGCAGGCGTCACAAAGCAGCTATTGATCGTACGAGGTTCCTTCGGTGTAAGGCGCCTGCGGAATGGAGATTTTTACGCAAGATAGCAGAACATAAACACAAAATGACACAGGCTGCCGGCCATGACGAACAAATGAAAAATTTCGTGTAAGCCGAACATCGGATGCCGTGCGTCAAACAGAGGCAACCTGAGCGCGTAGATAATGCCGCCTGCAGTATAGATCAGTCCGCCGGCGAGCAGCCATAAAAAGGCATGGAGCGGAAGCAGGGAAAACAGCTGTCCAAGAACGGACAGGCAGCTCCAGCCCATTGCGATATACAAAACAGAGGAAAACCATTTTGGACAGGTGATCCAGAAGCCTTTGATAAAAATTCCGACCAGCGCGATTCCCCAGACTGCGGCAAGTAGCATCAGACCGGAGGGCTTTGGCAGGGTCAACAGGCATACCGGCGTATAGGTCCCTGCGATCAGGATGAAAATCATCATATGATCCATTTTCCGAAAGATACGCAGAATGCGCCCGGAGCAGTTGACAGAATGGTATATCGTGCTGGCGGCATACAATAAAACCATGCTGATCATAAAAACTGTCATTGCAGTGAGACTTTTTACACCGGAGTGGACAGCTGCGCGGACTAACAGCGGGACTGCTGCGCAGAGAGCGAGCAGCATGGCGATAAAATGGGTGAGTGCGCTTCCGGGTTCCCGAATGGTTATGTTCATAGTAGTACCTCCTCCTTACATTTGGATACAATGGAATGCGTATTTTGCGGGCATTCTGTGTCATGGATAGCAGAATGTTCGTTTAACAAGCAATGTGGCATTACAAAATATTACACGTAGTATTTAAAACTATATATAATATACACAGATACTACATGGAAAGTGACAAAATGTCAAGAAGAGATGATAGAAAAAAAGTTACCGTTCACACGCGCCATTCGCAAAAGCGCATCTTCGATGCTTTCCGCTGCTTTGCAGCTCTTTTTGCTCATAAAATGGCGCTCCCTTCGTACCCTTCTGAGTTCAGATTTTCGTGCAAGCACGGAATCTGAACCCAGAAGGATACGAGTGAACTGTGACATAAAAAAAGAAACGAACAGACCGCATTAGCAAATGCCGTACGGTTGTAAACTTCGTTTCCGTTTCTATACTATATGATATTTAAGATGTCGGGCAAAAGTCCCCGACCTTGATGCCTGACGGGTTGATCATCCAAGACACCTGAATAAGTCGCAGGTTTCAAAAATGATGCAGCTTTCAATCCTCCTCAATCACCTGGATTTCCAGGTAATCGAAGTCGATTTCCTCCACAAAAGAATCCTGGCGGAAGCGTGTTTTGGCATGGCGGCGGAAATCGTTGATATTGCTGTCGAGCCAGATTGGTTTGCCGAGGTCGAACTGCATGCAGACCTCCTGCAGCGCGTCAAAAACCTTATGGGTTCTGGTTTCTTCGCGGTCGTCGCAGATGACGGTATCGTTTAACATGTGGTTATTCTGAAATGTGCGCGCCCATAAACGGAACATGAAAAATCTCCTTTGTGTGAAAGATGTTTACGTCAGTATAGCATAAATCCCGGAGGAAGTGCATAAATATATTTGTGTAGTGAAAAACCGGAGGAAGATTGGGCGGAATATCTAAAATTTTAATGAAATCCGTCTGTTTCCACATTGGGTATGCTATAATAAAATTATCAAGAAAAGAGAGGCCGAAGGTATGGAACTTTTATTGGACGCAGAAAGCCAGATCGAAACGTGGCAGGAAGTAATATTGGTTTATAATGCCGCCCTGAAACAGATTAACACGAAGCTGGAAATTTTAAACGACGAATTTCAGCACGTTCATCAATATAATCCGATCGAACATATTAAATCCAGAATTAAGACTTCGGAGAGTATCGTAAAGAAGCTGCGCAGGCATGGATATGAATCCACGATCGAAAATATGGTGAAGTATGTCAATGATATTGCGGGAATCCGTGTAATTTGTTCTTTTACATCGGATATTTACAGAATCGCGGAGATGATTCGACTGCAGAATGATATTCATGTCATCGCAGTCAAGGATTACATTCGCCTGCCGAAGGCGAGCGGCTATAAAAGCTATCATATGCTCGTGACCGTTCCGGTATTTTTGTCTGACCGCACTGTTGATGTAAAGGTGGAGATTCAGATCCGTACGGTAGCGATGGATTTCTGGGCGAGCCTGGAGCACAAGATCAATTACAAATTCGAGGGCAATGCGCCGGAGCATGTCAAACGAGAGCTGATCGAATGTGCAGGTATGGTATCTGCACTGGATAACCGGATGCAGGAGCTGAACGAAGAGATTAAGGCATTGAGCAAGGAAGACGCGGATGGAGCCTGACGGTCAGACCGATCCTGTCAGGATTCGCTCTATTCATGACAATAGAATGCTCGCAGAGCGTGCATTCTATTGTTTTCGAAAAACTTTTAGGTGTATTGAGGCAGTTCGGACGCGGATGCGATCGGGCTGCTTTTTTATTGGATCGAAACTGCGTTTCGATCCAATAAAAAAGCTCCGCGAAGATGCGCACTCGGCGCAAGGGTAGATGGTTGCTGAAGCAACCGCGCCTCGGCGCGAGAATGTGCCAAGGCACATTCTATTTTAATGGCTAGTACATCGTTTCTATCCATTAAAAAACGCTCTGCGAGGATCGCACTGCGGCGGAGAGGAATAATGTCGCTTACGCGACCCGCTGCAGGCGGAGAATCCTGCTAGTACAGCGTTTCGTAAATAACTATACCAATTGCGTAGGATGTGGATTCGAGTGCGCAGGTATAAAAACGCAGGCGTAGCGGGCTACGCTGAGGCTTTTATACCTGTGCAATCGGATTCACAGGCAAGTGAGTGGTATAGTTATTTCGAAAACGATGTACTAGACATGAAACGGAAAATTTCTCTCCAAAAATGAGGAGTGCCCAGGGCCTCCCGGCACCTGGGCTATTATGAAAAAATTATCTGTGTTTCCTTTGGTAGATCGTTAAGTTTCGTTCCTTAACGACAAAGTCAGTATAGCAATTAAATATGAACAAATTATGAACACAATGTTAATATGTAGTTAATTAGCACAAAAACTTGAATGACATAAAAGGAAAACAGTGCAAAATAAATAAAACATTACAGCTCACTCGTACCTTTTTGCAAGCAGATTTCATGCTTGCAAAAAGGTACGAAGGGAGCGCCACTTTATGAGCAAAAATGAGCTGCGAAGCAGCGGAGAGCGTCGAAGACGCGGTTTTGCGAATGGCGCGTGTGAACAGTAGCAATAAAACAAAAGCGCTGAAAGAACCTCTGTTTTGATCTTGTTTCAAAATGGTAATAATGATACAATAAAACAGAATATACACTGTTGTAAAAGATGCGATTTTGGGGAAAGGATACTTTGCCCCGGGACACAGGATTGAGAACGGAACAGACAGAGAGGGAAATACATGCAGGATTTGGAAGCAAAGCGTTTGAGAGAATCGCTTGTAGAATACGAAAATTACTTAAATGAGATCCGTCAGGTTACACGAAAAAATGTGGAAGCTCTGGATGTGATTCAGAAATATACGGATCAGAGCGCTGCCGGAATGCAGAATCTGGCGGAGCAGAGCATTGAAGGAATCCAGCGTGTGACGACGGAGAGCGCCGGCGGACTGCGTAAAATTATTGAAACCGGCACGAGCAATTTAAGCCGGATGGCAGAGGGAAGCCAGGACAGCATCAACCGCACCGCACAGGAATGTATGATTAGACTGCAGAACTATACAAAAGAAGGACTGCTGCGCCTCGACGAAGCACAGCAGAAAAATCAGGAAACTGCAGAGCAGGTCAGTCAGATTGAACAGGCGATCCTGGAGCATATGGATGAGATCAAGCAGCTCTTAAAGCAGTCCGATGATTTTACCCATAAGGAAAACGTAAAGGTATACCGCAACGTACAGGCGGTTGTCGTAGATGAAGTAAAGAAGCAGACCGAAGCGATAGCGGCACAGAATGACGAACTTGTCCGCCGCAATGAGCATTTGCAGAAGCAGGGCAGAGGACTCAGACCTCTGATGATTATTACCCTCGTGACCGCACTGGCGAATATTGTTCTGGCAGCGGCGCAGATTGCAGGGCTGTTTTAATGGGCCGCGTAAACTGGCGGCCGGGCAATATGCTTTACCCGCTTCCGGCGGTCATGGTTTCGGTTGCGGACAAAGACGGAAAGCCGAATATTTTCACCGTTGCATGGACAGGTACGGTCTGTTCCAATCCGCCGATGGTGTCGATTTCGGTGCGCCCGGAAAGATATTCCTATCATTGTATTGAAGAGACAGGAGAATTTGTCATTAACCTGACGACGAAAGAATTGACGAAAGCAGCAGATTTCTGCGGCGTCAGAAGCGGTCGGGACGTGGACAAATTTGCAGAAATGAATCTGACACCGTGGCCGGGACAGAAAGTGTCGGTACCGCAGATCGCAGAAAGCCCGGTCAGCCTGGAATGCCGCGTGACGCAGAAGACAGAGCTCGGCAGCCACACGATGTTTGTGGCGGAGGTCGTTTCGGTCAGTGTGGACGAGAAGTGGATGGATGAAACGGGACGGTTTCATCTGGAAAAAGCGGACCCGATTGTGTACTCCCACGGCACATATTACGGACTTGGGGAAGCAATTGGGACGTTCGGCTACAGCGTAGCCAAAAAGAAAAAGAAGAAAAGATGAACAGATTGAAGAAATATAGAGGACTGATCAAAAAGACCTGGTTTGCGACGACGGGAATCACATTGCTGGTACTCCTTTTTGGCGTGCCGTCTTTTCCGCGATTTCAGAAAACAGGCGATAATTTTTATAAAGTCAGCATCAACGGAACGGAAATTGGCAACAGCAGCGACCCGGAGGAGGTAGAAAGGCTTGTCGCCGAGGCGCGCCGCGAAATCACTGAAACAGAAGGTACGATGGTATATATCCCGGTTGAAATCACTTCCGAGGGGCAGGAGCTGCTTTTTGGAAATACAGACAGCCGGCACAACTTATATAAAGCGATTTATGATGTTTTAAAAAGCAGCATTTCCACAACGCTGCAGCATGCTTATACGGTAAAAATCAACGAATATACGGTAAACCTGGGCAGCAGCAGTGACGTTCGGGCACTTTTACAGGCTGCACTTGACCGGTACGATACAGAACATGCCTATCGTGCAGATATTGTGATTGACCCGGACAGACAGTTGAACGTCCTGACGACTTCGGTTTCCAAAAAAGACGACAGCACCGGACAGCTGCAGCACGCAGCGGGGGAAGGTGCCGGGGCGGAACGCTTTTTTGACGAGCTGTTTGAAGAGATTGAGCCGGATCAGGGAACGGTGGATTTTTCCCAGATGGAATACGGCACGGTTTCCGTCGATTTCGGTGATACGGTCGAGATCGTGGATGCCTATTTGATGGAAAACGAGATCACGCCGCTGGAAACCGCGATTTCTGAGGTGACGGCGGATCAGCAGAAAGAGCAGATTTATGAAGTAAAAGCGGGAGATACGCTTTCCCAGATCGCAGAGGATAACGGCTTGGCGATTGCAAATCTCGTTGCGATCAATCCGACTCTGGACAATGAAAATTCTGTCATCCGTACCGGTGATGAGCTGATCATCACCGTACCGGAACCGGAGCTTTCTGTTGTGCATACGGAACAGATTTATATGGAAGATACCTACGAAGCAGATGTGGTATATATCGACAATGATGAATGGTATACGACAAAGACAGAGCTGCGTCAGCAGCCCTCTGCAGGCTTCCGAAAAGCAGCGGCACTTGTGACTTATCGAAATGATGCTGTGGAATCACAGGAGATTTTGAAGGAAGAGGTTATCGTAGAGGCTATTCCGAAGATCGTGGAGCGCGGAACCAAGGTTCCACCGACCTATATCAAGCCGATTTCCGGCGGACGGCTTTCCTCTGGCTTTGGCGGCAGAAAAGCACCCAAGAAGGGAGCGTCCACGAATCATAAGGGAATTGACTGGGCAACCCCCATCGGTACGGCGGTCATGGCATCCAGCGGCGGTACGGTTACAAGGGCAGGCTGGGGCAGCGGCTATGGCTACGTCGTTTACATCCAGCATGCGGATGGCAGAGAAACCCGCTATGGACACTTGAGCAAGGTTTTGGTCAGCGTCGGACAGAAGGTCAGCCAGGGGCAGAAAATTGCCCTGAGCGGAAACACGGGCCGAAGCACCGGACCGCACCTGCATTTTGAAATCCGGATTAACGGACAGGCAGTGAACCCGCTGAATTACCTGAACTGAAAGTTTTAGTTTACAAATGAAGTGGAATATGCTATAACCACAAGGACGGTAAAGGATTCTTTTTGCCGTTTTTGACGTGCATAAACGACGAAAAACAGAAGAAGATTATAATAAATAGATACTACATGCAGATACTGCGTGCAGAGGCTGCATGCGCAGCAAAACAGATTTGAAAATAAAATTCAGGGATTTCTTTTTTCAGGCGCTGAAAGAGGAAATTGATGCGATGGACAGGCTGCCTGTGCAGCAGAAATAAGAGGAAATATGGAACAGTATGCAATCAATGGCGGAAATCCGCTGGTCGGCGAGGTTGAAATCGGGGGCGCAAAAAATGCGGCGCTGCCGATTCTGGCTGCTTCCCTGATGACGGATGAGACCGTACTGATCGAAAATATGCCGGATGTACGGGATACGAACATCCTTTTGGACGCGATGGCGGGGATTGGCACTCATGTGGAGCGGATTGACCGTCACACCGTTAAAATTAACGGTTCTCTGATTCATGACTTAACGGTTAATGGGGATTCTGTCAAGAAAATCAGGGCATCCTATTACTTTTTGGGAGCCCTTCTCGGAAAATATAAAAAGGCTACGGTTGTACTGCCGGGCGGCTGCGATATCGGCTGCCGTGCAATCGACCAGCATATCAAAGGGTTCAAGGCACTGGGCGCGACGGTTGAGATTGCGCATGGCATGATTACGGCGGAAGCGTCCCATCTGTGCGGTGCGCACATTTATCTGGACGTTGTCAGCGTCGGAGCGACAATCAATATCATGATGGCTGCAGCGCTGGCAGAGGGCAGAACAACGATCGAAAATGCGGCAAAAGAACCTCATGTTGTGGATTTGGCGAACTTTTTAAACAGCATGGGAGCCAATATCAAGGGCGCAGGTACGGATGTGATCCGGATCCGTGGTGTAGAGCGACTGCATAAGACGGAATATCCGATCATCCCGGATCAGATCGAAGCCGGCACGTTTATGTTTGCTGCCGCTGCGACGCACGGCGATGTGACGGTCAAAAACGTGATTCCGAAGCATCTGGAATCCATTTCTGCAAAGCTGTCGGAAATCGGCTGTGAAGTAACAGAGTCGGATGATGCTGTCCGGGTAGTGGCTTCCAGACCGCTCAAACATACACAGGTAAAGACTCTGCCGTATCCGGGCTTTCCGACGGATATGCAGCCCCAGATCGCGGTGACGCTGGGTCTGTGCTGCGGCACGAGCATTGTAACAGAGAGTATTTTTGAAAATCGTTTCCGCTATGTGGACGAGCTGATCCGCATGGGCGCAAGCATTAAGGTGGAAGGGAATACTGCGATCATCGACGGCGTTTCCCGATATACCGGAGCGAGCATCAATGCGCCGGATCTGCGTGCCGGAGCAGCACTTGTTATCGCAGCGCTGGCAGCGGAAGGAATGTCTGTCATTGACGATATCCGTTATATCGAACGCGGATATGAGGATTTTCCAGCAAAACTGCAGAGCCTCGGCGCCCAGATCGAAAAGGTGGAATCCGAACGGGAATTGCAGAAATTCCGCTTGAAGATTGGCTGAGACACTTTTCAGAAATTGTCCTGTTGACAAATACAGGGCGCTATAGTATTTTAAATGAGTACCTGATAAGAAAATTCAATATTGTGCCTTCTCTTATTCAGAGTGGTGGAGATACATAGGATCTGTGAAGCCACGGCAACCCCGTTTTTTCGGAAGGTGCCAGCCTGAGCGAATAGAAGTCCCGTTTCCGGGATGGAAGCAATCGAACAATAAGAGGATTTGATTATCAAACTATCGGATCCGCTTTTTAGCGGATCTTTTTGTTTCATAGGAAAATGCGTCCTATGAAATAAAAACGCTCTACAGAATCGCACCGAGGCGGAATGGAAAGATGTCGCGAATGCGATCCGCCACAGGGAAAGAATCCTGTAGAGCAGGATCCTATTTTTCACAGCAAACATCTAAGGAGGAACAGATGGAAAAACGTTTATTTACTTCTGAGTCTGTAACAGAAGGACATCCCGACAAAATGTGCGATGCCATTTCCGACGCAATTCTGGACGCACTGATGGAAAAAGACCCGATGAGCCGTGTAGCCTGCGAGACAGCAAGCTGTACCGGTTTCGTACTGGTAACCGGTGAGATCACCACCAACGCATATGTAGATATTCCGAAGATCGTTCGTGAGACGGTTAAGGAGATCGGCTATGACAAGTCTGAGTATGGCTTTGACGGTAACACCTGCGCTGTTATGGTTTCGATCGACGAGCAGTCTTCCGATATCGCAATGGGCGTTGACAAGGCTCTGGAAGCAAAAGAAAACCAGATGTCTGAGGAAGAGCTGGAAGCGATCGGCGCCGGCGACCAGGGTATGATGTTCGGCTATGCAACCAACGAGACAGAGGAATATATGCCTTACCCGATCTCTCTGGCGCACAAGCTGGCACAGCAGCTGACCAAAGTAAGAAAAGACGGCACACTGACCTATTTAAGACCCGACGGCAAGAGCCAGGTTTCTGTAGAATATGATGAAAACAACAAGCCGGTTCGCCTGGAGGCAGTTGTATTATCCACACAGCATGACCCGGATGTAACGCAGGAACAGATTCACGAAGATATTAAGAAATATGTTTTTGATCCGATCCTGCCTGCAGAGCTGATCGACGAGAACACCAAGTTCTTTATCAATCCGACCGGACGTTTTGTAATCGGCGGACCTCACGGTGACGCTGGTCTGACCGGCCGTAAGATCATCGTAGACACCTACGGCGGATATGCACGTCACGGCGGCGGCGCTTTTTCCGGCAAGGACTGCACCAAGGTTGACAGAAGCGCAGCTTATGCAGCACGTTATGTTGCAAAGAACATTGTTGCAGCAGGACTGGCTGACAAGTGCGAAATCCAGCTGTCTTACGCAATCGGTGTAGCACAGCCTACCTCTATCATGGCAGACACCTTCGGCACCGGCAAGATTTCCGATGAGAAGCTGGTTGAGATCATCCGTGAGAACTTCGACCTGCGCCCGGCAGGCATCATCAAGATGCTGAACCTGCGCCGCCCGATCTACAAGCAGACTGCCGCATACGGTCACTTCGGCCGCAACGACCTGGATCTGCCCTGGGAGAAGCTGGATAAGGCAGAAGATCTGAAGAAGTATCTGTAAGATCCACCCTTTTGTAAAATAAGGGTAACTGTTCAGTTCCCTCACAGTTACGATGCAAAATCCATTCCAAATCGGCTTCGCCGATGGGATTTTGCATGACTCAATCATATTCTTACGGTCTCAGCAGCAAGTGCTTCGACCTGTTCTGAACAGTTACAAATAAGGTACCTTATATAATCCCATGTTCCTGCCGCGGCAGCGTTATGCTGCTTCGGTGGTGGATGTGGGATTTTTTATCGTATAGAAAACTTCGTTTCCATACGATAAAAACGCTCCGCGAGGATGCGCACTCGGCGCAGGGGTAGATGGTTGCCGAGGCAACCGCGCCTCGGCGCGAGAATGTGCCAAGGCACATTCTTTTTTATGTTACAGAGCGGGACAAAGCGATCAGGTATCAGCTGGCGAAACATTTATCGGAAGCTGCCAGTCTGATAAGGATGGAATTTTCCAAACGGGCATGGTATACTCAACTCAACAAGATAAGGGGATCGATACGAATGAAAAGAAAACAGGTAACAGCAGCATGTCTGATGGCGGCAACGATGCTGTTTTCAGGCTGCACGCCGAATATCAGTGAATATGCAGCGCGAGCGCAGCAAGCCGGAAAGAGCTTTTGGGAAGGGAAAACAACAGACGCTATGGCGCAGGACAGCGATGATGCGGCAACAGCAGATGGCGAGACGTATGTAGCAGGTGAAACACAGAATGTCAGTACAGGAACCGGCACCGCTGCAGCGAACGATGATGAGGTGCAGGATAGCACCGCTGCGACCGATGGTGGGACACAGGACGGCATAACAGCGACCGGCGGAAAAGCGCAGCACGGCGATACCGCGGCAACAGCAGACAGCGAGATGCCTGCGACCGGCGAAACGCAGACCGACACTGCTACAGAATCTGCGGCAGCAACAGCTCCTCAAATTCCGGCCCTGATGACAGAAGTGACCGACTCCGTTTATGAAGCATACGCGCAGAAATCGGATGTGTTTACCGGTAAGCTGGCGGGACACGACCGCTTAAGCCGCGCAGAAAACGCAGCGCTGACGGCAGTTCTTTCGCAGAAGGAGTACGGTGACAAGACGCTTTGCCTGCAGAACATGGCGAAGTATGACAGCAACGCAAATGAAAGCTTTCTGCTGATGTTTGAGAGCACACCGTTGACAGCGCGCGGGCGGATTTCCGGCGATCTCTGGTATTATGACGGCGAGTCGGCAAGGCTTCTGGAAAAAGGAATCGTCGTGACCGGACTGCAGCAGGTGACGGGAATTGGGAATCCGTTTGTTATTCTGGAAACGGAAGTCTCCGGCAAAAAACAGGCGGCTGTCTGGACGGTAAAAGATCAAAAGTGCGAAAAGCTTCTGGAGGATGCCGAGACGATCGAAGCGACAAAGGACGGCGTTTGTACGTTTTATCCTGTAGAGAAGACTGTGTATGATCCGCTTGTTTCGGAATGGGACAGTGCAGAAGAGACGGTTCCTGTTTATTATGAAAGAACAGCGGACGGATTTGCGGAGCGTTCGTATCGGGAGCTGACAGCGTCGGAATATTTGGCGTATGTGTCTGCAGAGGATTCGGATGAAGAGGCACAGGCGTGGAAGGAAAAGCTGGAAGAGCAGTTCTACACGCAGACGGATGAAAATACAGAATATACCTATTGGTTTTATGCAATTGGGGAGGACAAAATTGCCTATCGCTGCAGAGAAGCCGGGCAGTCGGTCGGACAGGAAGAAGGAATCGATCATGCGGTTGCGAAGTACAGCTGGTGTATCAGCAGCCTGGATCAGGGAAAGCTGACCAAAGCATCGGAGACGATCAGCGGGGATGGATTTTTCTTCCCGTCGAGATTGGAGCAGGAAGAAGCGCTGGAGAGCCTGGAGGATATTCCAAACGAATTTACGAAAAACCGGTTGAATAAAGTGCAGAAAACAGCCCGCGCGGCGGTCAATCAGGCGGTTGCACAGATTCTAGAGGTACAGGAGTACCCGGACGATGCGCTGTGTTTTGCAGAGACGGCGGATTACGATGGGAACGGCAAAAAAGAAACGTTTGCGGCGATCGGCAGGTATGACGGAGCGATCGGCGCGCCGGTATGCGACCTGTGGTTTGTCGGCGCGGACGGCGCAGTTTTGGAAGAAGAGAATTTTGCCTTTAAGGAGCTGGAAAAGCTGGGAAGCGCCTTTGTGCTGTATCGTGGCTACGAAGTGTCCGGCGTCAGCGACATGCTGTTTGGTGTGCAGGAGCAAGGAGCAGTGCGCCTGTTAAAACAGATGGGGCACTTTGAGCTGGATGATGACGGCGATCTGATGGCATGGACTGCCGGGACAGAAGCCGCGCCGGGATATTATGACATCAGCCTGCGCACACTGACAGAGTATCGATTAGAAGAAATCCGTGAAAAAGAGCTGTTACAGTATAAAAACGGCAAAGCAGTGTTAAAGAGTATCCTGCGGCAGGTTGGATCAGATTCCGGGAAAATACAGATTTTATCCGGGGAAAACGATAGGATTCATGTCAACTTTTCGGACGCGGAAGGAAGCTGGTACGAGACATGGAAAGTGGAAAACGACAGACTTGTACTGACAGACAGCGGAGAAGGCAGTGTAAAAGAGGTTCATGAAAGCGGTGATGTGTCCGGACAAAACGCAGTCAGTCAAAACAGCGCTGTATCTGACCGGGAAGCAGACAGCATCAGTGAAAACAATGCGGCAGCATCCGACCGGACAGGCAGCATCGGCACGAGGTCTGTGACAAAGAACGGGCAAAAGTCAGAAAACGGGACAGAAAGCCCTGCCTTTGACTTCTCTGCGCCCGATGGGACAGCAAAGGAAACTCAGACAGAACAAGAATAGGAAATTACAAAAATATGGCATTTGCACATTTGCACGTCCATACAGAGTACAGCCTGCTGGACGGTTCCAATAAAATCAAAGAATATGTAAAACGAGTCAAGGAGCTGGGCATGACGGCTGCGGCGATTACCGACCATGGCGCAATGTACGGTGTGATCGATTTTTACCGTGCGGCGCGGGCAGAGGGTATCAATCCGATTTTGGGCTGTGAGGTCTATGTTGCGCCCAATTCCCGTTTTGACCGGGAGATTACCGGCGGGGATGACCGGTATTACCATCTGGTGCTTCTGGCGGAAAATAATACTGGTTACGCGAATCTGAGCAAAATCGTCAGCCGCGGTTTTACGGAGGGTTACTATTACAAGCCGCGTGTCGATATGGAGGTTCTGGAGGAATTTCACGAGGGAATTATTGCGCTGTCTGCGTGTCTGGCAGGTGAAGTGCCGCGCTATATCCAGAAAGGACTGCCGGAGGAAGCAAAAAAATGCGCATTAAAGTATCAGTCGATTTTTGGGAAGGATAATTATTTTCTGGAACTGCAGGATCATGGGATCCCGGAGCAGCAGACCGTAAACATGGCGCTTTTACAGATGTCGCGAGAACTGGACATTCCGTTAGTATGCACGAATGACGTGCACTACACCTATGCGGAGGACGCAAAGCCCCACGATATCCTTCTGTGTATCCAGACCGGCAAAAAGCTTTCCGACGAAAACCGGATGCGTTACGAGGGCGGTCAGTATTTCGTCAAAAGCGAAGAAGAGATGAAGGGACTGTTTCCCTATGCGTGGGAGGCAGTGGAAAATACACAGCGAATTGCAGACCGCTGTCATGTGGAAATCGAGTTTGGTAAGACGAAGCTGCCGCATTTTGATGTGCCGGAGGGCTATGATTCCTGGGGATATTTGAATAAGCTGTGCACTGACGGCATGAAAGAGCGCTATCCGGAGGACGACGGAACGCTGCAGAAGCGTCTGGAATACGAGCTGGGTATTATCAAGCGCATGGGATATGTGGACTATTTCCTGATCGTGTGGGATTTTATCAACTATGCCAGAGAAAACGGTATTCCGGTAGGACCTGGACGTGGAAGTGCAGCTGGAAGCATCGTTTCCTACTGCCTGCATATCACGAATATTGATCCGATCCGTTATAGCCTGCTGTTTGAGCGTTTCCTGAACCCGGAACGAGTTTCCATGCCGGATATCGATATCGACTTCTGTTATGAACGCAGACAGGAGGTCATCGATTATGTCGGACGCAAATATGGAAAAGAAAAGGTTGTGCAGATTGTCACATTCGGTACGCTGGCGGCAAAGGGTGTCATCCGCGACGTCGGGCGCGTCATGGATCTGCCGTATTCCTTTGTGGATTCGATTGCAAAAATGATTCCGAACGAGCTGAACATGACGATTGATAAGGCACTGTCAATGAACGCAGAGCTGCGCAAGCTCTACGAGAGCGATGAACAGGTGCACGTGCTGATTGATATGAGTAAACGGCTGGAGGGATTGCCGCGCCACACCTCGATGCACGCAGCAGGGGTTGTGATCTGTCCGGAGGCGGCAGATCATTTTGTACCGCTTTCACGGGGGTCGGATGGTTCGATCACAACGCAGTTTACGATGACGACGCTGGAAGAGCTCGGACTGTTAAAAATGGACTTTCTGGGGCTTCGAACCCTGACAGTAATCGACCACGCGGTCAAGATGATTGAGCATGACACCGGTGTGAAGCTCGATATGGAGCATCTGGATTATAACGATAAAAAAGTGCTGGATTCGCTCTGCACCGGCAGGACGGACGGCGTGTTCCAGCTGGAAAGCGGCGGGATGAAAAGCTTCATGAAGGAGCTAAAGCCCCAGAACCTGGAGGATATCATCGCGGGTATTTCCCTGTACCGTCCCGGGCCGATGGACTTTATTCCAAAATATATTAAAGGAAAAAACAATCACGACGAGATCACCTATTCCTGTCCGGAGCTGGAACCGATCCTGTCTCCGACCTACGGCTGTATCGTGTATCAGGAGCAGGTTATGCAGATTGTGCGCGACCTCGGCGGCTACACGATGGGACGAAGCGACCTGGTTCGCCGTGCGATGAGCAAGAAAAAGCAGTCTGTCATGGAAAAAGAACGGGCGAATTTCGTTTACGGCAATCCCGAGGAGGGCGTGCCCGGCTGTGTGGCCCGGGGCATTCCGGAAAAGGTCGGTCTGGAAATTTACGCGGAAATGATGGATTTTGCAAAATACGCGTTCAACAAATCCCACGCCGCATGCTACGCGGTTGTCGCTTACCAGACGGCTTACCTGAAATATTATTATCCGGTGGAATTTATGGCGTCCCTGATGACTTCTGTAATCGATAACCCCGGAAAAGTGGCGGAATACATTCTGGTTTGCCGCCAGATGGGAATCGCGATTCTGCCGCCGGATATCAACGAGGGAGAGCCGGGATTTTCGGTATCGGGCAAATCAATCCGGTACGGACTGACTGCGATCAAGGGTGTAGGACATCCGGTTGCGGACGCGGTGATCGCAGAGCGGAAGCTGCGGGGCGTGTTCAAAAACCTGCAGGATTTTCTATCCAGAATGTCCGATACGGAAGTCAATAAGCGCAACGTGGAAAACTTCATCAAAGCGGGTGCATTCGACAGCCTTGAGGGAACACGCAAGCAGTTTATGAGCGTATTTGTGCAGCTGATGGATCAGAATCAGCAGAATCGGAAAAATAATATGGCGGGACAGCTTTCCTTATTCGATCTGGTGGACGAGTCGGAAAAGAAAAACTATGAAATCCGCTTCCCGGATGTCGGGGAATATTCGAAGGAAATTCTTCTGACCTTTGAAAAAGAAGTGCTCGGTGTGTATGTCAGCGGGCATCCGCTGCAGGAATACGAGCAGCTCTGGCGCAGGAATATTTCCAATACGACGGCAGATTTTATGCTGGATGAGGAGACAAACAGCGTCCATATTCAGGACGGAGCAAAGGCGGTCATCGGCGGAATTATCGAGGAAAAGAAGATCAAATATACCAAAAACGATAAGGTGATGGCGTTTTTACAGGTGGAGGATCTGGTTGGAACGATTGAAGTTATCGTCTTCCCGAAAACCTATGAGCAGTACGGCAGCAAGCTGATGGAGGATGAAAAGGTTCTCTTGCGGGGGCGCGTTTCCGCAGAGGAGGACAAAGACGCGAAGCTGATCTGTGAATCCGTGCAGACCTTTGACGAAATCCCCAAAAAGCTCTGGATTAAATTTCCGACGATGGAAACCTATCAGCAGCAGGAAAAAAAGCTGCTTTCGGCAATCGCAGCTTCCGACGGCAAGGATACCGTGGTGATTTATGTGGAAAATCCCCGCGCGATGAAGCAGCTGGGGGCGAATCACACCGTTCATGGGGACGAGGCGCTTTTAAAGCAGCTGGAAGAGCTGTTTGGAGAAGAAAACGTAAAGCTGATGTAAGTTTCACAAAACCATTGAAAAGAAAGCCCGTTTCGATTAAAATAAAAAATGGTTTTACGGATTTTGAAATCTTAAGATTGAAGTCCAGCCCGCAGCGGCAGACAGGAGGAACAATGGCATCTAAGATAAAGACAATTGGAGTTCTTACAAGCGGCGGAGATGCGCCGGGTATGAATGCGGCAATCCGTGCGGTTGTTCGGAAAGCGATTTGCAACGGCGTCAAAGTAAAAGGCATTAAAAAAGGCTATCAGGGCCTGTTAAATGAAGAAATCATAGATATGGATGCCCGCAGCGTTTCGGATACCATCCAGAAGGGCGGTACGATTCTGGGAACTGCGCGTTGTCTGGAATTTAAGACGGAAGCCGGACAGAAAAAGGGCGCGGAGATCTGCCGCAGACACGGCATCGACGGTCTGGTTGTTATCGGCGGTGACGGCTCTTACAGAGGCGCACAGGCGATGTCCAGACTTGGAATCAATACGATCGGTCTGCCGGGCACGATCGATCTGGATATTGCATGTACCGAATATACGATCGGTTTCGACACGGCAGTCAATACCGCGATGCAGGCAATCGATAAGGTTAGGGACACCTCTTCTTCCCATGAACGCTGCAGTATTATCGAGGTAATGGGCAGAAATGCCGGTTATATCGCACTGTGGTGCGGCGTCGGCACCGGCGCGGAGGATATCCTTCTTCCTGAAAAGTACGACTATGACGAGCAGCAGCTGATTAACAATATTATAAACAACCGTAAAAAGGGCAAAACCCACCATCTGATCATCAATGCAGAAGGTATCGGTCATTCTACTTCCATGGCGAAGAGAATTGAAGCAGCAACGGGTGTGGAAACCAGAGCAACCATCCTGGGGTACATGCAGCGAGGCGGCAGCCCGACCTGTCTGGATCGTTATTATGCTTCTATCATGGGCGCTTATGCGGCAGACATCCTCTGCGCAGGCAGCTCGAACCGTGTTGTGGCTTACAAACACGGCGAATTTGTAGACTATGATATCGAGGAAGCGCTTGCGATGCAGAAAGAAATTCCCGAATATCATTATCAGGTCAGCAAAGCGCTGGCCACCTGACGATACAGGACGCAAAGGGGCGGCTGCACACGAAACGTGTGTGGCCGTTGTGCGTTTTCATAAAGATCAACGGAGGAACCTGCATGATTACTGCAGCATCCAACAGCCGGATCAAAAGGCTGGTACAATTGAATCAAAAGTCGAAGCTGCGCAGAACGGAGGACGTTTTTCTGGCAGAGGGTGTGAAGATGTTTCTGGAAGCACCGAGAGAGCAGCTGCAGGAGGTCTATGTTTCGGAATCCTTTCTGGAAAAGTGCAGCTGCAGGGAGCATCTGGAAGAGGTTGGCTACGAAGTCGTTTCCGACAGCGTTTTTTCTAAAATATCGGATACCTGCACGCCACAGGGCGTTTTATGCGTGCTGAAACAGTTTCACTATAATATAGAAGAAATGCTGCGGGACAAAGCACCGCTGTTTCTGCTTCTGGAAAATATACAGGATCCCGGCAACCTCGGTACGATGCTGCGAACCGGTGAGGGCGCAGGCGTTTCCGGGATTATCATGAGCCGGGATACAGTCGATTTGTACAACCCGAAGGTTATCCGTTCGACGATGGGCAGCATCTACCGCGTTCCGTTTTATTATGCGGACGATTTTGCGGCGGCGGTTCATCAGGTACAGCAGGCGGGTGTCAGCGTATACGCGGCGCATCTGCGCGGGAAAAATTCCTATGCCTGTCAGGATTACACAAAGGGGACGGCATTTCTGATCGGTAACGAGGGCAACGGCCTGCGGGAAGAGACTGCAGAGCTTGCGGACTGTTATATCCGAATTCCGATGGAGGGCAAAGTGGAGTCGTTAAATGCAGCGGTGGCGTCTTCGATTCTGATGTATGAAGCGCATCGGCAGAGGGCGATTTGAAAGAAGGTCGAAGCTTGAAAAATAACATTTTTTAAGCTCGAGATTTGTGTCTGCGCGCACTTGACACAAACTCGACATGCGCAAAAAGCGTGCGCAGAAATGAGAGGCACAGATGAAAATCGGTTTTATCGGACTTGGAAATATGGCGCAGGCGATGATTGGAGGAGTTTTGAGAAATCACCTGGCTGTGCCGGAGGAAATTTACGGTTCTGCAAAAACGGCGGAGACCGAAAGCAAAGTACATGAAATGTTTGGCATCACGGTGACAGGCGATAACCTGGAAACCGCGCGGCAGGCAGAGCTTTTGATTCTTGCCGTAAAGCCGCAGTTTCTGGAGAAAGTGATCGGACAGATCAGCGACATTGACCTGACCGGTAAGACGATTCTGAGCATTGCGGCAGGCAAAAGCCTTGCGTGGCTGGAAGAGCAGTTCTGCGCGCCGCTTCCGTTTGTGCGTGCGATGCCCAATACGCCGGCACTGGTCGGGGAAGGCTGTACCGGAGTCTGCTATGGCAGCAGGGTAACTCCTGAGATGAAAGAAAAAACGGCGGCTGTCCTGGACAGTTTCGGCAAGACGGTTGAGCTTCCGGAACGCCTGATGGATGTGCTGACCGGCGTCAGCGGCTGTGCGCCTGCCTGGATTTTTATACTGATCGAGGCGATGGCGGACGGTGCAGTTGCGGAAGGCATGCCGCGCAGCCAGGCATATGAATGCGCTGCACAGGCTGTGCTCGGCAGCGCGAAGCTGATGCTTGAGACCGGAAAGCATCCGGGAGAGTTAAAGGATATGGTCTGCTCCCCGGCAGGCTCCACAATTCAGGCGGTACGCGTTTTAGAGGAAAAAGGCTTCCGCGGCGCAGTGACCGATGCGGTTATCACTGCGGTGGAAAAGTCCAGAAGCCTGTAAAATAGTTTGTTACAAAAATGTTAAAAACAGGAATAAAGGAAGATCTGATGGAAAAAATAATCCCGTCAGGTCTTCTTTTTTTATAAAAAATCGAAAAAACCGCAGAAAATGGCTGTCCTTTTTATGAAAAGAGAATTTACTATGTTAAAGCGGCATTTGTTGAAAACTTTGAAAAATAGTAAGAAAAAGGCGATGATTTCGGAGGTTTGTTGTAAAAATATCACAATAGAAGAAAAACTTTTGTGGGGAACTAACGGAAATTTGTGGTTCCGGGTGAACGGCTTGACATTTGATTGTAATATTGCTATCATATCATGCGTAACAATTGTTAATAAGTTTGTAACAATTGAAACAGCTCTGTAACAGGGAGCGTCCCACAAAAAGCTCCTGAATTTCACCGGCAGAATGGCTGGGGAAGCAGAGTAAGATTTATGGAGGTAAGAATGAACGGAAAAGGCAGAAAGTTGTTTCGTAGTGCAGTCGGCATTTTAACATCTGTTATGATGATGGGTGCATATACGACAACCGCTATGGCAAGTGGTATCGGTGTCATTGATGCGAAAGACATGCTGGACATTCATGCAGAAGCAAATACAGCGTCTGCGGTGATTGGTCAGGTCATGGAGGACGGTCATGTGGCGATCCTTGCAAAGTACAACGACTGGGTGCAGATCCAGGCGGGAGAAATTGCAGGATGGGTACCGGCTGAAAATCTGGTCGAGACAGAGATTTCCAACGAAGAGGCTGTTGCAGCCAATGAGCAGGTGATCGCTGAACGGACAGGAGAAACAGCATCCGAAGATGAATTCTTTGCAGAGGAAGAAGTACAGCAGGATGAAACAGCAGCTTTACAGGCAGAGGCGAGTGAAGCAGCACAGAATGAGATAGAAGAAGTACAGGCAGCCGAGGAAGCAGCCCGCATCGAAGCGGAAGCGCAGGCAAAGGCAGCAGCCGAGGAAGCAGCGCGCATCGAAGCAGAGGCGCAGGTAAAGGCAGCCGAGGAAGCAGCGCGGCTCGAAGCGGAGGCGCAGGTAAAGGCAGCAGCCGAGGAAGCAGCACGCATCGAAGCGGAGGCGCAGGCAAAGGCAGCAGCCGAGGAAGCAGCACGCATCGAAGCGGAAGCGCAGGCAAAGGCAGCCGAGGAAGCAGCGCGGCTCGAAGCGGAGGCCCAGGCAAAGGCAGCAGCTGAGGAAGCAGCACGCATCGAAGCGGAAGCCCAGCAGGCAGCTTTGGCAGCCCAGACCGCAGCGATATCCGCAGAGGAATTAAAACTGCTCGCAAATATTATTTACTGTGAAGCAGGCAGTGAATCCTACGTTGGTAAGGTTGCGGTAGGCAATGTCATCATGAACCGCGTCAAGAGTGCATCGCAGCCCAATACGATCACCGAGGTTGTTTACGCAAAAGGACAGTTTTCCCCTGTTAGAAACGGTTCGCTGCAGAGGGCACTGAGCAGTGACAAGGCAGATGCAGCCTGCTATCAGGCAGCAATCGAAGCATTAGCCGGTGCACAGCCGGTCGGCGACAAGCTGTTTTTCAGAAGAAATAACGGTCGTTCCGGACAGGTAATCGGACATCACGTTTTTTACTAAAACAGTATCATAGCCGGGGCATTTGGCCCAATAGCATTATAAGGGAATCGTCAGAAGAGGATAGGGAAAAAACTGTTGTTTCTGACAGAAAAAGAACAAAAAAAGGCATGTGGAAAAGGATTGTTTTCACACGCCTTTTTTGTGTTCATGACAATAGAATCCTCGCAGGGCGCACACTTGACAGTAATTGACGGATTTGATATGATGACGCTAATCATGTAATATAATTGTAACATTTGATGAGCCGATTTTGGGAGCGCCAAAGGCGCGGAAAATCAATGGAGGTTCAGCTATTGTTACTGTTCACACGCGCCATTCGCAAAAGCGCATCTTCGATGCTTTCCGCTGCTTTGCAGCTCTTTTTACTCATAAAATGGCGCTCCCTTCGTACCCTTCTGAGTTCAGCGTTTCGTGCAAGCACGGAATCTGAACTCGGAAGGGTACGGGTGAACTGTAACCATCTATTGAGGCTGTCTGCGGACATGAGGGGATAGAAAGGATCATCGATTTATGGGCTGGAGCAGAAAATCTGAGAAAAGGGGGAAGCACTGGCTGCGGGCTGCAGCGCTGGGAGTTGTCTTTTTGTGGACGGCCGGAAGCAGTCTGCAGGCAGAGGCAGAATCGAGCAAAAGCGCGCACTGGCACAAGGGCGTTGGCGTGGAGGCGTGGCTGACAGGAGCGGATAAGGAACAGGTCAGTCCGAACGCAGCATCCCAAAATGATGCGGCAGATACAGCGATCGCCGCAGTCGGCGGGCAGGAAACGGATGCAGCGTCCGACAGTGCGGACAGCAAAACCAAAGCTTCGTCCGGTGATGGAATGAAAATGGACGACCTGACCGGCACAATCGTGATGACGAGCGTTCAGAATGTATTGAATGTCAGGACGGAACCGGACAGCGAGGCAGAGCTTGCAGGGTATTTGTATGCAGACTGTGGCGGTACAGTGCTGGAACAAAAGGACGGCTGGACAAAGCTTGAGTCCGGCGAACTGACCGGCTGGGCAAATAACGGTTATCTGCTGTTTGGGGAAGAAGCTCGGAAAGAGGCAAAAGACGCGGGACGGATTGTGGCAACGACCAAAACAGGCGCTTTGAGAATCCGGAAAGAACCTTCAGCAGATGCTGCGATTTATGATCTGCTGGAAGAAGGTGCAAAGTATGAGGTCGTGGATGAAGAGCAGATCCGTTTCAGCGAGGATCAGGAAATCACGGCGGACTGGGTTGCGGTCAATTACGGCGGAAAGACCGGATATGTGTCTTCGGAATATGTCCAGGTTGATTTTGAAATCGATTACGGAGAGACGGTTGAGCAGGTAAAAGCGCGCGAGGAAGCGGAAACGGCGAGACTGCAGGCGGAAAAAGAAGCTGCCGCACAGAAACAGAAGCAGGAAAAGGCAGCGCAGGCGGAAAAGGAAGCGAACAAGGCTGCTGCACTGGCAGCGGACGACAGCGTGCTTTTGGCGGCGCTCATTCAGTGTGAAGCAGGAGAAGAGCCCTACGAAGGACAGGTGGCTGTCGGCGCAGTCGTGATGAATCGGGTCAGAAGCGGCGCTTATCCGAATACGGTCAAGGGAGTTATCTATGCTTCGGGACAGTTTACACCGGCGGGAAGCGGACAGGTTGGACGCGTTGTCGCAAGTGGAAAGATCAAGGCAAGCTGCCTGCAGGCGGCACAGGAAGCGATGGCGGGAAGCACCCCGGTTGGAATAGCGACGCATTTTAGACGGGCAGGAAGCAGGGAAGGTATTGTGATCGGACATCATGTATTTTGGTAGACGGGGCATGATTTTTGTAGTATGATAGTCATAAGTCACAGGAAAGGAGGAGTTACATGACGGAAGTATTTGCCTGGCTGGCTCTGTTGATTTTACTTGTGCTGATTGAGCTTGCGACGATGGGGCTGACGACAATCTGGTTTGCAGCCGGAGCTCTTGTTGCGACGATAGCAGCTGCCTGCGGTGCGCCGGTTCTGGTGCAGGTCATCCTGTTTTTGGTAGTGTCCGTGCTGATGCTTGTTTTTACAAGACCGGTTGCCATGCGCTATTTCAATGTTGGAAGGGCGAAGACCAATGTGGACAGCATGCTTGGGGAACGCGGTATCGTGACCGGCAGGATTGATAACCTGCACAGCTGCGGACAGGTTACGCTCAAAGGCATGGAGTGGTCAGCGAGATCTCAGGAAACTGAGGGGACGATTGAAGAGGGTACCGTCGTCATTGTAAAAAAGATCGACGGCGTGAAACTGATCGTTGTCCCGGACGAGATCGAAACAGAAGAACCTGTAACAAACAGCAGCGAGGCTGCTGACAACATGCGGTAAGACCGCGGAAATGAGGGTAATTATGATAGGTGGACTGGTAATACTCATTATTTTAATTCTTGCAATTGCAATTGTAGCGTCCTGCATCAAGATCGTACCGCAGGCGCAGGCTTATGTCGTAGAACGTCTCGGCGCATACCAGGATACCTGGAGCGTTGGCCTTCACTTTAAAGTGCCGATTGTCGATAAGGTTGCAAAGCGTGTACTGTTAAAGGAACAGGTAGCGGATTTCCCGCCTCAGCCCGTTATCACAAAGGATAACGTTACGATGCGGATCGATACCGTTGTCTTTTTCCAGATCACAGATCCCAAGCTGTTTACCTACGGAGTTGAAAATCCGATCATGGCGATTGAAAACCTGACCGCGACAACCCTGCGTAACATCATCGGAGATCTGGAACTGGACCAGACCCTGACCTCCCGTGAAACGATCAATGCCAAGATGCGTGCATCCCTGGATATCGCAACCGATCCCTGGGGCATTAAGGTAAACCGTGTCGAATTAAAGAACATCATTCCTCCCGCAGCAATTCAGGATGCGATGGAGAAGCAGATGAAGGCAGAGCGTGAACGCCGTGAAGCGATCCTGCGTGCCGAAGGTGAAAAGAAATCTACCATTCTGGTAGCAGAAGGTAAAAAGGAATCCGCAATTCTGGAAGCAGAGGCAGAAAAGCAGTCTGCAATCCTGCGCGCAGAAGCAGAGAAAGAAAAGATGATCCGTGAGGCAGAAGGTGAAGCGGAAGCAATCCTGAAAGTCCAGCAGGCGACTGCAAACGGTCTGCGTTTCATCAAGGATGCAGGAGCGGATGATTCTGTACTTCGTTTAAAGAGTCTGGAGGCTCTGGAAAAGGTTGCGGACGGCAAGTCTACAAAGATCATCATTCCGTCCGAAATTCAGAACATGGCGGGACTGCTGACCAGTGCAAAGGAGCTTTTAAGCGACAAATAAGCTCACATGTACCATCTTTGATACTATCCGCTGCCTGACAGCGTATTTCATCTTTACAAAAAAGGACCGTACATTCTATAATGGATGTACGGTTTTTTATTTTATGATGCAAGGGTCAAAAGGTCTAAGCCCACATGAGCTTGCTCATAGGTGGGTGAAAGACCTTTTGACCCGCCCCGATAGGAGCATAAAAGTGGGATGATAATCCCACGATATGCGACTATCGGGCAGGATTGTGGGAGTGCGCAGCACGGAACAATCCGTAGGCATCAAGGTCGGGGGCTTTTGACCCCGACATCATTTCATAGGAAAATGCGTCCTATGAAATAAAAACGCGCTACGAGGATGCGCACTCGGCGCAGGGGTAGATGGTTGCCGAAGCAACCGCGCTTCGGCGCGAGAATGTGCCAAGGCACATTCTTTTTATCGTATAGGAAACTTCGTTTCCATACGATAAAAACGCTCCGGAGGATCGCACTGCAGCGGAATGGAAGAATGTCGCTTGCGCGACCCGCTGCAGGCGGAGAATCCTGCTTCGCAGGATTCTGTTTCATCAGGAAACAAATTCTGCAGCGCAGGATTTTATGAAGAGGAGGATACATCATGGACCTGACAGGACGTCATTTTTTGAAATTACTGGATTATACGCCGGAGGAAATCAATTATTTCATCGACCTTGCAGCGGAGCTGAAACGCCTCAAAAAAGCAGGCATTCCGGTCGATACCTTACGGGGCAAAAATGTTGCACTGATTTTTGAAAAGACCAGCACGAGAACCCGCAGCTCCTTTGAGGTTGCTGCACACGATCTTGGCATGGGATGTACCTACCTCGATCCGTCCAGCTCCCAGATCGGCAAAAAAGAGAGCATCCGCGACACCGCACGCGTTCTGGGACGGATGTTTGAAGGAATCGAATACCGCGGTTACGGACAGGAAATCGTAGAAGAGCTTGCAAAATATGCAGGCGTTCCGGTATGGAACGGTCTGACTAATGAGTTCCATCCGACCCAGATGCTGGCTGACCTTCTGACGATTCGCGAGCATCTTGGAAAGCTGAAAGGTGTGAAGCTGGTTTATATGGGAGACGCCCGCTACAACATGGGCAATTCCTACATGGTCGTATGCGCGAAGATGGGCATGCACTTTACCGCCTGCGCTCCGTCCCGTTATTTCCCGGATAAGGCACTGGTTGAGCAGTGTCAGGAAATTGCAAAGCAGACCGGCGGCAGTATTACGCTGACCGAGGACGTAGAGAATGGAACAAAGAATGCGGACGTCATCTGCACCGACGTATGGGTTTCGATGGGCGAGCCGGATGCGGTATGGATGGAGCGTATCGAAGACCTGATGCCTTATCAGGTAAACCGCAAAGTGATGCAGAATGCCGGGAATGCGATTTTCATGCACTGCCTGCCTGCATACCATGACCGCAACACCCAGATCGGCAGAGAAATCGGCGAGCGCTTCGGTATCTATGAGATGGAAGTGACGGATGAAGTCTTTGAATCCGACGCATCGGTTGTATTCGACGAGGCAGAAAACCGCATGCACACCATTAAGGCAGTGATGGCAGCGACGCTGGGCTGGAAAAATCCGTCAGAGGCGTAACGGAAGGACAGCAGCATTTGCTTCGGTGTATGGCAATAGCACAGACGCAAAGTGTTTTGTTGCTGAAAAGGAGAAGAGTTCATGTTGGATCAAAAGAAGCTGGACAGCCTCCTTGCAGGCTGTAGGTTTTGGGAAAAGGTTCAGTGCTTTGAAACGGTGGATTCGACGAATCTGATTGTCAAAGACTGGGCACAGCAGGGCGCAGAAGAAGGAAGGAGCGCAGTTGCGGAGGAACAGACGGCAGGACGCGGCAGAAGGGGAAGAAGCTGGATTTCCCCGCCCGGAGAAAATCTGTATTTCAGCATTTTACTGCGCCCACAGGCGGAAGCGTCTCGTATGGCGATGATTACGCTGCTGATGGCGATTGCCGTAACGCAGAGCGTACGGGAGCTTCATCTGGATGCGAAGATCAAATGGCCGAACGACGTGGTGGTAAACGGAAAGAAAATCTGCGGAATTTTGACGGAAATGTATCCGTCTGCAGACGGCAGCTTTTTCCTTGTGATCGGGACGGGAATCAACGTCAATCAGAAGGAATTTCCGGAAGAGGTAAAAAAGACAGCGGATTCTCTGGCGCTGGAGTTGGGAACCGATGTGGACCGGGAAGTACTTCTTGCGTCCGTGCTGAGACATTTTTTAGATTGCTACGACAGCTTTCTGGAAACAATGGATTTGAGCGGGCAAAAAGAGCTTTACGAGAGCTTTCTTGTCAATAAAGGACGCGTTGTGGAGGTACTGGACCCCAAAGGGAAATGGCAGGGAACGGCAATCGGCATTGAGAAGACCGGCGAGCTGCTGGTTCAGAGAAAGGACAGTTCCGTGGAAGCGGTCTATGCCGGAGAAGTATCAGTGAGAGGAATATATGGATATGTCTGAAACAGGAAAATTGGGAGAAAAAATCGTGCTCTGCGGGGCGAACGCCTACGAGCAGAAATATTATTTTAATCCCAGATTCAGCAAAATCCCCCAGTCCGTCCAGGATGAACTGCACATTATCTGCGTGCTGTTTACCCGGGAAGTGGGAGGAATTTTTACGATCGTATTTGAAGAGGACGGAACGCTGGCGTTTGAAACCAATGCGGCGGACGATGATTTATTATATGATGAAATTTCGAGCGGACTTCTGATTGCGGAGATCAAAAGAAACCGTCAGGAGCTTTTGGAATCCCTGACTTTGTATTATCGGGTTTTTATTCTCGGTGAGGATGTGTCCGCGCTTCTGGAGGAAGAAGATTAAAAAATAAGTTACTGTTCACCCGCGGCATTGGCAAATAGCGTGCGCAGAAATGAGAGGAAAGAATGATTTTAGTAATTGATGTAGGAAATACAAATATTACATTCGGTGTATACGAGTCCAAAAAACTGGTTACGACGTTTCGGATGACATCCCGGACGATGCGTACTTCGGACGAATACGGCACGGAGATTCTGGCGATGCTGCAGAACAATCAGATCGACCGCCGGAAGGTCGGGGGCGCAATCATTGCGAGCGTTGTGCCGAAGGTCATGCATGCGCTGATTGGCGCGGTTGTGCGCTATCTGCATACCGAACCGCTGATCGTCGGCAGCGGAATCAAAACCGGCATCAAGATCACTTCCGAGAACCCCAAGGAAATCGGACCGGACAGAATTGTGGACGTAGTCGCCGCTTATGAAAAGTACGGTGGTCCTGTGCTGGTTCTGGATTTTGGAACGGCGACGACCTACGACCTCGTTACAGAGGACGGAAGATTCGGTGTCGGCATCACCGCACCCGGCATTCGAATTTCTGCAAAGGCGCTGTGGGAGGATACGGCGCGCCTGCCGGAGGTTGAAATCAAAAAGCCAGATTCCATTCTGGCGCGGGAAACGATTTCCAGTATGCAGGCAGGTCTGGTTTACGGACAGATCGGTCAGACCGAATATATCATCAATCAGGTCAAAAAAGAAACCGGTATCACAGACCTGAAGGTCGTTGCGACCGGCGGACTGGGACGGATTATTGCCGATGAAACAGATACCATCGACATTTACGACAGCGCCCTGACGCTGGATGGACTGCGGATTCTGTACGAGAAAAACTGCAGCGGAAAATAAGTTCCGGGCAGCAGAAGGGTGTGTTCTGCTGTCGGAAAACGCAGGAAGTAAAAATGCTTCCGAAAAAGGAGGAGTATGAGACAGCTTACGATCGGAAACGTGAGCCTTGCAAATCCTGTGATTTTAGCGCCAATGGCAGGTGTCAGCGACCTGCCATTTCGTTTGCTCTGCCATGAGCAGGGGGCAGGAATGGTCTGTTCGGAAATGATCAGCGCAAAGGCGATTCTTTATCATAACAAAAATACCGAAGAACTGATGCAGATTCATCCGGACGAGGGACCGGTTTCCCTGCAGCTGTTCGGCTCCGATCCAGATATCGTCAGTGAGATGGCCAAAAAGATCGAGGAGCGTCCATTTTCTGTTTTGGACCTGAACATGGGCTGTCCGGTGCCGAAGGTGGTCAACAACGGCGAGGGCAGCGCTCTGATGAAAAATCCCCTGTTGGCGGGAAAAATTATCGAAAAAACGGCAAAAGCGATTCAAAAGCCCCTGACGGTAAAAATTCGCAAGGGCTTCGATGATGCGCATGTCAATGCGGTTGAAATGGCAAAGATCGCGCAGGAATCCGGCGCTGCGGCTGTTGCGGTGCACGGCAGGACGCGGGAGCAGTATTATTCCGGAACGGCGGATTGGGACATCATTGCGCAGGTAAAGCAGGCGGTAAAAATTCCTGTTATCGGCAACGGGGATGTCGTGGACGCGGCAAGTGCGCTGCGGCTGTTTGAGCAGACCGGCTGCGACGGCATTATGGTCGGACGCGGCGCACAGGGCAACCCGTGGATTTTCCGGGAAATTCTGGCAGCGCTGGAAGACCGCGAAATTCCGGCACGCCCGAACCGCCGAGAGCTGTACGAGATGATTGTTCGGCATGCGCAGCTGTCCTGCACCTACAAAGGCGAATATATCACTGTGCGCGAAATGCGCAAGCATCTGGCGTGGTACACGACCGGCCTTCCCCACGCGGCCGGGCTGCGCAGGCAGATCAATAGCATGGAAACGATGGAAGAGCTGATGGAGGGAATGAAACTGCTGCTGGAAGCATAAACTGGCGTATGAGAGAAATCGCTTATTTTATGCTGGAGCCGCGTGCCGGGGAAGCGCCGTCAATCCGTTTGGGCAGCCGCGCACTCCGCTGGGAAACGCCTCGACTGGAACGTTTTTTGTGGCACGGCTATCGGGTCAGCCTGTATCTGTTTCCCTGCCGCCTCGAGGGCACGAAGCGACTGCACTGGTGGATGGAGCGGATTGGAAGCGCGTTGGAAGAACAGGGGACTATGCTTTGGCTTGCGCCGGAGCTGGAAGCTGCCTGGGAGGATTGGCAGCCGCCGTTGCCGGATGCAGCGCTGGCGGCAGAAATTTTGCGCGGTCAGCCATTTCGGGAAAATCTGGTGCTGCTTGCGGATACAGAGGAAACAACGGGACAATGGAGCCGTGGACGCGAAAACGGTATCCGTCCCGTGTCTCGTCTCTGGCAGGAGGACTTTTTACGACTGGTGTCAGCGGATTTAAACGGCTTGTATCTGGTGGGGCAGAAGGAAGCGGCGTGGGAGCATTTTTCAGACTGGCTGTATGAGGAGAGCGGTCTGCCGGTCTGTTTTGTGAATAGAATACCAGAAACGGATGGACGAAAAACCGTTCTTGTGGAGCTTCGGGCAAATGCCCGGATTTTGAAGGAACATCCGGAATTTGGAAGCCTGTATGTGGATTTGACGTCTGATGTCGAAAAAAGGCGGCAAATCAGGGAAAAAAGAGCCGATATCTCCTATATCTCCGCCCGAAATTACCTTGACACTGCCCTGAAAGCACGGTATAATGCGATTTGATTAAAAGAAACGAAAGGGCGCGGGAAAATATCCCTGCGCCCGAGATTTTTCATGAGGTAAAAGGAAAAGCAAAATGGAAGAAAAAAAGAATATCCTTACCTATCAGGGACTTCGTAAATATGAAGATGAGCTGCATGACCTGAAGGTTGTCAAACGTCAGGAAGTAGCACAGAAGATTAAAGAAGCAAGAGAGCAGGGCGACCTTTCCGAGAACGCGGAATATGATGCAGCAAAGGATGAACAGCGTGATATCGAGGCGAGAATCGAAGAGCTGGAAAAGATCCTGAAGAATGCAGAGGTTGTTGTAGAAGATGAGGTTGACTTAGACCGCATCAACATCGGCTGTCAGGTTAAGATCCTGGATCTGGAATACGATGAAGAGCTGGATTACAAAATCGTCGGCTCTACAGAAGCAAACAGCTTAAAGGGTAAAATTTCCAACGAATCTCCGGTTGGCAAAGCGCTGATCGGTGCAAAGATCGGAGATATTGTAGAGGTAGAAACCCAGGCAGGTGTGATTAAGTACAAAGTGCTGGAGATTGAACGTTCCAACTAAGGACAGGTCCGATCTGACCAGCTGGAAAAGGAGTAAGTAAGGTGGCAGACGCACAGAATAATCAGAAAAATCAGCAGCAGGATCTGAACCAGATCCTGAAGGTAAGAAGAGAGAAGCTTGCTGCACTGCAGGAAGCCGGAAAGGATCCGTTCCGTCATGTAAAATATGACGTGACTGCACACAGCAAGGACATTGTGGAAGGCTTTGAAGAGCTGGAGGGCAAGACCGTCAGCATCGCAGGCAGAATCATGTTCAAGCGTGTGATGGGCAAGGCGTCCTTCTGCAATGTTCAGGATTTAAAGGGAAGCATCCAGGTATATGTAGCCCGCGACAACATCGGGGAAGAGCCCTATGCAGATTTTAAAAAATATGACGTAGGCGATATCATCGGTGTAAAGGGTGAAGTATTCAAAACCAAAACCGGTGAAATTTCTGTACATGCTTCCGAGGTAGAGCTGCTGACCAAGAGCCTGCAGGTACTTCCTGAGAAGTTCCACGGTCTGACCAATACCGACCAGCGTTATCGTCAGCGTTATGTCGACCTGATCATGAATCAGGATGTTAAGGATACTTTTGTAAAACGATCCAGAATTATCAGCGCCATCCGCCGTTATTTGGACGGACAGGGCTTTATGGAAGTGGAGACTCCCATGCTGGTTGCAAATGCCGGCGGCGCTGCTGCAAGACCCTTCGAGACGCATTACAATGCGCTGGATGAGGATGTAAAGCTGCGTATTTCCCTGGAGCTGTATTTAAAGAGACTGATCGTAGGCGGTCTGGAGCGCGTTTACGAAATCGGCCGTGTATTCCGTAACGAAGGTGTTGACACCAGACATAATCCGGAATTTACCCTGATGGAGCTGTATCAGGCATTTACCGATTATCACGGCATGATGGATCTTGCAGAGAACCTGTATCGTTTTGTTGCGCAGGAGGTACTTGGCACAACACAGATTCCCTACGGCGAGTATATTCTGGATCTGGGCAAGCCCTTTGAACGCATCACCATGCTGGATGCTGTTAAAAAATATGCAGGTGTGGACTTCAACGAAATCCATTCCGATGAAGAGGCAAAAGCGGTTGCAAGAGAACATCACATTGAATTCGAGGAGCGTCATAAGAAGGGCGATATCCTGAGCCTGTTCTTCGAAGAATATGCGGAATCCCATCTGATTCAGCCTACTTTCGTTATGGATCATCCGGTGGAAATTTCTCCTCTGACCAAGAGAAAGCCGGAAAATCCGGATTATGTGGAACGATTCGAGCTGTTTATGAACGGTTGGGAAATGGCAAACGCTTATTCCGAATTAAACGATCCTATCGACCAGAGAGCACGTTTCAAGGCACAGGAAGAACTGCTTTCCCAGGGCGATGAAGAAGCAAATACAACGGACGAAGACTTTATGAACGCACTGGAGATCGGCATGCCTCCTACGGGCGGTATCGGTTTTGGTATCGACAGAATGGTAATGCTGCTGACCAACTCTCCTGCGATCAGAGACGTATTACTGTTCCCGACAATGAAGAGCCAGGGCGCAGCGAAAAATGCCGCAAATAACGCAGCACAGGCTGCACCGGCAAAGGCTGCTGCAACCGATCTGGCGGAGAAGGTTGATTTCTCCAACGTGAAGATCGAGCCGATCTTTGAAGAAATGGTAGATTTTGATACCTTTGCAAAATCAGATTTTCGTGCAGTAAAGATCCTGGCTTGTGAAGCAGTTCCGAAATCCAAGAAGCTTCTGAAGTTCACATTGGATGACGGGGAACGCAAGGATCGCGTGATCTTAAGCGGTATTCACGAGTATTACGAGCCGGAAGAACTGGTTGGCAAGACAGCAATCGCTATCGTGAACCTGCCGCCGAGAAAGATGATGGGAATTGATTCCGAGGGTATGCTGATCTCAGCAGTACACGAGGAAGACGGTCATGAGGGACTGAACCTTCTGATGGTAAATGACAGAATCCCGGCAGGTGCAAAGCTCTATTAAGATGAGAAAACTGAGCCTTGCGGCGGTGTGCGCTTGCGAACACCGACATAAGGCGAAAAACACACGGAGACGGCAGTCGACGTGATGTAAAGATGTACCGTTTTACCAAATAGACGGGACGTACTTCATTTGATAAA
>ERZ773187.599-NODE-599-length-33897-cov-9.558684_pt1 | contig 33897 bp, 27 predicted proteins | sample MGYA00511242_ERZ773187 | MGnify/ENA primary metagenome ERZ773187 (study PRJEB29015, sample SAMEA2737744) | human gut metagenome | biome: human gut; feature: human-associated habitat; material: faeces | place: China | collected 2012 ...
TGATGGAACATTAAGGACTCAAAAATGCCCTATAAACAAGGGTGGGAAACTTTAGTAATTAATACTATATTTATTTCACGTGAAAATATTTTCTTTCCCTACAACCTTGATTTACCATCCACCGCCGGAGCCACCTCCGCCAAATGAACCGCCACCGAAAGAACCTCCAGAGAAGCCGCCACCAGAAGAACTGCCTCCCGAGAATCCACCTCCGCCACCCAGAAAGAACGGAGGAAACCAATCATCATCATGTCTTTTATGCTGACGAGAGGATTTACCGGAAGATGGCTTTTTCTTGATAACGCCGCATTCCTCCAATATATACCTTATTAATAAATAGAGGGGAATGCCGAAACAGATGATAAGAAAAAAGATAATAAATCCCCATTCATCCTCTCCTAAAGGACCATCATCCACATCCGGAATACCCGTTCTACCACTTTTCACCTTATTATATATAGAGCGGCTTACGGTAACAACTGCCATACCCGGCTGATTCAGACGCATATACTTCACGATGCATGCTCTGGCAATATCATCACAATCCACATCAGTCAATTCTCCTTCCAGTCCCATACCGGGAGCAATAAAGTACTTATGATCCTCCACGGCAATCACCATGACAAGTCCCCTTCGAGTTTTCTTGTAACCAATACCATACTTTTCACCGATATCCTGTGACATACGGAATGCATCCTGATCCTTTACATGCCCTACAATGACCAAGACATTCTGAACGCCACATTCCAGATTTAATTTCTGAAGATAAAAATTAGCAGAATCCTTCTGTTCCTTAGATAGATAACCATCTGGATCAGAAACATATTGTGTAGAATCCTTGAGATATGGAATCGGCACATTCTCTGCACTCCACTCGCGATGAGCAAATGAAGAAGATACCACCGAAACAATAACCAAGAGCAATATAAAAAAACGCTTAAATCTCATTATTTTTCCAATTTTGGTACAAAAATACACAATAAAAACCTTATATGCAAATACTTAGGGCATTATTTTTGCAAAAATATCGCTAACTTTTTTGTTATGTCGCAAAAAACTTGTATCTTTGCACACCGATTTAGATTAATAAATAAATAATTATAGTAAGAATAACATGACTAAAGCAGATATCATCAACGAGGTGTCTATAGCAACAGGCGTACCAAAGAAAGATGTTGGCGTAGTAATAGAAGCATTTATGGATCAGGTTAAGACCAGCCTTGTCGAGAGAAAAGAGAATGTTTACCTTCGCGGATTTGGAAGCTTTAATATCAAGCATAGAGCAGCAAAGACAGCACGTAACATTTCCAAGAACATCACTCTCACCATTCCTGCTCACGACTATCCAAATTTCAAACCAGCAAAGAGTTTTGTAGATTTGATGCTGGGTCAAGCTGTAGAAAATGAGGATTAATTAAGTCTTTGGACATAACATTTATAAATAACAATATTTTAAAATTTTAAAATCATGCCAAACGGAAAGAAAAAGAAGGGCCACAAGATGGCTACTCACAAGCGTAAAAAGAGATTACGTAAGAACAGACATAAGAGCAAGTAAGCTTTTATAGCCTATTTTGCTCCCAGTCAGTTCGTGACTGAGGGGGTATGTCAGCTCTTAAGTGTTGACATGCCCCTTTTCTGTAAGTACTAATTTAAAAGATTTTTTGAAGAAAATGACAAGCGAAGTTGTAATTGACGTCCAACAGAAAGACATCTCCATCGCGCTCATGGAGGATAAACAATTAGTAGAATATCAAAATGAGCCACGCGAGGCTTCCTTTTCTGTGGGCAACATCTACATCGCCAAGGTTAAGAAACTCATGCCGGGACTTAATGCTTGTTTTGTAGATGTAGGTTATGAACGCGACGCCTTTCTTCATTATCTTGATCTAGGAAGTCAATTTAATTCCTACCAAAAGTATCTTAAACAAGTACAGAGCGACAGAAAGAAACTTTTCCCATTCTCTAAAGCCACCAAATTACCTGACCTCGAAAAGGAAGGTAGTATACAGAATGTCTTGAAGACTGGACAGGAAGTGTTGGTGCAAATCGTAAAAGAACCCATCTCAACCAAGGGACCTCGACTGACAGGTGAAATCTCATTTGCAGGTCGATACTTGGTGCTCATGCCATTTGGAGAAAAAGTTTCTGTTTCGTCGAAAATCAAAAGCGGTGAAGAACGTTCACGACTCAAACAACTCATCCACAGTATCAAACCAAAAAATTGTGGCGTAATCGTACGTACTGTAGCTGAGGGAAAACGTGTCGCAGAACTCGATGCTGAGCTTAAAGTCCTGGTGAAGCGATGGGAGGATGCTATCGCCAAGGTACAGAAAACACAGCAACGCCCGCAACTGGCATTCGAGGAAACCGGAAGAGCCGTCGCTCTCCTGCGTGACTTGTTTAACCCATCTTACGAGAACATCTACGTTAACAACGAAGATGTGATGAACGAGGTGAAAAACTATGTTTCTCTAATAGCCCCTGAAAAGGCGGGCATAGTTAAACTCTATACTGGTAAGGTGCCTATCTTTGACAATTTCAGCATTACCAAACAGATTAAGGCTGGATTTGGACGAGTTGTCAACTACAAACATGGTGCTTATCTCATCATTGAGCACACAGAAGCTCTGCATGTAGTTGATGTAAACAGTGGCAACCGCACTCGTGAGAAAGGTCAGGAAGCAAATGCTCTCGATGTGAACCTGGGTGCTGCCGATGAGTTGGCACGACAGTTGAGACTCCGCGATATGGGAGGTATCATCGTTGTCGATTTCATTGATATGCATCTGGCAGAAGACCGACAATTGCTTTATGAACGCATGTGCAAGAACATGCAGAAGGACCGTGCAAAGCACAATATCCTTCCATTAAGCAAATTCGGACTGATGCAGATTACCCGTCAACGTGTACGACCAGCTATGGACGTCAACGTAGAGGAAACTTGCCCTACCTGTTTTGGATCGGGCAAAATCAAGTCCAGCATCCTCTTCACCGACCAATTGGAAAGAAAGATTGACCGCTTAGTCAACAAGATTGGCGTCAAGAAATTTACTTTGTATGTGAATCCTTATGTAGCTGCCTTTATCAATAAAGGCTTCATTTCTTTGAAGCGCAAATGGCAGTTCAAGTATGGTTTCGGATTTAATGTGATTGCTTCACAGAAACTGGCATTCCTTCAGTATGAATTCTACGATAAGGACAACCAGTATCTGGATATGCAGGAAGAACAGGAAACAAAATAGTTACTGAAACCAAATGGGTTTTCTCATGCATAGAACAATAAATAAAAGCTCCAATCGTATCATGATGACGAATGGAGCTTTTATTTATTTCTTAGGTAAAATGCGAGTGATAAAGCGCTCTATCGCTCTGGCACTCTTTTCATCCATTAACTTTTGAATATTTCGCAGTTCTGTACAAGCTTTATTCCTTTGCGCTATATTAGCTACCCGCTCAAAGCTATTCAATTCTTTGATAACAGCCATGCGCTCTGCATCAGAAGGAAGAGATTTCAGTTTCTGAAGTATTGACAGGATTTCTCCGATACGATTTACCTGCTTTTCATTGATAATCCAACGAAGCGTCATACTCTCACGTAATGCGAGCGCTTGTGAATAACCATTCTTCTCTAAGTCCTTCAAATCTGCAATTCGCTGGTCAAAATGCATATCCAACATTTTACACATATTAAACTCGTTCTGATAGGTAGAAATAATCTTTCCCTCTACCCTATCCTTTCCCAACAGTTTTTCAAAATGAGCACGGTTGGCAAGGAGTTTGCGAAAGACAGGAGAATCAGGAGAATTGATTTCAGATGAAAACATATTCCATGTGTCATCCTTACACAATTCCTCTATGCTTAGCGAACTAAGGTATTGATTGAGTACGGTATCTGCCTTTTGGAAATCACTTACCTTCAGCAAGTCAACTAATTTGCGTACCAATACTGTATTCTTTTCACCAGAGTTATATTTCTTTTCCAGTTCATTAATCTCTGTGGCACGCTGAATCGCATTTTCTATTTTTTCTACGAAAGTAATATTGGAGTTGAGTCTTACCGCCCCCATCTCCTTGCAGAACAGAGTACCATCGGGATCAATGATGAGGAAAGTAGGATAAATACCCACCTTATATTTCTTGCCCAATTCCGGTCCTTCACCAACATCCATATCCCTTGTCAGAGAAACGAATTTAGGATTGAAATAATCACCACACTCCTGCAAAGGAAAGATATTCTTCATCATATACTTGCAGGGACCACATGTTTGAGTATAGCAATCGATAAAAACTTTCTTTCCTTCAGCCTTCGCCTTTGCCAAAGCTTCCTTAAAAGAAATATCTTCAAAAAGAATTCCTCTATTACTGATTGAATCCTGAGCCATTATAGGCAACAGGATATTAAATAAAGAGAATATCAGAAATATAATTTTCTTCTTCATACAATTACGATTAAAGATCATTTTCAAAAGTAGAACAAATACCACGCAACAGTATTTGTATCTGTTGCATGATATTTGTATGTTACTTTTCATTATTTTTCAGTTGTTGTACCTAATCCCTTGGCAATACCAGGGAGATCGATACCATATTTATCCTTCATGTATCTGACAACAAGCTCATATTTTTCACTAATGAGCGGATACTTCTCCTTCGGATATTTTTCATAGAACTCTTCTGGAGAGAATCGCATAGCTGCTCTGATATAGAGTGAGAAGAAATCTCTGTACATACCACTTGAATTATAATTTGGCTGCTTATAATAGGTAGTAGCAATACTCCATAGAGATTCCTCTTCTACGCCATTATCATCTACCCATCTGATAAGACCACGATTAAACACATAGTTTTTGTGGTTAGGATTGCTTCTATCCAGCCTTGATACAAAATCCATTCCATCTCTCAATCCTTCAGGCTCTGGCAAGGTATTGTCCATTCGCTGAGATGTAAGGAACTGATTGATAAAACTGAATCGCTTTACAGCCAGTGCTTCATTAGCTTTCGCTAATTCCGCCTTTTCTACATCAGTTTTGTTCTCTTTATCCTTAAGTTCTGCACGTTTCTGCAACCAATATAATTCCGTATTGGAAAAACTAATTGCCCAATAGTCAAAGCCATCGAATTTAGTTGGAGTAAAGCCAGTTACATCAGGGATATAAATTTCTGTACTACCTGTATCTGTACCGGTACCTGTACCTGTGCCAGTACCACCTGTACCAGTGCCTGTGCCAGTACCACCTGTTCCTGTGCCTGTGCCACCAGTACCACCTGTACCAGTACCACCTGTACCCGTACCACCTGTGCCTGTACCACCTGTACCACCTGTACCAGAATCATCTCCTCCTCCAAGATTAGGATCTACACCTCTAAAGTCTTTCTGCAAGTAAATCTTTACAGGAAAATTCTTCTGAATCATCTCGGTAGAAGCATAAGGGAATACGTTGTTCTTAAAGAAATCTACATAGTAAGGCACTTCTGTACCTGGCACATCATCTCCATAATAGAGTTTTCCCGTACCTATACCCGTCCATTTTCTGTTCAAGTCGGCAGGAGTAATATCCTTATACAGCAGATAAACACCATATTTATCATGTATTTCTTTAATATCTTCATCCCAAGAATTGTTACCTTGAGGAAATTCCATACGAAGAACGGAGTAGTTACCCGATGGAGTGATAGGATCTTCGGATGGAGTGCAAGCCGTCATTGTGATGAGGCTCGCAACTGTGATATATATAAATCTTTTCATTCTTCTGTATTATTATCCGGGTTAGTATTATCAACTGTGAACTCAGAAGTCTCACCTATGCGCTTTGCACAAAGTGGATTCTGCTCCAGCTGATTGTTCAATTCTCGTGCTACATCAGGTATAGGAACTGTATAAAGTGGATCCTTTGCCTGAAGAGTATAGGTTGTCTTGGTAGTTGGTGTAGAATACCAAACGTGCTTGATTTCAGGCATACCCCAACGGCGCAAATCATACCAACGATGACTCTCGAAACAAAGTTCACGACGGCGTTCCTGATGTATATACTCCACCAACTTATCAATATCTGCAACATCCTCTGCCTTTGGAGCATAGTTATCAGCAAATCTCTTACTACGTAATTCTACCAAAGCTTGAAGTGCTTCCTGACTTCCATTAGCATCCACTCCAGCCTTAGCGAGCATTGCTTCTGCTTCCATATAATTGAGATATGCCTCAGAAAGACGAAGACTTCTACCAAATACACCTGTACCACCAGTAGGTCGATAACTATTATTGACCTTCAATTTACCGATAGCCAAAGGCAGCAGTTCACCAGAGAATTCTTTCCTTACGATATAACGCTGCTTACGAAGGTCACCATCCTCAAAACTGTTGAGCAGTTCATCAGAAGCACGGAAATAAGGTTTACGAGGCAAACCTGTCGTTGGGTCTTCCGTAGAATATTCTTCAACCCATCCTGCCCAATCCGATACTTTACCATAAGGGAAGATGACCTCAGAAGATTCATCATAAGAATGATAATTGGTATAGATACGTGCCACCTGACCATATTCATTCTTTTCCGTTTCTACGGTATTGAGATCAAGCAACTTGAACCGCGAATCGTTCATCACCATCTTCGCATACTTGGCAGCCTCTTCCCAGTTCTCCATATAAAGATAGGTACGAGAGAGCAGCAGTTGTACCATTGGCAGACTTGCACGGTAATCCGTCTTCCATTGTCTTGCCTCAGAAACAAGTTTAAACTGACTTTCTGCCTCCAGCAAGTCTTTGACAATTTGGTCATAGACTGCCTTCACGGTACTGCGAGCCATCGGTTTTTCCTCTACACCACTTGTTAATTTCAGAGGAACACCTAAAGCATCAGGATTCTCATTGTATGGCTGACCAAATATATTCACTAAGTTCAGATAGTAAAAGCCACGGAGCGCATAAGCCTGTCCCAGGACATAATGGATATCTTCTTCTGAACCTGTCACAGTATCAATATAATCAATGACAGCATTCACACCCTTCAGTTTACGATAATATGTATAATACATATCCGTAGAGGTTCTACCAGCCTCTTTCATCATATTAAACATATCCGGCTGCCATGTATAGGAAGCCAACAATATATCGTAATTGAAATTATCTTCAGGTAACTGATAGAGAGTTGCAGTTAAGTCGTCATCCATCAAAGTAAGAAAATAATTAAAGCCACCTATGTCGTTACGAGGATAAGCCTCGCCCAACAAGATTTCATTAAGTGAGCGCACATCCTTTGGGACAAACTCACTTGTGGATTTAGGCTCCAGGAAGTCACCGCAACTATTGAGCATCAGCATGCCTCCCAAGAGTACCATTGTATATAATTTAACTTTTTTCATGATTGTCATTTTTTAGAATGAAGCACTAAGTCCGAAAGAGAAAATGCGTGGCTGGATACTGTTACCCAACTCAGGATCAAAGCCATTCCATTTCTTGCTGGCAATGACAAAGAGGTTGTTTGTACTACCACTCAAAGAGATGCTTGTAGCATGAATCTTCTGACAGATTTTCTTAGGCAGATAATAAGACACAGACAACTGATTGCAGCGGAAGAAAGAACCGCTCACAAGACGTGCTGTTGAATTTGCCCACATTTCATAACGATTGGTAAAATAGCCATCTGGTGTATAGAGATTGAGAATATCCGCTACCGAAGTATAGAGACCAGGTATGTTGGTATGTAGCTCATCACCAGGCTGTTTCCATCGATTCAACAATTCCTTGCTGAGGTTGGACAGCGGACTTGGCATCTTGCCATAAGTAAAGGTAGAATATGGGTTAGGAAGGCGTTTCTTAGAACCCAAAATCAGGGCAAAACTCGCACTTACCTGAAGATCCTTCCAGCGCACATGAGGATTGATACCTCCAGTAAAGAAAGGCTCTGATTCACCTGCATAAACCAAGAATGACAATGGATCTATTGTCTTATCTGGATTTTCAAACTCCTCAACCTGAGTACCTCTAAAGGTAGGAAGACCTGTCTCATGGTCAAGACCTGTAAAATCATAAGCCCAGAAAGAATAGAGAGAATAACCCTTACGCAAAGGGCGCTGACTGTTGCCGGCTACGAAATCACGATGGGTCAACTGGTCAACACGGGCTGTGCGATCATCCGTCTCAGTCTTGTTCCAGTTCTTGGAAGCATTAAATCCAACACTTACTACTAAGTCCTTGGTCTTGATAGGAGTGATATTCATTGTCCACTCGAGACCATGGTTGACGATGATACCACCATTGAGCTTCAATGTTCCCATACCATATTCCTCTGGTACATCTTGCTCGATAATCGCATTAGAACGTCTTCCGTAATACTCAAGACTCATCGTTACGGCTCTGAAAATTTGCATATCGAGACCGAGGTTCCAAGTCTTGGTACGTTCCCACTTCAGATAAGGGTTAGGAAGACTTGCGATGCTGGTATAGTATTCATTATAACCAGGAAGCAAACCACCATAAGAAGCTATCAATTCCGGACTGATGGAATTGACTACATTTCCCTGAATACCATATGTCGCACGGAGGTTAAGCTGGTCAAGCCACTTCACGTTGTCTTTGATAAACTTCTCTTCTGCTATCTTCCAAGAGAAACCGAACGAATAAGTAGGATCAAACTGCTTACGCTTATCCTGTCCGAAACGGTTGGAAGCATCTTAACGGATATTCATATTCATAACATAACGATTCTTCAGAGAGTAAGCAGCTGTACCAAAGAAGGATACGTAATTGGAAGTATTGTTGATACTACTCCATCCACCCTCAAAGAGACCTCTAAGAGCACCCCAACCTATAGACTGTGTACCTCCGATAGGCACAATATCCTCTGGAAGCGAAGGAGAGATCAAACTCTCACCACGCTCTGGCACATAACCCCAGACATTCGTACCCTTACCATATGTTTTGGAAGAACGCATCTCAAAACCAAACATACCATTGACACGATGAATCTCATTGAAAGTCTTGCTTGCTACCAGCTTATGCTGCATGTCAAGCGAAGTCATATTGGAATTATTATTGGTCAACTGACCGCCAAATGGCAACAGGGCTGCTTTATACAAAGCAGAACCAGGTTCAGCCTCACCTACTCCATAACCACGATAGTTGGTTTCAATGTAGGAAGTCCTTTCACCCTTATAACTTTCAGAATCGTTGGAACTATGAGCCATAGAACCCACCAACTGATAATTAAGCCAAGGAAGAAGCTGGAAATCAATATTTGCAGACACATTGAAGGTATTACCGCGGTTCTTACTATAACTGTTATCCATCTCATTGAGGACATTGTAGCCATAAGTATTGTTGGAACCGAGGGACTTGTTCAACTGATAAGTATAATATTGTTTATAGAAAGCTCGTTCACCATTTTCCTCGAAAGCAGGTACGGCACGGCTGGTATTAAGAGCATACGACTGAGGACTTACACCGCTATAGCCGTAAGAATTTCGTGAACTACCGCTAATATTAAAGGAAGCACGGATTCGCTTACTGAATTGCACACCTACATTCAGACGAGTAGTAAATTGATTTTGACTATTACCAATTTCTGTACCTTCTGAATTAGAGTAGCCAAAAGAAGCATTATAAGTTACTCTCTGAGTACCACCAGAAACGCTGAGATTATGACTATGACTGAAAGAATTACGGGTCAAGAGATCAAGCCAGTCAGTATTCACAGTTTCCAATCTTTCCAGCTGCTTCATAAAGTCGGCCTCGGAAATCATGTGCTTGTTAAACATAGCCATCAATCCCTCATAAGTATAAATCTGAGGAAGCGGATCACCCTGATAGCGCACACCCGCATCATACGCCTCCTTACTGAACTGAATACGCTCTTGCGAATTCATAAAATCAAATAAGTCGTAGTTAGGCCGTTGACGGACAGAGAAGTTTGCTGAATAGCGGATACTGGTACGTTCTGCAGAACCCTTCTTGGTCGTGATGACAATCACACCATTAGAAGCCTTAGAACCATAGATGGCAGTAGCCGAAGCATCCTTCAACACAGTAATATTTTCTATATCCTGAGGGTTGAGCCAGGACACCTGATTACCTATCAATTCCTTCATATCAGTAGTCATCGCTGCTGTAGCATCGATAGAAATAGGGTCTTCCTGGATGACTCCATCAACAACCCAAAGAGGGTCGGTATTTCCAAGAATAGTTGCCTTACCACGAATGGTAAGCTTAGGAGCAGATCCCACACGGGAAGAAGAATTGACTACCATCAATCCTGCCACCTTACCCTGCAACATCTGGTCGATAGTCTGGTAGGCAGGCATCAGCACATCTTCACCTTTCAAAGTGGTGAAGGCACCAACCATATCCTTACGAGGCAAGCGGCCATAACCAGTCTCCACAACTTCAACTTCCTTCAATTGACTTGTGGCAGCAGGAATCATACTCACATTGATGGAATTGCTATTGTGGTAACGTACCACCTTCTTTTCCATTCCAAGGTAAGTGAACTCCAGGTAATATGCCTTTCCTGGCTCCATTTCAGGCATGGTAAGACTGAATTTACCATTGATGTCAGTAACGGTTGCCAATTTGGTACCTCTCACTCTTACACTTACACCAGGCAGGGGATCCTGGCTGTCATCGGTGACGACACCTTTGGCAATAACTGCAGTACGGCGAGCTTGAACAGCTCCCTTTTGGCTTGTGTTTACATTGTTTTGAGCAAAGACTGCTTGTCCAGAGGCAAGAGCAAAGCACAAAAGAGATGTATTCAAGACCATGGTGTAGTTTTTTCTCTTAGAATTCATAGTCCCTTTTGTTTTAAATTAATAATTGGCACAAAGATAGCAAATAAAGTTAAACGAGCAAAACATTTTATTACTATTTTTTGTATTTTGCACGTATTTTGTCAGTTTTTCCTGTATTTTTATACGCAAATAGAAATTTCATTGAATTACATTTAGATTTCTATGGTCTTTTTAAAATATTTAATGATATCAATAAAAAAGTTAATTTAAAATTCCATGTAACCTTTTCTATTACTTCATCGTCTAAGTTATAAGATAACATGAGTAATAACATAAAAAGAAAGGAAAAATTATGATTTTGAGCACAACTCCAACCATAGAAGGTCACCCTATCCGTGAATATCGTGGCATTGTGACAGGCGAAACCATCATTGGTACAAACTTTGTGAAAGATTTCTTTGCCAGTATTCGTGATGTGATCGGCGGAAGAAGCGGTTCTTACGAAAGTACCCTCCGTGAAGCTAAAGATACTGCACTCAGGGAGATGAGCCAGCGTGCTGCATCCTTAGGCTGCAACGCCATCGTGGGCATCGACCTGGATTACGAAACCGTTGGTAACAGCGGCTCCATGCTGATGGTAACTTGCAGCGGAACGGCGGTGATTATCTAAGTTCTGCATCTGAAAAAAGAACAAAACATGTCTGAACAAGGGCGGTAACCGCCTAAAAAATCGAGTTACCGCCCCTGTTCAGACATATTTTCTAAGAAAAAAGCTTATAGTATTCAAATAAAAGCATTCATCGATGAGCTGCCTTGGTTCGATACCCCGCGTTCCAATTTCATCAGCGCCATCGAACTTTTCTGGAACCAATGGGCTTCAGACCAGAACCTCATGCTCGTGGTATGCGATTCAGCAACCTCATGGATGGTCAACAAGTTGCTGGGAGATAAGGGAGGGCTACACAACCGGGTAACCCGCAGCATCTATCTTGCACCTTTCTCATTAGGTGAAACAGAGGATTTTCTACAGAATAACCATATCGTATTCAACCGCCATCAGACCGTAGAATGCTATATGATGTTAGGTGGAATACCCTACTACCTAAATATGCTCAAACCTCATTTAAGCCTGGCACAAAATATCAACAAACTGTTTTTCGAGGAGAACGGCGAACTGAGAAGAGAGTTCGACTTCCTGTTCCGTTCGCTTTACAAGGATAGCAGAAACTATCGTAAAGATACGAATAATCTCTGATAATACAAACTTTTGAAATAGAAAAGACAGCCAACCTTCAAATATGCTATTGAAGCTTGGCTGTTTTTCATTTATAATGCATTCTACAAATATTTTACTTTGCTAATTATCTAGGTAAAGTATAACTTTTTTTCATTTACCTTTATTTTCCGTGGCTGAATATAGTATTTCCATTATTTCGTCAGCAATTTTGTGGTCAGCAATTCGCATGACATTATTTGTTTCCGAGTTATAGCCAAAGAAGTTGATATTTCCATACCAGACAATAGATTTGTCTATGATGGCACATTGTAGAGTTTGTTCCTTGTTGCACACTACATCCATTCCAGCATTTGACAGTTCTGTCTCATTAGCCCCTTCCTCTTTTATATGTACAACCACAGAAACACCATCATGAAGAAGGTTTGCGAGTGCAGACATGATAGAGGGTTTATATTTAAACTTCACTTTCGGTACTGCGATAACAACAGAATGTTTGGCTTTTGCCAAATCATTTCGGAATGCCGCTTCGTAATTGTTTTGCTCATATATCAATTCTTGGGAATTCTTATCTGGTGCTGGTGATGTCACATTCTTTCCATATCCAGCTTTAATATACCCTTTCAGTCGCTTACGATACATTGAGTCGCAAAGTGGAACACGAATATCCACATAATCATATATGCATACTTCTCTTTTTCCTTCACATTCTCTATGTAAACGCCCTGCATATTGCTCCACATTTCCTTTCCAGGCTATAGGCATAGTAAGGAACAGGGTATCAAGGCGAGGATAATCGAAACCTTCGCCTACATACTTTCCTGTAGCTACAATCACAAGTGATTCTGATGTGGGTATTGACTGTAGTTTTTGTAATGCAAGACGTTTTTCTTTAGCAGAGTCTGCACCTATAAGTTGTATAACATGATCAGCAAATGGCATTAGCATTTGTGCCAACACCTTGACATGAGCTGTACGAGTTGTCAGCAATAAAGGTGTTCGTCCTTTTTGAATCGCAGCCTTGACATCCTCCATAACGAATTCATTTCTAACCTTATCCTCGGATAACTCTTGCGTTATTTGAACATAAGTCTTGCGGTCTGATGTAATGCTTCGGAACGAGGTAAACCTTGGAATCAGCAGGCGTTTGAATCCTTGATTTTCCATTTGGCTCTTGGCATCAGAGGTGAATCTTATCTTTCCGCATTGCATAAATATAATAGGTTGATGTCCATCCTTTCTGATTGGAGTTGCGGTCAAACCATAAACAAAAGTAGCAGTCACTTGTCGAAGAACCTGCTCGAAGCTGACTGAAGATACATGGTGACATTCATCGACTATCACCATACCGTAATCCTTGACAAAAGGCTTTACTTCGCCTTCACTCAAACAAGATTGTATCAAAGCAATATCAATTATGCCATGCAGCGAGTTCTTGCCTGCGTATAAGCAACCTATGTCGGAAGTTTTCTTTTTCCTGCCTCGTTTTGTTTCAGGCTCTTCTATTGTTTCATCAATCTTAAGAAACGATTCCAACCGCTCCTTCCATTGCTCAAGCAATGCCTTGTTGTGAACAAGTATTAGTGTATTGACCTTTCTCTTTGCTATCATTCCGATGGCAAACACGGTCTTTCCAAACGCAGTTGTTGCTGATAGTGTTCCGACATTATGCCCAGCAAAAGCTTCCATTGCCTTTTGCTGTTCTTCTCGAAGACTTCCTCTGAATGTAACCTTTATACTACGTCCGTGGTAAGTCTTGTCAGTAATCGAAACCTTGACATTATGCTGGGTTAGGATGTCACGAACCGCATCCTCGCATCCACGAGGAAGAACAAGATAATCGTCTGTTATTTCCGAACACGAAATGATACGTGGAATATTATACGTAGACAGGCGCATCCCTTGCTTCTCATAAAACTCAGGATTACGGAAAGCAGCCATGCGCTTGAAAACGTTCACGCATTTGGCAGCCAGACTTGCCAAAGGTATATATAGCATGTTAGCTCTTGTCAGCACTATTTCCTTTGGATAACAGTCTGTTTGCATCATATCCATTTGAGGTGTCTCCCAAGGCTTTGCCTCACTGGTCTTCGAGAGTTCGCCCAATGTTGGCACAGTATGCAGCCGTAACAACATATCAAGTTCTACCTCCGACAACTTACGAATTTGTGATAACAATTCCCACTGGTCAGCATACGCATTGAAATCTTCATCAACGAATACACTGTTTCCTTTGCGTCGAGCCATCCCCTGTAAAGGTAAGGCTACAAGATTGCCAAGACCACCTTCGGGCAAGGTGTCTTGGTTAGGAAAGAACCGGTCGTATGACTTGAAAGAAAGATGGACATCACTATTCATCGCCTCTGTAAGAATGGCATTTCCTAACTTTCGTGCCTTGAAAGCTGTTATTGGCGTATCAAAGAATATCCATGCATGAGCTCCATTGCCAGAACGTGAGCGTTCGATGTAACAAGGCACATTCCAAGTTTTGCAAACATTTACAAAGGAAAGCACATCATTCTTGTAACCATGCTCACAGCTCTTGTCATCAAAGTCTGTGCAAAGAAAACTGCAAGTATTGTCCTTTCGTATTGGATAAAGTCCAATAACATCATGTCCCCACACATCTTTTCCTGCAAGATGATTGAAAACATCATTGTATGTCAAAGGAGCGAACTGCCTGTTGGGACAATCCGCACACTTATATTTTCGTTTATCGCAAAATTCTCGATTCCATTCTCTCTTGCATACAGGTTGATAGCCAGACTTTTGGGTCGTACTACTATACCAACGCTTAGCAAAAACATCATCACGACCTTGGAATACACTTTGAAATATAGAAACCTTTTCTTGTAAAGAGAATTGGCATAAAGAAACTGATGTTGCTTCTATACGATTAGAGTTATAAGTCTTTGATTCTAAACTTTCATAATCTATCCCATTCTTGTCAAGAATCGCTTTAAGTCTGGCATTTTCTTTTTCCAATTCTTGAATTCTTAGGGAAAGAGCACTTACATCCCTTGCGTCCATAAAGGTTCGCTCTCCCATCCATTCGGAAATCCAAGAGCTGCCAGATTTATCTCCGGATAATTAGAAAATAGCGTATGCATCTTGGCTAACATATCATTATTTGGCGATATAATATCAAGAAAATACTTGATGATGCACATATCAAAATACACTTTCAATGGATCTGTTGGCAAAGAAATCCAAGGACGTGACATTCTGATAGGCATAGTTGCACGAATAGAGAATGTCCTATTCCATACACGTGCATGATGACAACATGAGTTTCTTGTTACCGTGATAATGGTAAGCCAAGACTCAAAAGGAGCAACTTGCAAACCAAATGACTGTGCGATACACTTCTTTATCTTCTTATTCTTGATGTTAGAATAAATATTGGTGATTACACCAAATGGCAATATTTCGGTCAGCATCCATGAAGGTGGGTACTGATTGGTATATGTTTCTTTGAAATGGTTGATGAAATCCTCTTTTGTTTGGTTCAGTTCATCTTCTATAAGATGTATAGAGCGATTGAATTTGAACGGATTTGAGAAATTGTTGGCATCAGTCATCCAAAAAGGGTTTCTTGTCATTTTCGTTCCAAAGTTCACGATAGCGCAACGCACAGCGACCTCTATCTTTTCAATTTCATTGAATAGAAGTAAACGCAGTTTCTTGTCAAAGCGATACAGCATCATAACCTTGCTGAAAGTTACACCTTGCTTGAATAGATGTTGCTCCTTGGGAATTGAAAACAATGGATACATATAGGCAGACAAGCGATAGTAACCGATGTGTGAAAGATAATGCTGAGCCTTTTCCTCATCGGTTATTTCCATACCTCTTGTCTTGAGTAGCTGCACCAGCTCTTGGGGTGTGGAATATGTTTTTATAAACGGAATTTTTATTGCCATATACCTATAAAAACAAAAACGACCCGCACATTTGAGCATCGTTGAGAGGCTTGGCGGGTTCTCGTGCTGCAAAGATACGAATAATCATTGATTATACAAACTTTTTAGCAGAAAAAGTAACAAAAAGTGGATTTCTTTGACATATTTATATTTAATAATGTTAAATCAGACCTTAAAATTATACTTTGCTGGTCAAATAAAGTAGTTTTCAAGGTAAAAGTGTTATCTTTGTAACGTCTATACCCATACCGGAAGCCCCGATGGGCAGAGGTTGGGCAGACATATATACATATAAGGCGTAACTGTACGCTTTGGTTTTGACGCAGTAAGAATCTGGCAGTTCGAGCAAAGTTGTCAAGAACAAAGCAACGGGAACGCTTCATGAGGTGTATTGTATACAGCCCTCATTGGCTTCGAGCGATTTTGTCGTTCGTTGTCAAGAGTGCTTTCTATATACGTACACAGGCGTGGGGCTTTCGGCGTTGTATCAGCGTTGTACATTGAAAGACGATATTTCTTATTTGTTACCTACTTGATTATCAGCAGGTACAGGAAAACTCAAACGTAAGCATCATTTTATTGGGTGACAAGATAGGACCAACAAAATGAAAAACAAATCTTGTGCAACAAATTTTGCTACCCAACAACCATTTTCCCTGTTACTTTTACTTCAAGAACCATTTTTACTGGCGGAAAGAAAAAAGATGTGTTACTTGTCTATGGCTACCAACCAAAGCCAATACACAAATATAAATTCATTCATCTTAGGATATATATACTAATGGATTGGATGAACTGAACGAATTGCGGAGCGATAGCCCAATCGTGCCATGTGCAGTATTGGGGGCTCACCCGATAAACCAGGGGGATTATGCATATAGCTTTGTAAGTCTGAAAAGAAAGAACTTTATATCCGTTACTCCCCTTAAAGCAGCTCTAAACGCCTTAATTTTAGCATTGAATGACTCTGCAAAAGCATTAGTTGCCCTATTAACAAAGAAGTTCAAGACTTCATCATAATGCTCGTAAATCGTGGCGGCAATAACATTGAAACTCTTAAAGCCAGAGTCGTCCACTTTGTTATACCAGCGTGCAAGCGAGAGTCTTGCAGCATCTTTGACGGTATTCTTGGAAAATATCATTCTTAATGAATGCGTAAGTGAATAGGCTTCTTTAAGATCAGGATACGTTTCAAAGAGCACCTCAGCTCTTTGTCTCTGACTTTCTGTCCATTTGTCGGCAGATTTGAAAAGCAGATATCTGCTGCGAGCCAACAACTGCTTGTGGGTGTCACCATTTGCAAGCACAATTGGAGTGTATGCTTCACCCAAACATTTGGCCTCTTCTCTGGCGTCCGTGTCTGCTTGAATGGCATCCCATCTATGCGCGATGCGCATCTCCTGCAAGGCATCACATGCAAGTTTCTGTATATGAAAGCGGTCTATGGTACGCATTGCATTCGGGAAACAGCGTCTGGCTATAAGTCGCATGGAATTCGACATGTCCATTGTTATCTCCTTAACCATCAGTCTCTTTTCCTCGTCAATGCGCATAAGTGCTTCTGTGACAACATCTGCCGCCACACCTTTTACAATAGCAATGATGGTACCTTTACCTCCATGTGAAGTTCTGTTGCTTACTATCGTGTACAGTTCACCGTTGCTTGGAGCCGTTTCGTCAATGCAGATGCTTTCACCTATGTTTTCGGGAAAGACAAGCCTGTCTTCTGCATGCGAGAGTTCGGACCACTCGCGATAGCCGCTGAGCACTTCCTTGTATTGCTTTTCAAACGTATCCCCATTTATGTGATAATAGTGGTCAAGCGAACGGGAGGTCGTAGGAATCGTCTCCATACACTCCTTTTAAAAAAGCCGCAAACTCCTTGGAGTAGCGGGTTCCTTCAGCCTTCAGCTCATAAGAGTCTGAGAAGTATCGGTTATTCTGCTTGTCGTACCATTTGCGTCTTCTGACGATTAGATCAACACCTTTGTCGCGAATCGGGAAGTCACGTATGGTTACGGCTTCACAGAACCCTTTGGATTCAATCTCTGGGTTCTCTTTATATTCTACCTTAACCGATTCGTCAAGATAGATGCGAATAAGGGAAGCCTCTTCTTCTACACGTACTACTTCAAAATTTGTAAGTATCTCTGATGGTAGAATTAACTGTGCCAATGCTAATAATCCTTGATTGTTCATGGCACAAAGGTATAAATTTTCTATAGAATCAAAAAGCTTTCCCCTAGATATATCGGGTGAGCCGTATTGGGTTGTCGCTCTCTTTCTTTCCGCCAGTAAGAACTCTTGTATGATTTCTGTTACTTTCCACTTGTAATCGCTTGTTTCAAGTCGTTCTTGTCTCTTTTTATCCTCATATCTCAACTTTTCTAATTGTTACTCCGTTACCTGAATCTTCATCACCATTTCTGGGCTTTGATAAATTTGGTTGCAAAGGTAATGTCTGTACCCATATTCCTTGCAAGGTCAGTGCCTATGGTCTCTTGCTAAAATCTCCACCTTGCAGGTTGTATTTTAGCAGAGAACCTTGCAGGAAAAGCACAGACACCTTTTGAGGCAACAAAATTTAAATCAATCCCGAAATTGCAGATGCAAAATTAGGGAATAAAAAAATGAAGACTTATGGCAAACATTTGTGACACTCAGTACAAGGTGATGGGCGAACGCAAGGCGGTAGCCGACCTTTGGAACACGCTCCAAACAATGGAGGTGAACACCAAGAACGTACATCTCTACAAGTTGGCGGAACACTATGGCATCGACTATGAGAAGATGGGCATATCGGTAAGAGGATATATCTATTGGGCAGAGTTTGAGGCAGACGAGGACATCTGCTTGTTGTCCTTTGACACCGAAAGTGCATGGTCTGCCTGTGAGGAGTTCTTTGATGAACTGAACAAAGTTCTTGGTGGAGAACTTTCCGTCAGTTATCGTGAAATAGAATGTGGATGCGACATTTTCTATGTCCATGACGAGCAAGGCTTCTTCCCAGAGGAATGCTGTGTGAGTTCTTCGGGTGAGCCTTTCGAGGATGCTTGTGAGGACATCTTTGACACTTGCCAAGATGCTATTGCCAAGTGGTGTGAGAAGATGGGTATCTCGCAAGGTGACAGAACCGAAGATGAAATGGTGGACTTCATCAACGGCTATGAGTATGAGAACGAGGACACCTATTATTATATAAACAAGTTCACGTTTGACTGATGGAAAGATTTGAGACGATAGAGAAAATCCCCACATGGGCATTATGCTACATCATCAATGGCGACCCTACGGGATTGAGTGATGAAGACATCAAGATGGTTGATGGCTTCATGCAGAAATGGCAAGTGGAGATTGTTTCTCCACTCAGCCAAGATGGAAACGCATCATTCTCACACTATCCTGCCTTTGGACTACCTGCCGAGGTTGAGGATTGCAAGGTGATTTATCATTCGGAGAACCCACAAACTTTATAGAGCTATGTTTGAATACGAAGAATTGACCGACATTATCGGTTGCAGTTGCACACTGCTGATACCTTACAGAGGACGCACAGAAGGTTTCGTGGTTGCAGACTATGGTGAGGACATCGTAGTGAAATTGCGCAATGGCAAGGAAATTGTAGAAAGACGTGATGACGTTCTTGTCTATGACTGACGAAAAGGATGCTTGGTGAAGGTTATACTCGCCAGGCATCTTTTTTCTTTCCGCCAGTAAAAGCCCTTTTGTATGTAACGGCAAACTCCCTTCATCGTTTGCCGATAAACTTTTATATGGCTATGCTTTGATGGTTGTATTCGCCAAATGGCGACCAGCCTCTTTGTATGAGATAAAATCTGCGACTACGTCTTTCTTGGAGCTTTTCGTACAATGAAGCCTTTTGTCTGAGGATGGATCTTGTTTGCAGCATTGCGATTGTAGTTGGTTGCTCATGCTTACCTTCCTCTACAAATAGGAGTAGCCTTCGAAGCAGGTTCTCCTTCTGCTTGTCTTTGTCAATATGCTCATGCGACCACCCTCCATGCGGAAAAGTGTATTGCCTGTTGGTTTACCATTGTTTATGACGGCACACGCCATGGAAACGTGTTTTGCATTGGTGATGGTTACTGCAAATGATTGAGCCATACGATGCTGTTACGGTGTTCTTGCGTCCTTTTCTGAATTACCGATTTTTTGAAGCCACTATTTTTCCTATGCAAAGGTAGCGTGATGCTTCGACAGATGGAATCCGTCTTGTGCGGTCGCTTCGCTGTGACCAATAAAATAGCCGATAATCTTCCTTTTTCTCCTCACCGCCAACAGAAAACGAGTATTATAGTCGATTTTCATGGTGCTGCCCTCATGTGCCACATCCCTGCTCTTGGATTGCATGTAAAAATTAAGTTTCACTTCAAAAAAGTAATTCATTATGAAAAAGATCGAGAACAATTTCGTAGTAACAGGATTCGTAGGCAACAACGCAGAAATCCGTCAGTTCACCAATGCTTCTGTAGCACGTTTCTCATTGGCAGTCAGCCGTCAGGAGAAGAATGGTGAGGAAAACAACAGAGTATCAGCTTTCATGAACATGGAGGCATGGCGCAAGAACGAGCATGTTGACTCTTTCGACAAGCTGCAGAAGGGAACCATGCTCACCGTCGAGGGCTACTTCAAGCCAGACGAGTGGGTTGATCAGCAAGGCACCAAGCACAACCGCATCGTCTTCATCGCAAACAAGTTCTATCCTACACCAGACAAGGAGGAAACTCCAGCGGCAGAGCCTGAAAAGCCTACCAAGAAAGGCAAGAAATAGGATTTCTTCATTCTCTCCAATAAACAAAGCGGCTTCGGTCGCTTTTGTTTTGCTCATACAACCATGTTTACTTTTATACCCACTATTAGCAAGTTTACTCTTATAACCGCATGTGTACTGCTATTATAAGCGTCAAGCCGTCTTCCCTTTTTATTACTTTTCCCCACCCATCTGCGAAACCGCACCAACAGTTCGTCAAAGCGACATTCTTTATTTATCGGGAGTAAGATCCCGAAAGATGAAGAATGACCATTTGCCGAAGGACAAGCACGAACAGAATGGCATTGGCGAACGGCATCCGTAACGCAACCGTCACTTACATGCTGTCTACCAATGCCACCCCTTTCGTTAAGTTGCTTGTCTGGCTATTGCGCAGTTTCACTCCCACCCATATCTTTTATATTCGCTTCTCGTCTTCCTTTTATAATCCATGGTTTACCCTTTTTATAGTCGTTACAAAGATTTCATGCCAAAAGGCTCCTTGACTGTGGCGACCAACTGTCGCTACTGCAATAAGCCACATGGCATGAAGGCTGGAGCGGAAACACACTCGGCATGAATGCCAAGAGAGTTTCCCAATTACTCCTGCTGCATCTTTGTTCCGTCCTTCTGTTATAATCGGCAAGCCGTTCTCTCTTTATAGCACTTCGTCCCTCCCTTGCGGAATTGCACCAATGGCGCAGTTCCACACCCACCCTTTTCTTGTTGTAATCTTATGTAGTAGCACTTATAGTCATTTCATTTCGTCCATCGTCTTTGCCGCTTCGGATATTTTCCGCAAAGGTACCAGTTGCGTGGCAAATGACAAATTGGGCATCATGGATGCTTTTCAAAAAATCTTCCTCTATGTGCCTTGCATATAGAGCGTATTTTTCGCTTCCGATTTGTCTTTTTGCCTTCCAACTCCTTTGCGTGGCGGAAAAATATCCCTTGGGCAAGCCGAAAGGCTTCCGAAAATAGGGAAAATAAATAATCGAGTTTAACGCAAATAATTTTTCCGACTATGGCAAGAATGATAGACGACAACATCAAGAGACAGCTGAGCAAGAGGATGGATTTCTTCTTGAAGTATTTTCCTGTGAGGGTTCGCAATGTGGGCGAGGACGCAGTGGCTGCACGCCAACTGATTTGGGCGTTCAAGGATGCAAGGGACAACGCTTTTGAGAAGGTGGCGCAAATGACCGCAGCACATCTTATCAAAGTTTGTGGTGAGAAGATAAAGGACATCGTGTTTGTATGTGTTCCAGCCAGCACCCAAGCCAAGAACGAGAGTCGATACATGGCTTTCTGTAATCGTGTGAGCGAGCTTTGCGGCATCATCAACGGCTATTCGCACATATCCGTTTCAGGCGACCGCTTGGCAGTACACGAGCACCGCCATGACAAGGAAAAGAGCATAACTAAGACACAAGTGATTGAGTTTGATGAAGCCTACTTCAAAGGCAAGGACATCTATGTTTTTGATGATGTGGTAACGACCGGCGCAAGCTATGCCATTTTTGCCAATCAGTTGGAAATGTTTGGCGGAAACGTATTGGGAGGTCTTTTCTTGGGACGCACACACTATAAATATGCAAAGTGATATGGATAAGACAAAGTACATCAAAGCCAATTCCGTGGCTTTTTCGGGACATCGCACGATAGCGGAAGACCGCAAGGACGAGATAAGGAAGAAACTGAGGGGCAAGATAAGGCTGCTCTATGCTATGGGCATCACCAATTTCTATTGTGGCATGGCACTCGGTTTCGATATGTTGGCAGCCGAGGAGGTGATTTCATTGAAAGTGGAACTTCCCAATCTGAAACTTATTGCCGTCATTCCCTATGACGGTCAGAACGAGAGGTGGAGCGCAAGGGAGCAAGACCGCTATTGGGATATTCTTGACAAGGCGGACGATGCTATCTTGTTGAGTAAGCACTATTTCAATGGATGCTTGCTCAGACGAAATGATTATATGCTTTCTCATTCGTGCGGACTGATTGCTTTCTTCGACGGCAAGCCCAAGGGCGGCACGTTCTACACTTGCCGAAAAGCCAAGTCGATGGGGATGGATATCGTCAATCTGTACAAGACACAAGTATAACAAACGAAAACTATAGCGTATGGACGACATCGTATCTTTGTTCGTGGTGTTCTTCGTGTTCAAGGCTTTGGGCGGAACGCTTAAAAGCCTTTTTCACGGAGACAAACGAAATGATTTCAGAAGAGACAGATAAGAGAAATGACTTGTCTGCCAATAATATCATTCCACAAGGTCAGAACATTTTGTGTGCTTTTTCGTGCGCAGATAGCAAGGACTTTGTGGACGGAATTATACTGCATGACACTTATAGGCAAGCCATACCGCAAACGCAAGTTGCAGTATGATGAATGTCGGCACCCCTATATAAAACTTCTTGTGCATGGTCTTGTGATGAAAAGCCTTCATCCCAAGCCATGCACCTATACTGCCACCCACAAACGCCATTAGCAAGAGTGTCGCCTCCGAAATGCGCCATTTTCCTTTCTTAGCCTTATATTTATCAATGCCGTAAGCGATGAAAGTTACGACATTGGCAAGTAAAAGATAATCTATTATAAAGTGTAGCCAATTCATTTGCCGAACATCTTTTTTATTTCAGCCTCACTCATTCTTGTCGTTGGATATTTTGTGGCAAGCTCATGGTCTATCGCCTTGCCTTCTTCATACATATCTGCAACGGCATCCGCAAATCCATAGCCGTTTCCGTCAGACCATTTTACGCATTGTTGAAGTCGCTTGTCGTATTTCTCTCACAGTCCGTTGGCTGCAATGTGCCTGACAGTCTTGTCGAAGTTGCTTTCAACGGAGTCGTAGTATTGTTCCCACATATCACCATAGTCGTAAGTGAATTGGGTAGCCCATTCCATATACGACACCATCAGTTCCGCAAGGGCATCAGCGGACGGCTTGAGTTTCTTGAAGTCAGCCACAGCCTTTCTGCAAACGGAAAGTAGATTCTGCGTGGGCAAGTAACCCCATCTAACGTACTGAAAACCAATTAGTTACAAACTTCTCGATTTTTTTTAATTATTAACAAAAACGTAACCACCTCATTTCAATGATATACGTAATTTAAGCTTATTAAAAACAATTAATTTTGGACATTTTTTCTACCCTATTTCTACCTTCTAGAAAGTTTTTATTTTCATAAAACAACCCAAAATCGAAGCCAAAAGTATAAGAAAACGGCCTTAAAACACACGTTTTCACAATATTCATCGACCCAGTTCCTACTCAATTTAGCCCTTGTGGACTCATTTTATTATTTCTTTCTTCGCTTGGGATTCATGGGGAACCAGCCCTTCTCTACGCGTTTTTTCTGAGAGAAGAGTTCGCCGATGCCCCATAGGGCGGAAGCACCGAACACACCAAGGAATGAGGAGATATAGACATTGCTGATGAAGAGTGCTGCCACGCAACAGCTGATGCCAACGAGCAGATAGATCACCCAGGGACGAGTGCCAAAATAATATTCTGTCTTGATGACGATAGGATGCCAGAGACCTATCGTTAGAAAGGTCATCGCGGCTATGATAATACCTGTGAAATACATATTTTATTCTTTTGGTTAGATCTTATTTCCATGTTTCAGCAATCGCAGCGCCTTGATGGATGCGGTTACCCATACCAATACCGTCGCGCATGTTACCAGCCAACACCAGTCCCTTGTATTGGTTTTGTAGTTCCTCGATCAGTCTGAACCGTTCTCCACTGTCGCTCCAGTACTGGGGAATGGCATGTTGGTGACGGAAGATCCGGATGAAGTCGGGTTGTACATCTGACGGATATTTCAGCATCGAGTGGAAGGCTTCCAATACGATCTGACGAATCTCGTCGTCGCTCTTCTGCAAATAGTCGGTATGACGGGCACCTCCGATGAAGTATGAGTAAAGTGCTCCGCCCTCTGGCGCACGGCCTTCGAAGCATGATGACGGGAAGAGGATTCCAAGCACACGTTTCTGTTCCTTGCTGGGTACCAGACCACCGAAAGCGGGGAAGTCCAAACCCCTGGCATCACGGATGCCGACACAGACCTGAATAATGGGCGCATAGAACAACTGGGTGAATGGTTTGAGTCGCTCAGCAGGGATAAATGGCAGCAATGCCGGCAGGGCATAGGAGCCCACGGTGGTGACCACGCGCTGGCATCTGATTTCCTCCGAGCCGTTGAAGGTGACAGACCACTCTCCCCCATCTGCAGGCCGTATTTTTACATTATTGGCATCGAGGATGATATCAAGTCCTTTGGCCATCGCATCTACCATCTGACTCAAGCCGCCCACAGCCGAGAACACCTTCTTGGTGGCCAGTCTGTCGCAATCCGTCTTGGGCTCTTTGGCCTTCGCCATCGCACCACGGATGAAACTGCCGTAGTTGGCTTCGAGATTATAGAGTTTCGGCAGGGCATAACGGGTGGTGAGCTTCATCGGATCGCCAGCATAGACACCTGACACAAACGGATCGACGGCATATTCGTAGAACGACTTACCCAGACGACGTTGCGCCAAGGCACCTACCGGTTCATCAGGATCAGTGCCTCGTTTGCGCCAAGGCTCTCCAAGGATTCGGAATTTGTCGGATAGACGGAACAGCGGTGTGGTGATGGCACTCAACGGACCCGACGGCAGCGCATGAAACTGGTTGCCCTTCCAAATAAGACGCCGTTTCGAGGATTCCCTAGCAATCTCCAGTTCACAGTCACCAGCCAGATCATTGAACAGTTCCACGACCTCAGGGAAGGATACCACACCCGTATTGGGGCCGCTCTCATACACAAAGCCATCCTCCTGATAAGTTCGGATCTGGCCTCCGATCCTACTTTCTTTTTCGACAATCACGACATCGTGGCCTTTTTTCTTCAGGTTGTGGGCCGTGCTGAGTCCTGTCAGACCGGCTCCTATAATGACAATTCCTCGATTCTGCATGATCAATAGCTTTTTTAAATGGGATTAGAAAAATGTTTGTCTGTATGCTGCATCAACGGGTCGAGGGCGGCAGCCACACAGCGCACAAACGGACGGCCGTCGGTATTGACGGTGATGTGATGGTCGTCAAACACCAGAATACCGTCGGATGCCATTTCCCTCAGACGTTCCTCGTCGTAATGACAGGTCTGGCGCAGCTGGGCGACGGATGTGCCCGTCCGCTCTGCCACATCGTTCCAGTCGAGAGTGTAGTTACACATCAGCGTCTCCACCACTTCACGGATCAGCTTCTGCTCTGCTGAGAGCTGGTAGCCACGACTAGTGTAGAGACGGTCCTTGCCAATCGTTTCGATATAGGCTTTGATTTCGCGTCCGTTCTGGGCATAGGCATCGTCGAGCTGACTAATGGCGGTCACGCCGAAGGCATAGACCTGCGCTGTGGTGCGACGGGTGCAGTAGCCCTGGAAGTTACGATGCAGCCTTCCCGTCTGCAGGGCTGTGTAGAGTTCATCATCCGGCAGCACGAAGTGATCCAGTCCGATGCTCTGATAGCCTGCCTGCCTTAATATCTCCGAGGCTGTCTCATACATCCGGTTTTTCTCTTCCGTCGCAGGCAAGCCCATACGATCGAGTATCTGCTGACGGGGGAAGAGTTTGGGTAGATGGGCATAGGAGAATGTGACCAGACGGTCAGGGCGCAACGCTGAAGCCTGTTCGATGGTCTTTCGGAAGGAGTCCACGCTCTGTAATGGCAATCCATAGATAAAGTCAAAGTTGACAGTCGCTCCCGAGGCCCTCAGAATCTGGAGGATCTCTTGTAAGGGCAACAGTGACGGACGACGGTTGACTGCTTTCAGCACCTCTTCTTTCATATCCTGAATACCAATGCTATAGCGGGTAAATCCGCATGCGGTGAGCTGTTGCCAGTCGTGCTCGGACAGATAGCCAGGATGGCACTCAATCGCAATCTCAGGACTTGCTATCGTGGGTGCAATACTGAGCAGATGATCGTTGAGTTCCTTGAGCATCGGAATGGGAATCGACGTCGGACTGCCACCACCATAGTGTATCTGTGAGATCTGCCGACTGTTGTCAATATGACGGGCCACCAGGTCGATCTCCCGATGCAGCGCCCCCACATAGGCCTCCACCGTCTCTGGCTTAGCAGCAGGATAGGAGTTACAGCCACAGTAATGACACAGGTGACGACAGAAGGGAATATGCAGATAAAACGATATCTGATTCTGACGGGCCGAATCCGATGCGTTGACGGCACACAGATAATCGGTTTCGGAAAACTCGCCAAAATAGTTGGCTGGCGGATAACTCGTGTATCGCGGTACTGGACGGTTGTATTTTTGAATAATCTCAGGCTGCATTTTTCTTTCTGAAAACGGTTAATATATAAAGCAGCGACAGGGCTGCGATAAAGCATTCTGTGAGGAAAAGGCCATGATAGCCGAAGTGGTCGGCCATGCTGCCGCTGACAGCTGCCATGATGATACCACTCAGGTGGGTCAGTACGGTCTGGATGGTGAAGTCGGTACCTTCGCGCCCCTTACGCACGCACTCCATCGCTGAGGTATAGACCACGATGGTGGCCATACCGTAGCTGGCCCACATCAGCACGATGCCCAAGTAGAGCAACAGTGTTGAAGGCTGCTCGAGATAGGACATGGTGAGGAAATAGACGGTTGTCAACAGGACAAAGCAGGCGAAGAGCAGTCGGGCTGTGTAGATGCCGATACGGCGCACAATGAATCCGGCACCAAAGGAGGCGCAGAATGCCGCAGAAGTGCCCACGATGCCACTCATCACACCAATCTCCTTCATGGAATAGCCCAGGTCAACCAGCCAGGGGCGCATCATCGACAAGATACCCACGATACTGGCATAATAGAGCAACAGGAAGCCGATCTGTCTCCAGATACTGCGCTGCGTGAAAAACGAGGCAAAGTCCGTCAGCCGCGCCCGTTCTTGAGGGTTCTTGACTATCATCCCGGTATCACGCCTCATGATAAGCGGCACCAACATCAGTAACACAAATACACCCAAGCACATCGTCACCGTCTGCCAGCCATACTCATGGAGTACCACCAGCAATAGACCGCTACCCACCAAGACACCCCCGAAACTACCCATCGACTGCATACTGTTCACCATACTCTTATCCCTTCCGCCATGCATCAGGATGGCCAAGGCATCAGTAGCGATATCCTGAGTAGCAGATGCCACCAGCGACAGGCACACTAAGGCAATGATCAGATACAGGTTGTCGCCGATATCCAATAGGCCTGCCAAGATGATAAACAGGGCATAGACACACTCGCTGCCGATGATACAGCGGCGGAAGTCACGTCCCGTCAGACAACGACGATCGACGATGGGTGACCAGAGGAATTTCAGGACCCAAGGCAACTTCACCAGCTGCAACAGTCCGATGGTGGCCAGCGAATAATGAGCCTCACGCATCATCACCTGTAAGGCGGTAGCGAAGAAGCTGGAAGGGAGACTTTGGGCAATATAAAGACAGAAGAACATCGGTAATCCAATGCCTCTGCCGTCACGACTGATATGGTTGTTTTCTTGGTTTCCTTGTTGCATACCTTATTTATATATCAAATATCAGAGAAGTTCCGAAAAAGACAGGACGTCCTTTCTGACCATAGGCAGCACTATCCTTGAAGTAATAGGTCAGGTAGTCGGTATCTGTCAGGTTCTTGCCCCACAACTCCCATGTCACAGGGCCGAAGGTGGCACTCGCCTTGGCGTTCAACAAGGCATAGAAGCGCTGGCTTACCAGATTGTCCTCATTCCAGTAAATCTTTCCCATACCGTTCAGACCGACACTCAGTACCAAACGGTCCATGATGCCCTGACGCGGCGTGATGGTATAACTGCCGTTCAACGACAACGTGTGTCGCGGCACAAGCGGCAGCATGTTACCTGTGTAACTCACGGTCTCGCTCTTCTGATAATCCAAGAAGCGGGCATAAGTATAGCCATAGCTCAGTCTCAGCGTCAACGGTTGTACCGGACGGGCTATCAACGACAATTCCACGCCCTTACTGTCGGAGTGACCTGCATTGCGGGTGATATTGCCTACGCCTGGTACGGTCTGAGTGATCTGTTGATGGCGCCAATCTACGTAGAAGAGTGTCAGTTCCATCTGCAGGGCATGGTCGAAGAACGATGTCTTGGTACCCACCTCGTAATTCCAGTTGTACTCCGGGTCATAGGTGCGCTCATCATCCTGAAGGAAAGTGGAATTAAAGCCACCCGTCTTATAACTTCTTGTCACCGAGACGTAGAAGAGTTGTTCTTCGGTGGTCAGGTATTCTATCGAGAACTTCGGTGTCAGCTGCGTAAAGTTAAGCTTGCTATTATAAGTATCCTCAAGATTACCCAATGTCGTAGCCCAGGCAGCAGTGCGATAGGCCTGATAGTCCTCCTTGGCATGTTCGTAGTCGAAACGCAGACCCACACGAGCTTTCAATCCGCCTACGATTCTTAATGACGACTGGTGATAGACTGACACACCCGTGGTAGGCGAGTCGTAGAACTTCGGGGTGCAGTAATCCTGAGCAATGTAGGTCGTACTGAGATTCTTTTTATAGCTGTCGCTGAAGAAGAAGGCACCCACCATCCACTGATAACGACTATCGCTTGTCGATTTCAGGGTCAGTTCTTCACTAAAGATATTCTGACGCACACCCTGTTTCACCCAATAGAGATCCTTCGGCGAGAAATCCTGGTCGATACCCATCTGATCATCTATATACTGATAGGCAGTCTGACTGTTCAGGCTAAATCCGTTGCCCGTATAGCAGGCATTCAGACCCGCGGTGGTAATCTGGCGCAAATAGGAGCTGTAGCGGTTGTAGTTGATCTCACCAGTCTCACCAGTCTCTGCATCATAAATGGCATAAGGATAACCACCCTGATCGCTGTTACGATAGCTGATGTCAGCAGTAATCTGCCAACGCTGGGCAAGTCTCCAAAACACTCTGCCACGCAGATAGCCCTCGTTGAACTTGTCAACCTTACTACCATCGAACGCATTGCGGAAGAAACCATCGTTATGATGATAGCTGCCGTTCACGGCAAATCCAAACTTGTCGCTTACCTTATTATAATGATAGGCATTCACAACGGCATCGTTGTAACGACCATAGCCAAGCTTCACCCGTGTACCCTGATAATCGAATGGCGAGTGGGTATAGGCATTGATGATACCACCGATACAATTACGTCCGTAAAGTGTGCCCTGCGGTCCACGCAACACCTCCAGAGACGACAAGTCAAACAGGTCGTCATCGAAAGCAGAGCGCTCCATGTGAGGCACGCCATCCACATAAAATCCCACGGTGGGACCATTGGTCTTCGATCCTACGCCACGCACAAATACGGGCGATGTCTGTCGGCTACCGTATTCCGGTATATAGAAATTTGGCACCGTGTATCCTAGATCCTTTATACTAGTCATCTCCGTCTGACGCACAAAAAAACTGGAAAGAACGGTTTCCGAGATCGCTTCGCGTCTGGGAGCATCTTGTTTGAAGCCTATCACTTCCACACCTTCCATATCTACATAGCGGGCCACCGTCGTATCTGTCTCCTCTTCTATCTCGTCAGCAAAGACACTAAACGGGCAAAATAACATCATTAATAATGTAAACTTCAATTTCATTTCTTTTTGTCTTGGTTTGTTTTTACGCTGCAAAGGTATAGCTTTTATCGATACTGCACAATCCCCATTTATATGGATTTTAACTATATTCAGCATGATAGAACCAACTTATTAAAACCTTTGGCAGTCTTCGGGACTTGCAAATAGGCTCGTAGATAGCCTTTTTATTAATGTCACCTTTCATTGTTTTCGCCACACATTCGCCATGCAACTTCTGGATAAAGGAGTTGACATATACACGATTACCGCGCTTCTTGGCCATAGGCAGGTTTCAAGCACACAGAACTATGCGAAGATAACTCCCAAGAAGGTACTTGAAGCCATCATGAAGATAGGATAAGACATATCTTCAGCTTTATATAAGTTCGGCAATAATGTTGATTTGTTGCCGAATTTATGTTTTCAAAATGACCTCATAAAAAGGAAAATAAGGCTGGATATAAGGAAAAGGTTATTAGGTTTGCACCAAAAGCCTGTAAATCGAATAGTCTTTTGCCGTCAAAAAAGAGAGAAGGGAAACTCGGTTTACTTGAACAAAGAATAGTTTAGTTTATACCCATATTAAATATCCATAACCTAAACTAAACCTTTTATCTTCCGACAATGAAACCTTGTCATCAAATACGGTTCTCAAAAAAGCAATAGAAATAACAATGAGCATCACTAAAGAGCACAACAGATTCATTCCTTGCTCGCTTCTCAGCGATTGCAAGAATGTGCAAAAATCTGCGTTAAAAAGTGTAAACGTGCAAAGAACTGGAAAATCGATTTTGCAGATGTTTGCATTTTCTTTTTTTGACGGCAGTCATATTTGCAGATTTTTGCCTATTTTGCGTCCCCCCACCGTCCCTCGGAGTCACTTTTGACACCCTAAAACAAAGGTGTTTGTACTGATTATCAGCCACTTATATTTGCAGATTTTACATTCTGCGTGGGGAAATAAACATTCTGCATCGGCAAGTGACCTAAAGAAAAGCATAAAAAGAGAAAATACAAATCCGTAAAATGCGAAAAATCAATGATTTTATGAGAATTTGTATTTTCTCTTTTTCTCCATACTTTCTGTCTGTTTTTATATTTTTTTCGTAATTTTATTTCCAAATTGTCCCCCGAAAAGGATGCGAGGGACAAAAATCTATCCCCCGAAGACAATGAATCACATCTCTCATTAAAATAGGAACAGATGGAAAATATAAAGCATCTGAGGTAAATTCAGAAATACGACATTTAACCAGATGCAGGTATTGCTGTCCAAATCCTTGCCAATTAACCGAAACGAATCTGCCATATCTCTATGAATATTTTGCCAACCTCAGAATGGCATCATGAAACAGATAACAAACTATCATCATTGCTGTGCGTAAAAATATGCAGTCCACTGCGTAAAATGTAAGACTGGACAGTACTCCAATGAGTTTAAACAAATTGCCCATTGTTTGTTTGCGTGTTTGGGAACTCAGTTTATAAATTTATTGACTCGCTTTCACGAACTCTTTTAGGAATCGTTTTCCATAATTCAAGTCCAATGAATCATATGAGATTCTGAAGTATCTGAACTAAATTCAACAAGACATTTCACCAAAGGTGTTAACTATTAATACTTATTCCGTACAATATGGAAAATCCAAGTATTCCTTGGCTTCCTTTCGGGCGGAATACAGTTCAAGCACCATTTCTATGATTTCTGCTTTCGTCATAGACTGGAGCAGCTTCTTTATCGTTGATTTTGACATAGCAATCCTTTCTTGTTCTTTTCGTTATTCGTACTCAATTTCATTTTCAATATCGTCCTTTGGTTTTCTCTTGCCGAGCGGTCCGCTGAATTTTCCACGGTTCAGCTTCACCCCATACTTGTTGAGTATGCGGAACACCGAGCTGCGGCTCCTGAAGCCGCTGACCTTCCAGATGTCATCGATAGTGTAGTTGTTGTTATACATATTGACGATATTCCTCTCACGGTCAATGCCTTTCTTTGGAGTTGAATTCTTGGCTGGTTTAATACCCGATTTAATGTATTCCACATGGGCAGTAGCCTTGCGCAAGGCGACAACCTCTTCCGATAGCGAGCCGAACATGAATAGCACATCGGCTATTGATGTACTTGGGAACAACTCCCCCTTTGAGTCAATCTTATCCTGAATGGATATTATCCTTATCACCTTCACCCTGCAAAACTCCAGGAACATCGCCAATTCCCGAACACCACGCAGCGCATTGCTGAACTTCGAGATGACCAGTTCATCACCTCGTTCCAGACAATCCATGAGCTGCTTCCATTCCGGGCGTGTCTTCTCTTGGCTTGCACTATCTTCTATGATACGGCAACAGCCATACTTCTCCATCCAAGCCCGGTCAAAGGTGAATGTGTCATACTGCTCCGAGTTAAATATGTAACCTACTTTTGCCATAGCTATTATACACTGATTTGTAATTTGCCGACAAAGATACTTATATTCCATCAAAGTATAATCATACTCTGATAATTATTATAGTTAATTAAAGATTGATGTACTGCACTTTCTTGGATATATTATCATTTCATATCATGCTATAAAGTATGAATGAGAATAAAACATAAAGTTTGATTTGGTTTGAATGAATACCCGATAAATACTCGTAAATTCGCACCAAAATTTCAAATAAGGTCCGAAATGGAAAGTATAAATATTATCATATCTGCGGCAAAAAGCCGATCGAGGGTGAAATGCAAACAATCTTGCACTTCAAGTTTTCGCATATCATACTTTGATGGTAGAAAACATATGTCCATGTTGTCTGCCATCATACTTGCCATTCTTTTGCTGGCATCCTGTTCAAAAAATGCCAGTGAATCATCTTTCCATGATGCAATGGAGGCATTGGATGCGCAAAAGGAGTTCCTTTCAAGGATGAAATCAGACAAGGATTTGTCTATGGAACACCTTGCCGACAAAGTATTCAAATGGCGTACTTTAGAAGACTCGGTTTCTGCTTGTCTGATGCGAGACACCATCAAAAAGGCACATTCGTTTCCGATGGAAGAATTTTCCAATGTCCATGACTCCATCCGTGACGAGTTTATGCGCATAGCAACCGCCAAGCGAAGGACATTCAAGGATGTGCTCCTGTTGAAGATGAACGCCTCCCCTTATAAAAGTAAAAAGGAAACGGACAGCCTTTCCTTGGTGGCTTCAAAGTTTTTTGAGAGTATGGACACCATACCATTATATAAAGGTGACAAGACAAGGATCTTGACCACCTATCATTTCTTCTTGGAGAAGGTGAAGAAGGAAGGCATTGCCAACCAATCACAGTTCCTCGCCTTTCTGAAAACGGAGGATAGGCTGTTCAGGACATTTCTATCTCATCTATACGAGATGAGCGACGTGTCGGTTTCGCATATAACAAGTGGAACAGAAGATGTGTGCAAGATGATTGCTCAATCTTCAAGGAAAGGAAACTTACCGGCAAGGGATGCCGTGGCATATATGGCGGTTCGTACCAATCGAAGAATCATCGCCAATGCGCAGACTTGCGTTGCTGATATTAAGAGTGGAAAGGTTACTTCCGCTGAACAACGGACTGCCTATTTTTGGATGATACTGCAAC
>ERZ773187.601-NODE-601-length-33819-cov-8.548039_pt1 | contig 33819 bp, 25 predicted proteins | sample MGYA00511242_ERZ773187 | MGnify/ENA primary metagenome ERZ773187 (study PRJEB29015, sample SAMEA2737744) | human gut metagenome | biome: human gut; feature: human-associated habitat; material: faeces | place: China | collected 2012 ...
TTTTGTAAGGACCGTCTCGGCCTGACTCGCGAGTTACTTGATCTCCTTGTTTTGCGTAGCATTGATCTGCGCGGCATTGAGATCGATCCCATCGGGAAGATTTACCTCAATTTCGCCGAAATCGAATTCGATACATTCAGCAGTTTGATGGCTGAAATCCGCCGTATCGCTGGCGTTACGGATGTGCGCACAGTGCCGTGGATGCCTTCCGAACGTGAACATCTGGCGCTGAACGCCTTGTTGCAGGCGATGCCGGAACCGTTTTTATCCCTTGATATGAAAAGCAAAATCGAGCGTGCCAACCAGGCGGGCTGTCAGCTTTTCGGTCTTGACGCAGACAAATTGCGTAACCATACGGCGCCCCAGCTGATCCCGGGTTTTAATTTCCAGCGCTGGCTCGAGAGCAACCCGCAGTCCACCCACAGCGAACACGTGGTGATCCACGGGCAAAACTTCCTGATGGAGATTACGCCGTTTTACCTGAAGGGTGAAAATGACGTCAGCGTGCTAACCGGGGCGGTGATTATGCTGCGCTCTACGGTGCGAATGGGACGTCAGCTGCAGGACCTCAGCAGCCAGGATATGAGTGCGTTCAATCAGATCATCGCTGTCAGCGCGAAGATGCGTCACGTCGTTGACCAGGCCCGTAAGCTGGCAAACCTCACCGCGCCGCTGCTGATCACCGGCGATACGGGCACCGGTAAAGATCTGCTGGCGCATGCTGTCCACCTGGCCAGCCCCCGCGCGGCAAAACCCTATCTTGCGCTTAACTGCGCTTCGATTCCGGAAGATGCGGTCGAGAGCGAACTATTCGGCCACGCGCCGGAGGGGATAAAAGGATTCTTCGAGCAGGCCAACGGCGGCTCGGTCCTGCTGGATGAGATTGGCGAAATGTCGCCGCGCATGCAGGCCAAACTGCTACGCTTCCTTAATGACGGTACGTTCCGCAGGGTGGGGGAAGATCACGAGGTTCACGTGGATGTGCGCGTCATCTGCGCGACCCAAAAAAACCTGGTGGAGCTGGTACAAAAAGGGTTATTCCGGGAAGATCTCTACTATCGTCTGAACGTGCTGACCCTGAATATTCCGCCGCTACGTGATTGTCCGCAGGACATCATGCCGTTAACGGAACTCTTTGTCGCTCGCTTTGCCGATGAGCAAGGTATTCCGCGCCCTAAATTTTCGGCCGATCTGAGTAACGTGCTGACGCGCTACGGCTGGCCGGGCAATGTGCGGCAGTTAAAAAACGCGATCTACCGGGCCCTCAGTCAGCTGGAAGGTTATGAGCTCCGCCCACAGGACATTCTGCTGCCGGACTATGACGCCGGTACGGTGTCAGTGGGTGAAGAGGCGATGGAAGGTTCGCTGGATGATATCACAAGCCGTTTTGAACGCTCGGTACTCACCCAGCTTTATCGCGATTACCCCAGCACCCGTAAGCTGGCGAAGCGTCTGGGCGTGTCGCATACCGCAATCGCCAATAAGCTGCGCGAGTATGGACTGAGCCAGAAAAAAGGTGACGAGTAACAAAAAAGCCTCCTTGCGGAGGCTTTCTTATTTTGCCGTAGCGCTTAGGCTTTCAGGCTTTCCAGCGCAGCCGTGTAATCTGGCTCGGTGGTAATTTCATCCACCAGCTGGCTGAAGACGACGTTGTCGTTTTCATCAATGACCAGAACAGCACGTGCGGCCAGGCCTTTCAGCGCGCCTTCGGCAATGCCCACGCCATAGTTCTGCAGGAAATCTGCGTTACGCAGCGTAGACAAGGTGATGACGTTGCTCAGACCTTCTGCGCCGCAGAAGCGAGACTGGGCAAACGGCAGATCGGCGGAAATGCACAGCACCACGGTGTTGTCCATTTCAGTAGCCAGTTGGTTGAATTTACGCACTGATGCGGCACACACGCCAGTGTCGATGCTTGGGAAAATGTTCAGGACTTTACGTTTGCCAGCAAACTGGCTCAACGCGACGTCGGACAGGTCTTTTGCTACGAGAGTAAAAGCCTGTGCCTTGCTACCCGCCTGCGGAATGGCACCAGCAACAGCAACCGGGTTGCCCTGGAAATGAACGAGTTGTGACATGGATATCTTCCTGTTTACATATAGTTAACGTCGCCGCTAGTGTATGACAACAGCGAATAACACGGCAAACCCTATTTACGATAAGTCGCATTACAGGAGCGAGTGATGAAAACCCTCAAGGTTTACGAAGAAGCCTGGCCTCTGCATTCACCCTTTGTCATCTCCCGGGGTGCCCGCAGCGAAGCCTGCGTCGTGGTCGTTGAAATCGAGGAGGAGGGCATTAAAGGTGTGGGGGAGTGTACGCCTTATCCGCGCTACGGCGAAACGCCAGCCTCTGTAATGGCGCAAATTATGGCCCTGGGTCCAGAAATCGAGCAGGGTATGACGCGCGAAGCGCTGCAGGCTGCGCTGCCCCCCGGGGCGGCTCGTAATGCCGTGGACTGCGCACTCTGGGATCTTGCCGCCCGTCAGCAGGAGATGCCCCTGGCACATCTGGCGGGTGCCACGCTCCCCCAAAGCCTCATAACGGCTCAGACAGTGGTCATTGGTGAGCCTGAGCAGATGGCCGCCAGCGCCCAGGCGCTCTGCGCGGCTGGAGCAAGATTGCTGAAGGTCAAACTGGACGATCGCCTGATAAGCGAACGGATGATTGCGATCCGTGCGGCAGCGCCAGAGGCTACGCTGATTGTCGATGCTAATGAATCCTGGCACGTTGAAGGGCTGGCGGCGCGCTGCCAGCTGTTGGCAGACCTCGGAGTGGCGATGCTTGAGCAGCCTCTCCCCGCGGGGGAAGATGCGGCGCTGGCGAACTTTATTCATCCGCTGCCCATCTGTGCCGATGAGAGCTGCCACACGCGCGCAAGCCTGAGTGAGCTAAAAGGGCGCTATGAGATGGTCAATATAAAACTCGATAAAACGGGTGGGCTGACCGAGGCGCTGGCGTTAGCTAATGAGGCGCAGGAGCAGGGGTTCGCCCTGATGCTGGGCTGCATGCTCTGCACCTCCAGAGCCATCGGCGCCGCGCTGCCGCTGGTGCCAGAGGTCAGCTTCGCCGACCTGGATGGCCCCACGTGGCTGGCGGTCGATGTCTCACCCGCCCTGCAATTTCGCGCCGGTACCCTCTATCTTTGAGCTTCCCAGCGCAGCAGGCCCACCATCGCTTTCAGATACTTCTCGCTGGCTTCGTCAGAGGAGATGGGGGGGAACTCTGCGGTGATGCAGTGCAGACCCAGGTCAGCACACCAGCTACCAAACGAGCCTGGCGTTTCATAGCCGACGCTGGTGACCAGTGGCAGGGAGAAAGCCTCTGCCAGCCAGCGTCCCAGCGTCGTATGGCCGGGGTCCTCTATACAGGCGAGCGGATCGTGAAACGAGACCACCCATGCCGGGTGCAGCTTGTGAATCAACTTGCACAACCCCTGGGTTTCGGGCTCTGAACCGGGCTTTTCGCCGGTTAGCAGCACCACATCCCGCTCTTCTGCCGCGCTGTTCCAGCGATAAACCGTCTCGCCTGCGCGCCAGTTTGCTGCCGGGAAGTTGCGATTTAAATCCACCCCGCGCGCGTTGGCGCGCAGCCCCAACTGACACCCATCCGGATTAACCGTCAACACCACGTGATGCCGACGCTGATCGGGCGCCAGAGTGCGTAGCGCGCAGGAGAGGGTGACAATCGAGGAATTTTCATCGCCATGGGTGCCGGCGATGATAAGGCCACTTTCACGATCGGCATTGGGCGCGGGAAACCAGATAAGCGGCGCGCCAAGCAGTGAGCGACCATAATGTTCGGTGCCGGGAGGAAAAGCGCCACGTTCTGTTCGGGGGCGAGTAAGGGTCATAGGGGATCCTGATGATAATGGTGCTTACTGGCAGTGTTGTGCAAAACATCCGCTTAATCAAATAGTTTCGCCAGTCCGGGAAAACTGGCGCATATCATGTTTCCGGCGTAAGTTATTTGCATTTCACTGTTCTGAAACAAATAATTAGCCATCTGCTTGTTAGCCACTATTCCAGAGAGGATCTCATGAAGCATCCTGTTTCGCTGCTTACTTCTGCCCTGTTGCTGTGCGGCCTGTCATCCTGGTCCTTTGCGGCGGATATTCCTTCCGGCACGCAGCTGGCGCCGAGACAGGAGCTGGTTCGCCATATTAAAGATGAACCCGCTTCACTCGATCCCGCCAAAGCCGTGGGGCTGCCTGAAATTCAGGTTATACGCGATCTGTTTGAAGGCCTGGTAAACCAGAACGAGAAAGGCGAGCTGGTACCGGGTGTTGCTACCCGCTGGCAGAGCAATGACAACCGGGTCTGGACCTTCACCCTGCGCGATAACGCCCGGTGGTCAGACGGTACCCCGGTCACGGCACAAGATTTTGTTTACAGCTGGCAGCGTCTGGTTGATCCGAAAACCACGTCGCCTTTTGCGTGGTTTGCTGCGCTGGCGGGCGTGACCAACGCTCAGGCGATCATTGACGGGAAAGCCACGCCAGACAAGCTCGGCGTGACGGCGGTAGATAACCACACCCTGCGCGTGCAACTGGATAAACCCTTGCCTTGGTTTGCCAACCTTACCGCCAGTTTCGCCTTCTATCCGGTACAAAAAGCCAACGTCGAAAGCGGTAAAGAGTGGACCCGCCCTGGTGCGCTGGTAGGAAACGGCGCGTTCGTGCTGAAAGATCGGGTGGTGAACGAGAAGCTGGTGGTCGAGCCCAATACGCATTACTGGGACAATGGCAAAACGGTACTGAAGAAGGTGACCTTTGTGCCGATCAATCAGGAGTCTTCCGCCACCAAGCGCTACCTGGCGAACGATATCGACATTACCGAATCTTTCCCGAAAAACCTCTATCAAAAGTTACTGAAAGATATTCCAGGGCAGGTTTATACGCCCCCTCAGCTAGGTACCTATTACTACGCCTTTAATACCCAGAAAGGGCCGACCGCCGATGCCCGGGTGCGTCTGGCGCTGAGTATGACCATCGACCGGCGCATTATGGCCGAGAAAGTCCTGGGTACGGGCGAAAAACCGGCCTGGCACTTCACCCCGGATGTGACGGCGGGCTTTACTCCGGAGCCGTCGCCGTTTGAGCAGATGTCGCAAGAGGAGCTTAACGCCCAGGCGAAAACTCTGCTTCAGGCGGCAGGCTATAATCCTCAGCGCCCCTTGAAGCTGACGCTGCTGTACAACACCTCTGAAAACCACCAGAAAATCGCCATCGCGGTGGCGTCGATGTGGAAGAAGAACCTCGGCGTGGATGTGAAGCTGCAAAACCAGGAGTGGAAAACCTACATCGACAGTCGTAACACCGGCAACTTCGATGTGATCCGCGCCTCGTGGGTAGGTGATTATAACGAGCCGTCGACTTTCCTCTCGCTGTTGACCTCCACCCACACGGGGAATATTTCACGCTTCAACGACCCGGCGTATGACAAGGTGATTAACCAGGCATCCATGGAGACCACCGCGCAGGCGCGGAATGCGGATTACAACGCCGCAGAGAAAATTCTGGCCGAAAAAGCCCCTGTGGCCCCGATTTATCAATACACCAATGGCCGCTTGATCAAACCTTGGGTGAAGGGCTACCCGATCAATAACCCGGAAGACGTGGCCTACAGCCGCACGATGTATATTGAGAAGCACTAGTGCGTAGCGGTTGCCTGTGAAGGTCAGGCAACCGCGCCTAATCAGAAAGGGGGGCGTGAAACCGGGCTACCCCTTCAGGCGGCCAGCACCTTGTTACGCCCATCGTTTTTTGCGCGGTAGAGAGCATCATCCACCCGTTTGAAAAGTTCATCTATGTTCTCGTCCGGGTTGTGACGTGCGACACCAATACTGACAGTAAAGCGCGGCAGGCCGGGAAGGGCGATGTGAGCAATAGCGACGCGAAGAGTTTCTGCCAGTTGTAAAGCCGCTTCCAGTGAAGTACGGGGGAGCAGCAGGACAAACTCTTCACCCCCCCAGCGGAAGACGTAATCGTCTTTGCGGCAACAACTCTCCAGCATCCTTGCAAGGGCAATCAATACCTCATCCCCCTTTTGATGGCCGAACATATCATTAATATCTTTGAAGTGATCGGTGTCCACCAGCAGCAGGCTAAACTCCTGCTGGAGCGGCAGCTGAGCGGCGGTTGTTTTGTCGGTCAGATTATAGAACTGACGGCGGTTCAGCAGCCCCGTGAGCGAATCGCGAAGGGCGGCGTGCTCAAGTTCCTGCTCCAGCCTCTTTTGCTCGGTAATATCGTGAATGATGCACAGCATCAACTTATCGCCATAGATTTCAATTGGCCCGGCGTAGGTCTGTACGTGGCGGGTGGTCCCGTTCGCGAGGCGATGGACAAAATTCAGCGGCTTATGTCCGCCGGGCAAGCGGGCGATTTCGTTCATGACTGGCAAGATGTTCCGGCCAAGGGTGTTGATCTCCCAGGTGTGTTTGCTGCACATCTCGTCATGGTTATAGCCGTAGAAATTGAGGGCCGCGACGTTGGCATCTACGATCTGGCCGTCACGGGCCGGGTCGATCAGCAGCATCGGCGCGCTGTTAGTGAGGAAAAAACGGGCATAAAAACCCTGTTTTTTGCGCTGATAGGTGGCCGAGCGGGTGGCTTTAAGCCCCGTCGCAGGCTGGGGAGGCAGACCTTCGAAGACAATCACTTCGCCATAAGGGGCAAAGAAGGCTAGCGACAGCCGGCAGCTCAGGGTGATCTGTTCGTCGCGAAGCAGGATGGTCCAGACCTCAACAATCTCCTGCTGCGCTTTTAAATCTGGAACATACATGGCCAGCGACGTTTGCGCATGGGCGCAGTAATTCCCCTTACGCAGCGCGTCGAACGTTGCCTCCTGCATAAACGCTTTCGCCACCGTATTGGCAAAAAGCAGGGTTTCTGTTTCCGCGGAGATCAACCAGACGGGCGTTTTAAGAATATTAAGCGCATCAAACTCAGGTAGCGACATAATTAAGTCCCATTTATCGGCACGCAGCCTGGACCATAACGGAAACGACACGCACGGGTTTCTTTGCAACATACTCTACTTCATACCATCAGGCATGATTTTTTTGTGAGACCCGCGCATGATTCTTATTTATTTTACTGACGGCTAACGTTTTCCTGTTGCCACGATCGGAGCTGAAAACCGGGTCTCAATCGCCACTTAATGAATCAACAAACGCGCGTTCGCGGTAAAACGTTGGGTCCGTACAGGGTCGCAATCATCGAGATGATTAGCAGGGAGTCAGGATAGAACGGGGTGGTGGATGAGACCCGGAATAAAAACACTGTTTTATAAATTATTGCATCTCTGGCCTGCAGAAGTCGAAACAGTCTGGCAAATAATTGACCATTCGGTCAAAATATTATTTCTGGGTCTGTACGTTATCGGTATTCAGCGAAAAATCTTTATCATTATTTGTAGCAGCATTGAAGAAACACGCCGTCCCGATAATACTTAAGTGTGACTAAATTAGGTTTAATCACCCCTGATTCTTTTCATCAGTGAGACGTAGCGCAATTAAAAACTACGTTGTTAAAAAATAACGATATAGTATATAGGTCGCATGCTTTATGGAGTTTTTGCTGGTCTGTATTTATTAATGACAGATTATATCTTTACCTAACGCAAATTAACTGGTATGACCACCAAAGGCAACAAGACCTTAAATTTGAGATGAAAAATAAAAAGGCGGGTGCTATAAACTCAATATCGACAAAAATATCGATTGCGGACTCTATTATGCTTAAAAACATTAGCGTAAGAACATTTGTTCTTGTTTATCTCGTGGGTGTCTTTTTAATATCCAATTTCCTGGTTGCAGTGTCTCCCGGTAAATTCACTCTACTGATCGCGTTGAACATTTTCTTCATCGTCGCTTTTTTACTGTTATTCACCTATTTGACACAATTTCTTGTGAAGCCGATCAATACTGTGAAAAAAAGTATTGAAGAAGTTACCGCGGGCAAACTGGGCGTAATCATTCCTGAGTTCGGTAATAATTGCGCCGGGCGATTAATCCCGGGCATTAACACGCTATCCGGCAATATCGCGACGCTGGTAAGTGAAATTCGTGCCTCTTCACAAACGGCGATGAGCCTGTCGGATCAACTGGCGGCACGCAGCGCGGCCCTGTCGGCCAAAACAGAGCAGCAGTCGGCCTCGCTGGTAGAAACGGCGGCCAGCATGGAGCAGATGGCCGCCACCACGCGTAACACGGCAGACAACACCCGTCTGGCTAGCGAGCGGGCGAATGCTGCCACACAGCAGGCGAAAAAGGGGGGTGAGTTGATGGGGCAGGTGGCGAATAATATGAATTCGATAACCGAATGCGCTCAGCAGATGACCGAAATTATCTCCATGATTGACGGTATCGCTTTCCAGACCAATATTCTGGCCTTGAACGCGGCCGTAGAGGCCGCACGCGCCGGCGATCACGGTAAAGGCTTCTCGGTCGTGGCGGGTGAGGTACGTAGCCTGGCCCATCGCAGTGCGGAAGCGGCCAAAAACATTAAATCGCTCATCGACGTGACCAGCCATAACGTCAACCAGGGGGCGATGGTGGTGTCGGAGGCAGAAAAGAACATGCGCGATATCGTGAGCGGCTCGGGTCAGGTGAGCCAGCTAATGAATGAGATTTCGAACTCCACCAGCGAACAGGAGATGGGTATTGCGCAAATCACCCTCGCGCTGAGCGACCTGGAGAACGTGACCCAGAGCAACGTGGCGATGGTCGATGAACTCTCTGGCTCCTCTGCGGTATTAAAAAATCAGGTGATTGAGCTGCAGGCCCGCACGCGTAACTTCCGTCTCGAGCAAGAGAATGCGGAAAACTATGGCATGGATGGTCGACGATTAGCCTCGCGAATGGGGCACTCTTACTAAAGATAAAGCCTGGTTCGCCAGGCTTTTTTATGAGCAAATTCAGCGCGATGCCCATGTAAATTGTTGCTTAACATGCCAGGGTGGCTAGACTGACAACAAGATAGATGAAAGGCGGAGGCGCTGTGGAAGGCATTAAAGGATCTGAAGTTAACGTTCCTGACGCGGTATTTGCGTGGATACTTGACGGAAAGGGGGCAGCAAGGCCGCTGGAAAACGACGATATCATCGATCGTGAACACCCTTGCTGGCTTCACCTGAACTACACGCAACCTGAGAGTGCTGACTGGCTGGCATCGACCCCATTACTCCCCAACTATGTGCGCGATGCGCTGGCTGGGGAAAGTCTGCGCCCGCGCGTTACGCGAATGGGTGAGGGTACCCTGATCACCCTGCGGTGTATTAATGGCAGCACCGATGAACGTCCCGATCAGCTGGTAGCGATGCGCGTGTATATGGATGAGCGGCTCATTGTCTCGACGCGTCAGCGCAAGGTACTGGCGCTGGACGATGTCATTAATGATCTGAAAGAGGGGACCGGGCCGGAAGATTGTGGTGGCTGGCTGGTGGATGTCTGCGATGCCCTGACCGAGCACGCCAGCGAGTTTATTGAAGAGCTGCACGATAAAATTATCGATCTGGAAGACAATCTGCTCGATCAGCAAATTCCCCCGCGCGGTTTCCTCGCGCTCCTGCGCAAACAACTGATTGTGATGCGGCGCTATATGGCTCCGCAGCGCGATGTCTATGCGCGGCTGGCGAGTGAGCGCCTGATCTGGATGAATGACGATCAGCGCCGGCGGATGCAGGATATCGCTGACCGTCTTGGCCGCGGGCTGGATGAGATCGACGCCTGCATCGCGCGAACCGCGGTGATGTCCGATGAGATTGCGCAGGTGATGCAGGAGTCGCTATCCCGGCGCACCTACACGATGTCGCTGATGGCGATGGTCTTTTTACCCAGTACCTTTTTAACCGGCCTGTTTGGCGTCAATCTGGGCGGCATTCCCGGAGGGGCATACCGCTTCGGTTTTTCAGTGTTTTGCATCATGTTAGTGGTTTTAATCGGCGGTGTTGCATGGTGGTTGCATCGCAGTAAATGGCTGTAAATTTACGCATTTCTCAGGCTGTGAAAAGCTTAAAACGCCATTTTACTTGAGCGAGGTCAAGAAACTGCCTGTCGTAAAGGTGCACTATTCGTTTCGCAGGTGAATGCAACGTCAAGCGATGGGCGTTGCGCTCCATATTGTCTTACTTCCTTTTTTGAATTACTGCATAGCACAATTGATTCGTACGACGCCGACTAAATTAGTCGGCTTTTTTTTGCCTGTCGTACAGCAGCGTCTACCCTAAAAGAGTCACTCCCAATGCCCGGAGGGTAAAATGACCTGTCTGTTAACACTGCTGCTCTGGCAGCCACAACAATCGGACCCGGTGCCTACCGACCCGGTACCTATGCCCGAACCTATTCCGCGTCCGCAACCGATGCCGGATCCACCCCCTGATGAAGTTCCGATTAAAATGTCGCATCGTAAGGGCAGATCTGCGAGGATACGCGCCTGCTGACTGTGACTTTTTTAACGCGAGAATAATTGTGACCGCCTTTTCTACACTGAACGTACTGCCTGCCGCCCAACTCGATAATCTCAACGAGTTGGGCTACCTGACGATGACTCCTGTACAAGCTGCCGCGCTTCCGGCGATCCTTGAGGGACGCGATGTACGCGTGCAGGCGCAAACCGGCAGTGGTAAAACGGCTGCATTCGGTCTTGGCCTGTTACAGCACATTGATGCCTCGCTGTTCCAGACGCAATCGCTGGTGCTTTGCCCGACCCGGGAGCTGGCGGATCAGGTGGCTGGCGAGCTGCGCCGTCTGGCGCGTTTCTTGCCTAACACCAAAATTTTAACCCTCTGCGGCGGTCAGCCGTTCGGCGCCCAGCGCGACTCCTTGCAGCATGCGCCGCACATTATCGTTGCCACGCCGGGCCGTCTGTTGGATCACCTGCAAAAAGGGACGGTGTCGCTGGAGGCCCTGCAAACGTTGGTGCTTGATGAAGCCGACCGCATGCTGGACATGGGATTTAGCGAGGCCATCGACGAGGTGATCCGTTTTGCCCCTGCCTCTAAACAAACCCTTCTCTTTTCGGCGACCTGGCCACAAGCCATTGCGGCGATCAGTGGCCGGGTGCAGCAAAATCCACTGACGATCGAGATCGACACTGTGGATGCGTTACCCGCCATCGAACAGCAGTTCTTTGATACCACGCAGCAGGGCAAAATCCCGCTGCTCCAGAAGCTGCTGAGCATTCACAAACCCGCCTCCTGCGTGGTGTTTTGTAATACTAAAAAAGATTGCCAGTCGGTGTGTGACGCCCTGACCGCGGCGGGCCAAAGCGCGCTCTCCCTGCATGGAGATTTAGAACAACGCGATCGTGACCAGACTCTGGTGCGTTTTGCCAACGGCAGCGCGCGCGTGCTGGTGGCGACGGATGTGGCGGCCCGTGGCCTGGACATCAAATCCCTGGAGCTCGTGGTGAACTACGAGCTCGCATGGGATCCCGAAGTCCATGTCCACCGTATCGGGCGTACTGCGCGTGCGGGAAACAGCGGGTTAGCCATCAGCTTCTGCGCGCCGGAAGAGGCGCAGCGCGCCAACATCCTGGCGGAGATGCTGCAAATCAAACTGAACTGGGTCACAGCCCCGGCGAATGTCAGTATTACGCCGCTGGCGGCGGAGATGGCCACCCTGTGTATTGATGGCGGGAAAAAAGCCAAGATGCGTCCGGGTGATGTGCTGGGGGCGTTAACCGGTGACATTGGGCTGGAAGGTGCCGATATCGGGAAAATCGTTGTCCATCCCGCTCACGTTTATGTGGCAGTACGTCAATCGGTAGCGCAGAAAGCCTGGAAACAGCTGCAAAACGGAAAGATTAAAGGCAAAACCTGCCGCGTTCGCCTGCTGAAATAAGCGGGGAAATCGCGTCTCAGCGCTTGTCTGAGACGCGTTGTTTTTATTTCACTTCAATGACGTTCAGGCGCATCTCATCCAGTTGTGCGTCATCTTCTTCCGGCTGCCATCCGGCCGGCTGCATCGGAATATCTTCGCGGTCAAAGGCCAGATCGCCGCCGTTCACCACTTCCGAACCGTGCTTAATGCCTTTGAAGTCAAACAGGTTGATATCGCTAAGGTGCGATGGCACTACGTTCTGCATGGCGCTGAACATGGTTTCAATGCGACCTGGATAGCGTTTGTCCCAGTCACGCAGCATGTCGGCAATCACCTGGCGTTGCAGATTAGGCTGCGAGCCGCACAGATTACACGGAATAATCGGGAAGGCTTTAGCCTCGGCAAAGCGCTCGATATCTTTCTCGCGGCAGTAGGCCAGCGGACGGATCACAATGTGCTTACCGTCATCGCTCATCAATTTTGGCGGCATGCCTTTCATCTTGCCACCGTAGAACATATTCAGGAACAGGGTTTGCAGGATGTCGTCGCGGTGATGACCGAGGGCAATCTTGGTGCAACCCAGCTCGGTGGCAGTACGGTAGAGAATACCGCGGCGCAGGCGAGAGCAGAGCGAGCAGGTGGTTTTGCCTTCCGGGATCTTCTCTTTCACAATGCCGTAGGTATTCTCTTCAACAATCTTATACTCCACACCCTGCTGGTCCAGATATTCCGGCAGGATATGCTCCGGGAAGCCCGGCTGTTTCTGATCAAGGTTGACCGCAATCAGCGAGAAATTGACCGGGGCGCTCTGCTGGAGGTTTCGCAGGATCTCCAGCAGGGTATAACTGTCTTTACCGCCAGACAGGCAGACCATGATGCGGTCGCCTTCTTCAATCATGTTGTAATCCGCAATGGCTTCGCCGACGTTACGACGCAGACGCTTTTGCAGCTTGTTCAGGTTGTACTGTTCTTTTTTACTAATATCTTGATTCTGTTGCATTTAAAAGTTACTCAGATATCAAATGGGGCACCAGTGGGGTAAAGCGCCGGTCTGGTCTTCAGCATTACCGCCTGTTCGCTATTGCTCTCATCTTCGGGAAAGCAAAGATTTCGTACACCCTCTGCGCATGAATGTGCCCCATCCGATTAACAATAAAAGACGGGTTAGCGCCTGCTGGTCATCACCAGCATGCGAAAGTGTGCCGTGTATGGTACGGATTGCGGCGACGAATGCCAGCACGTTTTAGCGCAGAACGTCACTCTTGCTTCCTGCGCAGCAAAATTTGTAAACGCTTCAGGAACGCATAAAGGGTAAAGAGCGTGCATCGCCTCTATTTTCTCTCACGCCTGGCGGGTAAAAATAAGTGATCGAGGTCTGCTAAAAAGCGCGCTTTAAGGGGCACCATGATAAAAAAAAGCCCCCACAAGGAGGGCTACAGGAGTCTCAGTCTTAACGCTCTTTTTATTGATGTTTCCCCGGAGTTGGCATTCTCCGCATCAGAGTCATCAATAGCCTGGCAGCCTGGCCACCAACAACAAGCGTATGGCCTGGTGATTAGGACTTTCCTTACGTATAACCTCACACATTAGCCCCCCAGCCCATTAATTACGGCAAATTAAGCACCTGAGGGCAATGCCTTGCCCAGCCAAAGTACAAGAAGGCGTTACGTCATGCCCGGCAGGCGGGCAGTAATCGCCAGCGCGTCTTACACTTAACCCGTACCGGTGGGGCCTGTCATAACAGAGTGCGCATTTTTAGCAGAGTTTCAACGAGGGGGATCTTATGGCAAATAAAGTGTCAGCGCAGTGCCACTGCGGCGCGGTGCAATTTACGGTTGAACTGTCGGATGGGTTTAACACCATCCGCCGCTGTAACTGCTCCTTTTGCCGTATGCGCGGCGCGGTAGTGGTCTCGGCACCGCTGTCGGGCGTGACGGTGCTGAAAGGCAAAGATAAACTGACAGAGTACCGATTTAACACGCGGACGGCTGCGCACTATTTTTGTTCAGTATGCGGCATCTACACCTTCCATCAGCGTCGTTCCAGGCCCGATCAATATGGCGTGAACGTGGCCTGCATTGAGTATGTTTCGCCGTTCGACTTCACGGAAGTGGAGGTTTCGGAAGGGACTGTACATCCGAACGACGGCGGCGGTGGGCTGGCGGGAATACTCACCTATCGCCCGGTCCGCAGGCTGGCGGATTAGCCTGGACGTTAAGGGCAGACGCACAGCGGAGGTGCGTTCACCGAAGCTTCGTCTCTTTAAACTTCCCTTTTACGACGCCATCATAGAAGCGACCTTTCGAGACGACGCTCAAAAAGTCGTTATAAATACGTACCGGCACACGCTGATAACGGTACGCGCTGCGATCGAGAAAACGAATCTCCAGCGTTTCGCTAAATGTATCGTAAGCAATAGACGCGATGCGTGAAGATTTGACGGCGTGATGATTCATAGCAAGGTCCCCTTTACTTCGAGGCAGAGGTGATAGTAATCCTGGCTCAATTCCCCCGGTTGACGCAACTAAAAAGAGTGCTTACGTGTGAAGCCTAAATATAAGGTTATGAACTGTGGGTGTGAAATAAGCAAAACTGATGGGCTGGTATAAAATAGTCGCCCGCGAGGATACGCGGGCGACTGTTATCAGAATTGATAAACCAGACCGGTGGCGACGATATCGTCGGTACCTATGCCATTGGCGGCATAGAAAGCGTTGTCTTCATCCAGCAGGTTGATTTTATAATCAACGTAGGTAGACATATTTTTGTTGAAGTAGTAAACCGCACCCACTTCAGCATATTTCACCAGATCCTGGTCGCCCCAGCCGTGGCCCAAATCTTTCCCTTTTGACTGCAGATAAGAGACGACCGGACGCAGACCGAAATCGAACTGATACTGGGCAGTGACTTCGACGTTCTGGGTTTTATTGGCGACTGCGTCATCAAATTTGCCATACGGGGTCATATTACGGGTTTCAGAGTACATAGTCGCCAGGTAAATGTTGTTGGCGTCGTATTTCAGGCCGGCGGTCCAGGCATCCGCTTTGTCACCGCCCGCCGTAGTACGGTTAATCTGCGCGTTGGTACGGTCAGAGGTGGTGTAGGCCGCGCCGGCGCTGATACCCATCCCGAAATCGTAGGTAGAGGAGATACCGAAGCCGTCCCCGTTTTCATGACGAATGTCGCGACCGTTATTGGTGCCTTCGTTCCCGTTGCCCTCATCTTCGTTGTTACCCTGATACTGCAGCGCTACGTTCAGGCCTTCAACCAGGCCAAACAGATCCGCATTGCGATAAGTCGCCACGCCATTGGCACGGTTGGTCATGAAATTATCTGCTTTGGAATAGCTGTCGCCACCGAACTCTGGCAGCATATCGGTCCAGGCCTCGACGTCGTACAGCACGCCATAGTTACGACCGTAATCAAAGGTGCCGTACTGGCCGAACTTGAGGCCCGCAAAGGCCAGACGCGTCCAGGACTGGTTTTCAGACCCTTCGGTATTATTGGCCTGGACGTTATATTCCCACTGACCGTAGCCAGTCATCAGATCGTTAATCTGGGTTTCGCCTTTAAAGCCCAGACGGATATAAGTTTGATCGCCGTCAGCCCCTTTATCGTCAGAGAAATAGTGCAGGCCATCAACCTTGCCGTAGAGATCTAATTTGTTGCCATCTTTGTTATATATTTCTGCCGCATGAGCTGTGCTAGCCATTAAAAGGGCAGGGATGATCAAAGCCAAAACTTTTCTTTTCATGATGACGGATCCTCAAGCTATATTTTATTATTTAATACGTGCTGAACCTTCCCGGCTGGAAAGGTGTCTCATGCTAATTCACTCGCTTGCGGAGTCACAAAGTATAATTGTTACTATGTAAGTAAAATCTCAAGGATATAATGCAGGGGAAACAATGATAAGTTACATGAATATATTTAAGTGGAACTATGTAAAATGGGAATTATACCTGTTCCGTTAACTGTATTAGAATAGGCTGCGTTATATGCCCGTTGTTATTTCAATTCGTTGAGAATACGATTTAAAATTTTAAATCCTATTGTTTTCCAAATGGAACAGCCCGAAGACAAATCTTCGGGCTTTTTTTATACCGCTAAATAGGGATTACTCGCTCGGCGCTTTCTCCGCCTTACCGGCCATCTGCGCCAGGAAATCATAGCGTTTTTGCAGATCGGCGGCGGCGTCTTTCCAGAGCTGCTCTGCCACCTCCGGCTGCTGCGCGTTAAGACGACGGAAGCGTTGCTCCTGCAATAGCGTCTCGGCCAGCGCGTCGGACGGGGGACGAGAATCCAGCGCCAGCGGCAGTTTACCCTCATCGGCGCGACGCGGATCAAAGCGATACAGCGGCCAGAATCCGGTTGCGGTAAGCTGGCGCATCTGGTCGTGGCTCAGCGCCAGATCGTAACCATGCTCTTCGCACGGGCTGTAGGCGATAATCAGCGACGGGCCTGGATACGCTTCCGCCTCCTGAATCGCCTTCACGGTCTGGTTAAGCTGGGCACCCAGCGAAATTTGCGCCACGTACACATGGCCATACATCATCATGCTGACGCCCAGGTCTTTGCGCGCTTTGCGCTTGCCATGCTCGCCAAATTTGGTCACTGCACCCAGCGGCGTCGCTTTCGATGCCTGACCGCCGGTATTGGAGTAACACTGAGTATCCAGCACCAGAATGTTCACGTTTTCCGTCAGGCTGAGCACGTGATCCAGCCCGCCAAAGCCGATGTCGTAAGCCCAGCCATCACCGCCGATAAGCCAGATCGATTTTTCCACCAGCGCGTCGGCATCGGTAAGGAGCTGTTCAGCCCCCGCAACGCCCTGAAGCGCACTGAGCAGCGCAGTAACCTGTTCGCGACGAACGTCCGGCGTCGCGTCAGCGTGCAGCGCAGCGTTCAGATCAGCCGGGATGTTATCCGCAAACTGTTCCAGCAGGCGCATAACGCGCACCCGGTGCTGGTCTACGGACAGGCGGAAGCCCAGACCAAACTCGGCATTATCCTCAAAGAGAGAGTTCGCCCAGGCCGGCCCGCGGCCATTGGCATCGGTAGTGTACGGCGTGGAGGGCAAATTCCCCCCGTAAATAGAGGAGCAGCCGGTGGCATTGGCGATGAGCATCCGGTCGCCGTAGAGCTGGGTCAACAGCTTAATATAGGGCGTTTCACCGCAGCCGGAGCAGGCGCCGGAGTATTCAAACAGCGGCGTAATAAGCTGTGAGGTACGAATATCGATCCGCTCAAGCTGGTTGCGATCAATTTCCGGCAGGTTAAGGAAGAAGTCGTAGTTGGTTTTCTCCTCCTCGACGTGCTCCAGCCGGGACATCATATTGATGGCCTTGATCTCCGGGTTCTGGCGATCTTTAGCCGGACACACCTCAACGCAGAGATTACAGCCGGTGCAATCTTCAGGCGCGACTTGCAGCACATACTTCTGTCCACGCATGTCGCGGGATTTCACATCCAGTGAATGGAGGCTGGTCGGTGCCGTTTCCATCTCCTCAGGCGAGACCACTTTAGCGCGGATGGCCGAATGCGGACAGGCAGCGACGCAGTGGTTGCACTGCGTACAGAGCTCCTCTTTCCAGATCGGAATGGCTTCGGCGATATTGCGTTTTTCCCAGCGGGTGGTGCCCAACGGCCAGGTGCCGTCCGGCGGCAGCGCGGAGACGGGCAGGGCATCACCCAGACCTGCCAGCATCGCGGCGGTGACGGTTTTAACAAAGTCTGGTGCCGCATCCGATACCACCGGTGGACGGTGCGGACTGCTGGCATTTACCGCCTGCAACGGCACTTCCGCCAGCGATTCGCGGGCCAGCGCCAGCGCTTGCCAGTTGCGCTCCACCAGCTCCTGACCCTTGCTGCTGTAACTTTTGGCAATCGCCCCCTGCAGTTCCATCAGGGCGCTGTCGCCTGGCAGAATATTTGTCAGGTGGAAGAACGCCATCTGCATCACGGTGTTAATGCGCGCCGCCAGACCGCACTCGCGCGCAATTTTTGCGGCATTAACCACAAAGAAGCGCGCTTTTTTCTGATTCAGCATGGCCTGCACGTCCTGCGGCAGACGCCCCCAGACCTCATCGGCGCTGTAGGGGGTATTCAGCAGGAAGATGCCGCCCGGTTTCAGGCGCTCTACCATCTGATATTTGTCGATAAACTGCAGCTGGTGGCAGCCAACAAAATCGGCCTGCGACACCAGATAGGCAGAGCGAATCGGCTCCTCGCTGACGCGCAGGTGCGAGACGGTTAACCCGCCTGCTTTTTTCGAGTCATAGACAAAATAGCCCTGGGCATACCAGGGGGTGGAATTACCAATGATTTTGATGTTGTTTTTGGTGGCCGACACGCTCCCGTCGCTGCCCAGACCGTAAAACAGCGCTTCAAGCTTCGCACGCGAGGGCAGGGTGTTTTCAGGTAATGGCAGAGAGAGGTGGGTTACGTCGTCGTAGATCCCCACGGTAAAGCGCGGCTTCGGCTTGCTGGCCTGCAGTTCGTTAAAGATTGCCAGCACGCAATCCGGGCCAAACTCTTTAGATGAAAGGCCATAGCGCCCGCCAATAACGCGCGGCAGTGTTTCGCGCTCGCCGCTGCTGAAGGCTTCCGCCAGCGCGGTCATCACATCCAGATGCAGCGGCTCCGCCTGCGCGCCGGGCTCTTTGGTGCGGTCCAGCACCGCCACGGCGCGTGCGCTCTCGGGCAGTGCGGCCAGCAGGTGTCGGGCCGAGAAGGGGCGATAAAGACGCACTTTTAGCACGCCCACTTTTTCGCCACGGGTCAACAACTCATCGACCACCTCTTCACAGGTCCCGATGGCCGATCCCATGATCACTATCACGCGCTCCGCCTGCGGGTGACCGTAATACTCGAAGGGCTTGTACGCCCGTCCGGTGGCATCGGCAAAGTCGTTCATCGCCTGCTCCACGTGGTCGTACACCGCGTTGTACCACGGGTTGGTGGCCTCCCGGGACTGGAAATACGTATCCGGGTTTGCCGATGTACCGCGAATCACCGGGTGTTCCGGATTCAGCGCCCGGGCCCGGTGGGCATCGATCTCTGCCTGCGGCAACAGGCTACGGATGGTGTCGTCCGTAATCGACTTAATTTTGTTGATCTCATGCGAAGTGCGGAACCCATCAAAGAAGTGAATAAAGGGCACGCGGCTCTTGAGAGTGGCAATGTGTGAGATCAGGGCAAAGTCCTGCGCTTCCTGGACGCTGCCCGCGCAGAGCATGGCGCAGCCGGTCTGGCGTACGGCCATAACGTCGGAGTGGTCGCCAAAGATCGACAGGGCGTGCGTGGCAACGGTACGGGCCGCCACGTGCAGTACAAACGGCGTTAACTGTCCGGCCAGTTTGTAAAGCGTCGGGATCATCAACAGCAGTCCCTGCGAAGAGGTAAACGAGGTTGAGAGCGCCCCCGTCTGTAACGCCCCGTGCACCGCGGCGATCGCCCCGGCTTCTGACTGCATCTCAACAACGCGGGGCACATCGCCCCAGACGTTTTTTAAACCATTACCCGACCAGGCATCGGCCTGTTCAGCCATTGTGGAGCTGGGGGTAATTGGGTAAATGGCGATCACTTCACTGGTGCGAAACGCGACGGACGCGACTGCGCCATTACCGTCAATAGTTTGCATAGGAGACACCCTTACATTGCGCAAAAAAGAGGGGACTCGCGCGCGATGACGAGTCCTGTAATTATCCTTTAATGTTAGCAAAGGTAGGGTTTTTCAATTTTCGCTTTTGTGTCCTGGGAGACGGCCGCGCCCCCGATCAGATCAAGGTTTTGCCAAAAAATTGCGAGAAAATGTTTCGCGGACGCATAAATACGCGTATGCGGTCTCGACGCGAGCGGAGTGGGTGCCTATGATGGTTAGGTTTTGCCAATTCATGTGGGGAGAAGTTATGCGTGCAGCATTTTGGGTAGGGTGTGCCGCCTTGTTACTGTCGGCCTGTAGCAATGAACCCGTTCAGCAGGCCACCGCCGCGCATGTCGCGCCGGGGATGAGAGCGGCGATGTCCAACTCGGGACAAGCGAACTGCGCCATGATTGGCGGCTCGCTCTCGGTTGCACGTCAACTGGATGGCTCGGCCATCGGCATGTGTGCCTTGCCCAACGGCAAACGTTGCAGTGAACAATCGCTTGCCGGCGGATCGTGCGGAAGTTACTGATTACTCCACACGTTTAAACATCAACGTGGTTTCTGCCGTCGCCAGGGTTAATTGATCCTGGGTGAGGTCAACCTGCGCGCCTTTGCGCAGCATAGTGCTGAGCGTGTTATCCAGCTCATTACGCTGAGGGTCGGTACAGAGTTTGCGCGTCATCGCCATCTCTTTGACCTTCAGTTCGCCCTCTGAGAGCTTCCCTTCACCGCTGAAGCGGTTACACATCACCCCTGATACGGCCATTTTCTTACCAAACGCGATTTCAGGTGGTGTGGCGGAGGGCTTTACGGCGGCGCCGTTAACACTTTCCAGCACGAAGCGGTGGTTCTGTAACTGATCTTTTTGCACTGAGGCTTTCCCTGGGTTTACACAGCCGGTCAGGGTCAGGCTTAACAGCGTTACTGCAACGAGCGTTTTCATTTTGGTTCTCAACATTATTACTGCGAAATGCCTAACTCACATTCTATAAAGGATGTGAAAAATATCATCGGGCTTAATCTGAAAGCGAAAAGGCATTGTCCATATCTATGTATGAACAATGCCTTGCGGGACATTATACCAGCGCGTTCGGGCTCTCTTCCCCTTTGGCCAGCTGGCTGAGGTTACCGAGGGTGGTCTCAGAGATGCTGATCAAGGCTTCGGCCGTCAGGAAGGCCTGGTGGCCGGTGAACAGCACGTTATGGCAGGCCGACAGGCGACGGAACACGTCATCCTGAATCACGTCGTTTGATTTGTCTTCAAAGAAGAGATCGCGTTCGTTCTCGTAAACATCCATCCCCAGCGCACCGATTTTCTGCGTTTTCAGCGCTTCGATCGCGGCCTGAGAATCAACCAGACCGCCACGGCTGGTGTTGATAATCATCACCCCGTCTTTCATCTGGTCGAAAGCGCTCTGATTGAGCAGGTGGTAGTTTTCCGGGGTCAGCGGGCAGTGCAGGGAGATCACATCGGACTGGGAGAAGAGCGTCGGCAGATCAACATACTCAACGCCGAGATCCAGCGCCGCTGCGCTCGGATAGGGATCAAACGCCAGCAGACGCATACCGAAACCTTTCAGAATACGCAGTGCCGCTACGCCAATTTTACCGGTACCGACCACCCCAGCTGTTTTACCGTACATGGTAAAGCCGGTCAGACCTTCGAGGGAGAAATTCGCATCACGGGTGCGCTGATAGGCACGGTGAATACGACGGTTCAGGGACATCATCATACCAATGGCATGTTCAGCCACGGCTTCCGGAGAGTAGGCCGGGACGCGAACCACTTTCAGCCCCAGCTCTTTGGCGGCATCGAGGTCCACATTATTGAAGCCCGCACAGCGCAGGGCGATATACTTCACTCCCTGTTTCTTTAGCTCTTCCAGCACCGGTCTGCTCCCGTCATCATTGACGAAAATGCAGACGGCTTCGCAGCCGTGCGCCGTTTTGGCCGTTTTTTCAGTCAGCAGAAAGTCGAAAAATTCAAGCTCGAAGCCATACGCCTCGTTAACATGTTGCAGGTACTTTTTATCGTACTGCTTTGTGCTATATACCGCGAGTTTCATAGGACTTTCTCCAGTGATTTAACTTCATAGTAGCGTAATTAAAATAATTTTACATTTTATGAAAAATTATTGAAATCAATATCTTCTATGAATAATTCTAGAGCATCTTTGCGCCTGAACTCTATCAGATTAAAACAACAGGGTTTTATTCTGTCACTCTCGCTTTACCCTAACGCATCAGCACACGCGGTTTACCGCTTCGGGTCAGAGCAACTATCCTTAAAACGCACCTGGCTTCATTCTGGCGGCTAAACGTGCCACAATGCCCGGCATTGCCGGCAAATATTTTCGCTAAATCAGGATATTAACTACCCATGAAGGGTAAATACAAAGCCGCCATCGCGCTCCTTCTGCTGCTGTTACTGCTGCCATTGACGCTGCTGATGACCCTTGCCCAGTGGGTTCCGACCCTGGCCGGGATCTGGCTGCCAGTGGGGACCCGCATTGCCTTCGAAAAAAGCCCGCACCTGACGCGCCACGCCCTGGTCATCCCCGATCTGCGCTATCTGGTAGAAGATTGCGAAATCGCGCGCATCGAAAATGCCACGCTCTCTCACCCCAGCCGCTGGAAGTTCGACGCCGCTGCGGTCACGCTTAATAGCGCCTGTTTCAGCAAAATTCCGCAAAGCGCGCCGAGCGCCGCTGCCCCGAAGACCCTTGCGGAGTGGCAATCATTACTGCCCAACACCTGGCTGAGTATTGATCGCCTGACCCTGGCGCCCTGGCAGCAGTGGCAAGGCAGAATTACCGCTTCACTGACCCCGAAAGTGCAGGAAATCCATTACGACGGTGAATCAATCAAGCTGCGTGGTACGCTGCGCGGACAAAATCTTACCGTCAGCGATGTTGAGATCCAGTTGCCAGACTCGCCCCAGCCGGTGAAGCTGGTGGGCGAATTCACGCTTCCGCTCGTACCGGACGGCCTGCCGGTACAGGGGCATGCCGTGACCACCTTCTCGGTGCCCCAGGTTAACTCACCGGTTGATGCCGAACTGGAGTGGCAGGATAACAGAGGTCAACTGGTGATGATTGCCCGCGAAAGCGGCGAGCCGTTGCTGGATCTTCCCTGGCAGATCACCCCGGAGCAATTCTCCATCAGCGATGGCCGCTGGAGCTGGACGCAATCGGGCATTCCGCTTGGCGGTCGGCTGGGGGTGCGAATTGAAAACTGGCAGCAGGGCATCGATAAGGCCACTATTTCTGGCCGGATGAACGTGGTTACCTCCGGCGATGCCGGAAAGGGTAACGCCGTGCTCAGCTTTGGCCCCGGCACGTTAAGTATGGATAACAGCAATATGCCGCTGCATCTTAACGGTGAGGCCAAGCAGGATGATCTCATTTTCTACGCCGGGCTCCCGGCAACGCTGACGGGCAGCCTGGCCGATCCTAAACTGGCTTTTGCCCCCGGGGCGCTGCTACGTTCGCGTGGCCGTCTCATCAACGCGCTGAATATTGATGAAGTGCGGTGGCCGTTGGCCGGGGTCACGCTTACCGGTAATGGCATTGATGGACGTTTACAGGCCATTTTGCGCGCGCATGAAAATGAGATGGGTAACTTCACCCTCCATCTTGACGGCCAGGCGAACAACTTTTTGCCGGATAAGGGGCTGTGGCAGTGGCGTTACTGGGGCGAGGGCAATTTTCTGCCCATGCAGGCGCGCTGGGATGTAGCAGGTAAGGGCGAATGGCGCGACACGGTGATTGCGCTGGACGCGCTCTCCACCGGCTTTGATAAACTGCAATGCGGCTCTATGCTCGCCAGCAAGCCACGGCTGGTACTGGAAAGCCCGGTGCGCTGGCAGCGAGACCCTGCCGATCCCCATTTTAGCGGCGCGCTGGCCTTTAATGCACAAGAGACGACCTTTACCGGCGGCAGCGTGCTGCCGGCCTCCACCCTGACGTTCAGCGTCGATGGTACCGATCCTACGCTCTTCCAGTTTAAAGGGGCGCTGCACGCCGGGGCTATCGGCCCGGTACAGGTGAATGGCCGCTGGGATGGCGAACGTCTACGCGGGCAGGCGTGGTGGCCGCAGCAGTCGTTAAACGTCTTCCAGCCCCTGGTCCCGCCTGACTGGAAAATGAAGCTGCGCGATGGGGAGCTCTATGCCCAGGTCGCCTTTTCTGCGGCGGCGGATCAAGGTTTTGAGGCGGGAGGACATGGCGTGCTAAAAAACGGCAGCGTCTGGATGCCTGACAACGAGATCAACGGCGTCGATTTTGTCCTGCCATTCCGCTTCAGCGAGGGCGTCTGGTCGCTGGGCACCCACGGCCCGGTTACGCTGCGTATCGCGGAGGTGAAAAACCAGGTGACGATGCACCACATCACCGCCGACCTGCAGGGCGATTACCCCTGGCGCGAAGAGGCGCCGCTGCTGTTAACCGACGTCAACGTCGAACTGTTGGGGGGCAAGGTCACCATGCAGCAACTGCGGATGCCCCAGCATGATGCGGCATTATTACGCGTGCAAAATATCTCCTCCAGCGAGCTGATCAGCGCCGTGAATCCGAAGCAGTTTACCCTCTCCGGACCAGTGAGCGGGGCGCTGCCGTTCTGGCTGAATAACGATAAGTGGATTATCAAAGATGGCTGGCTCTCTAACGCCGGGCCAATGACCCTGCGTATCGATAAAAACACGGCAGACGCGATCGTAAAAGACAACATGGCCGCCGGCGTCGCTATCGACTGGCTGCGCTACATGGAAATTTCTCAGTCGTGGACAAAACTCAATGTAGATAACCTGGGGGGGCTGACGCTGTCGTCAACGCTTAAAGGCATCAGCCGCGTGGATGGCAAATCGAATGCCGTTAACCTGAACTACACCCATCAGGAAAATGTGTTTACTCTCTGGCGCAGCCTGCGCTTTGGCGACAACCTGCAAGCGTGGCTTGAACAGAACGCCACCTTACCAGCAACCCACTGCCCGAAGGGCAAGGAATGTGAGGAACAACAATGAGAACATTGGCCGGTGGCGTCGCCGCCGTGGTCGTTATGCTGCTGACGGGCTGTACGCCGCGTATCGAAGTGGCGGCCCCGAAAGAGCCCATCACCATCAATATGAACGTGAAGATCGAACACGAAATTCACATTAAAGTGGATAAAGACGTGGAAGCGCTGCTGAAATCCCGCAGCGATCTATTCTGAGGTGGTCATGAAGAAATCCTTAGCCATCATTTTGCTTACGCTGGGACTCTGCGCGCAGGCCTCGGCGCTCACGTTGAACGAAGCCCGCAGCCAGGGGCGTGTAGGGGAGACGCTGGACGGATACCTGGCGCCCGTGGCTCAGGATCGCGAGACGCTGGCGCTGGTGGCGCAAATTAACCAGGCGCGTACTGACAGCTATCAAAAACTGGCGGACAGTAACAATATTCCGGTAGACGAAGTGGCCAAAATGGCCGGCATCAAGCTGGTGGAGCGCGCCCGCCCCGGTGAGTATGTCAAAGGCATTAACGGCAAGTGGCTAAAGAAGTGATCAACGGTGGCGTTTGCGGTATTCGCCGGGTGAGATGCCAAATCGTTGCTTAAAGGCGGTAGAAAAATGGCTGTGATCGGTAAAGCCCCAACTGTAACCAATGCCCGCCAGTTTCTCTTCATCGCGGGTTGCGCGCAGCATTTGCGCGCAGAGATCGAGACGACGGTTTTTAATGTACTGCGCGACCACCAGTCCTTTATCGGCAAACATACGATAGAGACTGCGTACTGACATACCGCTCTCTGCCGCAATCCACTCGGGGCGCAGATGTTCCGCCTGAATATGATCGTCAATCAATGACAGCACGCTTTTGAACTGGCGCTCCTTGCGCGGCAGGGTGCTTTCACGCTGCTGTAATACCGGGCGCAGTAAGCAGACCATCGCCTCCAGCGCCGCTTCGCTCTCTTGCTCGCTAAGCGTCGGGTTGCTCATGCTCTCCTGCATCAGACGGTGGCTTAATTGGACCGTGGGCAGGGTATGGGAGAGTTTTTGTGCGCAGCTCACCTCCTGAAAACGGAAGTGCTGTTCAAGGATCTGTCGGGGCAGCAGCAGGGAGATTTGGCGAGACTTCTCCTGCCAGTAAAGCGAGCAGGGGCGCGAGGCGTCGATTAAGCTAATATCCCCGGCCGCCAGGGTGATCTGACGGTCATCCTGTTCCAGTCCCGCCACGCCTTCGAGCTGGAACACGGTATAAAACCAGGCGTCGTTACTGTGCTTAATCTCCTGGCGGGTGCGAAACAGATTCACGCCACCGGCGGTCACGGTACTCAGCTTCAGGTTACCGGTCCAGGTCGACTCCAGCTCGCCAAAAAATTCACCGTTCATTGGCCGGGCCGCGAAACTGCCGCAAACCGCGTTAATTTGCGCCAGCCAGTGCTGAAATCTTTCCTGTTCGCTTACGCACGCCATATTCATTCCCGTCACGCCGTTAATGTTTAAGCATTGTTGCATTTATGTTGCCAAATTCCACAGGCATTGCGCTGACTATAGGAAAGAACACTTACCGGGAATAGTGTAATAAGCGGGAATTATCACGAATTGCGGTGCCTGTCACAGGTGACAAAGTGAATGTCATAGAGATAAAAGCGGATTTACCAAAGCCACCTTAGACTGCTGTGACACCCTGCGAAAGATAAGGAGAAGGTATGTCTGATACTCAGGTCGCCGTACTGCAAAGCGTGCAGCAATTTTTAGACCGCCAGCACGGTCTCTGGATCGAGGGAGAGCAGACTGCCTCCGATAGCGATAACCGTCTGGATGTGTTCAACCCGGCGACCGGCGAGGTGATTGCCACCACCGCCGACGCCAGCGCCCAGGATGTCGATCGCGCGGTCATGTCCGCGTGGCGCGCCTTTGTGGGCCGTAGCTGGGCGGGTAAATTGCCCGCCGAGCGTGAACGCATTCTGCTGCGTTTTGCCGATCTGGTGGAGCAGCACAGTGAGGCGCTTTCCCAGCTTGAAACCCTGGAGCAGGGCAAATCCATTAATATCTCCCGCGCCTTTGAAGTGGGATGCACCCTGAACTGGATGCGTTATACCGCCGGGCTTACCACCAAAATTACCGGCAAGACCCTCGACCTCTCTATTCCAATGCCCCAGGGGGCGCGTTACCAGGCCTGGACACGCAAAGAGCCCGTCGGCGTTGTGGCGGGCATCGTGCCGTGGAACTTCCCGCTAATGATTGGTATGTGGAAAGTGATGCCCGCGCTGGCGGCAGGCTGCTCGATCGTGATCAAGCCTTCGGAAACCACGCCGCTGACCATGCTGCGGGTGGCCGAGCTGGCAAGCGAAGCGGGTATTCCCGACGGCGTGTTTAACGTGGTCACGGGCAGCGGGGCAGTGTGCGGCGCCGCCCTGACCAGCCATCCCCATATCGCTAAGGTAAGTTTTACCGGCTCTACCGCCACCGGCAAGCAAATCGCCCGCGCCGCGGCGGAGCGTCTGATGGGCGTCACCCTTGAGCTGGGTGGCAAAAACCCGGCCATCGTGCTGAAAGATGCCGATCCGGCCTGGGTTATCGAAGGGTTAATGACCGGCAGCTTCCTCAACCAGGGCCAGGTGTGTGCGGCCAGTTCGCGTATCTATATCGAAGCGCCGCTGTTCGATACCCTGGTAAGCGGGTTTGAGCAGGCGGTGAAGTCCTTAAGCGTCGGGCCGGGCATGTCCCCGCAAGCACATATCAACCCGCTGGTCTCCCGCGCCCATTGCGACAAGGTTCAGACCTTCCTTGATGAAGCCCAATTCGGCCACGCGGAGCTGATTACCGGCAATCGTGGGCCGGACGGTAAGGGCTACTATGTCTCGCCAACGCTGGTGGTGAATCCGGATGCCAGCCTGCGCCTGACGCGGGAAGAGGTGTTTGGCCCGGTCGTCAATTTAGTGCGGGTGGCCGACGGGGAAGAGGCGCTGAAGCTGGCGAACGACACCGAATATGGCCTGACCGCCAGCATCTGGACGCAAAACATCAGCCATGCGCTTTCGTACAGCGATCGACTGCAGGCCGGTACCATCTGGGTGAACAGCCATACCCTGATCGACGCCAACCTGCCGTTCGGTGGCATGAAGCAGTCCGGCACCGGGCGTGATTTTGGCCCCGACTGGCTGGACGGCTGGTGTGAAACCAAATCGGTTTGTGTACGGTATTGAAGTTAGCTGAAGCCCTCGTCAGAGGGCTTTTTCACATCACGTAACTTTCAGCAATCTTGTGCTCGTTCTTAACATAGTTGTGGAGTCGCTGTTTATAGATAAGCGAGAGCAGCAGGCTTGCGGCGATCCAGAACAGCAACATACTGAGCAACGTGACCAGGGTGTAGATAACCGGCTTGTCTTTTTCGAACTGTTTTACCGCCTTAATCACATCCTGCTTATATTCCTCATTAACAAAGGTCTCGCAAATCATTTGTACCAGGCCGTGGGAGGGGGTAAGCGGCATTTCTGCGGGAGCCTGGCAGGTGGCCGGGATGATCGACCAACGCCCTTTACGGATGACTGCAAAAGCCTCTGAACCGCCCTGCGGGGAGAGATAAAAGTTCTCATCGGTAGGCTTGTAAAAAAGCGATGCCGCGCCTTTTGGCGTATTCGCGACCTTAAACAGCATGTTGCCCATAAAACCGCAGGCGCTCAGCGAGATAGCGGCGATTAAGCATGATCCAATCAGCTCGGTTCTGGATATCGAGGGGGTTTTGTTTAAAGGGAGATTGATTGCGAAGAGGAACAACAGAAACCGGCTTATTCCATTCTTCTGGTAAATTTCATGGGCCGAAGTGGGGTTACGCCTGGCACAGACCTTCATGAGCGCTACGATGGCGCCAAAAATCGCGATAAATGCAGCCAGCGTTCCGATTGGCGATCCGCTGAACTCCTTGCCAATTAAGTCGATGAAAGAAATATTATTTTCCATAGCGTCCTCTTCGGTCGATCATCATCCACTGGCACATTATTAGCAGCCTGATAATGAATTAGGAAGCGTTACGTCCCGGGAGGCGGTGGTCATATCGTGTTAACCATGGCAAAAAAAGCCGGGCATCACGCCCGGCCTCACGGTTATTTACTCTCGTCTTTCTTCTTGCCAAGCGTAGGGGTCTCGTCAAAGAAGTTCCAGGGTTTGAGCAGGGTATGGACCCACTCGGTTGGCATGATAGGCCACTCCTCCGCACGCGCCACGTGGGTGGTACCGGTGGTCATCCAGACCACGTTATCCTGGTCGTTCAGATTTTCGTTATCTTTACTGTACTTGCCCAGCCCCTCATCGTGAATGGAGCGGTTCGGGAATTTACCTTCCGGGTACATCTCATTGGGATGGTAGCGGGTCACCCACAGTTGCTTATCCATAAAGCTCAAACGATGATAGATCCACTCATCCTTCGCGAAATTCGCCCCAGTGGCAACCGGGTGGGTGCCCCCGGCGTAAGGGATTATCTGGTAAGACACCGGGTTACCCATGCGGTTCTCTTTAGTGGTGTTGCTCAGCAGGCGGATGGTGCCGGGGTCGAACTTCTGTGCCGCTTGCTGTTCGGTATCAATGGTGTACTGATTCACCTGCATGGTGCTGGTTCGTGGGCCGCCCGCGGTGTTTGGCTTCACCTCAGGATCCATGGCCACCATGCGGTTGTTAGTGCCATCTACGTCCATATCCAGGCGGAAGTTATAGATATGCTGGTGGGTGGTGCCAACAATATTATGGTCGATCAGCGTGCCATATTTAGTGTCATCTTTGGCGCTCGGATCGTGCATGGTTTTCGCCTGCACCCCTTTCACCGCTTCGATACCGGTTGCCCCGGCATCAATTCCGATGGTGCCATTTTGGTGGAAGACCCAGTCAAAGATGTAGTCGTAGTTCCCTACGGTACTGACCCAACGCACTACCAGCTCCCGCCGCTCGGCGCTGACGTTGGGTTTCCCCATCTCCTGGTGCTTGTACTCTGGCCCTGCATAGCGTTCGAAAATAGCGATAGCGCGCGGGATCTCCATCGGTGCCCCGGTATAGTCCGGAATGGTCTCGTTGAGCATCACCGCATTTGAAGGCACATCTTTACCGCGCACCAGCGAGGAGGTCAGGGTGCCCATGCCGTAATCGCCGGAGTCCAGATAAGCCTTGAAGTACCAGCCCACATCCGGGTCGCCGTAAGGCACAATCATTCCGCCCAGCGATCCCTGGTACATAACCTGGCGTTTTTTACCGTTGTCGTTATAAGTAATGGTCGACAAAATCGGCCCCACGCGGGAGTCCAGCCGCAGGTGGAAATCCCAGTTCTGCCAGTGCACCATGTCGCCGGTAATGGTGTAGTTTTTACCTTCCGGCTCGACGATATTCAGCGGTTTGAGACTCGGCGCCACGCGGTCGCGGCCATCATACGGACGCGGCGTCAACGGTACTGGCACCACCGGACCCTCTTCAATTTTCTGGATCTTTTTCTGCTCCAGGTCGACCACGGCCACCAGGTTTTCAATCGGGTGAGCCCAGTAGTTACCGTCACCGACATCCAGATAGCTCACCACCTTCAGCAGGCGATCTTCCTGCCGGAGGCCGTCTTTACCGTCGAAGTAACCGACCGTCAACGGCGTAGTCACTACCTTACTCGGGTCATCCACGCCGTGCTTCTTCAGCGCTTGCGCAAACTCCGGGCTGGAGGTGACGATGCTTTGCACGGTCATAAAGTCATCCAGCAGCACCATGCCGTGGGCATCTTTGATAGCCGCCCAGCTGACCACTTTTTTCTCTTGCAGATCCACCACGCTTTCGACGATATGTTTCCCGTCGAGCATGGTGATGGCGGCCTGACGAGGCGCATCAACGGCGGTGCCATTGAGGACAAAGTCCCACACTTTGGCTTTTTCAGGCTCTACCAGCGCAATCTGGGTAAAGCGGGTGTTAGGTTTGAAATCCGGCGCGGCTTTAACAATTTCCACCGCCTGCTTGATCTCGTCGGCCGAGAGGGCGTTCAGCGGGTGCGGGGTCTTTTCCACCTGGAAAGTCTGATCCAGCCCTGACTGGAAGACGTCGTTAATAAAGGTTTCGGGGATCATCGCCGTCTGGCCTTCCATCACCACCGGCACCTGTAGCGTCACCGGCTTGCCGTTGACCATCGCCTGTTTCGCGCCGGGTTTCACCTTCACAAAGGCGCCATCCTTGCTGATGGTAAACATCTGGGCGTAGTCATCCCATTGCACATCCGCGCCAAAGTCGGCCAGGGTTTTGTCCATCGGCACCATGTGTGCAGCGGTGCCATGCGCCATCGCCGGCGCCTGGCCAAGTAAAAGGGCCGCGACGGCCAGAGCGACTGCCGTTTTACGCGGGGAAAAAAGAGAGGGGCTTCCCATAATTAACCTCGTATTGTTGTGTCGTTGTGCACTCGGGACCGCTGTTCTGCGCGCGGTTTACTCATCGCCAACATAGCAATATCGCCATGGACACTGTTTGCCTGCGTTTGCCAGATTATTTGTCAGATGTGCCAGAAGCCGGATAACGCAGGCTGCGTTATCCGGAAGAGGAGGGTCAGAGGTCAATGTCCCCGTGCTGGCGCGCGACGAGGGTCAGAATGGAGTAGAGAGCCACGGCCTGCTGATGCTGGTTGAAGATCTCCACCGCCCATTCCACTACGCCGGTCGGTTTCTCATCCGCCGTACGCTGTTTCTTGAGCGTCTTACGTTTACAGGTCAGGCGTACCTGGATGGTATCGCCCGGTTTGACCGGTTCGATAAAGCGCAGATTTTCCATGCCGTAATTGGCAATCACCGGGCCTACGCCCGCATCCACAAAGAGACCGGCAGCGGCAGAAATGACAAAGTAACCGTGGACCACGCGCTCGCCGAAGATCGACTCGGCAGCACCGATTTTATCCATATGGGCGTAGAAGTGATCCCCGCTCAGGCAGGCGAAATTGACGATGTCGGTCTCGGTCAGGGTACGGCGCGGTGTCAGGAGGCTATCCCCTGGCTGTAACTCTTCGAAGTATTTGCGGAACGGATGAACGCGATCTTCCTGCACGCTGGCGCCGCGTACCCACTGTTTGCTGATGGCTGCCAGCATTGATGGGCTGCCCTGAATCGCCGTACGCTGCAGATAATGTTTCACCGCGCGCAGGCCGCCCAACTCCTCGCCGCCCCCGGCACGTCCCGGCCCGCCGTGAACCAGCTGGGGCAGAGGAGAGCCGTGGCCGGTAGACTCTTTGGCTGACTCCTGGTTAAGGATCTGAATACGGCCATGCGCCCGCGCCGCGCCGGCAATAAACTGCCGCGCCAGCGCCGGATTAGCGGTTACCAGCGTGCCCGCCAGGCTCCCTTCACCCGCGCGGGCAAGGGCCATCGCGTGTTCAGCATCCTGGTACGGCATCAGAGTCGCGACCGGGCCAAAGGCTTCGGTGGCATGCACCGCGGGGGTTTCATCCGGTTGCGGACAGAAGAGCAGCGTCGGCGGGAAGAATGCGCCGGCCGCGTTGAGATCGGCTTTGCCGCCGAGGCGCACCTGACAGCCTGCCGTCACCAGCGCATCAACCTTCTCCTGCACGTCGGCGCGCTGTTCGGCGTTGACCAGCGCCCCCATTTTTACCCCCTCCTGCGCCGGATCGCCGACCACCACGCTTTCCAGCCGGGCAATCAGCGCCTGGCTCACCGCCTCGATCTGAGCCTGCGGCACGATGATACGGCGAATGGCGGTACATTTTTGTCCGGCCTTGGCGGTCATTTCACGCACCACTTCGCGAATGAACAGGGCAAATTCCGGCTGCTCCGGCGTAACGTCCTCCCCCAGCACGCAGCAGTTTAGCGAGTCGGCTTCCATGGTGAAGGGGATGGATTTGGCGACGATGTTGGGGTGAACCCGCAGCATCTGGCCGGTGCTTGCCGAGCCGGTAAAGGTCACCACGTCCTGGCTGTCCAGGTGGTCAAGCAGATCGCCCGCGCCGCCGCATATCAGGCTGATTGCCCCTTCGGGCACCAGGCCGCTTTCAACGATGGATTTTACCATCGCCTGGGTGAGCTGAGCGGTAGCGGTGGCCGGTTTGATAATGGCGGGCATTCCGGCAAGCCAGGTTGGCGCCAGTTTTTCCAGCATCCCCCAGCAGGGGAAGTTAAAGGCATTGATATGCAGCGCCACGCCCGATTTCGACGTCAGTACATGACGAGCCGCAAAGCCTCCCTCCTTAGAGAGCGGTATCAGTTCATCTTCCGGCCACAGGATATCGTCCGGCAGCTCGCGGTTGCCCAGGCTCGCATAGGTGAAAAGGGTACCGATGCCCCCTTCGATATCCACCCAGCTATCGGCTTTGGTTGCCCCGGTCTGTGCCGAGAGGGCATAGAACTCCGCTTTCTGGCTTAGCAGATGCTTCGCCACCGCTTTGATCATCGCGGCGCGCTCGATAAAGGTCATCGCATGAAGTGACTCACCGCCTTTCTCAATGGCGTAGCGACGCGCGGCGGCCATATCCAGCCCTTCGCTGGTGACCTGCCAGAGCGGTTCGCCCGTAATGGCGTGATAAATGCTGCGTTCACGGCCCCGGCCAGACTGCCAGGTGCCGGATAAGAAGCTGGCTAACTGCTGCATTTCTTCTCTCCAAGTGTTTCGTGATTTCACTATAGATAGTTTGATCACGAATCATAAAATGCAAGGAGTGTTTTAATGATTTGTTAACAATGTGATCTTGCCTGACGAATGTCCTGCGCATCGATCCAGGTGCGACGCGGGCTAAACAAAAGGGTTGCGAGCGCCATCACAAAATAGACAAACAACTCTTGGGGTTATATTTAACCTTTGTGTAACTTTTAAAAAACAAAGTGATTCGCTAATCGGCGTCACTTGATAGATTCACGAATCATAAAGGTGATGATGTGACAGAAGAACAACGTTTTGAGCAACGCATCGCGCAGGAGACGGCCATTGAGCCGCAAGACTGGATGCCGGAAGCCTATCGTAAAACGCTGATCCGTCAGATTGGCCAGCACGCGCACTCTGAGATTGTTGGCATGTTGCCGGAAGGTAACTGGATCACCCGCGCACCAACGCTGCGGCGCAAAGCCATTCTGCTGGCGAAGGTGCAGGACGAGGCGGGTCACGGACTCTATCTCTACAGTGCGGCAGAAACGCTGGGCTGCGCCCGGGAAGACATCTACCAAAAGATGCTCGACGGCAAAATGAAATACTCCTCCATCTTTAACTATCCCACTCTGAGCTGGGCGGATATCGGGGTGATTGGCTGGCTGGTGGACGGGGCGGCCATTGTGAACCAGGTGGCGCTCTGCCGAACCTCTTATGGCCCCTACGCCCGGGCGATGGTGAAAATCTGTAAAGAAGAGAGCTTCCACCAGCGTCAGGG
>ERZ773187.611-NODE-611-length-33601-cov-14.332052_pt1 | contig 33601 bp, 30 predicted proteins | sample MGYA00511242_ERZ773187 | MGnify/ENA primary metagenome ERZ773187 (study PRJEB29015, sample SAMEA2737744) | human gut metagenome | biome: human gut; feature: human-associated habitat; material: faeces | place: China | collected 2012 ...
TCATATCTATGTCGCCGCCCAGCAGATGGTTGGTCATGTTGTGCTCCACCACCAGTTTGAACAGCAGCTTACCCAACCTGTCACCAAACACGCCCAGTGTGCCCTCCAGCATCTCCTGCAGCGCACGAGGCAGGTATGCGACCGACCGTTCGGCGTGCAGATGGCTACAATATTGCCGCAGGGCCTTCTCCACAAACTCATTGCGGGTGGGGCAATTATCCAGCTTGTAAAATGCGTCCACTTCCTGCCACACTTCGTCTGACAGCCACACGGAGTGACGGCTTTTTCCGTTGTTGTCCATTAAAAATTCCTCCTTTTTCGTATGTCTGCGCCGCTCAAAACCCTTGAAAACACGGGGCAAACGGGCATTTTCCCAAAGAATAGCGCCAAAGCATATTGGGAGCCCCTAAATCAGCGTCAATCTCAAAATCCCGCAAACCCCCGTGGCAGCCCGCACTGCGGGCTGCCGTGAACGGCATAGGTGCGGAAAAGCGCCAATGCCTTTCTCCTGCCCCGATTTCGGCGCACCGAAAATCGGTTCGAAACCGCTCAAAAGCCCCGGGGGTGCTATCTTCACCCGCTTTCGCTCCGGCGAGGTCACACAGTGGCTCACAGGGGCGAAGGCGGGGCTTCTGCGGCCTGTTTGGCCAGCGTATCTTGTATGCGGCGACGCTCGGCGGCGGCTTCCGCTTTGGCCAGCTGCTGCCGGTTGAATTGTTCCACGGCCTGCTCCGGCGGGAGGATCGTGTAGAGCAGAGAGCCGTTTCGCCTGCGGCCATCTTTCAGCGTGACGGTGGTGCGCTCCGTGCGGATGAGCCCCTTTTCCTCCAGCTGACGGACATATTTCGCAACCGTGTTGCGGCTCATGCCTACGGCCTCGCCGATGGTGCGGTAGCTGGGGTAGCACTGGTAGGTGGTGCGGTTTTCGCAGTACATGAGAAACGAGTACACGGCAATTTCGCCGGGGGACAGGCCCAGCCGGCAAAGAACTTTCGGCAGGGGGTAGTAGTTTCGGGCGGGCGTCTGCCACGGCAGGGTGCGCTTCATCGGGCACCTCCCGTCTGCCGGTCTACCCAGCGGAAGAACTTTTCCTTGGGGACGACGATGCGATTGCCGATGCGCAGGGCCGGGAAGCCCTCTTCGTGCATGAGCTCGTAGGCGCTGGAGAGGGAGATCCCCAGGAGCTTGGCCGTCATTTCTGCGTTGAGGAACAGCGGAAGTTGGTCGTATTCGGTGTAGTCGGATCGTTTCATAAAACACTCCTTATTTCAAATTCAGAGAAAAAGAACTTGCGTTTCGGAGGCCTCTCTGTTAGACTTGTGGCAGATGGCGTCTGCGTTTTCCGAAGCGCGGCGTGCCGCCGGACTGTTGCCGCAGTTCGGCGGCTTTCTTTTTGGATGGAATGGTGGATGGGCTGCCCCCCTTTCATAGATGGAATATACCCGATTGACAATATTGCTCTTATCGGGTATTATGAGTATAACAGATAATAACGCATTTGCAAGGCGTTTCGGAAATATCGGCACGCACGCAAAAAATCAATCGGGTATGGAGGGGCAACTATGTTTCGGATGAGCCATGACGCAGTGGATTTCTTTTCCGCCGACTTTACAGCGGCGGGCGTGATCGTGGCGGGGGAGGAGTACCCGCTGGGATATTTTGCGGCGGAGGCGCTGGAGGTGTCGGGGCAGCTCACCCTGGATATAGGCGCTGCGGCCAAGGAATTTGCCGCCGAGGCGCAGATGTTTTTCGCCGCCCGGGACCCGTCCAGCGCGGGGATCGCCAACGAGGCGTTTCGGCGGCTGTGGTGTCTGCTGCGGAAGCTGCCGCTGTATGACCTTCTTTTGCGGCGGGAGGATGCGCCGTCCTGCTTCACCAGCGACGAGGACTGCCGGGAGATGTGGGACGAGATGATGACCCGGGGGACGCAGGCCCACGACGACTATGCGCACTGGATAGCCCGGCTCAGCCGGATCGGCCAGGACTTGAGCGACTTCCGGCGCAACACCCAGTGGATGCTGTCGGCGTATTTTGAGGGATTGCCCTCCTGCAAGCGGGAGAACTATATCGATGCCTATGGCCGCTTCAAGGATGGGATCGGGAAGGCAAAGCTGGCGGATATGGATGAGGAATCCGACCCGTTCTACGACCCGCCCGTGGCGTCATTCCGCTTTGATTTCCCGGCGCACATATCCTTTATCCCGTACCGGGACGAGAAAACCGGGAAGCCGAAGATGGCGGAGCGTTCCACTTTCGACGACTTGATTGCCTTTTTCTATCTGGACTTGACGAGGGGGATTGCCGCAGGGAATCTGCCCCGCAGGTGCAAGAATTGCGGACACTGGTTCGTGGCCGTGGGCGGGTATAACACCCAGTATTGCGACCGCCCCATCCTCGGCCAGCACGGCAAGACCTGCCGCAGCGTGGGCGCCCATGAGACGGCGAAACGGAAACTGCGGGAGGCCGCCGCCAAGGAGTATGCCCGCACCTATAACCGCCTAAAGGGCCGGAAGCAGCGGGGCACCATCTCCACCGATGAATGGAATTGCACCGTCGCCGTGGCGGAGGAGCTGCGCGCAGCGTTTCAGGCAGGGAAGATGGCGGAGTCGGAATATTGCCGGAAGCTGAAGGCGCTGTGAGGTGTGATAGGAAAGTAAAAAAGCCGCTGCCCCCGGCCATTCCTTTGACCGAGGGCAGCGCCTATTCTTTGCTTATAGCGTGGCAGATTTTGTGCCAATTTACTTCGCCTTGCTGGGGTGCCCTAAGACCCGTTTATCCAATCCCAAAGAATCGATTAAAGAACGCCATCAATTTATCAATTATGGCCTGTTTTTTAACTGTGCGGTTCCCGCCGCCAAAACGGGAGATCGGCGGCATCAGCTTGTCAATGTCTGTGCCCGTCGTTTTGACAGAACCGTCACGGAAAGCGCTGTCCATAAAGCGACGGGTCTCCTCGTCCTTCAGATTTTCTTCTTGGATGATCGTGACAAGCTGCCGTTCCTTTTCCTCGGCAACAAAGGTGCGCCATTCCAGCATCACATCTGACACATCGTTGATACCTGCAATAAAGGTTTCGATCAGTGCCTTCTTGCTACGTAGTTCTGGGCTTGCATCTACTGCCTTCTGGATCGTAATGAGAATTTCTTTATCGTCGCAGTGGGAATCGTGATACTTTTGGACGAGCATCAGAATGTAGTCGATATTGATCTCGATTTGTTTGATGAGCTCGATCTCAAAGACAATATCGTCCGTGATGTCCTCTTTTTCGCCACCGGGCTTACGGTTTTTCCATTCGTCCCGCAGATCCTGATAGCGGCCAAGATAATCCTGAAAATCCCGCTCGCTCAAAATTTCGCTTCCGGCAAACTCGTCGAACGAAGTCAGCAGGTTGCGCATACGCAGAATCGCACCGAACAAAACGATAAACTCCTTCTGCCGCTGTTCGCCGGTAATGCGTTCCTCTGTCAGCGGGAATTTCGTTGTCAATTCCTCAATCATATCCTGGTAGCCTGGGTGATATTTTCCGTCGGCATCCTCGTAGCCAAAGTAGTAATCCTTATAGCCGCGCATCAGGACGATACCGCCCGCTTCCTTATCGCCAAACAGAGAAATTGCATCGTCGGTACGCTTTTGCAGATTGCGGAAGCAAACGATGTTGCCGAACACCTTGATGGAATTGAGAATCCGGTTGGTGCGGGAATATGCTTGAATCAGCCCGTGCATTTTCAGGTTTTTATCCACCCACAGCGTATTCAGCGTCGTGGCGTCGAAGCCGGTCAGAAACATATTGACCACGATCAGCAGGTCAAGTTCCTTGTTCTTCATCCGCAGGGAAACATCCTTATAGTAATTCTGGAATTTGTCCCCGTCTGTGGAATAGTTGGTGTGGAACATCCCGTTGTAGTCACGGATGGCCGCATCCAGAAAATCACGGGAACTTTGGTCAAGTGCGGAGGTATCCTCCGGATTCTCCTCGTCAAGGATACCATCCGTTTCTTCCTCATTCGCTCCATAGCTGTAAATGACAGCAACCTTCAGCCGCTTCTGCGGATTTTCCGCCATTTGCCTATGAAACTCGGCGTAGTAGAGCTTTGCAGCATCCACGCTGGACACGGCAAAGATGGAGTTGAACCCGCTGACCCGCTGCTTCTGCTTGATTTCCTCGATCTGCTGCTTGCTGCCAGCAGAGGCAACCTCGGTGATATTCTGCAATACGCTGTATGTATAGGTTTTATCACCCCGGTAGGTCTTCTGGTCAAAATGCGTCAGAATGTAATCCGTGACCAGTCGGATGCGTTCCGGGGCAAGAAACGCCTTTTCCCGGTTAATGTCCCAAACCTCCTTGTCGTCAATATCCGGCTCGGCATCCATTGTCTTGATGTAGTCCACCCGGAAGGGCAGTACATTTTTGTCGTTGATGGCATCCACGATGGTGTAGGCGTGGAGCTGATCGCCAAAAGCCTGCTCTGTCGTGCGGAGTGTGGGATTCTTGCTCACGCCTGCATTGACCGCAAAGATCGGCGTTCCGGTAAAGCCAAAGAGGTTGTACTTCTTGAAATACTTCGTGATGGCTTGATGCATATCCCCGAACTGACTCCGGTGGCACTCATCAAAAATGATAACAACTCGCTTATCAAAAACGCTGTGTCCGGCGTTCTTCTTGATAAAGGTGGCGAGCTTCTGAATGGTGGTGATAATGATTCTTGCATTGTCATCCTCCAACTGGCGCTTCAAAACCGCCGTAGAGGTGTTGCTGTTGGCAGCTCCCTTTTCAAAGCGGTCATATTCCTTCATCGTCTGATAGTCCAGATCCTTGCGGTCCACAACGAAAAGCACTTTGTCGATGTAGTCCAACTTGGTAGCAAGCTGCGCCGTCTTGAAAGAGGTCAGTGTTTTGCCGCTACCGGTGGTGTGCCAGATGTACCCGCCGCCTGCTACGGTGCCGTATTTCTTATAATTGTTGGCGATCTCAATGCGGTTCAAAATGCGCTCGGTGGCGACGATTTGATATGGCCGCATCACCAGCAGCATATTTTCCGCCGTAAATACACAGTAACGGGTAAGAATATTCAGAATGGTGTGCTTGCAGAAAAAGGTCTTGGTAAAGTCCACGAGATCGGGGATAATGCGGTTGTTGGCGTCCGCCCAGAAGGAGGTGAATTCAAAGCTATTGCTGGTTTTGGACTTCTTGGCTTTCTGCGCTTTGGTATCCTTGATATGGTTGAAACGGGTGGTATTGGAATAATACTTCGTATTTGTGCCGTTGGAGATCACGAAAATCTGCACAAACTCGTAAAGTCCGCTGGATGCCCAGAAGCTATCCCGCTGATAGCGGTCGATCTGATTGAAGGCTTCCCGAATGGGAACGCCCCGGCGCTTCAGCTCGATATGGATCAGCGGCAGACCGTTGACCAGCACCGTCACATCATAGCGGTTATTGTGGGCAGCGCCTTCCTCGGCAGAGATGGCATACTGATTGATGACCTGCAGGCTGTTGTTGTGTATGCACTTCTTGTCAATGAGCTGGATATTTTTGCTTTCCCCGTTATCCCGGCGGAGCACCCGCACATAGTCCTCCTGAATCAGCCGGGTCTTTTCGAGAATGCCGGAGTTTGTGTTTGCCAGCACCTCGTCCCAGAAACGCTTCCATTCGCCGTCCGTAAAGCGATAGCTATTCAGCTTTTCCAGCTGCGTCCGCAGATTGGCAATCAGGTCAGCCTCTTTATGGATGGTCAGGCGCTCATAGCCCAGCTCGCAGAGCAGACGGATAAACTCCTGCTCCAAATCCGCTTCGCTCTGGTACGCCTCCGAGCGCTTCGACTGCGGCTTGTATTCGGTGACAACAGTGCTTTCATTGCTCTGGGCAACAATGTTGAAATAGCTCATCATATTACTCCTTTATTAGAGAAAGGTACGCAAAAACAGCTGCGATTATTGTAAGGACAATATTCAGTAGACTCTGTATATAATCCCTGTCTTCTACTTTCTCAATTTCGATTGAGGAGATGCGGAATATGCTGGCAAATAAAAATGCAGCAAAGCTGAATGGGATGAAAATATACCACTCGATGCCCCATAGCGGGGCACCTTGTCCATGGATGAGCGCAATAATTCCACATATAAGGAAAAGAAGTGCCGCACAATACAGCACCAATGCTACAAGAGCAAAAATCAGAGTTAACAGTACACTCATAATGCTAAATGTAACACGGTCGCCTTTTATATTTTTTCGAGGTAAAACACAGATTCTGAAAATGCATTTGAATTCATTAATCGCTATCTTAATGATACGCAGCAATCTATTCTTGTCATTATATTTTTTAAATCCGATTGCCTCCTGCAACTCTCGGATATTGGCCTCTTTCTGCTTCTGCTTAGCGTCTTCATCTGCTTTTTTGGCTTCAATGATTGCGTTCGCAATTATGTGCTGCATTTCTGCTTGTGACATGCTTGCAGGAAAAGCTACAGGCGGAACGGTAGGCTGCGCTTTGACATGATCGCGCCGCTTTTTTCTGCTGTTCGAATTTTGACTTGGCACTCTGCACTCACCTCATTTTTCAAATTCAAGTAGTTTATCCCTGTAATATTCATATTGTTTCTGCCGTGCTTCGATTTCAGCGGGCAGACCGGAGGAAAGATCGGTGCAAAGGGTGTCAAAACGGTCGAGAATCTCAATGATGCGCTTTTGCTCTTTAATAGACGGCACACTGATTTTAGCTCTGCTAATGTTGTCATTATAGAGTCTTGCGATTGTGCCGCCTTCGGAGACTGCCCACGGTTGAAGCTGGTAACAGTAGAACAAATAGCGGTTTAGTACAACGCTTTCATCATTGTCGATCCATACAACATTTGAATCCTGATAATAAGCATCCTCACCGTCATAAATAACAGTTCTTCCTATCGTTCCTGCAGCAGAAATAAGAACATCCCCCTTTTTAGGGAAAGGATATGCTTTTCGGTATTCCTCAAATTTTTCACGAGAAATATATGCATCCGGTTTCTTTCCGAATGTTCCAATTTTATAAAAAGGGACATCTCCGTCGGGAGAGGTTTCCGCTTTCAAAATCCGCTTGCACATGGACACTTTTCCAATGCTTCCAAGTTTAATAGAAACATACCCAAAAACATATTGACACAGGCGAATCAGGGCGCTATACTTGTCTGTCTGTCTGTCTGTCTGTCTGTCTGTCTGTCTGTCTGTCTGTCTGTCTGTCAAAATTGTCTCGCCCTGTGCGGCGAATGTCAAGAGCTGATCCCGGTAAAACTCATACTGCTTTTTCCGTGCTTCAATCTCCGCAGGCAAGCCGATGTTCAGGTCGGTGCAGATGACATCAAAGTTGTCGAGAACTTCTACAAGGCGCTTCTGGATTTCAAGCGACGGAAGCGGTACTTCAAAATTAGATATATCTTTCAGACTAATATGCGGAATTGCGCCAGCTGTTTTCTTCTTGTACACATACTCCGTAAAACGGCCACTCGCAATATAGTGATATACATATCGGATATTGGCCTGATTAGTGCGGATTCGAGTAACACGTTGTACAAGAAGCAATGGTAAATCTTTTTTAGAAACCATTCCGTAACTGCTGCCAACAAGAGAACCATCCATAGAAATCACAATATCCTGATCGTTAAGCAGGTATTTCTCAATACCATCCGTGCTTTCCCAATAACGATTATTCTCCTCCGCAAAGTCCAAATAGCCCCTTTTAATATTCATGCCACGCATTAACCTGATTCCATCTTCTTTGAATTTACTACTATCAAAAGGGAAGCCAGAAAGCAAATCGCAAAAATCCCCCAATCGTTTATAAACGGTGGTTGTAGCGTTGTGAAGCAGTTTATCCCTATAATACGCATACTGCTGCTTTCTCGCTGTAAGCTCCGCTGTAAGCTCCGCTGTAAGCTCTGTGAAATTGTCCAGTATACGGACAATTTCACGCTGCACCGGCAGCGGCGGGACGGGAAGAATCACATCAGCCAACTTCACTGGTGCAACCTCAATCACCTTTGTACCATGAGCAATTTTCGCCTTTTGCTGGTAAAACGCAGAGGAATGAAGCCAATAGACAAGGTATTTGGGATTGATTGAATGACGAATGATAGCGGTATGCCCGCTTACTGCAACCTTTTCGTTTCCAAGCCACGCCATGCATTTACAAACATCATCTATATTTTCGCTGGTGACTGCCATAATGATATCACCAGACTCGGCAAATCTCTGTTTCTGAGCAGTTTCCTCACTAATATAGGACAATGTTTTTTCAGCAAAAAGTCCATAATTCATATAGATTTGCCCATAGTGAATGCAAGGGATGCCATTTTCAGTATAATCTTTTTTCTGAAAACTACCGCCCCTGCTTATTGTAGCAATATCGCCAAGTCTTTTGTACTCGACTCCATCGGGGCAGTATTCCTGAATTAGTTCATCAAGTTTGGTCATTTTGTTCACCTTCTTTAGCCGTGTATGTTGTGCACAACGTAGCAAGCGTGTAGTAGTACATATCTTCTTGCGTTTTTATCAGGCATTCGTCAAAAATATCAGCCGCCTGCGTCGTACAGAAAGAATGGCAAGCATCTATGATAATTCGCATAGTCCAAAAAGTCATCTTCTGCTCGTCGCAGGTTTCGAGATTGCACTGCTGAAAAACCATATCTACCGGCGGCTCAATTTGATTTTTATCAAGGCCTAATTCCTCTGCGTTCAGATAACTCCATATATAAAAACTAAAGGGAGACGAATTATTGGAAAAACGCCAAGAGACCTTTCCTTGACATTCCGAACTGTTGTGCCATTCGCTTTTTTCAGGGTCTTCAAATATATAGGGATTAACATCGTCAATTTCAACGGCTGCCCAACGTTCGAAGGCACGATGAAGGTATTTTGCACCATCGTAGAGAATGCTGCGACCGAATTCATATCGTTGCAAATCGGCCTGCAATTTTTCCAGCGCAGCCCAAGCCTCATCCATTGATACTTGGATATCTGGTATATTTGCCTGGCAGAGAATCTCCCTCTGCTGTTTTTCAGAGCAGCGTATAAATCGGGTAGTAATATTGCGGCAATGTTTTCTTTTGAGCTTTAATTTTGCAGCAATTGCAGCAAGTGGGAGATAGTCTACTTCGTCATCATTATCGATTAAAAATACTCTTGCCGCCTCGGCCAAAGCCGCCTTTTGTGCTTTTTCTTCTGCTGCTTCGTGCTCCTTTTCGTGACGGCGCTCGAGTTTATAAATAACTACTGTAAGAATAACGCTGACAACCAACGCAATAAAATCAATTATCAATCCGATAATGTCGCTATATTCAAGAATCCAACTGTATATTGCCACCTTGTTACCCCTCAATCTCCCCAATAATTCGATCAATTTCCTCTCTCAATTTCTGTTCCCGTGCGACAATTTCCGCAATTTCTGCATTCAACTTTACGATGTCGACCTTCTCACGGGTATCCTCCTGTTCCACATAGGTGGAAACGGAAAGATTGTAATTATTCTGCTTGCTGCCAACTTCGTCGTTTGGCACAAGGCGGGCAAAATGCTGTTCGTCCTTGCGTTCTGCCACGGCGGACACGATGCGCCGGATGTTGTCCTCGGAGAGCCGGTTGTTCTTCGTAACCTTCACAAACTCCTTGGAGGCATCCACAAACAGAACGGCGTTGTCCGTCTTGTTCTTTTTCAGCAGCATAATGTCCACAGAGATTGTAACATTTAAGAACAGGTTGGAGGGCAGCTGAATGATAGCGTCCACAAAGTTGTTATCCACCAGATACTTGCGGATCTTCTGCTCGGCCCCGCCACGGTACATAATGCCGGGGAAGCAAACGATGGCCGCCGCACCGTTGGAAGCCAGCCACGAAAGGCTGTGCATAATAAACGCCATATCGCCCTTAGAGGCGGGAGCCAGCACTCCGGCAGGCGAAAAGCGAGGATCGTTGATAAGCAGCGGGTTCTTATTCCCCTCCCACGGCACGGAAAACGGCGGATTGGATACGATCAGCTCAAAGGGCTGGTCGTCCCAATGCTGCGGGCTGAGCAAAGTGTCCTCCCGGACAACGCTGAACTTATCGAACTCGATGTTATGCAGGAACATATTGATGCGGCAGAGGTTGTAAGTGGTCAGGTCGATCTCCTGACCGTAGAAGCCTCGCTCGATATTATCCTTGCCCAGCACTTTTTCCACCTTCAGCAGCAGAGAACCGGAGCCGCAGGCAGGGTCATAGACCTTGTTGATTTTCGTTTTGCCGATGGTGCCGAGGCGAGCCAGCAGCTCCGAAACATCGGCGGGAGTGAAATACTGACCGCCCTTTTTACCGGCATTGGCGGCGTACATTCCCATCAGATATTCGTAGGCATCACCAAACAGGTCGGGATTGATGCCATCGGTGGAGAACAGCGGCATCTGCGCTACGCCGTTCAGCAACTCCACCAGCACTTTGTTGCGCTTGGCGACGGTCTCACCGATGGCCTTGCTGTTCACATCAAAATCGTCAAACAGCCCCGCAAAGTCGTTTTCCGCATCGCCGCTGGCGGCACTGCTTTCAATGTGGTTGAACACACGCTCCAGCGTCTCGTTCAGGTTGTCGTCCTTGTCCGCCCGGGCGAGGACATTACAGAACAATTCGGAGGGCAGAATGAAAAAGCCCTTTTCCTGCACCAGTCCCTCACGGGCAGTCTCCGCCTCGGCGTCCGGCATTTTGGCGTAGTCAAAGTCCTTGTTCCCGGCAGCGTGTTCGCCCTCATTGATATAGGCAGTGAAGTTCTCCGAAATATAGCGGTAAAACATCGTGCCCAGCACATAAGATTTGAAGTCCCACTCCGCCACATGACCTGCGTGAACAAGGTCGGTGGCAATTTTATAGATGCGGCGGAACAGTTCGTCCCGTTCCTGATCTTTCTTTATCTCTGCCATCTTCCTCACTCCTCCTGGGCGATCCACGCCGCTTCGATCTCATCAAAGGGGATGTCGTTTTCTTCACAAAATGCCTTGATTTTTTTCATTGCCGTGATATTCGGCTTGGTTTTGGCGTTTTCCCAACGGTTTATCGTTCCAACGGATACATTCAGTACTTTTGCGAAATCCTCCTGTGACAGCAGGGCTTTCTTACGCATGATCCGTATCAACTCGCTTAAAGGCGTCATCAAACAATTCTCCTTCCAGAAGATTAACAGCATTATACCATAAACCTATCATTTTCTCAACACCATTTGGAGAAAAGAGAATATCAAAATACAGAGGCGCAGCCTTCGGAGCAATCCGTTGGCTACACCTCTTTCTTGCACTATGGAAAAGGCCAAGTAAAGCCTCTCATCTACCCCTTTTCTTCACATCCTCATCAATGCGGCGTTTCCAGTCGGCGCTGAGAGGTTGGGCCGACCGGACGCTGCACACGGCGGCGCTGATGACCTCATAGTTCAGCGCCGTGCCCTCCTCGTCGCACTTGTAGTTCACCGCCCGGTCAGCGTCAATACCAAAGCGGGCCGCCTCCTTGGCGGCGTCGATGTTGGCGCCCAGGAACAAAAACTCCCAGCCGTATTTTTCCTTCTGACGCTCGATCATGCGCCGCACCGTCTCGTAATTATAGCGGCGGCTGGCGTTTTCATAGCCGTCGGTGGTGATGACGAACAGGGTCTTTTCCGGCACATCCTCCCGGCGGGCGTACTTGTGGATGTTCCCAATGTGGTGGATGGCCCCGCCTACGGCGTCCAGCAGCGCCGTGCAGCCCCGGGTGAAATACTCCTTTTTCGTCATGAGCGGCACCTTGGCAAGGGGCAGGCGGTCGTGGATGACCACGCTCTCATTGTCAAACAGCACGGTGGAGACCAGGGCCTCGCCCGCCTCCTGCCTTTGCCTCGCGATCATGGAGTTGAAGCCGCCGATGGTGTCCGCCTCCAGCCCCGCCATGGAGCCGCTGCGATCTAGGATGAAAACCAATTCTGTCATAATGAAAACCCTCCTTCGTTTGATTGCACTCCCATTGTAGTGCAGGCGAAGGAGGGTTTGGTCGCCTGTGGGGCGACATTTATGACAATTGCGTAAGGATATGACCTTTATCCGTTGCAACGGCTGTATACCTAAGAACCATATTATCCGAAATGTTTATGGAAAAGTTGCCGTTACCGTAGCCGCCAAGGAGTCGATTGCACACTGTACCCGCCTCCTCTATTGAAATATCTGTTATAAACCTCATTCACCGCTTCCACATACACCACAAAGGATGGATGATTATGATCCTGTCGAGACAGATACATGTTTTTCTTATCAAGATACCTATCCCGGACTTTTTTCCATAAGCCCGCGTTTTTCAGTTCATTCGCTCGGTCAGTCACTTGATGTGAGTGCGGCACCTCATTCCATGTATATTGATTCCAGAGCTTATTATGTATTAACCGCATATAGTTCCCGTTTCGATTTTTCTTGATAATCGCAACATCAAAGCTGAATTCAACATTTGGAGTATCCTTAAAATGCAGCAGTGCGGTCAAGCAAGAAGTTGAATCTTGTGCATCCGAAAAGAACTTCCCGCCCACTGCCTTGTTAAGGGCATTTCTAATTGTATCTTTCAGCAATCGCGGGTCACGATACTCGTCATCTGCCTTCACGACCAATAGATTGTAGTCCAGGTCATACGGCCCGTCTCCGTTTCTCGTAATCATGTTCTTGGCGCCACTTCCGACAAGCGTAAACTGTGCAGAAATTCCCTTCGCCCTGAGCAACTCACAGGTTTTCTTAAGGGTCCTTGAACAATCCGAACGATAGCGTTTTGCCTCGGACTCATAAACAAACTCATACGCCATATATGCTCTCCTTCTCGCCCATGCCATCCATTTAACATCGAGGTTAAATCATTATAGAATAGCACAGAAAGTTTGATTGTCAATAGCAATTTGGCCCGGTTGTAGTATTTTTTTAAATTTCAACCCAAGGTTACTGATTATACGCCCAACAAGCTCTGATCAAAGGCAAACAACGCCTCGTTTATTTCAAAAATATCATACTTTTCCCGCCCGATGAAATACTCGATGATCACATCGAATTTGCTGCTGGCACTGAGGGCATAGCCCGCCCGGGCGATGAGGTCGCGGGTCTCGTCCAGGTTCAGCTCCAGGGCGATGGCAAAGGCGATGGCCGTGGACTTGGAGGGCTTATAGTCCGGATTGTTGCGGATCTTGGAGAACAGCTTGCGGTCCACATTGGCCTTTTTGTAGATTTCGGAATCCTTTTTGCCGCTGCGGTCAATGAGCTTCAGCAGGGTCTCCGAGAATCCGGCGTCCAGATGCGCCAGCAGGTCGTCCAGATTGCCTGAGGCCACGGAAGCTGAAGCGTACTGCGGTGCGGCATCTTCGTAGACGCTCAGCGGCTGGCTTTGCAGGTCAAAGCTCCCGCGCAGACGCTCCCGGCGAGTGTCGGTGTGGGCGTCCACATAGTGGTCGTCGATGTATTCGGCAATGTCGGCGAACAGCTTGCCGCTGATCTGGTAGGCCTTGCGGTCGAAAATGACGAGGTAGACTGTCATGTCGCTGCCCAGCAGGAACTGGCCGATGGTGTCCACCGCCACCCGCAGCGCCTGGTCCTTGGGGTAGCCGAAGATGCCGGAGGAGATCAGCGGGAACGCCACCGTTTCGCAGTTGTGCGCCTGGGCCAGCGCCAGGCTCGTCCGATAGCAGGAGGCGAGCTGTTCCCGCTCGCCATGCCCGCCGCCTCGCCACACAGGCCCAACGGTGTGAATCACATACCGGCAGGGGAGGAGGTAGGCTTGTGTGATCTTGGCGTCGCCGGTTTTGCAGCCGCCAAGCCGTCGGCACTCGGCCAGCAGCTCCGGCCCCGCCGCCCGGTGGATGCACCCATCCACCCCGCCCCCGCCCAGCAGGGACTCCTTGGCCGCGTTGACAATGGCGTCCACAGGCATTTTCGTGATGTCGTTGCGAACGATGATAAGAGGCATAGTGTCACCAACTTCCCATGATTAAAATTAAGTCAATGTGTGTTGCCCTCAACCTTTTCTGCTTCGGACAGTTCTTCCCAATCCTCACGATTTCCGCACCTACGAAGGTAGTCGTGACCACCATCCACAGCGCACGAACCGCAGCTGCAAAACTTAAAATCATGGACGGTTTCGCTCTCGATGACTTCTCCACATTTTTTGCATCTGATTGCGTTCCTGATAATTCTCGGCATACCTATCTTCTCCGCAAAGCGCTTCTTCCGTATTTCATCGTCAGCAGAAGCTTTGGAAAGCATTGTATTTTCATTCGACGATGCTGTTCTAACCCGACTCGGTTTATTCTTGCCGTATCAGAACAGATCCTAAAAATTGCTCTGCCATCCCTCTTTCACCGCAAGTGCTACGAGCTGCATAGTAAGATTATACCTTATGTCGGCTTCCGTGAACTGTTCTATTGGCTTTGGCACAGTGGTCGGTAACGCTGCAATCTCGGTGGAAACCGGCGGATACTTTGCGTCATTCTTCATAACTTGCATTTGTGCAGAACGATAGTCAAGTGGGGATTTCTGAAGCTCGTCCCATGTGTCCAGAATATCCTTTTCCAAATCCGTAATATATTGTTTCTGCCGCAAATAGGCAATCAATAAACTGTAATCCATCCGTTATCCTCCTCCGTGTCCGTTGCTTGCGAGGTCCGTATCAGTAATCAGTTGAACTTTTTTCAACTGCTGCTATGTTGCTGTTTTTCTCTCGCTCCAAAGCCTCATCCAGCTTGTACATCAGCATACTGGCAAATATTAACTGCCGTGCTGCATTCTCTGCTGTAATGGAATCATTTTCGTGGGCCTTTGGGTTTCGCAAGGCAGCCGCTGCTCCGGCAAACATATCCATAAATCCTCGTTGAACATTTTCACCTGTATCCGTTGAGGTATCTGCAATCACTATCTTAGGAGATTTGGCCGAAAAAACTGTTTGCATAAGAGGGTAACCATCCAACTGCTTTCCGTCCTTTCCTCTAAGCTCTGGGAAAAGCTTTTTGACTCTGGCATTTATTTCGATAAAGGCACTGCGCGCAGATTCAAAATAATGGCCATCTTGATACAGTGACCGTGCCACCCGAATAATATCCGGGTGAACCAGCTTCCAGTCAACCGCAAAACGGAGTCCCAGTTCCCTGCGCTTCAAGGCATCTAATTGAATCAAAATTGTGTTGCCTTCTCCCACTGCCATTCTCTGCGTTGAGGTGTAAACAAGATTACGGGAAATGATTTTCCACTCGTCACTCTCTTCAAAGTGATTTTCGTAAATGTACTGAATTAGGTCACTATGAAATTGAATATACTCCGGCGTATCGAAGCGAACTGGTGTTTTAATGGCAAAAAGGTTTTTCATCTGCCCAATTAAAGAATCAATTGTAATCATTGCGTGACTCCTTTCCACGCCATGTTAGTTCCAAATGTTGGATATTGTATTCCCTTCGGTTTCTGTACACAGCACGCAACCGCCTCGAAAGGCTTTGTTTGTAATAAATATCACTCACACAGTCTCTGATACGCCTTGCGAACAGTTTGCGCCATCAAGATTCTACGCTGACTCAGAAACGCCATGTATTCCATGCCTTCGAAGTTTTTTGGCAAAGCATGTTCCTCACATGCTTTGCGGTAACCATCTTCACCAAGTTTTTGGCGGTAATGATAGACATAGTCTTGAGGGGCTTTGTCCGAAATCTCAATATTGGTGGCGTAGTCGAGATAGGTGAAATTTGCAATCTGGTTTCTGTCACGGTCACTGGTAAACCCAATTCCAGACAGATAGTTCTTTGGGAAGATATGGTGCCTATCAATCGCATTCTTTGTTCCGCTGGATCCCAAAATAAAGTATTTGGATATCGGAGTGTTGCTGAACAGCATGGGTATATTGAGTACAATCTGAGCTGCCACATATCCATACCATGCAGGCGAAATAGCTGCCGCACTGTTCAGCTCATTAGGCAGAGTCAAACTAAAGTAATCGTCCGTAAATCGTGTTTCGATAACACGGTCAATATAAGCGATGAATTCACCTGCAGTATGAACATCACGCAAATCCGCAAATTGTTTCTCTACTTCAGACTCCGTAGAACCGGTGTAGAAATATGTAATGGTACTCATAAAGAACCACTTACTAATACACTTTTTGAGCTGTGCAGCATCCAGCTTATAGTCATACTTAGCAATCAAGTAAAGAACATAACTGAAAACAATCGCATTGGAGGAGGCAATCAGCTTGTCACTGATATATCCAGCCTCGGCTACGATGTTGATAAAGTTGTGCCAGTTATTCAGATTCATTACCTTATCCAAAGCATCCTTGAAAATTTGGAGATTATCATGACGCACCTCATCGGAGAACTTTCCGGTTTCTAGATTCTTGCCTCGCAACAGCATATAGGCATATTTCAGCCGAGCACGTTTAAAGCCGAAACCGACGGCCATGCGAATCAGATGAGAAGGCTCGATTGCCAAAAGCGTGTTGTATGAGGTATTGGCAGCCGGGATTCTGGACGCTGCCGCAAACGCATTGATCTTATCGCTGGTTTCGTTCTCATAAACAGAGATCAGTGTCTGGATGAAGTTATTCTCCGTCAAGCTCTGACCACCAGAGTTGACCCGGACAAAAATATCTGCGACATCTTCCTCATCTGCGTTATAGCTAATCTCCAAAGTAGGCAGAGAATAATCGGACAGATTCAGTAGAGCATTGATGCTATCTTCGATTCTATCTTCTTCCTCGTCTGTTAACAGCGGAAATTCCTTCTTACTACGGCCTTCGTTAGCCTCCTTGATAAAATGACGCCGCAGAGAACTGATGGAATTATCCTCTTTTGCCAGGAAAACATCACTGATACGGCTGATCCACTCAGTGTCCTTTTCATATGCCTGAGACCATACGGCAAATTCACGAGTCAGCGGATTATAGGAGATTTTGATCTCACGATCTGCAAAGTTCTTGTCTTTCACCTTAACAGCAAACATAGCTGCAACAAGGGCGGTCAGTCGCTGCTGTCCATCAATGACAAGTTCTTTGGGTTCTTCGTAAGTCTTTGAGTTATCACCGATTGTACTCTTTTTGCTTTCGTAATCCGCCGGAGACTCCCAAAGCATAATGTAGCCAATAGGATACCCTTTGAGCATGGAGTCAAAAAGTTCACGGACTTTATTATCTTTCCAAACAAACGGACGCTGAAGATCAGGTAAGCCGATACGACCATTGCGTACACCTTTGACTAAATCCTCAACTTTACTGGGGATATTCTTGAACAACTCTTTTCCCATATTGATCTCCTAATCTCGTCTTTATCTGTTTTTATTTATCGTCCGGCACGACTTCTACAATATCCTCAATTCGACAATCCAGCGCTGCGCAAATCTTCACGAGTATCTCCGTGGTGACATGTCCGTTCCGTCCCATTTTGGTGACGGATGCTGGGCTGATACCAGCTCTCTCGCACAGGTCTTTTTTCTTCATGTCCTTATCGATGAGCAGCTTCCAGAGTTTTTTATAACGCACAGATATAAAATATCTTCTCCGTACCGATATAAAAAATGCCCCGCCGCCTGGCGGAGCATCGAGACAATTGCATCCATACTGCCAGAGCCCATTCCAACACTTGCCAGTGTTGTATATTATGATAGCATATTTAGGCGTAAAAAGCAAGAAAATGGTGGAATATCACGATTTTTGCAAAAAATAAAAACGATAAGGATTGCTATTAAATTCCCTCGTGACGCTGACCTTGCGTCATAGTGCGTGCTGCCACAGCGTTTGTTGTGCAAGCCACTCGTGCAGGAAGTGATTATTCTTTGCTTACAGCTGCTCAACTTTTGCGCCGCTACCCACGCAAAAAACACTTGCATATTAATCTCCCCACAAATACAACTTGAATTTATATCACTTTAGTGATATAATTTGCGCAGAGATACTTAGGAGGATGCGGAAATGGATCAGAAAATCACCCTATATCACGGCTCTGAGCAGATCGTAGAGGCTCCCGCCTTTGGGTTGGGTAAGCATAACAACGACTTCGGGCTGGGCTTTTACTGCACGGAAAGCGAAGCGCTTGCCAAAGAATGGGCCGTATCCTCTCTGCGCAACGGCTTTGCCAATCGTTACAGCCTTGATACGAAATACCTAAAAATTCTGAATCTGAACAGTCCGGACTATACGATCCTGAACTGGATCGCCGTTTTGGTAGAGCACCGTCTGTTCTCTATCAATAATCCGGCCGCGCAGCGGGCCAAACGATATTTGATCGAAAATTTCGGCGTCAATGTCAACGCCTATGACTTGATCATCGGCTACCGAGCCGACGACGCCTATTTCGACTTTGCGGCGTCTTTCTTGAATAATGGAATTTCCGTGCAGCAGCTTGCAAGTGCTATGCGCCTGGGCAAGTTGGGCGAACAGATCGTCGTCAAGTCTAAATACGCATTCTCCCTGCTGCATTACGAGGGATTTTCCATCGCAGAAAGGGAAAAATATTATGTTCTCCGCAAGGCGCGAAACGACGAAGCCGACCAGCTTTATTCGAAAATGCTCGAAGAGGCGACTGACGGCCTGTACATGCTTGACATTATGAGAGGAGGCATCCGGAACGATGACCCACGCATACCAAGAAATGTATCTAAATAATGCGCAGGCCTTGCTGGGCGATGCCTTCGACTATGCCATCAACGCATGCGGAATCGCCGGAGGCAGCTTCATGAAACTGTTTTCCGTCAGCTCCGTCAGCAACCGGATCGAGAACGGCGAAGCGGCCTATATTATGGGGAAAAGCGGAATCGAAGCGGCTGTTGATGTCCTGGTTGAGACTACGGGCAAAGCGCCGACGGTCAAACCGAAAGCCAATTTCAACCGCTCCAAAGAGTATTGGATCGGCTGGGCCGTCGCCTACTACCAGTGGTTCTCCGGCAGGAAGTTCAGCGATATTTTTAAGGTTCTCTCGTTTGAAGATTTAGAGCGGATGTATGCGCCTCTCCACGAAGCGGACATCAGCAAGTTCGCCGATATTGCCGATGCCAAAGTACGCGAGTACTTCGCTGATACCAACCTCAAGCGCATCCGCACGCTCTATGGCTGCACGCAGGCGGAGCTTGCCAGACGAAGCAATGTCAGCCTTCGGTCGATTCAAATGTACGAGCAGCGCAACAAGGACATCAACAAGGCCAGCGCGGAAACTGTTCTCAGCCTCGCGAAAGTCCTCGGCTGCACGATGGAGGATCTTCTGGAAAAGTGAGCCTGTGATGGAAGGGGTGACTTTCCCTTAAAATGACCCTAAAATTACGGGAATGCGATAGTTATTGAGGGAAAGCGAGTTTCACCTTTAGAGAGCAAATGCGTGATGCTATTCTTTGTCTATAGCGCCGCAGCTTCTGAGCCGCCACCCCGCAGAAACCACTTGCATAACACCCTCCTCAGAGTTACAATGTAGCCAACAGCAACGAAAAACGCTTCCCGTCCGGCATCGGCGAATTTTCACCGAAAACCGAGCGGGAAGCATTTTTGACCACATAGATTACCACATACGGCTCCGGAACACCCGGAAACAGCGGAGATAAGAGCGTCAAAGAGTAAGTGAAACAAATTAAAAAGCGCCGAAAACCGCTATAAACGAGTGGAAAAAATATTCACGATAAGTTTGGGACCAGGAGACCGTGCGTTCGAGCCGCACTACTCGGACCAAAAGCCCTCTGAAATCGTCGGTTTTCGTTGATAGGGCAGTAAATAAATGATCAATGAGACCGGAGGTGCAACGGGAAAGACATCCGAGTGGCAGAAATGCTGCTCGGATGTCTTTTTATATCCGCACATTCGATTTCCTCCATTTCCCCTGCTACAATGGTTGCAGAAAGCCGAAGGAGGAACAGCGAATGAAATATAAATACTATGTGGCTCTGACTGGCCAAGAGCGGTGGATGGTGATTGAAAGTCCGAACAGGTTTCGCAACAAACTTATTTCAGCAGGCCGGTATACCGATGCCGTGGATGAACTGCTTGAGAGTAATGTTAAAGGCGAGGTTTGAACCCTCTTTTAGGAATCCAAGCCTCGCCTTTACGGGGTTACAATGTGTTCTGCAGTGCCTCTTGGAAATCTGGTTCAGCAGGCACCCCGGAGGATGTCATCGGCCACACCTTCCAGCTGAGAGCGGTCAAGATTCCGCAGCGCGATGAGCAGAACTTCGATATCCTCCATCGTGTTGAAGTACCCGGGACTGACGCGCACCGTACCGGCATACTTGTTGCTGCCCAGATGCTGATGGATTAGAGCAGCACAGTGGTGTCCTGCACGGACAGCGATATCGTATTTGTTGTCCAGGATGGCGGCCACTTCAATGGCCTTGAAACCTCTGACGCCAAAGGATACCACACCGGCCTGGTTTTGAAGACCGCCGGGAGCACAATAAAGTTCTACACCGTCGATCTTTCCCGCCTCTTCGATGAAGTGGGCGGCCATGGCGCGCTCATGCTCCAGCGGCTTGACGGAGGGCAGCCACTTCAGTGCCGCTTCCAAACCAGCGATGGCCACGGTATCTTTGCTGCCGGCCTCCATACTACCAGGCAGGGATGTGGGCATAGCAAGGTCCTCGGACTTAGTTCCTGTGCCACCAGCCAGCGTCACCTGTAGCTTAGCTGAATTTTTGATGAGGAAACCTGCGATACCGAAGGGCCCATAGAGCGTTTTATGTCCGGCAAAGCAGATGGCATCGGCCATCGTTTGGGCAAAAGGCAAGCGAATCAGGCCCACCGCCTGGGAGCCGTCCAGCAGGTTAAAAGCACCGTATCGGCGGGCCAGGCGGAAGATTTCCCGGTGGGGCAGGATATAACCCGTTACATTGGATACCGCCGTTACCGCCACGAAAGAGGGGGGATTCTCCTCAAACATGGCCGCCGTCTTAGCAAGGTCGATGGACAGATCTTCTGCCAGCGGCAGTTCCAGCACCTGAAAACCGATTTTTTTGCTCAGCACATCCAGCGGCCGCAGCACGCTGTTGTGCTCATAAGGCGAGACATAGGCGATGGATTTCTCTGTCCAGGCCTGACCGTAAATGATCTGGTTCAGTGCGATAGTCACCGATGGGGTGAGCACCACCTGTGCCTGTTCCCGGGCATCCATGAGGCTGATAAGCCCGGTGCGAACATTTTTGATCATCTGGTCGGCAGCACGGGCGGCGGCGTAGGCACCGCGACCTGCGTTCACTGCACCGGTACGGGCAAAAATGTCCATGGCCTGATAGACCACTTCTGGCTTAGGGAACGTGGTTGCTCCGTTGTCAAGATAGATCACACAAACACTTCTTTCTGGTGCGTATCAATCAAAGTTGCGATTGTGGGAAAAATGGCCAGAGTTAGCAACCGGGGCAATCGTACTTACCCAGCGATTCGTGTAGTTGAAGAAACCCGCCACAAAAGCAGCCTCCAGAATCTCATGGTCATTCAAGCCAACTTCACGCAGTTTCTCAACCTGTACGGCATCAATCTCACGGGGGTTGGCAGTAACAAACCATGCGTACTCGCACAGTGCATAATCAACATCGGAGAGCAAACCTTTGCAGGAACGGAAATTATAAGACAGCTTATCCACCAGTTCAGCATTCTTCCACATACCACGCAGGTTATCGCCGTGGGTGGTCAGACAATAAGAGCAGCAGTTGTAGCTGGACACCACGACGCCGATCATTTCTTTCTGGGCATCGGTGAGCCAGCAACTATCATTGAAAAGAGAGCCCTTGAAGTTCAAAAATCCGATGTACTGCTTGGCGTTCAGAGGCAACACCTTGAAAAGGTTGTTGATGAACCCCCAGTTTTTTTCCATCACTTCTACATTTTTTGCAAATACGGCGTATTCCTCATCGGTCATTTCCGCACGGTCGGGTTTTTGCAGGCGAGAGAGCTGTTCATTAAATTCCAGTGCCATGATTCTTTACTCCTTTACACTTTTATAATATTAGACATCGGGTTTATTCTGCGGGGCAGATGGCAAAGCAGCGGGCGGGGAAACCTACGCCGTCTTTCAGCTTGGGGAAACCGCACACGATCATAGCACCCACGGCAGGGCACTGATCCAGGTTGCGCATGACCTCGATCTGGAAACGGTTTACCTTCAGGATGTACTGCTCGCCGGGATAGGGATAGGCGTCGGGCTTGGTGGTAACGAAGCCGGGATCGGTGTCGGCGGGCTCGTGACCGATCGAGGCGATATTGCGCTCTTCTACCAGCCAGCGGATGGCCTCTACATCCCAGCCGGGATAGTGGGGCACACCATTTTCATCGGGATTGTCCAGGTTGGTTCCTTTCTTGTGCCAGTCGCTGCGGAAAGCCACAAAGCTGCCGGCGGGGATCTGGCCGTACTCGGCCTCCCAGGCCTTCAGATCGTCGATGGTCAGCATAAAGTCGGGATTCGCGGCACACTCTTTGGACTTATCCACCACCACCAGAGGCATTACCATCTCGGTGACATCAATGGATTCCATGGAACGGCCTTCGCCCCAGAAGTGACGGGGAACATCCACATGGGTGCCGTACTGGCTGGCCACGCTGACCTGGAAACAGCGCATAGGAGCCATCATATCCTCAGGGGTGCCTTCCACATAGTCAAACAGCAGTTTTGCTTCCAGAGGATTGAAACCGTACCAATGGGGGGTCTCGGGGCTCAGCTCATGGGTCAGGTCGACCCACTTGTACTTTTCGGACTTCAGTTCACTTACCAGATTCCACAGTGCAAGGTTTGCCATAATTACGTCCTCCTAAAAATAGTTTTTGTTGGGAGCTGCTCGTGTTTTGGTAAAATACGCGGTTTTTTGTATCAATCCTTCAAAAACACCAGGGACTTGATGTAGCCCTCTTTGGTGGCGTGGGGGATACGGCCCCGCTGGGCATTGTCACCCACGCAGATCACATTTTTGAAAGCGCTGCGGTACTCAGCCAGCACATCAGCCCGGGGAGCTACGCCCAGGGAGAGCACCACATGGTCGGCCTCAATGCGTTTTTCTTCCCCGGTCTTTACGTCTTTGACCATCACATAGCCATCGCCGATCTCGGTGAGCATGGTGTGCAGGTACATGGTGGGATCCTTGGGTTTGATGCGGCTCATTATGTCGTTGATGATGACGGAGAACATCCCGGTGCCCACGGCATCCAGCATCTCTACCATAGCTACCTGACAGCCCTCGTTGAGCATCATCTCGGCGCACTCCAGGCCCGTGATGCCCGAGCCGATCAGAGCTACCTTGCCGCTGACCTTCACATCACCGGAGATCACATCGTAAGCGGTGCATACATGCGGCTTATCCACGCCGGGAATGCGGGGAACGATGGGGGCGGCACCGGCCGCCATCACAACACCCTCCGGGGCGAGCGCTTTTACCTCGTCGATCGAGGGGGCTTTCCCCAATAGGACCTTTACGCCGGCGCGTTCCACCTCAGCCTTCATGGTCTCCACAAAGCGGGTGATCTTCTCTTTGTGGGGTCCTTTGTCAGCTAAGTTCATGGTGCCGCCCAGGGTATCTTCCTTCTCGAACAGCGTCACATCGAAGCCTCGCTTTGCCAGGGTCACAGCGCTCTGCATACCGGCGGGGCCGCCGCCGATGACGGCAACTACACGGCCCGCCCCATCCTGTTCCGGGACAAGAGGATAGGTACTCTCGTAGCCCACACGGGGATTCAGTGCGCACTTGACAGGCAACTGAGCGTAAAGCTGTTCGCGGCAGTACATGCAGCCGATACATTTGCGGATACCTACCACATCACCTTTGGCAGCCTTTTTCATGAAGAAGGGGTCGGCGATCAGGGCGCGGCCCAGGGCCACGAAATCGCACAGGCCTTTTTCCAGTGTCTCCTCGGCTACCAGCGGGTCCTTGATGGTGTTGGTGGCGATCAGGGGAATGGAGATGGCCTCCTTCACGGCGTGGGTAACGTGTGCTTTCCAGAAGGAGTCGTAGGAGTAGGGCTCGCAGTTGGCATCGGCATTAAAGTTATTGCCATTGGACACATTTAGTGCGTCGGCACCAGCGGCCTCCAGCACCCGAGCGATAGCGGCGGCATCTTCCACGGTGCGGGTCTTGGGGATGTGGGGGGTGAACTCGTCGCCGCAGAAACGAACGGATACAGGGAAATCTCTTCCCAGGCGGGCCTTGATGCCCTGGACAATCTCGGTGTAGATGCGCAGACAGTTCTCAATACTGCCGCCGTATTCGTCGGTGCGGTCATTATAATAGGGGCTGAGGAATTGGTGGAGCAAGTAGCCGTGACTACCGGCCAGCTCTACGCCGTCAAAGCCTGCCTTTTGGGCACGGACAGCGGCATCAACGAAGCGCTGTTCCACGATTTTGATTTCCTCGACCGTCATCTTGTGGGCAGAGGGACCACCGGGAGCTACAGGCACCTCGCTGGCGGCCCAGGCCTTGCCGGCTGCGGTAGGGGCGCTTTTGGCGCCGTAGTGGTGCAGCTGGACAAAGCAGCGGCAGTCGTACTTGTGGATGGCCTCGGTCAGGGGTTGGAAGGAGGCGGTGTACTTGTCACTAGCCAGAGACATCTGCAAATTCCAGGGCTTATTGTTCACCTCGTCCACATTCACACCTTCGACGATAATCAGGCCCACGCCGCCCCGGGCACGCTCTTCATAATAGGCGATAGCCTTTTCGCCGGCATAACCCAGGTGTTCGCCGTACATCATCTGCATGGGGGCCAGTACAGCACGGTTCTTGATGGTCAGTTTACCGATCTTGCCGGGAGTAAAGAGTTTATCCATCGTGCTTTCCTCCTAAAATAATTACTTACCCAGCAGTTCGGCGCAGGCCTCGCCCAGCAGCTTCATACCTTTCTCGATGATCTCGTCGGTGCTGTTGGAGTAGTTCAGGCGCACGGTATGGACGCCGCGGTCTATCTCATAGAAGGGATCGCCGGGGCAGATGGCCACGCCCTTGGCAAGAGCGGCGCGGTACAGGTCAACAGATGTGATGCTGTCGGGCAGGGTGGCCCACAGGAACATGCCGCCCTCGGTGGGGGTGAAGGTCACGCCCTCAGGCAGATACTTGCGCATACAATCCATCATCAAGTTGGCCTTGGCGCGGTAGAGCTCCTTGGTCTTTTCGATGTGGGCGTCCACATCGTTGTCCTGGAGGTACTGGGCCAGCACCAGCTGGGAGAAGATGCTGGTGTGCAGGTCGGCGGTGGACTTGTAGCTCAGCAGCTTGGCCTTCAGCTCCTTGTTGCGGACGCAGACCCAGCCGATACGCATACCGGGGGCCACGATCTTGGAGAAGGTACCCAGCATGCAGCACTGCTCGCCCAGCTCCTTGCCGAAGCTGTCGGTGGCCTCGCCGGCGAAGCGCAGCTCGCGGTAGGGATTATCCTCGATGACCAGGATGTCGGTACCCTTCAGGATCTCAACCACCTTGTCGTGGACTTCCTTGGTGTAGCTCAGGCCGGTGGGGTTCTGGAAGTTGGGGATGACATAGATGAACTTGGCGTCGGGGTTGGCCTTGACGGTCTCAGAGAGCTTCTCGCAGTCGATGCCGTCGGGGTTCATCTGGACGGGGATGATCTTGGGGTCGAACATGTGGAAGGACTGCAGGGCCACTAGATAGGTGGGATTTTCCACCAGGACCTTGTCGCCGGGGTCGATCATGCACACGCCCAGCATGGCCAGAGCCTGCTGCGAGCCGTTGGTGATGATGATATCGTCGGCCGTCACATCGTAGACGCCCATGGTCTCGTAACGCTTGGCGATCCATGCGCGCAGGGCGGGCAGGCCCTGGGTGCCGCTGTACTGCAGTGCCTGGACGCCGTTTTCGGCCAGAACCTTGGCGGTAGCCTTCTCCATGGCCTCCACGGGGAAGGACACCGGGTTGGGCAGGCCGCCGGCGAAGGAGATCAGATCGGGAGAGGCGGCGGCGGCCAGGATGCTGGCGGTGAACTCACCCTGGAAGTCGGGGCGCATGATTTTTTTGGACATGTGCACAGTCATAAGCAATTCCTCCTAATGTATGAAAGATTATTAAAAGTAGAGCGTGAAATTAGATTGCTAATCTAATTTTATCAGTTCCACTCGCACTTGTAAAGAAAAAATGATACCTGATAAGAAAATCGGAGTATTACACAGTGGAAGGAGCCATATTTCAGCAAGACTGCTAAAAAGTATTTCCCACTTGAAATTTATTGTGCTGAGTGATAATATTGAATCGATTATATATTTCATGAGGTAGGAACATGGCTGCAACTATGACAAAACGGCAGGAAAAGAGCCGTACCAATTATAACGCCGTATTGGACACCTCAATAGTCCTTTTCAATAAAAAAGGGTATAAGGACACTACAATAAAGGACATCTGTGAAGCGACCGGGCTTTCCAATGGTTCGGTCTACCATCTTTTCCGTAACAAGGATGATATTCTGCGGCATATTTACGAGCGGGATATCAATATATCCATCGGACTCACGCAGGATTTAGAACAAAAAGTGCAGGATCCTTATCACTACCTGCTAAACTTCATGCTTGATATTCAGAGGCTCTGGGAAAAGACAGGGCCCATGCTGTTGAGCAACAAGTCTCACTGGACCACCTCGCGTACCACCTTGGGATGCAGCCCCATTCAGCGAGAAGAATTACACACTTTTATCTCTTTGGCGCAAGAGCGCGGCACCATTGCTAACACCTCTGATCCGGCTACTTTGGTTGAGTTTTTGTTTACTATGCAGCGCGGCATCCTGTACGGGTGGATCATCCGTGACGACTTTGACATGGATATGTATGCCAAGACCTTTTGGCCTCCTGTAATCCGTGCACTCATCAGTGGTGAGATCAGCTTTTGATTGAGATTGCAGGTTATTCTGCTAATGTTGCCGCATTTTGGTATATTTCTAAAGAATATAGAATTCTCCCCATGTATATAAAGCATAGTAGCTTAATATACATGGGGATGTTTTACTCACTTCTGCTCCTTTCCCCATCTGCCCTTCTTCTCCTCCGGTGGCCGTCCATTACCTTCGCCCATATCTTTCAGTCGCTGCGCTTCCGCAATCTCCGCTTTCATCTCTACAAGCAGCGTCTTTAGCTTCTCTTCACACTCCTCGCGTGTGTGGGCGTAGACATTGCGGGCGTGTTTTTTACCGTCGGGCCACTTTGGGGAATAGCGTCCTTCAAAGAGGTGGTCGTTGATCTGACTGACGCAGCCGGTGCCGGACCTGCGCTTGCGGCCCACGTAAAAGGTATAATTACCTTTCGATGCGGACAACAGGTACACCGACCTTCATCGCATAATTTAAATTACTATGTCTATTTTGGAAAAATCCACTGTCATCGACCTCATCAAGACCCGTTCCGCATCCGTTGCCACCATTGCCGGTACCGTTGCCGCCGGCTCCGCCGTTACCACCCTGCTGCGCTGTCCGGGCATCCGGGACGGCGAGAACAAGACCTATACACTGACCAAAGAGGGTGAGAAGCCGGTCTGCCGGGTCGTGGATCGCGCCGCCATCGCCCGGTGCATGGCGGATATGCTTGCGGACGAGACGCTTGGCGCAAACGAAAGTCTCGGCATCACGAACGGGAGTGCGTGACGATGAAACAGGTTCTCACTTTAGCGGGAAGCCCCGCCGGAACGGGAACTCCGCCATTCTGAGCGAGAAATTTGCCTGCGGCGCCGCGGAAGCCGGATGCAGCGGCTAAAGCACCCTGCGGGACATCAAAATCCCGCAGGGTGCAATTTACTGTCTGCTTCTTCCGTCCGCGGTGCAGTTTTCCGTCAGACGCTGATCTCCGCGTCCGCCCTAGGCGCGTCCTGCAGCAGCGGCTCATACTCCGCGATGAGCCGCTCGACCTGCTCGGCGCAGCGGCCGGTATAGATCCGCGGATCCATCACCGCGTCCAGTTCCGCGCGCGTCATGCCGAAGGCCGGATCGCCCGCGAGCCGCTCGAGCAGGTCACAGGGCTCCCCCTCCTTCATGCGCGCCGTCGCGGCCATGGAGTGCTGCCGGATTCTCTCGTGCAGCTCCTGACGGTTGCCGCCGCGCTTGACGGCCTCCATCATGATGTTCTCCGTCGCGAGGAACGGCAGATACTCCTGCACGGCGCGGTCGACGACCTTCTCGTTCACGCGCAGGCCCGTTGTCACGTTCTGCACAAGCCGCAGCACCGCGTCCGCGCACAAAAAGCCCTCCGGGAGGGAGATGCGGCGGTTGGCGGAGTCGTCGAGCGTGCGCTCGAGCCACTGGGTCGAGGCCGTCATGGGCGCGTTCATCGCGTCGGCCATGAGATAGCGGCTCAGCGAGCAGATGCGCTCGCAGCGCATGGGGTTGCGCTTGTAGGCCATGGCGGACGAGCCGATCTGGTGCTCCTCGAACGGCTCCTCAACCTGCCGGTCGTGCTGCAGCAGGCGGATGTCGCCCGCCATGCGGTACGCGCTCTGACCGATGGCGCTCAGGCAGCTGAGAATCCGGCTGTCGACCTTGCGCGGATACGTCTGGCCGCAGACGGAGAAGCACCTTTCAAAGCCGAAGCGCGCGGCGATGCGGCGGTTCATCTCGTCGATCTTCCCGCCGTCGCCCTCGAAGAGATCCATAAAGCTCGCCTCGGTGCCGGTCGTGCCGCGGCAGCCGAGAAAGCGCATCGTGCCCAGCACGAAGTCCAACTCCTCGAGGTCGGCGCGGAAATCCTGCATCCAGAGCGCCGCGCGCTTGCCGATCGTCACGGGCTGGGCGGGCTGATAGTGCGTATAGCCGAGCGCGGGCGTCGCGGCATAGCGGCGTGCGAAGGCCGCGAGGTTCGCGAGCACCGCCTGCAGCTCGCCGCGCAGATAGCGCAGCGCATCGCGGTATAGGATGAGATCTGCGTTGTCGGTGACGTAGCAGCTCGTCGCGCCGAGGTGGATGATCCCCGCAGCGGAGGGCGCGGCCTTGCCGTAGGCATAGACGTGCGCCATCACGTCGTGGCGCACCTCGCGCTCGCGCTGCGCGGCCGCGTCATAGTCGATGTCGGTGATGTGCGCGGCGAGCTCGTCGACCTGCGCCTGCGTGATAGGCAGACCCAGCTCATGCTCCGCGCGGGCCAGCTCCACCCAGAGCTTGCGCCATGTCTGAAAGCGCATGTCCGGTGAGAACAGGTGCAGCATATATTTCGATGCGTACCGCGACGCCAGCGGCGATTCATAGACGTCCTTACTCATAGAAAACTCCTCCCACAAGAATTTCTCCCAAAGTCCGCAGGGGCTTTGGGAGAAATGTTTTTTATCGGATAATCAGGCTGTCGCGCTCGGGACCGACGGAGACGTAGCCGATGTGGCAGCCGATGGCCTGCTCAACATACTCAACATAGCGCCGCGCCGCCTCGGGCAGCTCCTCCCAGCTGCGCGCGCCGGAGATGTCGCACTGCCAGCCGTCCATATACTCGACGACGGGCTTCGCGTCCTGCTGCAGGACGGGGAACGGAAACTCATCCGTCTGCTCACCGCTGAGCTCATAGTGGGCGCACAGGGGGATCTTCTCCATATAGCTCAGCACGTCGAGCTTCGTCAGGGCGATGTTCGTCGCGCCCTGCATCTGCACGCCGTAGCGCGTGGCGACAAGGTCGATCGGCCCGACGCGGCGCGGGCGGCCCGTCTTGGCGCCATACTCATCGCCCGCATCCCGCAGCTGCTCGGCCTCCTCGCCGAACCACTCGCACACGAACGGCCCCTCGCCGACGCAGGAGGAATACGCCTTCACCACGCCGACCACCTCGTCGATCTTCGCCGTCGGCAGGCCGGAGCCGACGGGGGCATACGCCGCGATGGAGTTCGAGGAGGTCGTATAGGGATAGATGCCGTAGTCGAGGTCGCGCAGCGCGCCGAGCTGCGCCTCGAAGAGGATGGACTTGCCCGCCGCCTGCGCCTCGCGCAGCACGCGGGTCGTGTCGGTGATATAGGGCTTCATGGCCGCGCCGTACGTCTCGACCCACTCCATGAGCTCATCCATCGTATAGCCCTTCGCGCCGTAGACCTTCGTGAGGATCAGGTTCTTCCACTCCAGCAGATCCGCCAGATGCTCGCGCAGGTGCTCCGGGTGCAGGAGCTCGCCGGCCATGACGGTCTTCTTCTGGTACTTGTCGCCGTAGAACGGAGCGATGCCCTGCTTCGTCGAGCCGTACTTCTTGTCCTTCAGGCGCTGCTCTTCGAGCGCATCCAGCTCCCGGTGCCACGGCAGCAGGAGCGAGGCGCGGTCGCTGATCTTCAGGTTCTCCGGCGTGATGGCGACGCCCGCGGCGCGGACGGTGTCCATCTCGCTCTTGAGGTTCTCCAGATCCACGGCGACGCCGTTGCCGAGGATGTTCACAACACCGCTGCGGAAGATGCCGGACGGCAGCAGATGGAGGGCGAACTTGCCCAGCTCGTTTACGACCGTGTGGCCCGCGTTGCCGCCGCCCTGATAGCGCACGACCACGTCAAAGCGCTGCGTCAGATAGTCGACCATGCGGCCCTTGCCCTCGTCGCCCCAGTTGATACCTACAATTGCACAATTAGCCATATTTGTCTGCCTCCTGTTTTTCCGGCACGCGCCGCGTGCCGCCGCTGTATATTGGTGAATGAATTTTCTCTGCTCAGTCCAGATCCACGTCGATTGCGAACAAGCCGCCCGCGCCGCCGGAATAGAGGAAGAGGACGTTGTCCGTGGGACGGAACTTTCCCTCGCGCGCGAGCTTGATAACGCCCGCGAAAGCCTTGCCGGTATAGACCGGGTCGAGGAACAGCCCCTCGTTTTCCGCCATCATGCGGATAGCGGCGTTGCCCTCCGCCGAGGGGATGGCATAGCCTGGGCCGCACATATCCACGAGATGGACGCTGTCTGATGCGGGCGTGAAGTCCAGCTCCAGCAGCGCGGCCGCCTCCTGCATGATGCGCGGGGTGATCTCGTCGAAGGGATCCGTATCGACCATCATGCCAATGGTCTGCGTCTGCGGCATAAACAGCCGCGCGCCCAGCGCAACGCCCGCATGGGTGCCGCCGCTGCCCTCCGCGCAGCAGAGATAGTCGAAGTGCATTCCGCTGTCGGCAATCTCCTTCACGCAGCTGACATAGCCCAGCGCACCAAGGCCGTTGGAGCCGCCGCAGGGGATCTTGTAATAGGGTCTGCCGACGGCCTGCCCTACGCGATCCATCTCGTCGTAAATGTCCTGATAATCATCGGTATCCACAAAGCGGACGTCCGTGTTCATCAGATACTCGAGCAGCTGGTTGCCCTTCCGCTCGGTTACGCCGCGCTTTTTCAGGATCAGGATGGGCGTCATGCCGAGCTTTTTGGCGCAGGCCGCCGTCAGCATGGCGTGGTTCGACTGGGCGCCGCCGGTCGTAAAGACGATCTCCGCGCCCTTCCGCTTCGCGTCGGCGAGCAGGAACTCGAGCTTGCGCACCTTGTTGCCGCCGAGGCCGATGCCCGTCAGATCATCGCGCTTGATATAGATATTGGTGTCGAGCAGGCGGCTGATGTTCTCCAGCTTCTGGATCGGCGTCGGTAGCGCCGCCAGACGGATACGGGGAAAATCCTGCAGATTCTTCATAACCATCCTCCTAAGATTCTCATGGCTGTGATGGACTGGAATATGGCGCACACGCACCGCTTTTATTATGCCACAACGGCCTGCCGCTGTCAAAAGGTGCCGCGGCAGGCGGCTCTGCTTTTTCAACCGACATATTATAAGCCGCTTTTCCCTATCAGAAAAGCAGGAAATTCAAATGTCTGTTATAAGCGCAGCAAATTGCTCCGTCACGCCGTTTTCACGCCGGTGTCGATCGACCCGCGAAACACCACCAGCCGGTCATAGAGATATTCCGTGCCGAAATTGAGCAGCATATTCAGCACCGTCACAAGATAGTCGTTCCAGCCGAGCGTATCGGTCAGCCAGCTGCCAAGCACCGTCGACGTGGGCGTAAACACCGCATAATACAGCAGCACGAGCGCCATCGCCTTCGGCACGTTATTTGCGCTTTTGAAGGTGAACTTACGGTTGAGCGTGAAGTTCCACACCACCGACAGCACCAGCGCGATGAGATAGCGCGGCCAGTAGCTCCACGCCGTCAGCGCGCTGAGCGCCGCGAACGAGCCAAACTCGATCAGCCCCGCCGAGGCGGAAAACAGCGTAAAGCGGACAACCCGCACCAGTTCCTTTTTCTTGTTTGTCTGCATGGGAAAAGGTTCCTTTCTTCGGGGATAAATTGCCGTGTGCAAATATAGCACAATCTGATCCGATGCGCAACCCGCCGGCGCGTTCAGATTCCGCAAATTCCGCAGAAAATTTTCCTGCGCCGCCTTTAGGCGGTCTTTAGCTTGGCGGACTATGCTGTCCGCATCAGATGAAAGCAGCGCCCTGCGCACCGGCTGCGCGGGCAGAAAGGATGAACCATATGAACCCAAAAAAATGCGTGCTGCGCGCTGCGGCGGTGCTCCTGTCGCTGGCTGTGCTGCTGCCGGCGGCTCCGTCTGCCTTTGCCGCGCAGAGCGGTACGGCAGGGACGGCCGTCGTCTTCTCCGAGAGCGGCATCACCGCCGCGGACGAGAGCGGTCTCTCCATCGACGGCACGACCCTCACCATCGAGCAGGCGGGTACCTATGTACTCTCCGGCACCTGCTCCGACGGCTCCGTCAAGGTGAAAAAGGGCGTCACGGGCGTGACGCTCGTGCTCAGTGGTCTGGATCTCACGAGCAGCACGACCGCCTCCATCACCTGCGGCAAGTCGAGCGGCGTGACGATCCTCGCCGCCGAGGGAACGGAGAACGCCCTCACGGATGCCGCCGCCAACAACGGTGATAACTACCCCGATAACGCCGACGCGGAGAACGCCGTCATCAAGTGCAAGGACGGCTCGCAGGTCACGATCGGCGGCACGGGCACGCTCACCGTCACCGCAAACGGCAAAAACGGCATCAAGTCCGGCGCGACGACCGATGAGGAGGGCACGGCGTGGCTCGTCATCGAGGATCTGACACTCACCATCAACGCTCCCGTCAACGACGCGGTCAACGCCGAGGCGTCCCTCACCGTGAAGAGCGGCACGATCACCATCGACGCTGGGGACGACGCGCTGCACGCCGACTATGCCCTCGCCATCGGTGAAAGTGGCACCGCAGGCCCCACGATTACCATCAACAGCTGCTACGAGGGGCTGGCGGGCGCGAACCTGCTGGTTGCCTCGGGCGCAATCACGATCTATTCCGAGGACGACTGCCTGAACGCGGCCAACTCCGACCTCACGGGCTATGACTTCACCATGGACATCACAGGCGGCACGATCTGGGCCTATGCCGCGAGTGACGACGGGCTGGACTCCAACGGCAGTCTCACCATCTCCGGCGGCACGCTGACGGTCTGGACGGCCAATACGGCGGACAATCAGGCCCTCGACGCCGACGGGACGATCACCGTCTCCGGCGGCACGGTCTTTGCCGCGGGCGGCAGCGCCGGGATGGGCATGACCCTCAGCGCGTCGCAGCCGTATGTAACCTTCGGCACACAGGCGAGCCAGCCCGGCCAGGGCGGCAGGCAGCAGAACGGCGGCAATGCCCCCGGCGGGCAGCAGGACGGCTCCACCCCGCCCTCGATGCCGGACGGCCAGAGCGGCAGTCAGCCGCAGCAGCCGGGCGGCGCGCAGA